>Ga0308157_10009376_pt1 | contig 10859 bp, 5 predicted proteins | sample PhyBR1_FD_201035 | JGI IMG/M metagenome (GOLD analysis project Ga0308157, IMG submission 201035) | Phyllosphere microbial communities from UC Gill Tract Community Farm, Albany, California, United States - DLSLB.R1 | ecosystem: Host-associated > Plants > Phyllosphere > Unclassified | place: USA...
CGAAGGCGAACATCAGGCTCTTGCCGCCCGTGGCATTGCGCACCACCTTGAGCGAGTCCTCGATCGCCTGCGCGCCGCCCACGTTGAAGTGCACGCGGCCGGCCCGGCCCCACTTGCGCTCGGCGTCCTGGGCGATGGTCTTGGCCAGCTCGATCTTGGTCGGGTGCAGGTACTGGCTGGCGATCTGCGGCAGCGTGTCGAGCTGCTGCTTGAGCACGTTCTCCAGCCGCTCGTTCTTGTAGCCGAAGTTCACGGCCGAATACCACATCTGCAGATCGAGGTACTGCGTGCCGTGGTCGTCCAGCATGTAGCTGCCGTTGCAGCCCGTGAAGATCTTGGGCGGATTCACGTAGTGGACGGTGTCGCCGAAGGAGCAGTACCTGGCTTCGTCGGCGAGGAGTTGGGCGGTGTCGAGGGTCATGGAAAAAAGCACTCCGGGAAAGATATGGCGCGGAGTGTGTTCAGCCAACCTTGCCCGACTATCGAGCTTTTGTGCGCAATGTGTGCAGACGCGGCGGGCACGCGAAAAAGCCCCCGGGGGCCGGTGAAGGCCCCCGGGGTGAAGCCCGCTGGAGGGAAGCGGAGACACAAGCGGTGGGGTCCCGGCCCGGCAGGTCTGTGCCTGCGGGGCCGTCGGCGCGCGCTGCCCGGAATGCGGCAGCCGGCCCGGTCGGTGCCCGTTGCCGGCCAACCCTGCCGGGGCGGCAGGTGCAACGGGCCACGCAGCCATCGTAAGAACCCCGGGGCCGGGCACCGTGTCGTCCAGCCCTGGCGCGCTCTGTAGGAGGGCGGCCCTGCGGCAGGCCGGGGCTACCGCGCCAGCACCGGCGCCAGCGCCCGGCCGGTGTGCGTGCCCAGCCGCACCACCTCTTCCGGCGTGGCCGCCGCGACGATGCGGCCGCCGTCCTTGCCGCCTTCCGGCCCCAGGTCGATGATCCAGTCGGCCTCGGCGATCACGTCCAGGTCGTGCTCGATCACCACCACGCTGTGGCCGCCCTGCACCAGCCGGTGCAGCACGTGGATGAGCTTGTGCACGTCGGCCATGTGCAGGCCCACGGTGGGCTCGTCCAGCACATAGAGCGTGTGCGGCGCCTTCTGGCCACGCCGGCCGACCTCGTCGCGCACCTTGGTGAGTTCGGTCACCAGCTTGATGCGCTGCGCCTCGCCGCCCGACAGCGTGGGGCTGGGCTGGCCCAGCGTGAGGTAGCCCAGCCCCACGTCCTTCAGCAGCTGCAGCGGGTGCGCGATGCTGGGCATGCTGGCGAAGAAATCCACCGCTTCGTCGACTTCCATCTGCAGCACGTCGCCGATGCTCTTGCCGCGCCAGGTGACGGCCAGCGTCTCGGGGTTGAAGCGCGCGCCGTGGCAGGCTTCGCACGGCACCTTGACGTCGGGCAGGAAGCTCATCGCGATGGTGCGGATGCCCTGGCCTTCGCAGACCGGGCAGCGGCCCTCGCCGGTGTTGAAGCTGAACCGGCCCGCCGCATAGCCGCGCGCCTTGGCCTCCAGCGTCTCGGCAAACAGCTTGCGGATGGTGTCCCAGAAGCCGATGTAGGTGGCAGGGCATGAACGCGGCGTCTTGCCGATGGGGGTCTGGTCCACTTCCAGCACGCGGTCGATGCTCTCGAAGCCCGCCAGGCCCGTGCAGCCGACCAGCGGCGGCGCCTTGCCGGCGTCCATCGCGTCGCGCCCGGCCTTGGTGGAGCGCTGCTGCACCCAGGCCTGCACGTTGGCCAGCAGCACGTCGCGCGCGAGGGTCGACTTGCCCGAACCGCTGACGCCGGTGACGGCGACGAGGCGGTGCAGCGGCACGGTGGCCGTCACGTTCTGCAGGTTGTGCAGGTTCGCGCCATGCACCGTCAGCCAGCGGATGGCGGCGCGCTCTTTGGCATCTTCCAGCGCAGCGGCCTGCAAGGCGGCGGCCTGGGCGGCCCGCTTCTTGACGGCAGCGCTCTGGCGGCCGGCCGGCGCCTCGGCGGGTTCGGCCAGCGCCAGGGTGTTCGCGTCCAGCTCGGCCGGCTGCATGGCGCGGCGACCCTGCAGCGGATGGCGCATGGCGTGCAGCAGGTAGCGGCCGGTCTGCGAATCCTCCGCGGCCTGGATGTCGGCCACCGTGCCCTGCGCCACCAGCCGCCCGCCGCGCTTGCCGGCGCTGGGCCCGATGTCGATGATGTGGTCGGCCCGGCGGATGGTGTCCTCGTCGTGCTCCACCACCACCAGCGTGTTGCCCTTGTCGCCCAGCTTGTGCAGCGCGTTCAGCAGGATCTGGTTGTCGCGCGCATGCAGGCCGATGGTGGGCTCGTCCAGCACGTAGCACACGCCCTGCAGGTTGCTGCCCAGCTGCGCGGCCAGGCGAATGCGCTGCGCCTCGCCGCCCGAGAGCGTGGGCGCGCCGCGGTCGAGCGTCAGGTACGACAGGCCCACTTCCTCCAGGAATTCCAGCCGGCTCTTGATCTCGGGCACCAGGTCGCGCGCGATCTCGGCCTCGCGGCCGGACAGCTGCAGGCCTTCGATCCACTGCCGTACCTCGGACACCGACAGGCGCGCGACCTCGGTCACCGGCGTGCCGGCGAACAGCACGGCGCGGGCGACCGGGTTCAGGCGCGTGCCCTGGCAGGTGGGGCAGGCGGTCTCGGCCACGTCCTCGGCCTCCGGCTCGGCGAAGGTCTGCTCGCGGCCGCGCTCCTTGTCGTCCTGCACCGAGTCGTCGAACACCTTGCGCTGTTCCTTGGTGAGCTTCACGCCCGTGCCCACGCAGTCGGGGCACCAGCCGTGCTTGCTGTTGTAGGAAAAGAGGCGCGGGTCCAGCTCGGCATAGCTCGTCGCACAGACCGGGCAGGCGCGCTTGGTGGAGAACGCCTGCAGCGTGCCGATGGCGGCCGTCGCCTGGCCCGCCAGCATCGCGTCCTTCAGGCCGTCCAGGCTGCTCAGCACATGGACCACGCCATTACCCAGCTCCAGCGCGCGGGCCAGGGCGGCACGCAGTTCGGCCTCCTGCGCAGGGGCCACGTCCAGGCTGGCCACCGGCAGCTCGATGGTGTGCTCCTTGAAGCGGTCGATGCGCGGGAAGCCGGTGGTGGGCAGGAAGTTGCCGTCCACCCGCAGGTGGGTGTAGCCACGCGGGCGGGCCCAGTCGGCCAGCTCGGTATAGACGCCCTTGCGGTTCATCACCAGGGGGCTAAGCAGGCCGATGTGCTGGCCCTTGAACTGGGTGAGCAGCTGCGCGGCGATGCTGTCCGCCGTCTGCGGCTGCACGGCGGCACCGTCGTAGATGCAGTGCTGCACGCCCAGCTTCACGTACAGGAGGCGCAGGAAGTGCCAGACCTCGGTGGTCGTGCCCACCGTGCTCTTGCGTCCGCCGCGCGACAGGCGCTGCTCGATCGCCACCGTGGGCGGAATGCCGTAGACGGCGTCCACCTCGGGCCGGCCGGCCGGCTGCACGATGCTGCGGGCATAGGCGTTGAGCGATTCCAGATAGCGGCGCTGCCCTTCGTTGAACAGGATGTCGAAGGCCAGCGTGGACTTGCCCGAGCCCGACACGCCGGTCACCACGTTGAACTTGCCGCGTGGAATGTCCACCGACAGGTTTTTCAGGTTGTGTTCCTTGGCGTTGACGATCTCGATGGCATTTTTGGGCTGCTGCCCTGATTCCGCCTGGGCAGTGCGCTTCTCTTTTCGTAGCACGGCCGCTTTTTCGTGCACCGAATGGCCGCCCTCGCCCAGCGCGAGTTCGTAGTCGCGCAGCGCCGCGCCGGTGTGCGACGTGGCGTGCTGGCGCACGTCCTCGGGCGTGCCCTCGGCCACCACCAGGCCGCCGCCGTCGCCGCCTTCCGGCCCCAGGTCGATCAGCCAGTCGCTGGCGCGGATCACGTCCAGGTTGTGCTCGATGACGATCAGCGAATGGCCGGCGTCGAGCAGCTTGCGCAGCGCGCGCATGAGCTTGGCGATGTCGTCGAAATGCAGGCCGGTCGTCGGTTCGTCGAACAAAAACAGCGTGCCCTTCTTGGCCAGTGGCTGGCGGCTGCTGCTGGCGCTCTTCGCGGCCTCGGCCAGGAAGCCCGCGAGCTTCAGGCGCTGGGCCTCGCCTCCGGAGAGCGTGGGCACGGGCTGGCCGAGCTTCACGTATTCCAGCCCCACGTCGACGATGGGCTGCAGCGCGCGGATCACGTCGCGGTCCTGCGCGAAGGCGGCGGCGGCCTCGCTCACCGTCAGGTCCAGCACGTCGGCCACGTTCACCGTGCGCCCGCCGCGCTCGATGGTCACTTCCAGGATCTCGGGCCGGTAGCGCTTGCCGTCGCAATCGGGGCAGCGCAGGTAGACGTCGGAGAGGAACTGCATCTCCACATGCTCGAAGCCCGAGCCGCCGCAGGTCGGGCAGCGTCCGTCGCCGGAGTTGAAGCTGAACTTGGCGGCCGTGTAGCCGCGCTGGCGCGCGAGCGGCGCCACGGCGAACAGCTCGCGGATGGCGTCCCACGCGCCCACGTAGCTGACGGGGTTGGACCGCGCCGTCTTGCCGATGGGCGACTGGTCGACGAAGACGACGTCGCCCAGGTGGTCGGCGCCCAGCAGCCGGTCGTGCACGCCGGGCGTTTCGGTGGCTTTGCCGAAGTGGCGCAGCAGCGCGGGCGCCAGCACGTCCTGGACCAGCGTGGACTTGCCCGAGCCGCTGACGCCGGTGACGGTGACGAGCTTTTGCAGCGGGAAGTCCACCGAGACGTTCTGCAGGTTGTGCTCGCGCGCGCCTTCGAGGATGAGGCGGGGCGTGGCGTCGGTCACCAGCCGTTTCATGCCGGAGGTGATCTGCTTGCTGCCGCTCAGGTAGACGCCGGTCAGCGTGTCGGCGCGGCGCAGCTCGCCCGTGGTGCCGTCGAACACGATGGAGCCGCCGCGCTCGCCGGGGCCGGGGCCCATGTCGATCACGCGGTCGGCCGCCAGCATGACGGCCGGATCGTGCTCCACCACCACCAGCGTGTTGCCGGCGTCGCGCAGGCGCAACATGGCCTCGGTGATGCGGTGCATGTCGCGCGGGTGCAGGCCGATGCTGGGCTCGTCCAGCACGAAGAGCGTGTTGACCAGGCTGGTGCCCAGGGCGGTGGTCAGGTTGATGCGCTGCACCTCGCCGCCCGACAGGGTGCGGCTCTGCCGGTCGAGCGTGAGGTAGCCGATGCCCACGTCGCACAGGTACTTCAGGCGCGTGGTGATCTCTTCGTGCAGCAGCTTGAGCGCCTGCGCGTCGCCGGAAGCCGCAGCGTTTTCATGGTCATTTTGGCCGCCAGCGCTTGATCCATCTACGCCGTTAGCTATCAAAACAGGAGCGATATCCTCTTCGCCCATCTGCGCGAAGAAGCGGCGCAGGCGGTCGATGGGCAGCAGCATCAGGTCGTGCAGGGTGAGGCCGGGCAGGGCTTCCAGCTGCGCCCGGCTCCAGGCCACGCCCTGGGGCATGAAGCGGCGCGCAGGCTCCACCACGGCATCGGCCGCGGCCTTGCTGCCGATGCGCCAGAGCAGGCTCTCGGTCTTGAGGCGCGCGCCGCCGCAGGTGGGGCACGGCGTATAGCTGCGGTACTTGGACAGCAGCACGCGGATGTGCATCTTGTACGCCTTGCTCTCCAGGTACTCGAAGAAGCGCTTGATGCCGTACCACTGCTTGTTCCATTGGCCCTGCTTGAAGCCGGGCGTGCCGTCGATCACCCAGGCCTTCTGTTCGTCGGTGAGCTTGTACCAGGGCGTGTCGCGCGGAATGCCGGCGGCTTCGGCATGGCGCATCAGGTCGTCCTGCGCTTCCTTCCAGGCCGGCGTCTGGATGGTCTTGATGGCACCGGCACGCAGTGTGAGCTTGTCGTTCGGAATGACCAGCCCGTAGTCGACGCCGATCACGCGGCCGAAACCCCGGCAGGTCTCGCAGGCGCCCACGGCGGAGTTGAACGAGAACATCGAGGGGATGGGCTCGGCATAGCGCAGGTCGCTCTCGGGGGAGTGCAGGCCGGTGGAGAACTTCCACAGCTCGGGCTCGCCGCCCTCCTCGTCCGCCAGCCGGTAGACGGTGAGCCGCCCGGTGCCGCGCTTGAGCGCGACCTCGATGGCTTCGACCACGCGGGCGCGCTCGGCCTTGGCCAGGCGGAAGCGGTCGGCCACCACGTCCAGCAGCTTGCGACCACCCTGCTCGCGCTCGGCCTGCACCTTGGTGAAGCCGCTGGCCGAGAGCCACTGCTCCACCTGCTCGGGCGAGGTATTGGCGGGCAGTTCCACCGGGAAGGTGAGCACGATGCGCGGATCGCCCGCCTGGGCGCAGCGCTGCTGCAGCTCGGCATAGATGCTGTCGGGCGAGTCGTGGCGCACCGGCTGCGCGGTCTGCTTGTCGAACAGCTGGCCGGCGCGGGCGAAGAGCAGCTTCAGGTGATCGTTCAGCTCCGTCATCGTGCCCACGGTGGAGCGCGAGGAACGCACCGGGTTGGTCTGGTCGATGGCGATGGCCGGCGGCACGCCTTCCACCTTGTCCACCGCCGGCTTGTCCATGCGGTCGAGGAACTGGCGGGCGTAGGCGCTGAAGGTTTCGACGTAGCGGCGCTGGCCTTCGGCGTAGAGCGTGTCGAACACCAGGCTGGACTTGCCCGAACCGCTGGGGCCGGTCACCACGGTCAACTCGCCGGTGCGGATGTCGAGGTCGATGTCCTTGAGGTTGTGCTGGCGGGCGCCGTGGATGCGGATCAATCCCTGGGTCATGGAGTGGGGTCTTTCTGGTGCGGGCGGAAGATTCTGGACACCTAACCCGGCGGCGCTGGGCAACGCGCGGGGGTGGAGTGCGCCGTATTCTGCGCAGTCGTTGTAGATGGGGCGGTAGGCCGGAAACGCAACCGGCACGCGCGCCTGCACAGGGTGGTTACCAGTTGTCACGCCTGCCGTTCCGGGCGATAGTGGACGACCCCGTGCCGCATCGCGGAACACGCTGCTGCGGCACCCCTCGCCATGCCGTCCCCGTCCCTGGAAAAAGGAGCTTCCCCCATGATCCGTTGGCCCCAGGCTGCCGCAGCGCTTGTCGCCGCTACGGCGCTGCTCGCCCCCCTCGCCCATGCCCAATTGCTGATCGGGCAGACGGCGGGCTTCACCGGCCCGGTCGCCGCAGGGGTGCAGGAAACCACCGACGGAGCCAAGCTGTACTTCGACGCGGTCAACGCCAAGGGCGGCGTGGGCGGCCAGAAGGTGGAACTGGTGTCGCTCGACGACAAGTTCGATCCCAAGCTGAGCGCGGAAAACGCCCGCCAGCTCATCGAGGACCGCAAGGTGCTGGCGCTGTTCCTCACGCGCGGAACGCCGCACACCGAGGCCATCATTCCCCTGCTGAACCAGTACAACGTGCCGCTGGTGGGCCCTTCGACCGGCGCGATGGTGCTGCACAAGCCCGCCCGCAAGCACATCTTCAACGTGCGCGCGACCTACCAGCGCGAGGCCGAGAAGGCCATCACCCACCTGGCCTCCCTGGGCATCACCCGCATCGCCGTGGTGCTGGCCGATGACAGCTTCGGCGCGGACGGCCTGACCGGCGCCCAGCGCGGGCTGGAGCGGGCGCAGTTGAAAGCGGTGCTGGAAGAGCGCTTCGACCGCTCCAAGCCCGACTTCGCACCGATCACCGCCAAGGTCGTGCAGACGAATGCGCAGGCGGTGTTGATGATTGCGTCGGGCGTCGCGGTGGTGGACGGCTACGCCGCCTTTCGCGCCGCGGGCTCCACCGCCCAGATCGTCACGCTGTCGAACAATGCCTCCACCGGCTTCGCCAAGAGCCTGGGCGCCAACGGACGCGGCGTGATCGTCACGCAGGTGTTCCCCAACGAGCGCTCGATCAACTTCCCCATGGTGCGCGAGGCGCAGGAGCTGGCCAAGGCGCGCAGCCAGGAAGTGAGCCCGGCCATGCTGGAAGGCTTTGCCGCCGCCAAGGTGATGGTCGAGGGCCTGCGCCGCGCCGGCCCCAAGCCGACGCGCGAGAGCATCGACGCGGCGCTGGACGGGCTGCAGAAGTTCGATCTGGGCGGGCTGGAGATCTCATACAGCCCGACCGATCACTCGGGCCTGGACTTCGCCGACCTGTCCATCATCGGCACGGACGGGAAGTTCCGGCGCTGAAAGGCACACTGCCGGACGTGCGGCAGGGCGCCGGTCAGAGCTTCAGCAGCGCCATGAGCGAGGCCATCATCCCGACCCCGAGCGACAGGACCCACGCGACAGCGGCAGCGTAGTACCAGCTTTCGCGCTCCTGCCAGGTCAGGCGGCGAGGATCGCCCGGGGGCAGCCGCCGGGTCGCGCGGCGCGACGCGATGAGCACCGGCGCCGCGAGCAGCAGCGAAAGCAGCAGGGCTGCCAGCTGCAGCAGCAGCCCATCCTCGCGGCCGCCGATGGACAGCTTCTGCCACCAGCCCCCCAGCGTGCCGACGGTGGCCAGCGGCCCACACAGCAGCACGATGGCGACGCCCCCGGCGATCCGCACGAGCACGCGGCAAGCCGCGTCCAGCCGCGTGGGCGCCAGCGGCGCCGAACCCGGGTCTTCGGGATACGGAAAATCCTTGCGCAAGCGGCGGATGCTGATCGGCCAGAGGACGGCGGCCACGAACACGCTCAGGATCCAGGCCAGCATCTGTGCGGCCGACATCGGAATGCCCAGCCGGCTGGCCAGCAACAGGCCGCCGATCCAGCAGCCCAGCAGCAACGGGATGCCGAGCACCACGGTCGCCAGGGCGATCAGCGTGCGGGCACTGCGAGACAGGCCGGGCCGGGCAGCCGGCCGGGATTGCGCTGGCCGAAGAAGACCTGCCATCCGCCGATGCGTCAGCGGGAGGCGGCGGACGCAGGCGCCTCGGGCACGTGCACGGCATCGGCGCCGTGCTTCTCACCGCTCATGTCCACCTTGTCTCCGGCCTTCATGATCACGAACAGCGACAAGGCAGCGAAGAGGACGAAGCCTACGACGAGTTTCCACATGTTTTTTTGTCTCCTGAATAGGTGGGGTGATGAGGAACCGGGCATGAAAAAACCCCACGCCCTTGCGGGTGTGGGGTTCTGACGCGTGACCGCTGGCCACAGGCTCATGCGAGCCTGGGGCTGAAGTGGTGGCGATCAGAAGTTGTGGCGAACACCCACGGCCACGGAGCTGAAGTCGTTGCCAGCGGCGGAGCTGTAGTAGCTGGCGCCAGCCTTGTTGTCGACCTTGGTGTAGTAGCCGTACACCTTGGTGCGCTTGCTCAGGTTGTAGTTGTAGCCCAGCGTGTATTGCAGAGCGGAGCTGTTGGCGATGTTGTCGTACTTGCCGGCACGGCCGACGTTCAGGTGGAATTCCGAAGCGCCCAGGATGTAGGCACCGGACACGCGGTAGGCGTCACGCTTGCCGACGGCAGCGGCCGAGTCGGTCATGGCGTTCCAGTCGTCGCTGCGCTGGTAGTAGGCGCCGACGATGAAAGGACCAGCCGTGTACAGGGCGCGCAGTGCGAACTGGTTGGCGCTGTCCAGCTTGGAGTAGCCGGCGCCCAGGGCCAGGGCACCCAGGGTGTAGTTGGCAGCCAGGTCGTACACGTTCTTGCCGCCGACGGCTTGCTCGTGCAGGCCCACCGAACCTTCGACCGTCAGGCCGCCGATGTCGGGCGTCTTGTAGGCGATGGAGTTGGAGTTCGTGAACGCGTTGCGCATCACGGATGCGTAGAAGGCGTCGGAAGACGAACCGGTGTCGTGGTTGTGCAGGCTGATGTAGTCAGCGGTGGCGAAGTACGACTCGGCCGTCCAGCGGCCCAGGCGCACGGTACCGAAGTTGCCGGACAGATTCACTTCGCTCTGACGAGCGAAGAAGCCGCGGGAGTCGGTGGTGCCGGTGTCGGAGTTGAAGCCGCTTTCCAGGACGAAACCAGCCTTCAGGCCGCCACCGAGGTCTTCCGTGCCACGGAAGCCGAAACGCGAAGCGTTGTTGGCCATCACGGTGTTGGTCGTGCCGCCGTCCTTCTGGCGTTCGACCGTGGTGTTCACGCGGCCGTACAGGGTCACGCTGCTTTGAGCGAAGGCAGCGGAGGTGCTCAGCAGAGCCAGGGAAGCGAGCAGCAGGCGATTGGTTTTTTGCATATGGATCCTTGAATGCTTGTGTCCATCGGGTGATGTAGGCACCGCTTGCAGCCTGATGGGCCGTGAGCACCGTGTGCGTCTACTCGCCCAAATTCTAGGTGTAACGCTTCGGTTAACACATGCGAAAGTAGTTTTCATGATTGTCCTGATGTATCGCCGCCACACTTCAAGGGTTATTCACCAAGGGTGTGCGGCGATGCACCAGGAAAACCGGGCCGGGCGGGCCCCCAGGCACGGGCGGGGTGCATGCGGGCGGGCCCTGCATCCCCCTGCAGGGCGCGTGCGCCGCCCGTCCGGCGTCAGTCGCCCGCGTAGATGTCCACGTCCTTGGTCTCGCGGATGAACAGCGTGCCGATGATGGCGGTGGCGCCGGCGATGATGATCGGGTACCAGAGGCCGTTGTACATGTTGCCGGTCTGCGCCACGATGGCGAACGACATGGTGGGCAGCAGGCCGCCGAACCAGCCGTTGCCGATGTGATAGGGCAGGCTCATCGACGTGTAGCGGATGCGGGTCGGGAACATCTCCACCAGCATGGCGGCGATGGGGCCATACACCATGGTCACCAGCAGCACCAGGTAGGTCAGGATGACGACCATCATCACCTTGTTCATCTTGGCGGGGTCGGCCTTGGCGGGGTAGCCGTCGGCCTTCAGCGTGTCGGCCACGGACTTCTTGAACGCGGCGTCCTTGGCTTTCACTTCATCGGCGGCCAGGCCGCGGGCGCTGTAGCTCGGGATCGTGGTCTGGCCGATCTTGATGAC
>Ga0308157_10009377_pt1 | contig 10857 bp, 9 predicted proteins | sample PhyBR1_FD_201035 | JGI IMG/M metagenome (GOLD analysis project Ga0308157, IMG submission 201035) | Phyllosphere microbial communities from UC Gill Tract Community Farm, Albany, California, United States - DLSLB.R1 | ecosystem: Host-associated > Plants > Phyllosphere > Unclassified | place: USA...
TGCTGCAGCCAAACTGCAGCGAGATTTTTCATCTCATCCATCTGTCCGAAAGGCAATTTTACCGCGCCTTTACGAAGAAGGAAAATTAATTAATAAAATGGAGACCATATGGCAACAATCTTAGAAAGACCCCGTAAGAATAAAACCCCAGCCTGGCAGGTCCAAATTCGGATCCCAGGGCACTCGCCAGTTTCACAGTCATTTGAGACGCGAGAACTTGCTGAAGAATTTGCGAATGCAACGGAGACCCGCATGAGGAAGTCGCGGGGGCGCCGCGCGAGCCGTAGCTCCCGCGACTTTTTCCAAGAGCGCTTTAAAACAGCGATTGTCGAATATATGGCATCTACGCAGTGCTCTTCTGATGAGAAGAAGATCGCCACAACAATCTGCAAACACATAGGACCGATAATAACCGGCGATATTAGAAAGAAAGCAGTCAGGGACTATTCCGACAAGATGCTCAAAACCAACTCAAGCATGGGAAGGCCTTTCAAAGCCAGCACTATCGCTAAACATTTAACAGTTATGGGCAAGATATACAATTGGCGCGCCGAGGAGCTTGACGTTGAGGTGCCGCCATCCCCATTCACCTTGACAGTTTTACCTAAAGGATGGAACGTAGGCCGCGAGCGACGTCTTGCCGCGCATGAGGAAATCGCACTGTTAAAAACAATCAAAAGCCCCAGGCGTCGATACGGATACCATTGGCGTCTATTAATTCGGCTCGCCATTGAAACAGGAGCCCGGCAGCAGGAGCTAGGTCTCGCAAAGTGGTCAGAATTTGATCTGAAAAACGGACTATGGCGAATGCCCGCGATTCATACGAAGAAAAAGACGAGCAGAATTGTAGCATTGAGCCCGAGAGCAAGACGGATTATTAGAGCGCTAATGATAATCAGGTCTTTGAGCAATGAACGTCTCTTCCATTGTTTCGCTTCGATCTCATCAATTTCTGCAGGGTTTCGAAAAATCGCAGCCGCCGCAGGAGTAGTCGACTTCCATTTTCATGACTTAAGGCATGAGGCGATTAGCCGTATGATCGCTAAGCGCGGCAATGTCTCTCCGTTCCTGATTATGAAGATGGTCGGGCATAAAAGCACTGAGATGCTCTCACGTTACTGTAACGCGACTGGCGAAGACATGATTGGAGCTTTCGACTAGTCTGGTCGGTCATCGCCTCAGCTGATCCTTATGTCCCACCTTTAACCCTCGGGAGCCAATAGCTCCGGAGGGTTTGTTATGAAAAATCAAGCAAAGGTGGATTTCGCTCTCACGCACGCGAAATCCGAACGAAATCGTTCTGACTATTGTCGGACGAAAAAAACTCAAGAGCCAGTGCTATTGAGGCTAGGGGTTGGTGAAAAGCGGGGCTTGGACCAAGCGGCGTTCAACACTGGTCTTTCGCGTTCTGCGTTCGCGCAACTTTACCTCATACCAATTTGCGCGGCGCTCACTTCAGAGAGACTAGGAGCGTTAGACCAGATCATGCGGGCACGGGGAATCGGGCTTTCGACACTAGTCGCAACACTTCTCGACAACGCGACGGCAGAAATCTCAGGCCTGCGAACAGCGTCAGAAGACTTGTCACTGATATCAGAAGCCTTTGACACCCTGTTCCCAACCGATGAGTCATTGAGCGCCGAAGCGAAAACCACGCCCTCATAAAGCTCGCCGCCAAGACAGGACCGACGCCATGCTATCCATCGCAAAGATCAACAGCGCCGAAGCCAAATCTTCGCGCGGAGCATCAGCCAGCGACTATCTTTTTTATCTCGGATCGCCAAGCACGCGAGACCGAAGCGAGTTCGACCAATACGCAAGAGCAACGGCTGATGCGGGAGGCCCCGCCCCATTTTGGGCCGGCTCAGGTATCGCGCTCCTAGGTCTAGATCGCGAGGTGACCACAGAGGCCGTGTCACGTTTGGCTGAAGGGCTTCATCCCGCCACCGGAGAGCCCATGGTCAAGGGATCGGGAGCCTCGCACGTGATGGGCGCGGATTTGACCTTTAGCGCGCCCAAGGACGTCTCCGCCGTGTTCGCCGGCGCGGACGCCGCCACGCAGTCATCCATCAACGAATGCATGCGCCATGCGGTCGTGGCAGCTCTCGCCTATTCTGAATCGATCGCGGTGACTCGGCACGGGCGCGGAGGGCGAACAAAGCGGCTAGCCGAAGCGGTCGCGGTCGCGTGCTATCCGCACTTCGCGAGTCGCGCGCTCGATCCTCAGCTCCATGTTCACGCCTTTATGTTCAACATGGGCAAGCGGCTCGGCGCTGAGGAGTGGAGCGCGCTAGATCAGAAATCTCAGTTCGATCACAAAATGGCGACAGGGGCCTTGTTTCGCGCGGAGCTCGCGAGCCGTCTCAAGGGCCTGGGTTTCGGGATTGTTGAAGACGGCCCTTATTTCAAAATCGTCGGCGTGGACGATCGCCAACGAGACGCTCTCTCGCAACGAACCCAAGAGATAAACGCGTATCTCGCGGAGTATGGCATGTCTGAAAAAGACGGCGCCACTGCTCGCGAGATCGCGTCACTGAACACCAGATCAAAGAAATCTGAGCCTGGCTACGCCGAGCTCGTCGCCCGTTTCAAAACGACCGCATTCGCCCTGGGCCTAACGCCGCAGTATGTGAACAGCTTGCGCGGGAAGGCGTCGTCGCCTGACGCAGTGGAAACGGCGGGTCTTAACGGGCCAAGTGCTATGGCGCTTGACACGGCCAGTGCTATCGCGCCTGACGCCAATGAAGTGGCCGCGTCCAACGGGGCGGATGTGGTCGAGCTCAACGAGGCGGATACTGTGCTTGAGACGGAGAGGCCGGTCGCTGTCAATCCTGCCGAGGCTGTCGACTTCACGCTGGATGTGGACACGCTAATATCAGAACTGACTGAGAACAGATCCGTCGTCACCTCGCAGGATGCTCTACAGCTGATCTGCGAAAAAGCCATGGGGAAGTGGGGAGCCGAACGTTGTCTTATCGAACTCCAAGAGTTTCTAGCGCATCCCTCGATTTTGCGCCTGGGCGAGACCGAGCATCTAAGCCAGGTCATCACTTCGCAAAGCATGCTCGACATCGAAGCCGATATCAGCGCGCGAGTCGCGGCGGGCCGGGAGTCCGAGGGCCATCGCGTTCCCGCGTCCGCGATCGATGAAGCGTTCGCGCGACTGAAACAGGACATTGAGGCAAAGCTTGGCGCCACTGTGGATTTGGAGCAGCAACGGCGAGCGGCCATTCATGTCTGCGCCGACACTGGCTCTCACGCTTTTGTCGAAGGCTGGGCCGGCGCGGGCAAGACCACAATGCTGCGCGCGGTTGGCGAGGTCTACAAAGCGGACGGCTACAAAACGCTTGGCTGCAGCCAGTCCGCGGCCGCGGCGCAAAACCTCGCCCGCGAGACAGGGATTCGGTCCAGCACGATCGCCTCCCTACTCCTCGCCGTCGACTCTGGTCGCTTGCCGATGGGCCCAAAGACCATTGTCATTTTGGACGAGGCGGGCATGGTCGGATCGCGAGAATTTTCCGCCTTGCAGCGCAGGGTCGTCGAAGCAGGCGCCAAATTGATTAGCGTGGGGGATTCCAAGCAGCTTCAACCCATCGCCGCGGGCGGCATATTCCGCGCGCTTGTCGATCGCCACGGCGCCGCCGAGATCTCAAACATTCAACGCCAGCGCACCGACGTCGAGCCGCTTCTTCGCTGGCTCTCTGGCGCGGTGGGCAAGAACCCTCCATCACTGGCAAAGGAAACCGTCGCCACGCTTCGCAGCTTGCCTGAGAACGCGTTGCCTCCCGCGCTCGACGCCCTCGCCGCTTCGGATGCGCGCATGGCTTATGGGCTTCAGCGCTGGCGAGACCGCTTCGATCATCTTTGGATGCGCGACTGTGTCGAAAGCTTCGCGATTGGCCACGCTCACGACGCCTTGAACGCGATGGATGGTCGCGGCAGGTTGAAGCTGATATCAGATGGAATCACGGCGATGGAGGAGCTGATATCAGCATGGGATCTGGACAGGACAGCGACCAGAGACAAGGCAATCATCGCGGGCTCGAAGGCCGAGGTCGCGGCGCTGAACTTGCTAGCCCGCAATCGCATGATTCAGCGCGGATCGGTTCGAGAGGATCAGGCGAAGGACATTGAAATCGAGCGCCGAGACGGCTCGCAAGAATCGAAGCGTTTCGCACCGGGCGACCGCATCGTTTTCACTTTGAACGACAAACGCTTGGGCGTCGCCAATGGCAGCCTTGGGTTCATCACGGCCATGTCGAGCAACCCAGACACCGGAGCCCTCCGTCTATCTGTGGAGCTCGATGACATCAATCCGAACGGCGATCGTGTCGTTCAAATTCCCGCGTCGTTCGCCTGCTTTGACCACGCCTACTGCCTGACAAATCACAAGAGTCAAGGACGCACGTTTGACTCGGCCCACGTCCTTGTGAATCCATCGATGGCCGATCGAGAGTGGAGCTATGTCGCGGCCAGCCGATCACGTTTCGCCACCACGCTATATGTGAACAGCGCCGCTCTCGACCCTGTCGATTCGGAATCGCACCAAGAGCTCGGAGAGACGAAAAATCGCGAAGCGCTGATATCAGCGCTAGCCGCCAAGATGTCCAGGGCCAGGACGAAAGGGACCACGTTCGATTCTGACACCGCGTCCTTGTGGCACCGTTCCCGCAACTCTAAGTCCGATCCTGAGCAAGAGCGACCGTTCGAACCGCAGAACCTTGGAGCGACGTTTGCGAGGGTCGCTTTGGGTGTTCGCCAAGTCGCAGCCCAGATCGTGAAAGCAATATCGCAGTTGAGGCCGGCAGAGAATCGCATGATTCGCAAGGAAGCGCCGCCAACGGATCCAGGGACCCCACACGAGGACAGTAGAGGCACCTCACGCGATCAGGAGCGAACTCGTTAGGAGATAAAAGGACTACCATGACAGCTCCACGAAAACAAAGTAGCGGGAAGCCTCGCGAAAAGAACCCTCAGCAGGCCATAGGGCAGGCAAATCTATGGACCGCTAAGGGCGTATCGATCAACCTATCGCAATCGCGACGCGAGTCGCTAAAAGCTTTTGCAGACGCCTCGGGTAAAGCGGCGACACCGGCCCAGGCTCTCTATGCGCTTATTGACCTGATCGAGCCCGCTGCCGTTTCCTGCCCGTTTGCTGATATCAGCGAGGGCGGCGGCGAGGAAGATGCCCCCGAGGTCACTCAGGAAACGCACTCCAACGTAGTAGCCCAGCGTTTATCGGAAATTGAGACAGACACCCGCGACATGAAGAAGGCACTCGCGAGCTGCGCTTCGGCCCTTGAGGACATCTCTAACGCGATGGCGCCGATTCGAGATCTAATCGCAGCGTTATCGAACGCAACAACGTCGTCTCCATTAGCCGCCATGCCGGGCCGAGCGCCGCATCTTGGCAGAGCAATGGAGCTAAAGGACTGGTTTCCTGCGGTTGCCAACATCACCGCGCGCGCACCGAGCGAGGGTGTCGCGTTCAATCTACACCTCGCGGAGCGGCCACGGGCAACGGGAAATTTCATCCAAATGACTTTCAATACTCGCGCCGCTTACGTCGACAATGGATCTGCAGAAGTCTCTTCGGTTTCCCTGCCAATGCTCGCGATATCAGCAGATGCGGGGGGCGCTCTTGCCGTGTGTCTAAGTGTCGAGCCGCGGGCAGAGCTGGCGTTGGTGTTCACGCAAGCGCAGGCCGGGGCATGGCGGGCTTCCGTCAGACTCCGAACGAATTCCGGCGCCTACGGCCGGGTTCTTTTCGAGGCCACGCCGTGACGGGCCGACAACGCTATTGACTCACCTGGCCCGTCTGAGGACGTCATACCGCAAGGTGCGTCAGGTGTATAAAAATACGATCTTAATTAGAAAACCTCGAATAACCATAAAATTTTGGTTGAGCCGATAATTGCCAACCTCCGCTTATTGAGCTTAAATCTTTAGTGCAATCTAGTCGACAACTAATTTCAAGAAGCTACACCACGCCTCAACCGTTATTTATCCAGTTATACGATCCAAGCTCTTGCGCTTTAGATGCGTCTGCGCCAGTGTATTTGTAACCAAGACGCTGCATACAAGCGATGATCTGCCATGCCTCTAATGTCCGGTCGTTTGCATTCTGAGCTCCGATAATGCATTCTGTCAAATCTTTTCTCTTCTGCCGCGTAATAAAACGCCAAAAATTATTCCACATTAACGCTCCTTAGGATGATATGAAAGAGGAAATTTTATTTGATTCTGTGACGAAGAAACTGCTAATTTTGAGGAAAATAGTAGCAATCTATTTTCATGTCAGCGTGACATCCAGAAATTCTCTCAAAAGTCCCAAAAAAGAAAATCGGCCGATTGACACAGCGCTGGCCTTGATTTGTAGCTCACTTCGTCAGGACCAACAATCAAATGTCGAGCGCGCGCTTAAACTCGTGAAGCTAGGTGCAGATATCGAAATACAAAACTTCCTACCCTGGCGCTTCGCAGCATATATGGGCGACCTAAACGCGCTGGAGCAGCTCGCTCCTACGGACGCCAGTAAAATTCCGTTTGAAGCAATTTTAGACGCGCATTCGGGAGCCGTTGAATATGGTCACAATAACATCAGACAAGCCATAGCAAAACTTAACGTGGGAACCCACCTTATTGAACAAGTGACAAGGCGGGCGGCAACTATAAATGACTTCAGTCAAGAAAATGACTTGAGGAAATTTGACCAACACTTCACGACCACGCGACAACTGCTATGGCTTTCTGACTACTACGCTTTGCGTCCTTTACAACACAATAGCTCTTCGACTCTAGCACAAAGTTTTTATGACAGAGCAGCAAACAGCTGGGAAATTTGCAGAAAAATTCAACCTCTTATCCCTTTGCTTCCAAAGCCACTGCGCACTACAGGCGAGAGCTAGTCCGACCTTCTGCTTACAGTTCTAAGAAGCTCACAATTATTCGATGCGCTTCCTTGCAAAAGCGTGGTTCGATATAGACATTAGGTGGTTCCGAGAGTGCTGAATCACGGCTTTCCGGATGCTTGATTATGCCTATTCAGTTGACCGAGGCTATCTGGATCTCGTATATTTCCACGAAAGAACACCTCTTTGTCCGTCCAAGGCTCAGTCTCTTCCCTGTCATCGTTTTTTGAATATCTCAAAAAATCAAGCTAGCTTGATTTTTATGATTATCAGCGCCAGATTAAAAATTCGGTAATTGTTGATTCTGTTCGCTATACAACTTTAAATATTCTGGTCATCGATAGAAGCCCGGGCAAAGTTTTTCGGAATATCACCAGCCGCTAAGATAATTGATTTTTCATCATGAGTGAACTTTCGACCGGCAATATAGCGCACATCGTCAAGCTCAGGACAGACATTCATTGTTGTCATAATTATTTGATGCTGAATCATACAGCCATCTGAGTGTCGCGCGATTATCTTCTGAAAATTATAGCTACGCGGAACTTCCATTCCTCCGTCCTCGATCCCGTCGAGAATTAGCAGACGCGGGTATCTGAAATACGATTTATCGAGGGACGCACGGAGCAGAGCCAGATGGAAAGCGTGGCGTAGAAATACCATTGAGCTCGCGGAAAAATGTGTTTGCCCGTTGACGCTCAGTCGGTTGGCTGCGAAGTCAATCACAATCTCCTTAGCTTGGTCAAATTCTGCCTCGCGGAACAAATCTTCCTTTAAAATAATTTTTAAATGCTCAGCGACTGAAAGATAAGCTTCATTGCGGCGCCCAGTCTGTTCACGTGTGACAGCGTCAATACGGCCACGGGTCCACTCCAACCGACTCTCAACTTCCCCTAGTTTCTCGCCTAGCTTTTCCAAGAGGTGGCTGAGCTTTTTAAGCTCAAGGACATTTTTAATTTCTTGCTCTTTACCGCCGATCTCTTTGGACAGCGACTGCATTAATATCTGATCAGGAGAGCGCCACTGCGCTTGGTTTCGCTTGAATTCAGCCTCGAGCGACTTGTGGCGCGCCTCAGCCGAGGGAATTTCACGAACGATGGCGTCAAGCTCTGAAAGCTGCTGGATTCTGATAGCTCCAGATTCCTTCAGCTGCAGTGCCAGCTCGTTCCGCATCCGAGCTAACTGTGATTTTGCCGCGTCCTTCGGAATATTCGACTTGCATAAAGCACAGGACTCCGCGCTGCCAGGCCCCGGATTTACTTTCAAAAAGCAGCTTGGGCAGAAGGAAAAAACTGCCGTGCCTAAGTAGGACTCAGCGACCGTTGATTCCTCTAGGCTAAACATCCGATCTTCAAGCTCGCGTAAAAACAGCTCAGAATCAGAAATTTCGCTCTCAAGATCGATCTTAGATTGTTTGAGTTTGGATAGCGCGGAATGTGAAGCGCTTAGCTTCGCTCGCAATGACACGTCCTCTTTAGTCGACGAAGGTTTTGGCGCAACGTCAGTGCTAATATTTTCTAGTCGCGTTTGCAGGGATAAAATTTCGCTTCCGATAGTTTGGATTCGCGCCTCTAGAAAATCCAACGAAATATTAGTGCCGCTGTGACCAAAGGTTCCATAGATCGTCTTGATACTAGCTCTTAATGACGATGCCTCCTTATCAGCAGAGGACTCTTGCAGTCTCAATTCGTAAAGCTCGCTCGAGTCGACGCCAAGCAAGTAATCACCCACTGCCGCACGCGTTATGGCGCGATCAAAGCGATCTAATCGAAAGATATCCGAAGGCGGGGTTTCCTGATCCGAATAAATAAGCCGCATCAACTGATGCATTGTGATATTCGAGCCGCCTTCACCTCTCAACTCTGGCATCCCTAATGCTCGGAATAAAACCTGTGAAAAGCTTTCTTTGGATTCGCTTCGTTTAAACGGGAATTGCTGCCAGTTGGAGGGCAAAGCACTGATGGCGGCATCCATATCTCCCCAAAAAATTGCGAGCGGCGATAAGCCCTGCTCGCTCACGTGTCTACGCAGTGTAAGAATCGACTCGTTAGCGGTGATCTCAAGATAGACATCGTCGCACAGCAACGCGAATTTATTGAAGTTAATGCTTTCAGCACCAAGCGCGAAGGCAATGAAACGCACGGCGGTCGTTTTACCGGAGCTATTTTCCCCAGTGATCACATTCAGCCCTGCATGTAGCGAGATAGCCATGACGACCTTCCCGTCCTTCACAACAAGAAGGCGGTTCACCATAAGTGACGGTTTAAGCAATGTCATATCGGAATTCTATTAAGCCTGATCGGTCTTTAAGCCCATTGATCCCATTGCTAGGTATTCTAATAAGCTCGGAAAGCACAAAGTGTCCTACTTTAGTTTGTCTTCCTTGGAACCGCGCGATTGCGGACAATAGGTCGGGTGGCAAATCGGTTCTGCTTAAGGAAAGTGGGCCATCTTTCAGCGCCTCCTCATCTACTAAACCCGCAGCGACAAGACCGGTCAAAGCTGAGAAAAATATCGGACGCATGCGTTCGAACGCCGCTCGGGCGCCTGTAGACCGACGGTATGGGTTGTCGCTTTCGGTCGCAGCCTTACGTATATCCTTGAAATCAGTTGGCAAACGAAAACTTCGAATTTTATAAGGATAAACCAAAAAATAGTCGGCTATACGCGCGGCGTCGACGGAGACGACTATCTCGCGCTGCGCTGCAGCTAGCAGGATGCTCAGAATCCGAACGGCACTGTGATATGGATCCAGGGCTGGATCATAGATCAGCATGGGTCCCACCGAATATGGCAATTTCCGGCCAAGAAATACACCAGCGCCTGAATGTCTAGCTTATTGAGAAGCAATGGATTGCTCTCTAAGAGCCTGCATGCTGGGTTTATGACATTGTCAAGCATCGCTGAATCGACCACCTCACGAGCTGCGCGAGCCTGAACTAGTGGCATGACCGACTGTTCAAAATTTACAACGATCTCAGCCAATAAAAAGCTGTAAATTGTCTGCGCTGACTTCGAACCTTGCATGAGCATGATTTTTTTCCAAGCGGACTGTTTCCTCAGCAATGCAACTTTCAGCAACTCCGACCTGCCCGCAGCGCTCAGCTTCTCTTCGAGATCGCGAATGTCATCGCTAGTCTCGTTGGTAAAAAAATGCTCAAGCTTCTCCGTCCAAGCCTGAAGAGTCTGGTCCGATGCAGTCTCAGCAAGGTATTGCTCAACGAGCTTGGTCATCACAGTCGGCTCTCGCGCCGAATAGTAGTTCTTGCTGAGGTCCCTACCGGCGATGTCGCCGTGCGCGGTGCTATCTCGTATCGTGCTCATGAACGTCAAAGCGGACTCTATCGCTTGTTGACGTCGCGTCCTGCGATGTCGCCGCCTGCTTTGTTGCCGGAAATCACGGTCGTGTTCTTGGATTTGTCGACAATCACTTTCAGGGTCCATCCGCCTAAGAGGCCGCCAAGAAAACTCAGAATTTCAGGCAGATACTGTGTCATATGTTTAGTCTTTCTTAAATTCATACTGTTTAGCAAGGTATATATCTTACCGACAAAATCGACATGTATGGCTTGTTTTTGACGTGGAATAAGCAAATAGCTGTCCCTGTGACACTGCGGGAAGTTGCGAGCTGCCTCTACATATATTGCATATGTTTCATCTCGCCCGACAAGGTATCTCACGACAAGATGTCAATTTTTGAGAGCTGGACTGTTGAGCTTTCAAATCCGATCCTCCTATTGGCAAGGATCCCAACATTCATGCGTCAAGCTTGAACACGAAGCTGGTCGATCGCAACACCCGCCGCGAGAGCGGCTTTGAGCCAAGCGGGTCGCGGGCCCGTCCCTCCCCAGATGTTCGCTGGATTGACTGGATCAATGTAGGCTTGAGCCTTCGCTCGCTGTTTTTCCTGAGGGTTGTTGTTTCCCCGAAGAATTTCTCGAATGGA
>Ga0308157_10009378_pt1 | contig 10856 bp, 15 predicted proteins | sample PhyBR1_FD_201035 | JGI IMG/M metagenome (GOLD analysis project Ga0308157, IMG submission 201035) | Phyllosphere microbial communities from UC Gill Tract Community Farm, Albany, California, United States - DLSLB.R1 | ecosystem: Host-associated > Plants > Phyllosphere > Unclassified | place: USA...
ACCGCGAACTTCCGCCGATTCCGGCCAAGCGCTACTTCACCATTGGTGAAGTCAGCGAACTGTGCGACGTCAAGCCGCACGTGCTGCGCTACTGGGAAACCGAGTTTCCCAGCCTCGAGCCGGCCAAGCGCCGTGGCAACCGTCGTTACTACCAGCGCCACGACGTGCTGATGGTGCGGCAGATCCGCAGCCTGTTGTACGAACAGGGCTACACCATCGGTGGCGCGCGCCTGCGCCTGGATGGTCCGGATGCGCGCGAGGAATCGGCCTTGAGCAACCAGATCATCAAGCAGGTGCGGATGGAACTGGAAGAAGTGCTGCAACTGCTGCGTCGCTGACCCATTTCCGCCGTAATCCGCTATACTTCACGGCCCGCCGCACTGGCGGGCACATCGCAGCATCAGTCGGGGCGTAGCGCAGCCTGGTAGCGCATCTGCCTGGGGGGCAGAGGGTCGTCGGTTCGAATCCGGCCGTCCCGACCAATACTGTCGATAGAACAAGGGCTTGCGCCATTCGGTGCAGGCCCTTTTTCGTTGTGGTCACTACGTATCCACCATTCCGCCACTATCGCGGTTTCGCGATATCCGTGGTCGCTGGCCGCCAGGGAGCTTCCTTGCCGACCATGCGCGATGACGAACGCAGAAGCGTCGCCGGCAAGGTCGGCGCCTGCAGCCGGCAGCGGCACGGTGATTGCGCGGTGCACTTGGGCTGTGCCGCTGGGTGGCAGACAGGTCGTCTATCCGGGCAATCACCAGTGCATCTATGATCTTGCGTACGCCATGAAGAAATTCACCTACAAACACACCCAAAGGCCGAAGTACCTTGAAGGTTGCTTCTACTGGAAGGGGCGCGGCTATCACTACTCGGAATGCCTGCCGACGGCAATCATCTCGGCGGACGAGATGCCGATGGAGGACCCATGGATCGCCTTGTCATGGGTCTTGGAACGCGCAAAGAGCGCAGACTTCAGTCACGTATCGAGGCTGAGGCACTGGATACTGGATCAGCAGAATGATCCGACACTGGTATCGGCTTGCTTGGGTATCACCGCGGATGTTGGGCTTGATGACGACCTGGAGTTTCTAGCAGAGCTCATGCTCGAGGGGCCGAACTATTTACGCATCGAGGCGAGTCTCGCTGCGCAGTGGTCCGGGGTTCTTTGGTTGGTTCCCTTCATGCTTGAGGCCTGGCGTGCGCTGAGCCGGCGCGCCGATCGGGCCGCCATCGAGACCAATATTGTCAACCTGTTGGATCCAATGCATGGCGAGCCACGGTTCTTCGCCAGTGGGCTGAGCGACGTCGAGTACACCAGGGCCGTAGAGGCGCGGCTGGTCGAGTTGAAGGCCGCCTTAGGCGACGAGGGGGTATCGATCTCAGGCGGAAGGGCCGTCGATATGAATCAACAAGTCTGGCTCATGAGAAAGGCGCTGGTATCGAAGGACAGCGCACAGTGGATCGATTGGGGAAGCTTCCTGGTCTGGAGGCGCAAATTTGAAGTGTACTCCGGGGTGGACTGCTCCAGGTTCTACGGTGATGGAGGCATATTTCAGCCAAAAGAGGCATCTGGCATCCTGGACCGCTATCTCGCGTCGCCCATGCGCTTTGATGTAGGGGAGCGTTACTTCTTTGGCCACTTGGTGCCGCGGCGAATGAAACCTGCCTGAAGAGGGCGGCAAGGCTGGTGGTGCACTGGAATCATCCGCGTCGCAACGTGCGTCGCGGATGACGGCTCAACAGCACTCCGCCGCCGCTGACCGGGACGGACCAGGGCGCGAACAAGGCCCGTGGAAGGTGGAGCTCGTCCCGCCCGGCTGCAGCGAAGCCTGGGTAAATAAGGGGGCGAGATGCCAGCGTCGCATGCGCTGCTTTCTGCTGTGGGAACCTCGCTCCAACGAGGATGCAGCCGCAGCCATCGCACTCAGTAGACGCGGAATTCGGCGCGGCAGCCGTCGCTGACCCATACACCGCGTCGGTCCCAGCCCCAGTTGCGGTCCTCGGTGCAGGTGGTGACCGATTTCTGCTTGACCAGCCGCACGTCATGACGGACACGGATGCGGCACTGCTTCTCCTTGTTTTCATACGATTCGCAGACCAGGCGCTCACCATCGCGGTCACGCCCGGGCCAGCGGCCACGCCCGCGTTCTTCGGCGACGAATTCGGCGCGGCAGCCGTCGCTAACCCACAGCATGCCGCGGCGCTGTCCCCAGTTGTCATCTTCAACGCATCGCGTCACCGACAGCTGCCGCGCCAGTCGCGCGCGTCCTTCGAACCGGCACTGCTGGGTCTTGTTGAAGTGCGATTCGCAGGTCGTGCGCGGTGATGAGTCGCTGTCGTAGTCCTGGGCCGAGACGGTGGTGGCGACCAGCAGCAGGGCAAGCGCAGAACCGCCAAAAGGCAGTAGCAGGCGAAGGCTCATTGAAACCTCGGGTTGGGGGATGGGACGCAAGAATGGCGCACGTGCGACGCTCTGCGACGACCGGGGCCTGCACTCGCTCAGGAGGGATTTACAAGTGTGCAACGGCGCATGCGGGGGGTTACATCCCGTATCATCCCGGGCACATCCGACTGCATCGGTTTACAGTTTTTTACACGTTCCAGCGCTTTCGGACGCGGCCTTCGGGCATCGCCCGTGGCCGCTGGCGCGGGTGCGGACAAGGATGTGCGGACCACGACGACCACAGGGGGTTGCGTTGATCAGCAGTATCGTCATTCATCGGTCGGCCGGCACAGGCGCGGCCGACGTGCAGGTCCTGGACACGACGTTCAAGGGCAAGCGTGTTTTTGTTGCCTGGGGCCTGCGTGGCCTGGAACTGACCCGCGAAGCCGAGCCGGAAGATACGGTTGCGGCCCGCGATGCCTTGCGGCGGGTTTCCCGCCAGGCTGACGGGCCGCGCAGCAGCGAGATTTTCATTGCAAGCCAATCGGGCGTGGCCATCAGTGTCTACCGGATGCTGACCGAAGCCCGCAGCGGCGACGCCGTGTTCTTCCTGTGCGATTCGCCACCGGTGGTGGAATGGCTGCTCACTTCGCTGGCGATACAGCCCGAATCACCGGCGTGACCGAGCGCACCCGGCGTACATCAGGCCAACGCCGCGTCCACCGCCGCGCGCGCATGCAGGGTCGTAGTGTCGAATAGCGGCACCGGGCTGTCTTCGGCGCGTACCAGCAGCATGATCTCGGTACAGCCGAGGATGATCGCCTGGGCACCGCGGGCAACGAGGCGTTCAATCACTTCGACGTACACCTGCCGTGATCGCTCGTTGATCACCCCGGCGATCAACTCCTCGTAGATGATCGCGTGTACCTCGCGGCGGTCATCGGCCTCTGGAACCAGTACGTCCAGGCCGAAGCGCTCGCTCAGGCGGCCACGGTAGAAGTCTTCCTCCATGGTGAAGGCGGTGCCGAGCAGGCCGACGCGCTGCAGACCGGCCTGCACGATCGCCGTGGCGGTCGGGTCGGCGATATGCAGCAAGGGCAGCGGGCAGGCCGCCTCGATCCCAGCAACGAGCTTGTGCATGGTGTTGGTGCAGATCAGCAGCAGGTCGGCGCCACCGGCCTGCAGCCGCTGTGCGGCATCGACCATCTCGTTGCCCAGGGCATCCCAGTCGCCGTTGTGCTGCAGCTGCTTGATGCGGGCGAAATCCAGCGACCACATCAGCAACTGCGCCGAATGCGCGCCGCCCAACCGCGCGCGTACCTCTTCGTTGATGAGGCGGTAGTACTGCGCCGAACTCTCCCAGCTCATGCCACCGATCAGGCCAAGCGTCTTCATGCGTGTCTCCGTGTCGGGGAAGCGCCATTGCAGCACAACATGGGCCGGGGCGTGCAATTGTGGGTGGACCCGTCGCAGCAGCTGCCGACGGGCCTGATCGGCGTGATAATGGGGTACGACAGGCAGAGGGCAGGGCGATGGGCGAATGCTGTGGCTGCGGCAAGACGCTGGATGTGGCAGCCATGCAGGCGCGCCACCGGCGCGTGCTGTGGATCGTCCTGCTGATCAACCTGGCGACCTTCCTGATGATGGTCGGCGCGTCCTGGTACAGCCATTCGTCCTCGTTGCTCTCCGGTGCGCTGGACAACCTGGGCGATGCGGCGACCTATCTGCTGAGCCTGCTGGTGGTGGGGGCCGGCGTGGCGGCCAAGGCGCGGGTTGCGTTGTTCAAGGGCGTGCTGATCCTGGCGGCGGCCGTGGCAGTGGCGGCACAGATCGGATGGCGGCTGGCGCATCCGCAGGTTCCCCTGTTTGAAAGCATGGGCCTGGCCGCGCTGCTGAACCTGGCTGCGAACGGTTTCTGCCTGTGGCTGCTGACGCCATATCGCAATGACGACGTGAACCTGGCATCGGCCTGGGAATGCGCACGCAACGACATCTTCGAGGGCGTTTCGGTGGTGCTGGCGGCCGGTCTGGTGGCGCTGTTCGGTGCCGGTTGGCCGGACCTGCTGGTCGCCATCGCGCTGCTGGTCGTGTTCCTGCGCTCGGCGCTGCGGGTGCTGCGCATCGCGATGACCGAGCTGCGCGCATCGCGCATTGCCACCGGCTGAGCCGCAGCAGCTGTAACCGTCGAATCGACCCCGGACTGTACATGGTGGTGACAGCCGCTGCGCACTATCCTTGCAGGGATTATTACGGTGAATGAAGTGATGGCCCTGCATACCTGGTGGTGGTTCCTGGCGACAGTCTTCGTGCTGTGTGGCACGCCGGGACCGAACATGCTGCACATCCTGGGGCGCAGCGTCGGCCTGGGCTTCCGTCGCAGCGTGCCGGCCATGGCCGGTTGCCTGCTGGCGATGCTGTTGGTGCTTGCGGCGTCCGCAGCCGGCCTGAGCGCGGTGCTGCGCTCGTCGCCGATGCTGTTCGATGTGCTGCGCTACCTGGGTGTGGCCTACCTGGCCTGGCTGGGCATCAAGGCCTGGCGGGACAGCTACCGGCAGGCGCCGGTGATAATCGATGCCGATGCGTCGCTGGCGCCGGTGCACGGTGCCTGGGCAGTGTTCCGTGGTGGCCTGCTGGTGGGGTTGAGCAATCCCAAGCTGCTGCTGTTCGCCGCCGCGTTCCTGCCGCAGTTCGTCGACCCCGCGGGTGGCCAGGCCGCGCAGTACACGGTGCTGGTGGCGACCTTCGCCACCTGCGAACTGTTCTGGTACGTGATGTATGCCGCAGGCGGACATGGGCTGCGCCGTTGGCTGGCAAAGCCATTTGCGCAACGCTGGTTCGAACGGCTGGTCGGCAGCGTGTTCCTCGCTTTCGCAGTGGCGCTGCTGCGCTTCCGGCCGCGCTGAGCGGGTTCGTTTCACGCCGCGCCTGCGGCCTGTTCACGCGTGTGGCATCGCGGCGTACCTAACCTGATCCCACCTTCAGTATTCCCGCCAGGGAGAGGATCGACATGATCAAGTGGGCCATCATTTTCGCCATCATCGGCCTGATCGCCGGTGCGCTGGGTTTCGGCGGCGTCGCCGGCGCTGCCGTGGGCATCGCGAAGTTCCTGTTCTGGGCCGGCATCATCATTGCCGTTGTGCTGTTCGTGCTTGGCATGACCGTTGCCAAGAAGGTCGCCTAGCCCAGGTGTTCGTGCAGCAGCGCGTTCAATGCGCGCTGCTGTGCGAGAACAGGTTGATGACCAGCACGCCGGCACAGATCAGGCCGATACCGATCAACGCCGGAGCGTCCAGGCGCTGCTTGAACACCAGCACTCCGATCAGAGAAATCAGCACGATGCCGACGCCGGACCAGATCGCATAGGCGATGCCGGTGGGGATCGACTTCATCGTCAGCGACAGCAGGTAGAAGCACACGCCGTAACCGGCAAGCGCGCCCAGCGTGGGACCGAGCCGGGTCATGCCTTCGGATGCCTTGAGCAGGGACGTGGCGATCACCTCCAGCACGATCGCACCGGCCAGGTAGACATATGGGTTCATCGAATCCTCCTGCTCATGCCGGTTCGCACAGTTTCAGTGCCTCAAGGGCCATTGCCTGGGCATTCTGGCGTTCGTCTTCGTCCAGCGGCCGCCCATAGGCGGTGGCCCAGTAACCATCGGCAACGCAACGCGCGGCGTACAGGCGCGGATCGCAGGCTTCATCCGGGAACTCGGCGAGCATGCCGCGCAGCCACGTGCGCCAGTAGACCAGAAGCGCCGGCTCCAGCATGTTGCCCATGGTGAGCCCGATGTCGTTGATCTGCTCCTGCTGCAGCAGATGCTCGAAATTCACCTGCACATAGGCACGGCTGAAGCCGCCATGGCGGGCCGGGGACTGTCGCAGCACCGCACGCACTCTGTCCTCGAAGTCGGCGATGAGCGAGGTCAGCGTCGCCTCGACCAGGTCCTGCTTGCTGCTGAAATGGTGGAAGAGTGCGCCCTTGCTGACACCGGCGGCGTCGGCGACGTCCTGCACGGTGAGGGCCGCCAGCCCATTCTGGCCGAGGGTATGGGCGGTCGCGTGCAACAGTGCCTGGCGCACGCTGTCGGGCGCCTTGCGCCGCGAGCGGGGAGGGGATTCTGTCATGGGGGAACGAAACCGACCGGACGGTATGATTGTAGCGCGAGGGCGATGCGCCCGGCGCGCACGATCAGGTCTTGAGCTCACTGCAGATAGAACGCGATGCCGGTGCCGAGCTGCAGGTCGGGGCTGTTGCGATTGAGGCCCAGGTCGAACGAGGCGTCAAACTGCACGTTCGGCCGCAGCATCCAGGTCAGGCCTGCGCCGGCGATGGCCTGGTCGGGTTGCTGGTTGGCGTGGGTGAAACCGGCTTCGAGATAGGTGCCCAGCCGCTCGGTCACGCTCAACGAGAGGCTGGGCGACCAGGTAGTGCTGCGCTGGCCGGCGCCACGCTGATGACTGCCATACAGCGCGCCGCTCCAGCGGTCGTTGAAGCTGTGCTCGACGCTGGCGGCCAGCGCGTACTGGCGGCTGTCGCTGAAGGCTGCATCGCCACGCGCGATCACCCCGCTGGCCAGCAGCGCCCACGCCGTGCGCTCGGTACTGCCGGGACCTGCCCATTTCACTCCGACGGTGCTGTCGCCGGCGCCGCGCTGCTGCGTGCGCGGCATGTCGGGGCCACGTTCTCGCTGACGCTGCCATGGCGTGGACGCCAACTGCAGTTCCCAGCCCGGCGCCAGCCCGGTGCGCAGCAGCAGGTCGCTGGACAGCGTCGTCGTGCGCAGGCCGTCGCGATCACGCTCACGTTGATAGCCGGGCAGGCCCAGTTCGACGGCAAGGCCGCCACGCGGCACCGTGTCGGTGCCGAAGCCGATGCCGGGACGGTCGAAGCTGGGAGGCTCCGCGCCCAGCACCGGGGTGCTGGCCAACGACAGGGCGATCAACAGGGAGTGGCGCATGCAGGTTCCGTCTCGCAGGGGACCTTCAGCATGCCCGGCGATACCGTGCGCGCGGCGTGAGCCGCACCGCTCAGTCGCTGATGCGGGCGAAACGCGCCTGCGGGCCGTGCTCGCCGGGTACCTGCTCGATGAACATCGCATAGGGCCGCACCCACAGGCCGCCCTCGCCATACAGAGCGCGGTAGAGAACCATCGGCTGCAGCGTCTCACTGCTGCGAACGATGTCGATCACTTCGTACTCGCCACCTTTGAAGTGGCGGTAGCGGCCAGGTGCCAGCGCGGGCAGCGGGGTCAGGTCGGTCATGGGTGGGCCCGTTACCTGCGTGCCGGCGACGCCGGGGCGGCGCAGTAGGCATCGATGGCTTCTGCGGTGTTGGCCAGGCCCTGCGCTTGCGCCAGTTCCCACGGGCGCTCGCAGCGCTGGCTGCGTTCGCACCACTGATAGCCGGCCGAACCGATGCATCCGTGCGCGTCGCGATCGCCACCGACCACGGGTGTGGCGGCGTCATGGGTGACCGGTTTTTCCGGGCTGGCACACGCGGCAACGGCCAGCAGCGGGATCAGCATCAGGACTTTCATGGGCGCGGCTCCGTGCCGTAAACCGACAGTCTGTTCGGTCCCGGCAGCAGCGGCAAGCATCGCTGGCCGATGGTCAACTCAGCGATGCGCGGACCAGTTCCTCGATCAATACCACGTAGCTGGCGGCGAAATACAACTTCAGCAGCGTCGAACGCTGCAGTGGAAGCGAGGTGCGCATGTGGAAGGGGCCCCTGTTGATGACGATAGTGTGAAGCGCGGCTGACTTCGTGACAAGAGTCACGGTACGGGTTTCCTAAACGGCCTCAGGGATGTGATGGGGCGGCCCTTTCCGAGGCGCTGGTAGGGATTTTTCGGATAAATCTGATAGGTCTTCCCCGATGCGCTGGCTAGGCTGGTCGGGCATTGGGAATCGGCCTTGCGCCGGTCCCCCGATTTCCCGGAAACGCAGGAGCCCCTCATGGTCATCACCGTCCAATGCCACGCCCAGCGCTGGTCCGTCCTGGATCCGCAGACTCGCGCGACCGAAGTGTTCAGCACCGGTGCGGCCGCCTTCGATGCCGCTGCCTCGCGGGCCAGCGAACATCACCACCGTACCGGCCAGCACAGCACCGTGCGCGTGGAAGCGCTGGGTACTGCGGTCGACGCGCTGCACTTCGGCCGCTGAGCCGCCGCAGTCAGTTGCGGTTGGGTTGGTTGAATGGGGGAAAAACCGTCGTCGCGGCTCCCTCTGTGCGCCACGCCGGGAATCCCCGATGCTTGCCTCCACCGTATTCACCTGGAGACAAGGGATGGGCAAGGGACTCACTTGGCGCACCGTGGCGTGCACCCTGTTGCCGATGATGGCTGCCGCTGGCGGCGTGCAGGCGCAGAACTATGGCTACAACGATCGCTACGATGATCGTGGTGGCAATGGCATCGTGCGCTGCGAATCGGTCAAGAACCGCAGCAACGAGTGCCGTCTGGAAGGGCGTGCGCGCATGATCCGCCAGTTGTCCGGCTCCCCCTGCGTGGAAGGTGAGACCTGGGGCCAGTCCCGCTATGGTGTCTGGGTTACCCAGGGCTGCCGTGCCGAATTCGTCGGTGAATACCGGCGGCCCGGCGGTGGCGGCGGTGGCTGGGGCGGCGACGGTGGCAACGGCTGGGGCGGCAGCCAGTGGGGTGGTGGCGGCCAGGTGATTGCCTGCCATTCCAATGACCGGCGCCAGCAGTACTGCGATGCGCAGGTTCGTCGCGGCGTGCGTCTGGTACGACAGGAATCGCGCAGTGCCTGCATCGAAGGCCAGACCTGGGGCTGGGACCGCCGTGGCATCTGGGTCAGCAATGGCTGCAGGGCCCAGTTCCAGGTGAATTGAGCGGCTGTCGCAATCGGCTCAAGATCAGAAAAATCTGATAGCGATCACACTTCTTTCCTCGTATTGTCGACTCCCGGGACGCCTTGCGCGTCCCGGTTCGCACTGGCCATTCCTGTCGCGCTTGGTGCGGTCATTCTCTCGTCGTCGATACGCTGTTCAAGGAGTGAGCAACGCATGTTGATCCGACTGCAATGTGAGCAGCGCCAATGGCGCGTGCTGCACCCGGACAAGCCGGAGCCGATCGAGTTCCGCGATGGCGTCCGTGCCTTCGATTTCGCCGAAACCCTGGCCCGCCTGCATTTCACCGATACCGGCCAGCGCGCCTCGGTGCGGGTGGAGTCCAGCGGTGCGTTTGTCGAGGCGATCAGCTACGGCTGAGCACGCCCTTCGCCGGCAGGGTCCGCGCCATCCACGCATGGCGTGGATCTGCTTTTGCGCCACCAGCAGTCTGGTAGATCCACGCCATGCGTGGATGAGGAACCTGGGGAGCCACGCATGACGTGGCCCCCATCCCCCTGGCAATGCTCTCAGCCCGCCGCGCTCAACGGCGGGTTGCCGGCTGCCAGCTGCGGCCAGCGCTTGAGCAGGGCGGTACGGATGCCGGCCGCATCGATGCCGGCCTCGGCCAGCAGATCCTCGCGGCTGGCGTGGTGCTGGAAGGCATCGGGCAGGCCCAGGTGCAGGATCGGGCGCAGCACGTCCTCGGCATTGAGCAGTTCGGCCACGGCCGAACCTGCGCCGCCCGCCACCACGTTGTCCTCGATCGTCACCAGTGCGTCGTGCTGGCCGGCCATGGCCAGCACCAGCTCGCGGTCCAGTGGCTTGATGAAACGCATGTTGACCACGCTCAAACCCAGTTCGCGACCCACCTGTTCGGCGGCGGCGACGGTGCTGCCGAACGCGAGCAGGGCGACGCGGTTGCCCTGCAGGCGCAGCTCGCCCTTGCCGATCGGCAGGGTCGACAGATCGCTGCCGGCATCCACGCCGGTACCGCTGCCGCGCGGGTAGCGCACCGCTGCCGGGCCCGGGTGCTGCAGGCCGGTGCTGAGCATCTGCCGACACTCGGCTTCGTTGGAGGGTGCCATCACCACCATGTTCGGCACGCAGCGCAGGAAGCTGAGGTCGAGGTTGCCGGCGTGGGTTGCACCGTCCGGGCCGACGACGCCGGCGCGATCGATCGCGAACAGCACATCCAGGTCCTGGATGGCCACGTCATGCACCAACTGGTCGTACGCGCGCTGCAGGAAGGTGGAATAGATCGCCACTACCGGCTTGCCGCCCTGGGTGGCCATGCCTGCGGCCAGGGTCACCGCGTGCTGCTCTGCGATGGCTACGTCGAAGTAGCGCTGCGGATATTCCCTGCTGAAGCGCACCAGGCCCGAGCCTTCGCGCATCGCCGGAGTGATGCCATACAGACGCGGCTCGGCCGCGGCGGCGTCACACAACCAGTCGCCAAACACATCGGTATAGGTTGGCTTCTTCGCGCCGGTCTTGGCCACCAAGCCCTTGTCCGGATCGAACGGGCCCACCGCGTGGTAGCCGATCTGGTCGCCTTCGGCCGGCTCGTAACCCTTGCCCTTGGTGGTCATCACATGCAGCAGCTTCGGGCCCTTGGAGGCACGCAGCGTC
>Ga0308157_10009382_pt1 | contig 10852 bp, 13 predicted proteins | sample PhyBR1_FD_201035 | JGI IMG/M metagenome (GOLD analysis project Ga0308157, IMG submission 201035) | Phyllosphere microbial communities from UC Gill Tract Community Farm, Albany, California, United States - DLSLB.R1 | ecosystem: Host-associated > Plants > Phyllosphere > Unclassified | place: USA...
GAGCTTTTTTCAATCTCAGTTTAGCCAGCTTTTCAATGGTTGCTCTCGTATCGTTAGCGTCTCCTTTTTCAGCTCTTGTCCATGAAGCTTTGAACAGCTTTTCTCTGGTAGCTCTGTTTTTTAAATTTTGTAAAAGAGGCTGCTGTGTTGTATTTTGTAAAGCCAGAAGATATTTTCCAGGCTGTCCTGCCGTTTTGGCATCAGCTGCTGCCGCTGCGATTTCATCAGCAGAAAGCCCGTCCAGTTCTTTTGCATCAGAGAAAAATACACCTCCCTGCTTTCTTGCTTCCAATAATTTATTAGAATATTGTGTGGAAAGAGAAGCCAGTTCCTGATTAAGTTGTTTTAATTTTTCTTTATCAGCCGCAGAAAGATTAGCTCCTGCAATTTCAAAATTCTGCTTATAATATTGTACAAGTCGTTTGCTTTCAGAATCAAGACCGTCTTCTTTGATGGACTGTATTCTTTTATAAAGATTTTCATTCAGGTACAGCTTGTCAGAATGGGCAGCAAAAATAGGTGCATATTCTTCGTCTAAAGCCTGCAATGTTGGGTTTGTATTCGCGCTTGTAAGATTAGAGAATACAATTTGTGCTCTTCTTAAGACTTCACCGCTTTTTTCCAATGCAACGATTGTATTTTCAAAAGTAGGGGCAGCCGTATTGTTGGCAATTTTTACAATTTCAGCTTCATGCTGCTTCAAACCGTATTCAAAAGCAGGTTTGAAGTGCTCATTTTTGATTTTGTCAAATTCCGGAGCTTCGTATTGAAGCTTGCTCTTCTTCATGAAAGGATTTGAAGATAAAGAGGGATCAGGTGCAGGTAGCTCCTGTTGAATATCGGTCTGTTTCATTGTAGTACAAGATTGATTGAACGCCAAGGCAGAAATTAATAATACCGATGAAATATTCTTCATAAATATAGTTGTTATTAAACCATAAAGATATTAAAAACTTGTCTCATAGAATCTATTTTAGGATACGTATTTACTCAAACCGTTTTGTGAGTGGTTTTAAAATGAATACGTTAGGTATTGCAGAATGTATCAGTTTCATTCTGAAAAATCTGTATTGCAGACAATTGCAGTATTTTCATAGGTAATGTAATATTTTTTATAAATTAGTTGTTATTTAAATATAAAGAAATCAAAAAAATAATCGACAAAAGAAATAAGCATGAAAACAAAGACTTTATTTATTTTTTCAGCCTTAGCGGCATTAGCCTCATGTAATGATAAACATGAGAACAGAAACAGAGATAGAGATGATGACAGAAGTAACTGGGTAGAAAAAGTAGTGAGCAAAGAAAGCGGCCCGATACAACATAAAGAATTTAACGGAGATTTTGATGAAATTCAGGTTTCCCAGGCGATAGAAGCTGAAATCATAAAATCTGAAACAGAAAAAGTAGAAATTTCAGCACCTCAAAGTATCATCAATGAAATTCTTGTAGATAATGATGGCGGAAAACTGCATATTCATTATAAACCTGGCATCAGAGTGATGAACATCAGCAAAGTGACAGCTAAAATTTATACCAAAGACTTTAATAAACTTCTGGCCGATTCAGCTGCGAGAATTATCATAAAAGATAAATTTACTCAGGAGAAAACAGATGTAGAGGCATCAAGTGCGGGAAGTATTTCCGGAGATCTGGAAGCGAATGATATGGATATCAACATAAGCAGCAGCAGTAGCTATGATGGTAAAATATGGGCTGTTAATCTTGATATTGAAGCTTCATCAGGATCTACTCTTGATATTTCCGGAAAAGCAAAAAAAGCAGATATCAGTGCGTCTTCAGGCAGCAGTGTTTCAGCTAAAGGAGTTATTGCTGATGATGTAGAAGCAGATGCATCCAGTGGTGCAAGTGTTCATATCAGTGCAGTTTCCAGTGTGAAGGCAGGGGCTTCATCCGGTGGAAGTGTGGATATTTCTAAAAAAGGAGAACTTAAGAGTGTGATCAAGGATGAAAGCAGCGGTGGTAGCGTAAACATCCAATAAACTAACCCTGGGATTCATCCTCATCTTCTTCATCGGCGGATGAGGATCCTTCCCAATTTTTATTATCAAAATTAAGATTATCGTAAGCTAATAATTCCTCCTCTCGCTGGAGGATTTCTTTTGTGGTAAACAGTGTAATATCATCATTGTTTTCCTTCATTTTTGCCAGTTTCCTGATAGAAGCTTTATCAATAGCCATAAACCTTTGTCCCATACGCCTTGCTGCATACTTTCTCATTCCTGTTTCATGAAGAACATCAACGGCCATATCAACTGCTGTTCCTAATGTTTCACGGTAAATATGATTGACTCCACTATTAAGATATTCATAGGCATCAATTCTGTTTTTTGCTCTCACAAAAATTTTCACATCAGGGTAATGTTCACGGACAAGTTCTGCAATGAATTTATTATCATCCGGATCATCCAGACACAAAACCAAAATTTCAGCATCTTCAATTCCGGCAGCCCGTAAAATGGGTATTCTGGTAGCATCACCGTAATAGACTTTAAAACCATAGCTTCTGAGCAGTTTTACACGATCGGAATCACGATCTAAAACTGTTGCAGATATTTTATTGGCCTTTAAAAGACGACCCACCGTACTTCCGAAATGTCCAAAACCTACAATGATAATTTTCTTTTGGACTATATCATTGTCGAGAATATTGTAATCATTTTCTTCTTCGGGAATTTCTTTAATGAATTTTGGAGTAATAAACTTATCATTGATGATCAGAAGAATGGGAGTAATACACATGGTAATTGCAGTGACTGCCATCATTTGTGCATTCATTTCAGGACCTAACAGATAAAGATCCGATGCATAATTGAGCAGTACAAATGCAAATTCTCCTACCTGAGAAAGCGCAAACGCATAAAAAAGACTTTGCGGAGTATCTATCCTGAAAAACTTTCCGATGGTATATAAAACAACAAATTTTACGGCCAGTACAGCAAAAACGGTACTGAAGATAAACAGTGGATCTTTCTGAATAATATTAAAATTGATAGTTGATCCCACACTAACGAAGAAAACGGCTAACAACAGTCCTTTAAAAGGATCAATCTGTGCTTCCAGCTCATGACGGAACTCACTGTTAGCTAACATTACCCCGGCAAGGAAAGCTCCCAATGCAGGTGAAAGGCCGATAACAACCATAAGCTCTGAAACACCTATGACCAGGAATAGGGAAGAGGCAGTCAACAGCTCAGTCATTCCTGATTTTGAAACATAGCGCAGAAAAGGAACAAAGACATATCTTCCCAGCAAAATAAGCAACGCTACTCCGAAAATTACCGTTCCTGCCTGCAACCATTCCGGCAGCTTTTGGATCAGAATCTGGATTTCGTTATCGTGGTGCTTGGCTTTATAATTGGCTACAATAGGAAGTATTGCCAAAATAGGAATCACAGAAATATCCTGAAACAGTAAGGTAGAGAACGAGGCTTCTCCTGCTGTGGTTTTGAGATTATTCTTTTCCTGTAATGTCTGCAGAACAATTGCCGTGGAAGATAGTGCAAAACACATGGCAACAGCAATTGCCTTGTCTACTCTCCAGCCCACAGTGGTAAACACTAAGAAAAGCAGCAGAATAGTAAGTGCCATCTGAGAAAGTCCCAGACCCATTATTTTCTTTCGCATTTCCCAGAATTTCCGGGGTTCCAGTTCCAGTCCTACAAGAAATAACAGCATGATGACTCCAAACTCACTGGCATGCATGATATCATCTACATTTTTCCCTGTAAGCCGGAGTACATATGGACCTATAATGATTCCTCCTAAAATATAGCCGATTACAGAACTCAACCCTAATTTCCTGGCTAATGGAACCATAATAATGGCTACACCCAGGAAAATTAATGTGTTCATCGCTAAGCTGGATTCCATATGCTATTGATTGAGGAGTTCTGTAAATTCTTTTTTATGCAGGATAATTTCTTTTTTAGACAGCTTATTGGCTTCGTATACGATCTTGATGTGCCTGATATCTGCTTTGAAAACTTTTAGGGAAACAATCAGTCCGCTGATCAGCTCATCAATTGTATATTGATAGGTTCCGGTTTTGCTGAACGATCTTTCTTTTCCTCCGGTGGTTACCAGAATATAGACTTCTTTTCCTTCCAGTGGATTATACTCACCGTCTTTCAGCCAGTCTCTGTCGAAAACTTCATCAATCCATAATCTGAGAAGAGGAGGCATACCAAACCATATCAAAGGAAACTGAAAAACAAAACGTTCATAGTTTTTGAGACGTTTTCTTTCTCTGAAGGCTGCAATATGAAAATCGGGGTATTCTTCGTAAAGATCTCTTAGGGTATAATGCTGGTGGCGAACGTAGAAATTGATGAGCTCTACATTCGAATTGGAGTGCTCCAGATAAGGGTGTGCAAATACTACCAGCGTCTTCTTCATAATCCTGTTTTCAGTAAATATAGCAAAAAATATTGAATAAAAGTTGGTTTTTTGATGCTTTTGTTAATTTTTTAATATGTAAAAATCAATTTAACGTTAATAAAAGCTAAAGAATCTATGTTATTTTAGGTTTTTAAATAAAAAATCAGGTCGTGATGACCTGATCTGTTGATATATTTTGAAAATGATTGACTGATTTACCATCCGCCGGATGCACCACCGCCTCCGAAACTTCCGCCTCCGCCAAAGCCTCCGAATCCGCCGCCACCGCCGCCGGAACTTCCACCTCCAAAGCCACCGCCTCCAAAACTGCCGGGGAATGGGAAGAAACCACCGGGATAATTTCTGCGTCCTCTTCTTGTAATAATCACATCATCGTCGTCGTCATTATTTCCACCGCGTCCATCGCCTCTGTTGCCGAAAAGTATGGCTATAATGATGAAGATAACGAAAGCAATAATCAGAACCTTAAAAGCACTTCCATTACCGGAAGGAGCCGTTGTTGCCACAGGTTTGAATTTCCCCTGAACAGCTTCCATAATGGCTGAGGTTCCTCCATTGATTCCATCGTACCACAGCCCTTTCTTGAAGTTAGGCGTGACAATATAATCTAAGATCTGTCCTGCTACTGAAGCGGTAAGATATTGTTCTACAGCACGTCCCTGCTGGATAGACATTGTTCTGTCTTCAGTGGCGATAAGGAAAACGACACCGTTATCTACTCCTTTTTTTCCGATTTTCCATTTCTGTCCGAACATGGTTGCCAGAAAGTTGACATCTTCTCCTTTGGTAGAACGGATGATTACCACTTCAATTTCCGTTGAGGTAGTATCTGCAAACTTAATCAGCTTATTATTCAGGGCATCTTTTTCCTGTTGAGAAAGCAGATTGGCTTCATCAAAAACAGGGTAAAGAACGGCCGGTTTTTCAGGAATAGTATATTGTGCTGATACAAAAGTGTACAAGCAAAGCAATAGAAATGAAAATACTATTTTAAGAGAACGTAATTTCATTTGGGAGTTGGTTTGGGTTTTCTCCTTCTACAGGAAAATGTTTTTTGAGTTCAAGTCCTGTTTCCAGGATGGCACTTTTCAGAGCCTGATAATAACGTCCTTTGGCAAATTCAGCAGTAATATAGTCGTGAAGATGATTCCAGTAAGTCTGTTTTACCTTTTCATGGATTCCGATATCCCCAATGATGGTCAGATATTTCTGTTCAAAATTGACATGGAAAAGAACAGCATTTCTTTCGGCAGTTTTGTCCATATCAAGTTTTTTGAAAACCTCAAATGCTGTTTTAGCATCCCGATTATCCGTGTTGGAATCAATATGTACTCTGATCTCTCCCGTAGAATGATCTTCCGCAGACTGAATCGCTTCCACAAGGGAAGCGATCTGTTGATTTGTTAGGAAATTACCCATTATTATTTGAATGCTTCAGGGGCTTTTTCAGCACCTGCCTCAGCTTTGAAATAAGGTTTTTCTTTAAAGTTGGTGAAATTCGCCAGAATATTATTTGGGAAAGTCTTGATAGAAGTGTTGTAATCCTGTGCAGCTTCGTTGTAATAAACAGTTTCTGTTCTGATGCTGTTTTCGATAGCGGTATATTCTCTTTGGAAGTTGATATACTGCTGGTCTGCTTTTAAGTTAGGATAAGACTCTACTACCGCCATCAATCGGCTCAATGCTCCGGATAGTTCACCCTGTGCTGCCTGGAATTTAGCAATATCAGCGTCCGTCATATTCGTAGGATCGATGTTGATAGAGGTAGCTTTAGAACGTGCTTCTACAACTTTCGTTAAAGTTTCCTGCTCAAATTTTGAATACGATTTTACAGTTCTTTCCAGGTTAGGAATAAGGTTCGCTCTTTTCTGATACACAGTTTCTACGTTTGACCATTTTGTGTTAACTGTCTGTTCTTTGGTTACGAAATTATTATATCCGCTTTTTCCCCAGAAGAATAGAACAGCAACAATGATAAGGAGGGCAATACCAATTGTTCCGGCGCCCAAACATCCTTTATTTTTCATAGTTTATTTTTTTAAATTTTTTGTGCTAACCAAATATACAAATTATGTGCTAATTTTGTAAAAAATTATTTGAATGACAACAATAGTGGTGGCAATGGGAGAGAAAAATGAAATTGGTTTTGATAATCAGTTGCTTTGGCATCTTCCTAAAGATTTAAAACATTTTAAAGATATTACTTCAGGGCATCCGATTATCATGGGAAGAAAAACATATGAAAGTATTGGGAAACCCCTTCCGAACCGTACCAATATTGTTGTGTCAAGAAAGAAAGACTGGTTTGAGGAAGGTATCCTTATTGTAGGAAGTATCAAGGAAGCATTGAAGTTTGCTAAAAAGATAGACGAAGAAGTTTTCGTTATCGGCGGAGGAAATATCTACGAACAGACGATGGAGGTGGTAGACAAGCTTGAAGTTACTTTGGTGAAAGCAGATCTTGAAGCCGATACATTCTTTCCGAAAATAGATCCGAAGATCTGGAAAAAAACCAACGAAATCTGTCATGAGAAAGATGAAAAGAACGGCTATGATTTCTGTTTCCAGACGTTTGAAAAAATTAAAAAAGAAGCATAAATGAATCGTGAATTTTTGCTTCGCACAGTGAATCGTGAATTTTCACATTTACAAAAATTAACAAGCGCAGCGAATTGACCATTCACAATTGACTTTTTGAACTTTAAGCCTTAAATTTATTATCTTTGCACTTCTAAAATTTAATAATGAATAAATACATAAAAATTGCAATAGCAGCAGTTCTTATCCTTGCAGGACTTTATCTTATGATTTTCACAAGAAATCTTGGATGGGGTATTGTTGTTTTTCTTTTAGCTTCATCCCCGATCTTACTATTCTTTAAAAATGAATATATCCTGTTGGCATTCTGGCAACTGAGAAAACAGAATATGGAAAAAGCCGGCGAGTGGTTGTCAAAAATAACTGATTATAAAGGACAGCTTCACAAAACTCAATATGGATATTATCACTATTTACTGGGATTAACACAAGCCCAGGATCACCCTGCAAAAGTAGAACCTTTCATGAAGAAAGCTCTGGAATATGGTTTGAATATGAAACATGACAGAGCAATGGCTACTTTAAATCTTGCAGCAGCGGCTATTTCTAAAGGAAGAAAACAGGAAGGACAGAAATTACTGGAAGAAGCGAAAAGATTAGACAGCGCCGGAATGATGACGGATCAGATCAAAATGATGAAAGATCAGCTGAAAATGCCGACCATGCAGAAGCACATGCATAATCCTAATATGAGAAATAGAGGGAAATTCTTTTAATCAATATTAGTATACAATATAAAAGTCCTGATTTTTCAGGACTTTTTGTTTTTTATGTGTGGCGTTGTAAAGTTTATTTTTAGCCAAAAACTTTTATTAAGTTACATTTCCGAATTATTGTGATCATACCCATAAAATTTAGGTATCTGCCAATGGTATTTCACAGCAAACGTTCGTATAGCAACAATAAGAAGGATGGTGAGAATCTGTACAAAGGTGTAGGAAAGGAGCGAGTATTTTGTCATCAGTAAGAATACTGATCCTCCCACGATACATGCTGTGGCATAAATTTCCTTTCTGAAAATCAATGGAATCCTGTTGAGCAATATATCCCGGATAATTCCACCAAAACATCCGGTTATGGTTCCCAATGCGATACAGATCATAGGATGGATCCCTGCATTTAAGCCTTTCTGAACTCCGATAATGGTAAATAACCCAAGCCCGAAGCTGTCGAAGATAAATAAAGTTACCTTAAAGTTTTTCTCAAGAGATTTGAATACCATTGAAAAAATACTGGTCACCAGAATCAAGGTACACATCAGAATATCATGCATCCAGAATACGGGAATATCAAGCAGCAGGTCTCTTACAGTTCCACCTCCCACAGAGGTTACAAATGCAATAATAAGCACTCCGAACGGATCAAGCCGTTTCTGCATGGCTGCAAAACTTCCCGACATGGAAAAGGCAATGGTCCCCAGGACTTCTATGGCAAAATTGAACTGTTCGTGCATATATTATGAGTATGAATGATAAATAATGAGCAATGAATAATAAAAATTATGCCATTTAAATTTGAGAAAGTTTAAACTTATATTTAGTCATAACCTTTACAAGTTCTTCACATTCTGCTTTTAAATGTAGAATTTTTTCCGGATTTATATATTCTAATTCTTCAATAATTTCAAGCCAAAGTTGAGTTTCATCAATTTCTTCGACCACTATGCACATTTTAGCAAACTTTTCTTTTTCGGATCTCGCCCTGTGTACTGCTCGGTAATTGGCAGCGACGGAGGTGGATGACCGAATAATTTGTTTCCTTATTATTGAAATATCGTCCGAATAGGGTAATGAAGAAAGTGTTTTAATGATAGCAATAGAAAAGCTTTTTGTTCTTTCCCTGAAAATCTGGTTAAAATCTATCCTATCAAAATTATTCATCATTTATTGCTCATTACTTATATATTTATCTCTCCACTCTTACCGAATCCGGAACCATCAGCTCATATTCGCCGCCGTGGGTGATAATTTCCCTTACGATGCTGCTGCTGATGAAAGATTTCCCTGAAGAGGTCAGTAAGAATACGGTTTCCAGTTTTTTGTGGGCTAACGTTCTGTTGGTATGGGCAATTGCTTTTTCAAATTCAAAATCGGCGGGGTTTCTTAATCCTCTGATAATGTATTGAGCATTTTTTTCAAAACAGTAGTCTACTGTTAAGCCTTCAAACGAATCGACTTCCACATTGGGAAATTCTGCTACGGAATTCTGGATAAATTCCATTCTTTTATCAAGAGGGAACATGTATTTCTTCTGAGAATTCTGCCCTATGGCGATGATTAATTTATCAAATAGGGGTGCCGCTCTTTCTATAATATCGTAATGTCCTAGTGTAATCGGATCAAATGATCCCGGGAAAACAGCAATTTTCATGTTGTACGAGTTATGATTTTGATGAGTGAATTATCTGCTACAGACTTTGAATTATCTTCTAACATTTAATTTCTAACTTCTATTTTATTTATTTAAAGCTTTTTCAACTTCATTTCCACAAAGATCCATAATGGAAATTCCATAGTGTCTTGCCTGTTGTGGAAGAATACTTGCAGGGGAGAATCCCGGATTGGTGTTCATTTCAAGCATATAAGGAATTCCATTCATTAGAATATACTCACTTCTTGAAAACCCGCTCATTCCTAATGAATTGTATGCTCTTTTAGCAATTTCTTCCACTCTTTTTGTGGTTTCTTCATCAATTCTTGCTGGTGTAATTTCTTCAGAAGCCCCTTCATATTTGGCTTCATAATCGAAAAACTCGTTGGTAGGGACAATTTCTGTAATTCCCAGAACGATAGTTTCTCCTTTAAAATCGATAACTCCTACAGAAACTTCCATTCCGTCCAGGAAGCTTTCAATCAGGATTTCATGATCTTCTTTGAATGCGATTTCCGTAGCAGCAATCAGTTCAGATTTTTCTTTTACTTTAGTGATTCCCAGAGAAGACCCGGACTGGTTGGGCTTTACAAATAGCGGAAGATTTAATTCTGATACAATCTCATCTACATTGATGTCTTCGCCTTTTCTTAAATAGATGCTTTTCGCGGAAGGAATCCCATATTTTGATAATACGGCAAGAGTATCTTTCTTATTAAAAGTAAGAGCGCTCTGGTAGAAATCACATCCTGTATATTTCTGACCTATTGCATCCCAGTATGCCTGAAGAATTCCGTTTTCTCCCGGAGTTCCATGGATAATATTGAAGCAGACATCAAATTTTAAGGTTTCCCCATTATCTAAAGTTACAGAAAAATCACCTCTGTTGATCTCGTATTTTTTATCATTTTCTCCTAAAAAATACCATTCATCTTTAAGGACTACTACCTTATATACATCATAGAGATTTCTGTCTAAAGAATCATAAATCAATTGTCCGCTTTTTAAAGAAACGACGTATTCATCAGAATAGCCTCCCATTACTACGGCAACACTTTTTTTGTTCATAACCATATAGTATCAATTAAGGCAAATTTAAACATTTTATGCAATGCAATATGGGAAATCGGCAAATTTTAAGATCAAAAATGAATTGTGTTAAATAAAAAGTCCATTCTAAAATTATTAGCTATATTTGCGGTTATAATTAAAGTATTTTTAAGTATGCTTAAATCACTTTTCAATTGGAAAGTTTTACTGAATTTAGTAATAGCCATCGGTGTTTTTGCAGGGTTGGTATGGCTCACATTTCGCTGGTTGGAACACCATACCAATCATGGTCAGGAAATACCTGTTCCTAATATTGTTAATAAATCTATACATGACGCTGTTAAAATTTTAGATGATACAGGATTGGAATATGAAGTAGACAGTGCCAATTATAATCCTAAATACAGACCAT
>Ga0308157_10009383_pt1 | contig 10848 bp, 6 predicted proteins | sample PhyBR1_FD_201035 | JGI IMG/M metagenome (GOLD analysis project Ga0308157, IMG submission 201035) | Phyllosphere microbial communities from UC Gill Tract Community Farm, Albany, California, United States - DLSLB.R1 | ecosystem: Host-associated > Plants > Phyllosphere > Unclassified | place: USA...
AGCTCGTCGAGAATGCCTGCGGTGTGCTGGCCCAAGTCGGGGACCGCATCCATGCGCGGCGCAAACGCTGTATTGCTGGCCGGCGGCAGCAGGGCGGGGAGCTTGCCGGACGGGCTGTCCACCTGGCGCCAGCGGTCACGCGCGGCCAGTTGCGGATGCTCCCAGACCCCAGCCATGTCGTTGACCCGGGCGTTGGCGATCTGTGCGCTGTCCAGGCGCTCCAGCACCTGCTCGACCGACAACGCCGCGAAGCTGTCGACGATGATCTGCCGCAGTTGATCGCGATGACGCGAACGTTCGAAGTTGCTGGAAAAGCGCGGGTCGGCGGCCAACGGCGCGTCGAGCAGCACTTTCTCGCAGAACAGCGCCCACTCGCGCTCGTTTTGCAGGCCGAGCATGACGGTGCCGCCGTCACCGGCGGGGAAGGGCCCGTAAGGATAGATGGTCGAGTGCGCCGCACCGGCACGGGCGGGCGGCGGTGCGCCGTTGTAGGCGTAGTACAGCGGGTAGCCCATCCATTCCACCAGGCTTTCCAGCATGGACACGTCGATGCGGCTGCCGACCCCGGTCTTGTCGCGCAGCATCAATGCCGAGAGCACCCCGGTGTAGGCGTACATGCCGGCAGCGATGTCGGCGATCGAGCAGCCAGCCTTGGCTCGCTCGTCTTCGCCGGGGCCGCCGGTCACCGAGAGAAAACCGCCTTCGCTCTGGATCAACAGGTCGTAGGCTTTTTTCTTCTCGTAGGGACCGCCTTCGCCGTAGCCGGAAATGTCGCAGACGATGAGCCGCGGATACCGCGCCTGCAACGCCTCGAACGACAGCCCCATGCGCGCCGCCGCTCCCGGCGCCAGGTTCTGCACCAGCACGTCGGCCTTGGCCAGCAGGCCGTGCAACACGGCATCGGCGGCTTGCTGCTTGAGGTCCAGGGTCAGGCTCTCCTTGGAACGGTTGGTCCAGACGAAATGCGAGGCGAGGCCGTCGACCCGCTGATCGTAGCCGCGGGCGAAGTCACCGCTGCCGGGACGTTCGATTTTCACCACGCGTGCGCCCAGGTCGGCCAGTTGACGCGTGCAGAAGGGCGCGGCGATGGCGTGTTCCAGGCTGATGACGGTGATGCCGTCCAGCGGACGCGGATTGAGCTCGGTCATGGGGTCACCTGTGGGTCAGATCAGATCGGTCAAGGTCTGGGTGTCGCGCAATTGCCAGATGCGCTTGATCAGCGCCTGTCCTTGGGCCGGCGTGCGTGCACCGGAAAAGGCCAGCAGGCGCAGGAACTTGTCTTCCAGTTCGGGGCGCGACAGGGTATTGCCGGGGTCGCCCTTGGGTTCGTCGATGGCGGCGCTCAAGGTACGGCCGTCAGTGGTCGTGACGATGACTCGCCCCAGCCAGCGCGCCGGGTAGGCAGCGTCGACCTCGGGGTCCAGCTCCATGCTGACTTTCTGGCGGAAGCCGTCGACCGCCGCATCCGTCAGCGCCAGGTCGCGGAATTCGATCAGCTGTGCGCTGCCATGAACGGCGATCAAGCCCAGCACCGCGCCCATGGAGAATTTGGCCTGGTGTACCGTGCTGGGCTTGACCACCCGGCCCAGGACATCGATAGCGCCCTGATGCACGCGGGTGACCACCTTGGCGATCTGCTCGTGGTGCAGCCCTTCACGCTGCATCAAGTGCAGGAGGGCATCGGCGGCCGGATGGGTATGGCGGCACGAGGCGTGGAACTTGAACGAGGTTTCCGCCAGTGCCCAGCGGCTGCCCAGGCGATCGTCCAGGCGGCTGGCGTCGGCGTCGCTGGACATGCCCGCCGCCAGGCCCTGCTCGCCCTCCAGGATGTCGCGTGCTCCGGTCAGGCCGTCTTCAGTCATGTAGGCGGCGAGCAAGCCATCGGCGGCGGCCTTGGCGGTGTGCAGCTGCTTGGAGTCGGCGGCGTCGCGCAGGAATTCCCAGAGCCCGGCAGCCTGGGTGCCGGCATTGCCGAGCAGGTTGATGAACTGCTCGCGGTCGAACCCCAGCAGCTTGCCCACGGCGACTGCAGCGGCCAGGGTGCCCACCGTGGCGGTGGTGTGGAAGATTCGATAGTGGGAACGGCCCATGAACTCGCCGATGCGGATACCGGCCTCGTAGCCGGCCACCGACGCCAGCAGCAGATCGCGCCCGGACTTGCCGCGGTCCTGGGCGGCAGCCAGCACGGCGGAAAATACCACCGTGGCCGGATGCAGCACCGAGCTGTTGTGCAGGTCGTCCTGCTCCACCAGGTGCGACGCGGCGCCGTTGACCAGGGCGGCGAAGTAGGGCGAAGTATCGCGGCCGTTGACCAGCATTCTGGCCGGGCCGTCGCTGGGCCCCATGCGCTGCGCGTAGCGCTCGAACAAGGGAATGGGGTGGGCGCCCTGGCTGGCCAGCGCCGAGCCTGCCCAGTCCAGGAACAGGTCCTCGCAGCGGGCCAGGACGGGCTCCGGAATGTCCCCATAGCGCAAGTCGGCGAGGAACGTGGCCAAACGGTGAGTAGCATTCATCGACGGGTCCTCAGAAGCTGCGTGGCAGTTCGAGCAGATGCTCGGCCACGTAGGACAGGATCAGGTTGGTGGAGATCGGCGCCACCTGATACAAACGGGTTTCGCGAAACTTGCGCTCGACGTCGTATTCGCAGGCGAAACCGAAACCGCCGTGGGTTTGCAAGCAGGCATTGGCGGCTTCCCACGACGCCTTTGCGGCCAGGTACTTGGCCATGTTGGCGCTGGCCCCGGCGTTCTTGCCGCTGTCGTATTCCTTACAGGCGCGCCAGCGCATCAAGTCAGCGGCTTCGATTTCGATGTGCGCCTCGGCAATGGGAAACTGCACGCCCTGGTTCTGGCCGATCGGGCGGCCGAACACCACCCGATCGCGGGCGTAGGCGCTGGCCTTTTCGATGAACCACCGGCCATCGCCGATGCACTCGGCGGCGATCAGCGTGCGCTCGGCATTGAGGCCGTCGAGGATGTAGCGGAAACCCTTGCCTTCCTCACCGATCAGGCTGTCGACGGGCAGCTCGAGGTTGTCGAAGAACAGCTCGTTGGTCTCATGGTTGACCATGTTGGCGATCGGTTGAACGGTCAGGCCCTTGCCGATGGCTTCGCGCAGATCGACCAGAAAGATCGACATCCCTTCGGATTTGCGCGTGACTTCGGCCAGCGGCGTGGTGCGTGCCAGCAGGATCATCAAATCCGAATGCTGCACCCGCGAGATCCACACCTTCTGGCCATTGATGACGTACTTGTCCCCTTGGCGCACGGCGGTGGTCTTGATCTTGGTGGTGTCGGTGCCGGTGGTCGGTTCGGTGACGGCCATCGATTGCAGGCGCAGCTCGCCGCTGGCCAGCTTGGGCAGGTAATGGCGTTTCTGCGCCTCGCTGCCGTGACGCAACAGGGTGAACATGTTGTACATCTGGCCGTGCACGGTTCCTGAGTTGCCGCCGCAGGCGTTGACTTCCTCGAGGATCACCGAGGCTTCGGCCAGGCCCAGGCCCGAGCCGCCGTATTCGCTGGGGATCATTGCCGACAACCAGCCGGCGTCGGTGAGGGCCTTGACGAAGGTTTCGGGAAAACCCTTTTCTTCGTCGATCTTGCGCCAGTAGGCGGCATCGAACTCGGCACACAAGGCGCGCACGCCTTCGCGGATGGCATTGAGGTCTTCTTCGTCGTAGGCAGGCATGGCGGTTCTCGAAGTCGTTATTGTCGGAATCGTTGGAATCGTTGGAATCGTTGGATAGCCGTCACTGGCCGGACTGTGGCAAGCGGGCAGGGACAGCGTCGAACGTGACGTCCGCGCTCTGGGCGACGCCGGCCTCGTTACCAGCCCACAGACGCGCCTTGCCGGGTTCGAGCAGGCAACCCTCGACCTGGAACGGAGTGGGCACGGTCAGCGGCCGCACGCCGCGGTAGGCGAAATGGCGCACACGCGCTTGCGGATTGGCGCGGACGAAGCTGCGCAACAGCAGGGTGGCGATCAGCGGCCCGTGCACCACCAGGCCGGCATAGCCTTCAGTGCCCGTCACGTAGGGGTGGTCGTAGTGAATCCGGTGGCCGTTGAAGGTGACAGCCGAATAGCGAAACAGCAGGGTCGGGGTCGGCGTCACGGTTTCGCCCCACTGGGCGGCGAGCGGTGCCTGATCGCTGGACAGCTTGGGCGGGTTCGGCTCGCGGTAGACGATGTCCTGCTCTTCGCGCAAGCACAGGCGACCCTCCTGGCTGTAGTCGTGGCGCACCGTGACGAACAGCAAGGCGCCGGTATGGCCGTGCTTTTCTTCGATGCGCAGAATGGTCGAAACCCGCTCGGCGGCGCTGCCGACTTTCAGCGGCTCGATGAACTCGAGGCGGCCACCGGCCCACATGCGGTTGCGGCCGTCGGCGGCGGGCAGAAAGCCACCGCGCAGCGGATGCCCATCCGTGCCCAATCCACTTTCCGCGACCGGTGCCTGGAAGAAGCACCACTGCCACAGGGGCGGCAGTGGCTCGCCGTCTTTGGGCGTAGGTTCGCCGAAAGTCGCGGCAATGCGCTGGACCATGTTCTGGCTGAGCACATCGTGCGCCTGCTCGGTACGGCCCACCCAGGCGCTGTAGTCGGTGGCTGAATCTGAAGCGCTCATGGGCGGCCTCTGTCGTTGTCGTTGTGACGCGATGATGCGAGGCGCAAGGCATTCTGTGAATTTGCATTTGCGTAAGGCGGCGTTCATATTTGCCGAACGCCCGAAGGTAGGATCCCGACATGCATTTCGACCTGGCCGACCTGCGCCTCTTCATCCATATCGGCGAATCGCCGAGCCTGACCCAGGGCGCGCGACGGGCGTTCCTGTCGCCGGCGGCCGCCAGCGCGCGGATCAAGGCGCTGGAACAGCAGCTCGATACGCGCCTGCTGTACCGCGACAGCCGTGGTGTGGAACTCACCCCCGCCGGGCAGAAGCTGCTGGTGCACGCGCGGTTGATCATGCGTCAGGTGGATTACCTCAAGGCCGATTTCACCCATTTAGGCGCCGATTCGGCGGGGCACATTCGCATTTTCGCCAACACCACGGCGGTCACCGAATTCCTGCCCGAGGTGCTGGCCGGTTTTCTCGCCGAACGTCCGGGTGTGAGCGTCGACCTGCAGGAGCGCCTGTCGCGCGACATCGTCCGTGGCGTGCTCGACGGCAGCACCGACATGGGCATCATTGCCGGGCCGGTAGAGGCGGCGGGCCTGCAAGTGATGCACTTCAGCACCGACCGCCTGGTGCTCACCGTGCCCGTGGGTCACGAGTTGGCCCAGTGCAAGCGCATCAGCCTGAAACAGACCCTGGCGTTCCAGCACATCGCCTTGCACGAAGGCAGCACGCTGCTCAGCTTTCTGCGCGAACACGTCGAGCGGATCGGCCAGGGGCTGTCGCTGCGTATCCAGGTGTCGAGCTTCGAAGCGATCTGCCGAATGGTCGAGGCAGGTGTGGGCATCGGCATCATTCCCGAATCCGCCGCCTTGCGGCACAGCCGCACCATGCGCCTGGTGACCATCGAGCTGGACGAGCCCTGGGCGGTGCGCGAGCGCAGCATTCTGGTGCGTGAACTGGAGGCATTGCCGGGCACGGTCCGCGCGCTGATCGCCACCTTGATGCCAACCCCGGTGCCTGATTGAGATGATGCGTTGCAAGTTGGCCGCAGGGTTTCTATCATCGCCGCGGGTGCGCCGCTGCATAGGGTACGGCGCAGGTTAAAGTTCAGCGTTGGTCGGGCCGCCAACGGAGACGTCCCGTGTCCGAAAACAAACCGGCCCTGCCTGCCATTCCCCGCCCGCAACTGCTTACCGAGCGCGCGCTGGCGGCGCTCGAACGCTTCTCGCACATCGAGGCCGTCAGCGGCATCGTGCTGCTGCTCGCCGCCATCACTGCGCTGGTCTGGGCCAACAGCCCGGTGGGCGACTCCTACGACCACTTCTGGCACACCCAGGTCACCCTGGGGCTGGGCGATTTCAGCGTTTCGCGCTCGCTGCACTTCCTGGTCAACGATGGCCTGATGACCATCTTCTTTCTGGTGGTAGGTGCGGAAATACGCCAGGAGATCAAGGACGGTGCCCTGGCCAACATGCAGTTGGCAACCCTGCCCCTGGGTGCGGCACTGGGCGGCGTGCTGATGCCGGCCTTTCTGTACTTTGCGCTCAACCATGGAACTGCCGCCAGCGCTGGCTGGGCGGTACCGACCGCGACCGATATCGCTTTTGCCGTGGGCGTGCTGGCACTGCTGGGCAAGTCGATCCCGGCCAGCGTACGCATCCTGCTGCTGGCGCTGGCGATCATCGACGATATCGTGGCGATCCTCATCATCGCGGTGTTCTATACCGCCAGCCTCGACTACCTCGGCCTGCTGGTGGCGGTGGCCGGGCTGCTGCTGGTGCTGGTGTTCCAGCGCATGGGCATCAGCAAGGCGTACGCCTATGTGCTGCCGGGTGCGATCGTCTGGTTCGGCCTGCTCAAGACCGGCGTCCATCCCACCCTGGCCGGGGTGATCCTGGGCCTGATGACGCCGGTCTATTCCAAGCCGATGGCCGAGCGTCCGGTGGACGTCATTCGCCGCAACTTCAACGAGTTGATGGAGCGCTTCACGCCCGGCAGCGACAACCGCGATGCCGTGGCCGAGCCTCTTCGCCAGTTGCGTGATGCGCAACGTGAGGTGCTGCCGCCGGTGCAGCGGGTCCAGGTTGGCCTGCACCTGTGGGTGGCTTTCGGGGTCATGCCGCTGTTCGCCCTGGCCAATGCCGGGGTGAGTTTCGATGGGGCCAATCTGAGCGATGCGATGTCGCAGCACGTGTTCGCCGGTGTGATGATCGCCCTGGTGCTGGGCAAGCCCCTGGGCGTGCTGCTGGCCAGTCTACTGCTGGTCAAGTTGAACATCTGCAGGTTGCCCGAGGGCGTCACCTGGGGTGGGGTAGGTCTGGTCGGCCTGCTTGCCGGGATCGGTTTCACCATGTCGATCTTCATCGCGTCGCTGGCCTTCACCGACCCCACCCTGCTGGCGTCGGCCAAGCTCAGTGTATTGGCGGCCTCGACGGTGGCAGCGGTGCTGGGCCTGGTCTGGGGCAAGCTGACCTTCGGCAAGGCCCGCCCGGCCTGATAGCGACAGGCTGAGCCTCCTGTGAGGGGCGCTTGTGCAGGGACTTCTGTGGGAGCGGGCTCAGCCCGCGAAATGGGCACCGCGAACCCTTCGCGGGCAGAGCCCGCTCCCACAAAACCTGCTCCCGCCACCGCCCCCTGTTCATGGAAGTCGAAGCGCGGCCGATACGCCTTGTAACGGCTCCGCGTATCTCTTTCAGGCTCTCCATGCTCAAGTCCAGCTTTACCTCTCCCGCATCCGGTGCCCGCCCCGCGAGCAGCACGTCTTTGGCTCAGGCGTCGTTGGTCACGTTCTGCGCCAGCCTAGCCGTGGTCTTTGCCCTGGCCGTCTCGTTGTCACTGTATTTCGCCCGTGGCCTGGATAGCACGGAGCAGGCCCAGGGCCAGTCGCTGGTGCAGAAAAGCATCGAGGCCGAGCGCCGGCTCTTGCAGCTGACCATCAAGGATTACTCTTTCTGGGGCGAAGCCTATCGGCACCTGCACCTCACTGTGGACATGGAGTGGGCCTACGTACGCGAGAACTTCGGCCCGGCGCTGTACGACGATTTCGGCTACCAGGCGGCGTTCGTCATAGGGCCGAACAACCGCTCGGTGTATGCGGTGATCGACGGCAAGTACGAAACCGTCGCCGCAGCCGATTGGCTCGGGCGACCCGTCGACGAATGGGTGGCTGCGGCGCGCGGGCTGGCCGATGACGAAAAAGTCTTCACGGCACTCACCAGCCTTGCCGGCACACCGGCGCTGGTGGTGGCGGCGGCGATCACGCCCAGCACCGACCCCACCGTGCAGACCGACGACCGGCTGCCCTCGGTCATGCTGGTGGTCAACCGGCTCGATCCGCAGCGGCTCGAAACGCTGGGAGCGAACATGGGGCTGCAGGGCGTGCGCATGGCTCGCCCGAACGACGCCACGGCGGCGCATGCGTCGCTGACAGGCGAGCACGGCACGGCCTTCGATCTGCAGTGGGACGCCGTCCGGCCGGGGCGGCAGATGATCATCGTGGTCCTGCCCCTGATCGTTCTGACGACGCTGATCATCTTCGGCATGACCTGGGTCATGCTGCGCCGCAACACCCGCGCGGCGCGCGCCCTGGACGGCAGCCACGAGCTGCTGCGCAACAGCCAGGCCGCGCTGGCGCAGAGCGAGTCGCGCTTTCGCGACGTCGCCGAGGCCAGCTCCGACTGGATCTGGGAAACCGACTGCGACGGGCGCGTGACCTACCTGTCCGACCGCTTCGAGGCGGTCACCGGGCTGGACAAGGCCCATTGGCTGGGGACCTGCATCGACGAGCGAGTGGACTTGCCCGACGGCAGCCTTCTGGCCTGGCTGCGCAGCAACGACGGGCACTGCAACCTGACCACCGAATGCAGCTATGTGGACGTGCACCTGCATCGACGCACCGCCCGCATCGCTGCGCGCACCATCGGCGTCCAGGGCTTTCGTGGCACGGCCACCGATGTCACCGAGGAAATCGAGGCCAGGCGACGGGTCGAGTACCTCTCGCGGCATGACGTGCTGACTGGGCTGCCGAACCGCAGCCAGCTGCGCGACTACTTGGAAAGCCGTCTGGAAAACGCGCTGGCCGCCAGCCAGTCGCTGATCATGCTGACCATCGACCTGGACCGCTTCAAACCGGTCAACGACCTGCTCGGACACGCCACCGGCGACCGTGTGCTGTACGAGATCGGCGCACGTATCAGGCAGTGCGTGCGCAGCCAGGACATCGTCGCCCGGGTCGGTGGCGACGAGTTCGTCATGGTGGTCGCAGGTCCGATCGGCCATGAAGAGATCGAAGCGCTGTGCCGACGGTTGATCGAGCTGATCGAGCAGGTCATCGAAGTCGACGACCAGGACATCCATGTCAGCGCCAGCATCGGCATCGCCGTGTCGCCGGGCGATGCCGCGCACGCGCCCGAGTTGCTGCGCTATTCCGACATCGCGCTGTACGAGGCCAAGGCCAGTGGGCGCGGCACCTGGCGCTTCTACGATGGGGACATGAATGCGCGCATCGTCGAGCGCCGGCGTCTGGAAAGCGACCTGCGCTATGCGATCAAGCACGGCGAACTGCGCTTGCACTACCAGCCGCGGTTTCGCATATCCGACGGGCAGATGGTCGGGGCCGAGGCGCTGGTGCGCTGGCAACATCCGCAGCGTGGCCTGCTGGCGCCCGACGCGTTCATTCCGATTGCCGAAGACACGGGGCTGATCACGGCGCTGGGCGACTGGGTAATGAACGCCGCCTGCCGGCAAGCCAGCCAGTGGCCTGAAGCGCTGTTCATTTCGGTCAACGTGTCGTCCAAGGAATTCCAGAATGGGCAACTGGTGGAGCGGGTCAAGGCCGCGTTGCAGCGCACGGGCCTGACCGCGGCGAGGCTCGAACTGGAGGTTACCGAAAGCGTCATGCTCGAGGATGCCGACAACGCCCTGACCTTGATGCGTGCGCTCAAGGCATTGGGCGTGCGCTTGGCGATGGACGATTTCGGCACCGGTTATTCATCACTGAGCTACCTGCGTTCGTTTCCGTTCGATGGGCTGAAGATCGACCGCAGTTTCGTCAGCCGGCTGGGCGACAGCCAACCGGACCTGGCCATTATCGAGGCGGTGATTGGTCTGGGTCGGGCGTTGTCGCTGACGGTAACGGCCGAAGGCGTGGAAACCCAGGAGCACCTGCGGCTGCTCGACTCGGTGGCGTGCGACGAGGGCCAGGGCTATTACCTGAGCCGCCCGCTGGACGGGGCCAGCTTTGAGAAGTTGCTGCTGACCGCCTGCCATTGATATTGCATCGACCGATGACGCGGCTTGCGCCGCTGCTACAGGGGATTGGGGTGGTCGATGACGCCGCTCGCGCCGCTGCTACGGGGGAATGAGGTGACGCGGCTCGCGCCGCTGCTGCGACCCTTCCTATCGATGTAGAGGCTCCGTGGGAGCGGTCTGTGGCCGCGAACTGGGCACCGCGGTGCATCCGTCAATCCGCAGGGCTTTCTTCGCGGCCACCGACCGCTCCCACGGATACAGGCAGCGGCGTACTCGATTACCTGGCGGGCCGATGCTGGCGTTCCAATTCCTGCAACTGCACCAGCAACGGATGATACGGTGCCCGTGAACCTTCGCCGTCGGCGAAGCCGAACACGCCTGCAGGGCAGTAGCGGCCGTCGTCCCAACCGGGGTAATCCAGAAACGGATACCAGCACAACCCCTGCACATCGACGCCGCGTTGCAGCGCCAATGCCAGCTGATGGCCCACATACTCCAGCCACGGCCCGCGGGCGTCACCCTCGGCGCCCGTTTCGGCCAGCAGAATCGGCCGGCCATAGCGCCGATGCAGCTCGGTCAACAACCCCGCCAGTGGACGGAATTCGGGATGTCCCTGCATGATCCGTTCGCCATTTTGTCGCCATTGGTTCTGCGGGTAGAAATTCGCCCCGATGATGTCCAGGTAATCCTCACGCCCGCCCAACCCAGGCCATTGACGACCGGCCAACATGTCCCACGCCTGGAACTGCGACAACCGATGACCCTCGGCACGCTCCTGATCCACACTGCGCGCAGAGTCGGGCACCACGTGAATCAACGGATCGCACTGGACGAACCGCGCCTGCGGCGCGTGCTCGCGAATCGCCTCGATTGCCGCGATGCTGGCCCGCACCAATTGATGCTTGAGTTCCAACCCGCGGCCATGGGCGCGAGGGTTGAAGTAGGCAACGTCGCCACCCGCCCAGCTCCAGAACGAGATCTCGTTG
>Ga0308157_10009384_pt1 | contig 10848 bp, 8 predicted proteins | sample PhyBR1_FD_201035 | JGI IMG/M metagenome (GOLD analysis project Ga0308157, IMG submission 201035) | Phyllosphere microbial communities from UC Gill Tract Community Farm, Albany, California, United States - DLSLB.R1 | ecosystem: Host-associated > Plants > Phyllosphere > Unclassified | place: USA...
TTACCGGCATGGCGACACACACCTGCGACCGAAGACCCCGCCGTCATGCGTGAAAACCCCGAGATTTATTTACTTGCAAACGCAAATAAAAAGGCCTCCAATTACCCCACAGAACACCGGTTCTGATCATTTCATCGGAGACACCCATGACCCGCGCAGCCGCCCATCCCTTCGCCGAGTTCAACCATGTGGATCTGCCCGCCCCTGGTCGCCGGTCGCCCTTCGAGGGCGCACCACCCCTGGCCTCGATCGTTGCATCCGCAAGCAATCTGGTCCCAGTGCTGCGGGCGCGGGCCGAGCAGACGGAGCGGGACCGCCGCGTCTCCGAGGAAACGACCCGCGCCTTCCACGACGCGGGCTTCTTCAAGCTCATGCAGCCAGCGCGCTACGGCGGCTACGAATACGGCTTCACCGCCTTCATCGACGTGGTGAGCGAACTGGCGCGTGGTTGCACGTCGTCGGCCTGGGGCTGCTCGCTGGGCGCCATCCACCAGTGGCTGGTGGGCACGTTCCCCGAGGAGGCGCAGGACGACGTGTGGCGCAGCGACCCGTCGGCCATCGTGTGCGGATCGTATGCGCCGGCCACGATGGCGCAGAAGGTCGATGGCGGCTACCTCGTGCAAGGCAAGTGGCTCTTCGCCTCCAACGTGGACAACTCGCAGTGGGCGCTGCTGGGCGTGCAGTTCCCGCCCGAAGACAAGGGCGCTCCGTCGTCCGCCGGCTTCCTGCTGGCGCCGCGTGCGGACTGGCAGATCATGGACAACTGGCACGTCGCCGGCCAGGCAGGCACCGGCTCCAAGGCCATCGTCATCGACCAGCCGCTCTTCATTCCCGCCCACCGCAAGCTGACCTTCGCCGAGGCGTCATCCAACCAGCCGCCCGGCGCGCGGGTGAACACCAATCCGATCTACCGCATCCCATTCCTGTCGGCCGTGCCGGTGTGCCTGACCTCGCCGATCCTGGGCACCGCCCAGGGCGCGGTGGACGCGCTGATCGAGCTGGCGGGCGTGCGGGTGACGCGCGGCGCGGTCTCGGGCGGCGGCAACCGGCTGAGCGAATTCTTCCCGGTGCAGTCACGCCTGGCAGAGGCATCGGCCAGCGTGGACGCTGCCCGCCTGCTGATCTACCGCGATACCGCGCAGGTCGAGCAGATGGCCATGGACGGCCGGGCCATCGACGTCGCGCAGCGCATCCGCAACCGGCGCGACCACGCCTTCGCCGCGCGCCTCTCGCGCGATGCGGTGGAAGCAGTTTTCGCCAGCGTGGGCGGCGCAGGCCTGGCGCTGGACCAGCCCATCCAGCGCATGTGGCGCGACGCGAACGCCATTTCTCGGCACATCAGCCTGAATTGGGACGCCGTGTCCTCGATGGTCGGCCAATACCTCCTGGGCCTAGAGCCCAAGGGCCAGTATTGAGAACAACACGAGAACGGAGCCACGCATGTATTCCTGGGCCTTCATCACCGGCGACGCAGCCGATACGGTCGATGCGCGCGCGCTGCGGCAGGCGCTCGGCGCATTCCCCACGGGCGTGTGTCTGGTCACCACCGCCACGCCGGATGGCAAGCGCGAAGGCATGACCATCAATTCTTTCGCGTCCGTCTCCCTCGACCCGCCCCTGCTGCTCTGGAGCATCCGCGACGACGCGCGCAGCGCAGACGCCTTCCTCTCGGCACGGGCCTTCAACCTGAGCGTGCTGGCGGCTTCGCAGCGCGAACTCGCCTGGCACTTCGCCAAGCCCGCGCCGGACAAGTTCGAGCGCTTCGAGGGTGATTTCGATAGCGCCGCCAACGGTTGCCTCCGCCTGCGCGAGAGCGTGGCGACGTTCGAATGCAGCACCTACTCACGCCACCAGGAGGGCGACCACACCGTGCTGCTGGGCCGCATCGAACGGTTCACGCGCAGCGAAGTGGCGCCGCTGCTGTTGCATTCGGGGCAGATGGGGTCGCTGTGGGAGCTGGCCAGCACCCTGGCGCAGCCCACCTGCGCCGGCCACTGACGGGAACTTACGGCACACGTCGCCGCCATGCGCCCGCGGCCCGGAACGGCCGCGCGGCTCAACTACCCCGAGCGAAGGCCGAGGCGCGCTCTACCTGCGCATCCATCAGACGCACCCCGGTATACAGCGCGAACTGCTCCGCCGCCTGCAGCGCGATCACCTCGGCGCCCGTGATGACCGGGCGGCCCTGGCGACGCGCCTCGGCGATCAGCGGGGTTTCGGCCGGCATCGCCACCACGTCGAATACCCATGCCGCAGCCGCCACCTGGGCCGGCGTGAATGCCAGGGCCTCGGCGGCAGTACCCCCCGCCATGCCGATGGGCGTGGCATTGACCAGCACATCGGCCTCGACGGGGTCCGTTTCATCCTGCCAGCGGTAGCCGCCGGCGGCAGCCAGTGCGCGGCCTGCAGGTTCGTTGCGCGCGATGACGACCCCCTGCACCAACCCCGCGTCGACCAGGGCCGCCTGCACCGCCCGCGCCATGCCACCGCTGCCGCGCAGCGCCACGCGCAGGCCGGGCGGCACCGCATGCCGCTCCAGCAGCGCGCGCACGGCCAGGTAGTCAGTGTTGTAGGCCGTCAGGCGCCCACCGTCGTTCACCAGCGTGTTCACCGATTGCAGCCGGGCGGCGGATGGGTCGAGCGCGTCGGCCAGCGAAATCACCGCTTCCTTGAACGGCATGGAGATGGCACAGCCGCGCACGCCCAGGGCGCGCACGCCGGCGATGGCGGCCGGCAGGTCGGTGGTGGTGAAGGCCTTGTAGACGTAGTCCAGGCCCAGCTCTTCATACAGAAAGTTATGGAACCGCGTGCCGATGTTGCTCGGCCGCGCGGCCAGGGACATGCACAGCTGCGTGTCCCGGGTCAGCCGCAGCGTCGTCATGCGGCGGCTCCGGGCGCCGTCACGCGCTTCTTGAAGAGGCCCAGCGCCACGCCCGTGACCACGGCGCCGGCCGCGATGGCGGCGGCGTACAGCAGCACGTGGTTCACCGCGTTCGGAATGGCCAGCACGAAGATGCCGCCGTGCGGGGCCTGCAGGCCGATGTTCCAGGCCATGGACAGCCCACCCGCCACCGCCGATCCCAGCACGCAGGCCGGGATCACGCGCAGCGGGTCGCGGGCCACGAAGGGAATCGCGCCTTCGGTGATGAAGGCCAGCCCGAGCACGGCGGCGGCCTTGGAGGCTTCGCGCTCTTCGGCCGAGAAGCGGCTCTTGAACAGCCAGCACGCCAGGGCGATGCCCAGCGGCGGCGTCATGCCGGCGGCCATGGCGGCGGCCATGGGGTTGGCCACGCCGCTGGCGATGAGCGTGGTGGAAAAGACGTAGGCCGCCTTGTTCACCGGCCCGCCCATGTCGAAGGCCATCATGGCGCCCAGGATGATGCCCAGCAGCACGGCGCTGCCGGTCTGCAGGCCCTTGAGCCAGTCGGTGAGGGCGCCCATCACGGCGGCGATGGGCGTGCCGATCACCATCAGCATCAGCACGCCGACGATGGCCGCGCCCAGGAGCGGCAGGATCAGCACGGGCTTCAACCCGTCGAGCCCGCGCGGCAGGCGGATGAGCCGGTTGAGCCAGTGCACGGCGTAACCTGCGATGAAACCAGCGGCGATGGCACCCAGGAAACCGGCGCCCACGGTGCCGGCCAGCATGCCGCCGATCATGCCGGGCGCAATGCCGGGTCGGTCGGCGATGGAATAGGCGATGTAGCCCGCCAGCGCCGGCAGCATGAGCGCGAAGCCCGCCTTGGCGCCGACCTGGAACAGCACCCAGCCCAGCGTGCCCTTGTGCGCGTCGTCATAGACATAGATGCCGCCCAGCGCGAAGGCCAGCGCGATCAGCAGGCCGCCCGCCACCACGAAGGGCAGCATGAAGGACACGCCGGTCATCAGGTGTTTGTAGGCACCGGCGGATTCGCGCTGGGCCGCAGCCGGCGCTGCCGCGGCCGCAGTCGCAGCCGCGCCCCCGGCGGTCGGTGCCGCCGCCGCACCGCCCCAGACCTGACCTTGCGCCCGCGCCTGGGCGAAGACCGCCGCCGCGTCGTGAATGGCGGCCTTGGTGCCGGTGGCGTAGAGACGCTTGCCGGCGAAGCGGTCGCGGTTGACCTGGGTGTCGGCCGCGATCACCACCAGGTCGGCGGCGGCGATCTCGGCGGCGGTGAGCGCGTTTTGCGCGCCGACCGAGCCCTGCGTTTCCACCTTGATGCTGTGGCCCAGTGCGCGCGCGCCCTGCTCCAGCGCCTCGGCCGCCATGAAGGTGTGGGCCACGCCGGTGGGGCACGAGGTGATGGCGACGATGTTCAGCGGACCGGCGGATGCCGGGGCGGCAGCCTCGGGCGCGGCGAGCGGTGCCGCAGCGGCTGCAGGGGCCGCAGCGCCCGCAGCGCTGGCGTTGGCGCGGGCGAGGGCCTCGCGCACCACGCGGGCCGCGTCGTCCAGCACCGCCTGGGGCGAGGCCTCATGCACGGGTGCGGTGAGCTGGCCCAGCAGGTCATGCCGGTCCACCGGCATGTCCGCGGCCACGATGACGGCCTCGGCGGCGGCGAGTTCGGCGTCGCTGAAAGCACCCTGCGTGCCCAGGCTGCTGTGCACGCTGAGGGCCAGCCGGTGGCCGGCCGATTCGGCGGCGGCGCGCAGCGCCTCGGCCACCATGAAGCTGTGGGCCGGGCCGGCCTGGCTCGCGGCGATGGCGATGAGTTGGGCCATGGTTGTCTCTCCTGTGTCTTTAGAGGGGCTGCGCCGTGATGGCGGCGGCCAGGGCGTCGACCTCGGCGCGCGGCGGCAGGCCGGGCGCGATGCGCTGGATGCGCGCGGCCGCGCAGGCCATGCCGAAGGTGGCGGCGCCGGGCATGGCCTGGCCTTGCGACAGCGCGGCCAGCGTGCCGGCGACCAGCGCGTCGCCCGCGCCCACGGTGGTGGCGACGGGCACGCTCGGCGCGGCGGCGTGCCAGCAGCCGTTTGCGGTGGCGATGACGGCGCCCTGGCCGCCCAGCGACACGGCCAGCTGGCGCACGCCGTGGTCGTGGCACAGGCCCCGCGCGGCGGCGGCCACGTCGGCCCGCGTGGGCAGGGCGCGGCCGGCCAGTTCTTCCAGCTCGGCCTGGTTGGGCTTGATGAAAGCGACGGGCACCACGGCGCCGCGCACCGGGTCGGCCAGGTCTTGCAGCAGCTGCAGCAGCACGGCGCCGCCCGTGTCGATGGCGACGTGGGCGCCCTGCGCATGCACCGCGCGGGCGATGCGTTCCCACACGCCGGCGTCGGCGCCGGGCGGCAGGCTGCCGGCCAGCTCGCACCAGTCGCCCGGGCGCACGCGCTCGGCCAGCGCGCCCAGCAGGCCGGCTTCCGCGCGGGCCAGGGCATCGGGCGGCAGCGCCAGGCCGGGCAGGTTGATGTCGGTGGAGTCGCCCCGCGTCGCGTCGGCGATCTTGATATTGGTGCGGGTGGCGCCGGGCAGGCGCAGCATGGCGTCACCGATGCCGCGCGCGGCGAAGGCGTCCGCGAACACGGCGTCGTTGTCCGCGCCGAGCCAGCCGGTGGCCGTGACGGGCACGCCGAGCGCGGCCAGCACGGCCGCCACGCCCACGCCCTTGCCGCCGGCCTCGCGCTGGTCGCCCTGGGCGCGATGCACTTCGCCCGGCACCAGCGCGGCGACGCGCACGGTGTGGTCGATGGCCGGGTTGAGCGTGATGGTGAAGATGCGGGCAGCGTCAGCCACGGCGCTCTCCTGCGGAGGAAACCCGCCCATTCTTGAAGCCAAATCGGCCTCCCGCGCTTGTTCCATCTGGGTATTCAGCTATTGATTTGATAGCATCAATCATTGCCAACCTTTCTTTGCGGAGGTGCGCGTCGTCATGCCGCGCTGGCCGGGCGCAGTTCCGCGCCCAGCGCGCGCACTTCGTCGGCCGTGTCCACCTGCAGCGCGCGCCGCGCCAGGGCCTGCAGCTCGGCCCGGCTGTGGCGGCGCAGCAGGGCCTTGACGGTGCCGATGTCGCCGGTGCTCATGCTCAGCTCGTCCACGCCCAGGCCCACCAGCAGGGCGGCGCCCAGGGGCTCGCCGGCGAGGCCCCCGCACACGCCCACCCAGCGGCCGTGCTGGCGCGCGCCGGCCACGGTGCGCTCGATCAGGCGCAGCACGGCCGGGTGCAGGCTGTCGGCCATGCCGGCCAGCTCGGGATGCTGGCGGTCCACGGCCAGCGTGTATTGCGTCAGGTCGTTGGTGCCGATAGAGAAGAAATCGACATGGGCGGCCAGCCGGTCGGCGATGAGCGCGGCCGAGGGCACCTCGATCATGATGCCCACCGGCACGGCCGGGGCGTTCAGCTCGGCGCGCACGGCTTCCATGCGCCGGCGCAGCGCCAGCACCTCCTCCACCGTGCTGATCATGGGGAACATCACCTGCAGCGGGCCGTGGCGGGCAGCGCGGTAGAGCGCCCGCAGCTGCGGCACCATCAGGTCGTCGCGCCGCAGCGCCAGCCGCGCCCCGCGCACGCCCAGGAAGGGGTTCTCTTCCACCGGCAGATCCAGGTGCGGCACCTGCTTGTCACCGCCGATGTCCAGCGTGCGCACCACCAGCGGCTTGCCCTGCAGGGCCTCGGCCATGGCGCGGTAGACCTCGTACTGGTCGTCTTCGTCCGGCACGGTGTCGCGCTCCAGGAAGAGGAACTCCGTTCGCATCAGGCCCACGCCTTCGGCACCGGCCTGCAGGGCCTTGGCAGCCTGGTCGGCGCGATTCGCGTTGGCGGCGATCTCCACCGTGTGCCCATCGGTGGTGGTGGCGGGCTGCTGGCGGGTGCGGGCTTCTGCCTCCTGGCGGCGCGCCAGCCGCTCCATGCGCTCGCGCGCTTCGACCAGCGCGGTTTCGCTGGGTCCCACGTACAGGCGCCCGCGATAGCCGTCGAGGATGGCCACGGCGCCGGCCAGCACGGGCGCGGCCGCGTCGCCACCGGCAGCGCCCTGGCCGCTCGGCAGCACGCCCGGGCCGGCCGCCACCACGGCGGGCAGCCCCAGGGCACGCGCCAGGATGGCGGTGTGCGCCGTGGGGCCGCCGCGCGCGGTGCAAAAGCCCCGCACGCGGCTGGTGTCGATCTGTGCTGTGACCGAGGGCGAGAGATCGTCGGCCAGCAGGATGGCGTCCTGCGGCCAGGCAGGCACGGCGGCGTCCTCGTCGCCCCGGCCCAGCAGGTGGCGCAGCACGCGCTCGCCCACGTCCTGCAGGTCGGCGGCGCGGGCGGCAAGCGTCGCGTCGGGCAGCGCCCGCTGCGCGGCCACCCGCTCGGCCATGGCATGGCGCCACGACCAGGCTGCGCCGTGGCGCTGCACCACGCTGCGGCTCACGGCCTGCAGCACGCCCGCGTCCTGCAGCAGGCCCTGGTGCGCAGTGAAGATGGCGGCCTGCTCGGCACGACCGGCGGCCTCGGCATCGCCCGCCAGTTGCTGCAGCTGGGCTAGCGCCGCGGCCAGGGCCCGGTCCAGCTGGGCGGCTTCTGCGGCGATGGTGGTGAAGCGGTCGTCCACCTCCAGCGCCACGCCCTCGGCCTGCACCAGCGTGCCCACCACCAGCCCGGGGCTGGCGGCGATGCCGGTGAAGGTGTGGCGGGCGGAGGGCTGCCAGTCGCCCAGCTCGCTGCCCAGGCCTTGCGCCTGCGCCTGGCGGGCGGCGGACAGCTCGGCCTGCCGGCTTTCCTCCTCGCCCAGCCGCTGGATGGTGGCATTCAGCGTGGACAGCGCCGCCGCTGCGTCGCTGCCCTGGGCCGACAGGCGCAGCTGCGCGCCCCGCCCGGCGCCCAGGCCCAGCAGCGCGGCCACGCTCTTGGCATCGGCCACCGTGTCGCCGCAGCGCACGTGCACCCGCGCGCTGAAACGGCCGGCGACGCGCGCCCACTCTCCCGCCGGCCGGGCATGCAGGCCGTTGGGGTAGTTCAGGGATACCTCGCGGCCGAGCGGAAAGTCCTCCAGCGCCGGAGTGCTGGCCGCACCGCCCGCGCCACCCGCTGCCGCTGCCGGGCCATCGCTGGTGAGCGCGCTCACGATCTCGTGCGCATCGGTGGTGGTCGCCAGCCGCTGCATCAGCGCGCCATCGCGCATCAGGCGGGTCAGGCGGCGCAGCACCTGGATGTGCTCGTCCGAGGCGGCGGCGATGGCGACCACCAGATGGGCCTGCTTGGCATCGTCGCCCCAGCGCACACCTCCCGGAACCTGCAGCACGGCCAGACCCGTGCGGCGCACCAGGTGCTTGTCTTCCACCATGCCGTGGGGAATGGCCAGGCCTTCGCCCAGGAAGGTGTTGGCGACCTTCTCGCGCTGCAGCAGGCTGTCGACGTAGGCGGGCTGGATGTGGCCAGCCTGGGCCAGCAAGGCGCCCGCGGCGCGCACGGCGTCTTCGCGGTTGTGCGGGGAGGCGCCCAGGCGCACTTCGACCGGAATGGTGGACATGCAATGTCTCCTGAGAAATTTGGTATCGATTCCAAGCCGGATTATCTGCCCCAGTTCCATCACCCCGCAAGACGGAAAGGGCGAATAAGGGCCTTGAAACTAGGGAAAACACCGAGTTATTCAGCCACTTTGACACCGCAGCGCGGCCGGTGTGGACGACCTCACCGCTGCCGAATTGCAATCTTTTATGGAATCGATACCATCCTTCAAACGAACTGCAGGAGGTTTTCGTTTGGCCAGCATCAAGGACGTGGCGCTGCGCGCCGGCGTATCCACCACCACCGTCTCGCGCGTGCTCAGCACGCCGGAGGCGGTGCGCGCGCCGCTGCGCGAGCAGGTGGAGCGCGCCATCGCCGAACTGGCCTACCGCCCCAACCTGGCGGCACGCCGCCTGCGCCAGCGCCGCGCCTCGCTGGTGGGCCTGATCGTCTCGGACATCCGCAGCGCCTTCTTCACCGACGTGGGCCGGGCCGTGGAAGACATGGCCTACCGCCACGGCCTGCGGCTCATCCTCTGCAACAGCGACGAAGACCCGGCCAAGGAACAGTCGTACCTGGAACTGATGGCCGACGAACAGGCCAGCGGCGTGATCCTGTCGCCCACCATGGCGGGCCTGAAGCAGCTGCGCCCGCAGGCCTGGCCCTTCCCGCTGGTGCTGGTGGACCGGGCGCTGGACAGCACCCGCACCGACCGCGTGGTGCTGGACAACCGTGCCGCCGCCCGCCGCGCCACCGAACACCTGCTGGCCAACGGCTACCGCCGCATCGCCCTGCTGGCGGGCACCCACAGCACCACTGGCCAGCAGCGCCACGCCGGCTATGCCGAGGCCCTGGCCGCCCACGGCCTGCCACCGCAGCCCCTGTGGATGGACCCGACGCGGGAGGCCGGCGAGCGCGCCACGGCCCAGTTGCTGGCCGGCCCGGACCGGCCCGACGCGCTGCTGGCCACCAACGGCCTGCTGCTGCTGGGCGCCCTGCAGGCCGTGCAGGCGGCCGGCCTGCGCCCGCCGCACGACATCGGCATCGCCGGCTTCGACAACAACGACTGGACTTCGCTGCCCGCGCTGGACGTGACCACCATCGCCCAGCCCACCTACGACATCGGCCGCACGGCGGCCGAGCTGCTGCTGCAGCGCATGCAGGATGCGGAGCGGCCGGTGCGGCAGGTGGTGCTGGAAGGCACGCTGGTGGTGCGGGGGTCGAGCGCCGGGCCGGGCTAGGGCCTGGAGCGGGCCCGGCCACGGGACGGGCCGGGCGCGGCGGGGAATGGATGGGTTTCCCCCAGGCACCACGCCGCCCGCGCTCGTTTGAAATCGGAGCCATGGCTCTGCTTGCCCGACCCATTGCCTCCGAAGACCTGCCGCGCTGGGTCCCCGGCGAGGTGCTGCGCGCCAGCGGCCGCAGCGCCTGGAAGAACCTGGCGCTGCGCACCTACCGCTACGACGGCCTGGACGTGCAGGTGCCGCCGCTGGCGGACTTCATCCTCGTGGCCTACCAGCGGGGCGCCACGCGCATGGAGCGGCGCTTCGAGGGCCGCTGGACCCGCACCGAGTGCCGGCCGGGCGACATCTCGCTGCTGACCCGTTCGCAGCCGTCGCACTGGCACTGGACCGAGCCCATCGACGTGACCCACGTCTATCTGTCCGCGGACCTGCTCTCCAGCGTGGCGGCCGACGTGCTGGGCAAGCCCATCGCCGAGGTGCGGCTGCACGATCTGCTGCGCACGCAGGACCCCGCCCTCAGCGGCATCGCCGAGGCCATGGCGCGCGAGGCGGGCGGCAGCGCCGTCGGCGGCAAGCTCTATGCCGAGGCGCTGGGCACGCAGCTGGCCGTGCATCTGCTGCGGCACTACGCCGCGGTGGACTTCATCGACCATGCCGAAGACGGCCAGCTGCCCCCGGTGGTGCGCCGCCGGCTGGAGGAATTCGTGGAAGCCCGGCTGGAACAGCCCCTGTCGCTGGAAGAGCTGGCCGCCGTCGCGGGCATGGGCGTGTGGTCGTTCTGCAAGCGGTTCCGCGCCTCGTTCAACACCTCGCCGCACTGCTACGTCGTCGATCGCCGGGTGGAGCGCGCCCAGCGCCTGCTCACGCACAGCACGCTGGCGGTCAAGGCCGTGGCCGCCGAATGCGGCTTCTGCGACCAGGCCCACCTGACGCGGGCCCTGCGCGCCCGCCTGGGCTGCACCCCGGCGGCACTGCGCCAGGGGCGGGACGCCCCGGCGCACTGAAACCCGCGCCGTCAGAGCCTCCCGCGCAGCCGCCCTGCAAGCGCCCTGCAGCGGACCGCGCCTCATAGGGGCGGATCGGTATCACACCATTGTTCAAAACGCCCACCGGATCCTTCAAGTCCGGCCGCGGCGCCCTGCCTATCGTGCATTCCATGGCCAACGCAGCCATGCCCCGGGGATGCAGCACCCCATCCA
>Ga0308157_10009387_pt1 | contig 10846 bp, 10 predicted proteins | sample PhyBR1_FD_201035 | JGI IMG/M metagenome (GOLD analysis project Ga0308157, IMG submission 201035) | Phyllosphere microbial communities from UC Gill Tract Community Farm, Albany, California, United States - DLSLB.R1 | ecosystem: Host-associated > Plants > Phyllosphere > Unclassified | place: USA...
TGGTGCCGACGCGGTCATTCTCGCTGATTTCGGCTTGATGGCCTATACTGCTGAACGTCACCCCGAGCAGCGGCTTCATGTGTCTGTGCAGGCATCCGCATCCAATGCCGATGCAGTACGTTTTCTCATTGATGCGTTCAAAGCAAAACGCGTGGTGCTACCGCGTGTTCTGACTATTCCTGACATTGCGAAACTTGGCAAAAAGATCGCTTGCGAAATGGAAGTTTTCGTATTTGGCGGTCTTTGTGTCATGGCCGAGGGCCGCTGTTCACTCTCATCCTATGCCACCGGAAAATCGCCGAATATGAATGGCGTCTGTTCGCCTGCGAGCCATGTCCGCTATCGCAATGACGGCTCGGAGCTTGTGTCGGAACTTGGCGACTACACGATCAACCGCTTTCCGGCAGGCGAAGCCGCAGGCTACCCGACGCTTTGCAAGGGGCGCTTCAATATTGGCGACGAAGAAGGCTATGCTTTCGAAGATCCGGTGTCACTTGATGTGATGAACCACATTGATGAACTGCGCGCCGCAGGCGTTTCGGCACTTAAAATCGAGGGTCGCCAGCGCGGCAAGGCCTATGTCGCAGAAGTTGTTTCGACATTGCGTCAGACTTTGACAGCAGAGCCGCAGCGTCGTGCTGCGCTGCTGTCGCGGCTTCGAACTTTAAGCGAAGGTCAACAGACCACATCAGGCGCTTACGAAAAGCGCTGGAGATAATCATGTCAGATTTACGCCCCACCCCTAGTATCATTCCCGACCTCAGCATGGGGCCAGTTCTGTTTTTGTGGGACGGACCAAAATGGCGCGATTTCTATTTCCGTATTGCCGACGAAGCCCCAATTGAACATGTAACTGTCGGTGAAATCGTCTGTTCCAAGCGCTTTCATTTCATTGATCCCTATATGGAAGAAGTTGTTGAACGGCTGCAAAATGCTGGCAAAAAGATCAGCCTAGGCTCGCTCGCATTGGTCATGCTAGAACGCGAAGCAAAACATGTGCGCGAAACAGCAGCAGACTCGCCCTATCCGGTCGAGGCCAACGATCTTTCGGCACTGGGTCTGTTAGAAGGCAAGCCGCATCTTATCGGGCCATTGGTCAATGTCTATAATTCGGCAACTGCCAAAGTTCTTGCAGCACGCGGTGCGCAATCGATTTGTCTGCCTCCCGAACTTCCAATGGAATCTATTCGCGAAATTATCAAAGGTGCACCGGATATTGCATTTGAGGTATTTGCTTTCGGACGCATTCCGCTGGCGATCTCGGCACGTTGCGCTCATGCGCGTTCCAAAGGGCATATCAAGGATAATTGCCAGTTTGTCTGTGGCGAAGAGCCGGACGGCCTGTCGGTCAAGACGCTCGACAGCCAGCCGTTTTTAGCATTGAACGGCGTGCAGACGCTTTCGCACACATGCCAGTCACTGATCGAAGATATTCCAGAACTGGTTCAGGCAGGTGTAGCCCGTTTCAGGCTGTCACCACAGGATTGCGATATGGTTGCAATCGCACGCATTCACGACGACGTGCTACATGGACGTATCGAGCCGGAAGAGGCTGTCATGCAGTTGCAGCGCACCTATCCATCGGTTCCGCTGTCCAATGGATTTTTGCATGGCGGCATTGGTGCAGCCTGGGTCAGTCGCCAGAAAACCGCTGCGGTCATGCATGGTTGATAAAAAGATATGCTGAAATGAAAACGCCGCAGCTTCTAGTGAAGCTGCGGCACTCTAAATCCTTTTACTTTAAGCATAATCTTATCAATCCTCGTTTCACTCCGGTCGGATTATGCTCTCATAAAGACAATTCTAGGGGTGTTTTAAACACTACCTTCCGCAAGCCGTCGAATGCCTTGCGTATCGGTCACAGTCAGCTTCTGACGGCCGCCTAAAACAAAGCCCTTGGTTTCCCATCCGCTAAGAATACGTGACACCGTATGGAGCGTCGTGCCGGTCATTTCAGCAATATCCTGCCGGGTAATAGGGAAGTCGATACGAATGCCGTTTTCTTCTTTCTTGCCAGCCTTCTGCGCCAGTCGCAGGACAACGTGCGCGACACGGCGCTCAACCTCTTCCGTCGACATTTCACGAATGCGCGTATGCGCTTCTTCAAGCCGCTTGCCGATTGTCTGAATAGCATTCATGGCAAGGCCAGGGTTTTGCTCGACAAAATAGTCCCACAATTCGGTTGGCCATCCGAGCACAATGCTTTCTGTAACAGCAACCGCCGTGCCAGGATAATCATTACGCTGCAAAGCCTTGGCAAAGCCAAACAAATCACCCGGATGCACCATGCGGACAATTATCTGCTGGCCGTCAGATGTCACCTGATTGACCTTCAGGCGGCCATAGAGAAGCAGATAAAAAGTTACTGCATCATCGCCTTGTTCGAAAATGGATTCGCCCTGCGCGATACGACGCGACGTTGCATAGGAGACAAGCTTATCCAGCTCATTATCCCCCATCTTGGCGAATAATGACAACTTCCTGACAAGACCGCGATCAATCGTGGCCATTACGACACCCCTACTCTGAATCCCCATTCTCTGTTTAGCATATTACAACAGGAATAGCATGTTTTTAGGGGCATAAAGTTGAGGCATTTCATCAAATAAGATTACACCGAAAAGTCTTTTATCCGCTTAAGCGCAGGTGCAAACCAACGCCCGTCCCGGACAAGGCGAAATCCCAAATTATCGGGTGGCAGACCCACACTACATCCGCCGGATTTCGGATTGCGAATAAACGAGCTCATTGCTGCACGGTGCTTGCCATTGACCACATACACGCCGCAGACTTCATTCTCGCTGGCTATTTTTCCATAGGCGTCGAGATTGACACGCCGATGGCAGGTGGTTGTCCATTCCCAGATATTGCCACCAATATCCGCGACACCAAACTCGTTTTCACCAAAGCTGCCGACCGGACGAACAGCGGGGTTGCGATCCTGCTTACGCTCACTTTGCTTTTCATAATCACGCAACCAGCGCAATGCCGGGTTAGCACTCTCGTCACCGCCCAATGCATCGTCGGCAAAGCGAGAACCAGCGGCAAAAGCCCATTGTTCATCTGTGGGCAATTGCCAGACCTCGCCGGTTTTTTGCGAAAACCACTTCGCATAGGCTTTTGCATCATCATAGCTGATACCAACCACAGGATGCCTATATTGTGAACTATCAGTTGCCGGAGATTGCCTATCCGCAGAAAGGCAAGCACCTTCATTCACACACAAGGCATAATCAGCAATGGTTACCTGATATTTCATGATTTCAAACGACCGATTGAGGCGGCGCGTCGTCATGGGTGCATCGGTTGGGTAATTATTTTTCTGAAAGTCGCCATCGGCACGATAGGTCATGCTTCGCGGCGTGACCTTGATCATCTGTGGGCGAGCAATCTCGTAATCTGCGTTTTTTACGCCAATCTGGCCCGCCGCATTGACCACAAATAGCCCTGCGGCGACGGCAAGAAGGACAGCTGGAATTGCAACGCCAAGATCGCGCAGTTTTTTCTTCGCACTTTGTTTCATGATGTTTGCACCAAGCCAATCAAGATCAGCGGTTCGGGGGACGAGCCTCCAATGCTCGTCTGATCCCCCCGAACCAATGGGCGTTCTTACGGCCTTACATGCCGGACGGAGCCAGTACCGACTTCATCAGATCGTCGTTCCATTCGCCCGTCACCTTAAAGTGAGCAGCAGCACCCAGCTCAAAAGCTTCGATGAGGTTGTGGTTCACATAGGCATAAATGCCGGGCTGTTCGAATGTGTAATAAGCAGCGCCTGCTGTTCCACCGGGAATGAACCATGTCTCCTGCTGCACATCCGGCGGATTGTTGAACTTACCGGTTGCCCAGACATAATCTCCATGTCCACCGATGAGATGCGGACGTGTGTCACGATTGGCCTGTGAGTGGATAATCAGAACTCTGTCACCAACCTTCGCAGTCATGGCCTTATCGCCTGTCAGCGCACCAACACCGCCGTTAAAGACCACATGGCTTGGGGTAAGCGTCCGCATAACCTTGATGACATCTTCATAGGAGTCGCCGGGAGCGTCATACTTCTTGAAATTGCCCTCTTCGTCACGCGGCACATAGAAATCCTGCTCGCCGACATAATAGACCGTATCGTAGGGCAGCGGATTACCCTTGCCATCATGCAAGCCATCCCGTGGCAGCACCATAATCGCGCCATTCATGCCAGACACCACATGCCATGGAACCATTCCGGGAGGTGCGCAGTGGTAAACAAACACACCGGGCTTGTTCGCCTTGAAGCGCAGGATCGTCTTTTCACCAGGGTTAATAACGGTCAGCGCACCACCGCCCAAGCCGCCTGTGGCCGAGTGAAAATCAATATTATGCGCCATTGTGTTTGTGTCAGGATTAATGAGCGTCAGCTCGACATAGTCATCCTGATGTACGACCATCAGCGGTCCTGGCACAGTGCCATTGAAGGTCATCGCGTGTACTTCTGTACCCGCATCGTCGAGAATCATCTTCTTCTCTTCAATCACCATGGTGAACTCAATCACCTTGGGACCGCCTTCGGCGACCTGGCTGTGAGCATGGACGAAAGGAGGGTTTACGAGTTCCACCTTCTCGCGTGGCAATGCGGCAATTTCCGCTTCACTAGCCTTTTTAATTGTTTCCTTGCCCCAAGCCGAGCCTGTCGCCAAAACAGGTGCCAGCGCCCCTGCAAGGGCTGCTCCTGCCAATATTGTACGACGACTAATTTGCATCTGGTCGACCATCGATTCTCTCCTTCCGATAGGACCGAGCGTTCTTCCGCTCTGTCACTCTATTTATAGGCGACACACCGGATATGTTCATTGCGTACAAACAAAAGACCCAATATAAAATCAGAAAAAATATAATTATAAATCAATAACTTACAGAAAAAATTCCATTCCTTAACAGGCTCTTTGTGCCAGAACAAGTAATAAGCAGGACTGCACTTACCCTTTCAGTAAAACCACCGCATATCGGGCATTATTTGTAGTTTAGAACTGTTCTTTACTGGCGGGTTTTTAAATCGAAAACAAAAAACGGCCCCTTTCGGGACCGCTTCGTTATGGCTAGGCTATCATAAAAATTTAGAAATCTGGCACAGCAAACCGTGCGCGAGCTTCGGGAATTGCCATATCAGGTGTCCATGCCGGCTCATAGGTCAGTTCAACATCTGCATGGCTTACACCTACTACGTTTTCAACACAGGATTGGACTGCAATCGTTAGGAAACCTGCTGCCGGGCACCCCGGCGTGGTGGTCGTCATTTTAACACTGACGTCGCCATTGCTATGTGCAACGATCATGTAAATCATGCCAAGGTCAACGAGATTGATGCCAAGCTCAGGGTCCATCACCATGCGCAGCGCATCGCGAACCTCATCTTCCAGACGGTCCAACTCTTCCGCTTGCATCATCATTCCTCACGCTGTTCCAACCCGGATCATGATCCGGTAAGCATCACCGGTCTCATCGAAATTACCGACCCACTGGTGTCCGCGTTTTTCCAGTTCAGGAAACAGAAACAGCGGTTCGCGATGCAAGAGTGCAAACAGCACTTCGCCGGTTGCCATATTCTCAACTTCGGCAAGAATGCTGACCATAGGTTGTGGTGGGTCCATGTCCGAACAATCGAGATATTGCGAAGGCTCGGGCCAGTCATCGGGTGATCCTGCATTGTCTGAAATCTGCACCACGGGTGCTTCTTCGCCGATCGGCGCAAACAAAACCTGCCAGTCACCATCTCCCAGAGGTTCAGACTTTGCAGCAAAGCCTTTTCGCTCCATCACTGCAAAAAGCGGGACGGGCTTGAAGGGCGCAATCAAAATCAGGCTTTGCCCCGGAGCAAGGCCTTCAACAGCGCCCATAATTGCTTGAAATGGCTCGACACCAGCTTTCAGAAGTGGGCGAACATCAAGCTCGTGCGGAATCAATTCGTGAACAGATAATGTCATTTTGTTCTCCCCGGTACTGGTCTGCCAGCATAAATCAGATGCGGTAAAGTGACGACATTTGGAAGCTTCATAGCTTCCGGTACATCGCTTAATCTCCGCGCACGAATGAAATGTGAGGATAAGGCAAGAATTGCAATAAGATTTAATCCGCAACCCAATCTGAATGCCAATGTCTGGCTGGTAATCAGTGCCACAATGGCGATGGCAACGCCTGCATAATAAACGCAAAACCAGCGCTTCGCACGGCCTTCCATGACAATATCCTGCACGCGCGGCGTCAGAATTTTGCCCATCAACGGGCCATAGCATTCAAGCCATGTCAGAAATGGCACAATTTTATAGAGCTGTGCCAAACTGAGGCCCGTCAACCAGCCAAATGTAAAGAGATAAACCAGTGCGGCAATCACACCGTCCGTTCGACCAATCCAAGGCAGAGCAATCGCAACAGGCAAAGAAATCAGCATAGCGGCAAAAGCCGGAATAGAAGCCGCACTGTTGAGTTCGATGGTTTTGCGTTTTCTCTGGCCGTAAATAGAATGCACATCATGAGCATAGAGGCCGATACTTGTAACACCGAGAACAAGACCAATCAGCAAGGCAATATCAATCCGGTCATATTCTGATGTCACGAGAATTGCAGCGAACGTCACCAGAGCAAGTGCAAAAGCGCCGGTAAGCCAGACAAGTTGCGTAGTCTGCTTCTTGGCTTCTGGCGCAAGCATGAACATAGTGAGCAGTCGGTAGCTAACACCCATCGCAGTAAACGTCATCCAGCCACCAAGCCCCAAAATTGCATGTGCTGATAACCCGGAAGAGGCGATTTCCAATAAGAAAACTTGTTCGAGCATTCCCGAAAGCATCAGAGTGAACAGGCTTCCAAGTGCTGTAACAAAAAGCAGACAGATAAGGCCGACACCCACAAAACGCGCTGGAAGTGTTATCGGTCTGGCGTTCCAGATTGTCTTGCCAAGTATTCCAATGATGAGCGTAAATCCACACATCAGAAACAACGCCGATAGCGGCAACAACCAAAGCGGTAGATCAACAATCCCGGCCATTCCCGCAAAACCGCTGATCAACCCGCAAAGTCCTGTCAATAAAACGAGCAATGCAGGCAGACCGAGACCGCCCCATTGCAATGGTTTTGCGACAAGCACCGGCACAAATTGCAGCAGTGCGCCGCACATTAATAATGAAAGCCAACCAATAGCGATGATATGCACAACGATGAGCGTTTCTGGCGCCCGCAAATCGTGGAACGGGTAACCAAAACCTCCAGCCATCAACACTGTTCCCACAATAAGAAAGAACAGCGATGCGGCGAAATAGGAGAGTGTCCATCGGGAAAGCGCGGCACCGAACATGGCAGGCCTTCATCGTAGAGCATTTCCAACAAAAGTGCGTGAGCTTTTGCGTAGGATAATGCGTTAAAACAAATAGATAGAGCGGTTCTCACAATTCCATTTAAACAGGAACCGCTCCAGAGAAGAGTTAGTGATTACCGCAGGTGCATTCGTGATCTTTGGCATGGGCTGCGGGGCGACCAATTTCCACGCGCCAGATAGGGCCATTTTCCTTGTATTCCCAGGAAAAAACACCCGGAGCGCGGCCTTCAAGCTGATAGCGCAGCGGAACCGGATCATGATCGTTGACGATTTGCAAAGTCTCGCCCGGCTCCAGATCATAGATCATGGCGAAAATCGTCGCATGGCGGGAGACGGGCGGAATGGTGCGTACATCGATAATGTTGATCGTTGAAACAGGTTCGCTTGTCATCAGATTAATCCATGGCCGTCGGCTATCGAAAGATGATGATGACAGCCCCGCATCATCATAAACCAATTCTAAACTGGATGATGCGGGGCCGATTTGTTTCATCTCAAATAAGATGAAAAATCAGAATGCCTTTAGATTAGAGCGCATCCCGAAAAGTGTGAAACGGTTTTCGGAAAAAGATGCGCGTCAAAACAAGAAGTTAGAGCGCATATCTGATCCAATCAGATCGAGATGCGCTCTAGCCAGCAAGAATTCGATAAATCGCTGGAAGTGCGCTTGGAAGCTTAGCGAGCTTGCCAATGAGCGAATAGCCGCCATGACCGAACAGTGCGGGTAAATAGGCATTTGCTTCACGATCAACCGTCACAGCAAAGACGTTGACGCCCTTGGCGCGCGCTTCGCTCACCGCCCGACGCGTATCCTCCAAAGCAAAGCGCCCCTCATAATGATCGACATCATTCGGTTTGCCATCGGTCAACAACAGCAACAGTTTTTTGCGATTATGCTGTTCGTTTAGCTCTGCGGTGGCATGACGCATCGCAGCACCCATGCGGGTATAAAAGCCGGGCTTGAGAGCTGCGATCCGGTGTTCAACGGTTGCGCTGAAAGGTTCATCGAAATCCTTCACCGTTTCCACCCGCACCCAAGCGCGGCGGCGCGACGTGAACGTCAGGATCGAACAGCGATCACCACAGGCAGCAATACCATTGGCAAGAACCAGCAGCGCTTCTTTCTCGACATCAAGTACGCGGCGGTTATCGACCCATGCGTCCGTTGAAAGCGAGACATCCACCAGAATGGTTACAGCCAGATCATTGGCCTGCGGGCGGCTCATCAGATGCACCCGCTCACTGCCCTGCCCGCCCGCTGCAAAATCACAACGCGAACGCACCACGGCATCAAGATCGAGATCATTGCCATCAAGCTGCGCACGCATCATCTCGCGACCGGGCCGAAGAATTTCAAACTGACGTCGCACCTTGCGCACAAGACTTCGCGCCTCGTCATCAAGTTCCAGCGCCTCATCACGATCCTGTACAGGGGCCACCAGAACGCTGCAATGATCCTGCAAGTAGCTCGCTTTGCGATAATCCCATTCCGGATAAGTAAGCTTGGCCGTGAGCAGGCTCTGGTCTACCGCTTCCGGCGGCAGATCAAGGTCAAAACGGAAGCGCGCCGCAGGCCTGCCCTTGCGCTCACCCAGCGTCAGATCGTCAAGCTCATCTGCCGACTTCGCACTCTGTTCATCGCTGTCATCCGACGGCCGATCGACATTGACCATTTCGGCCATGGCGAGGATTTTTTCAAAGCGATTGAGAATGAACGGACTGCGGTCCGTCTGTCGCTGATCCTGCTTTTCGCGCTGCGCAATCTGACGGCCTGCTTCCACACCTTCCGCCTTGCTGTTGCAAACTGGCTCATCCTCTGCTGCACGTGGACTGGTCTCTTCACGCTTTATGAGGCTTGGCCAGAGCGGCACAGGCAACACAGGCAGATAACCCGCCGGTGCGCGGTGCGGAAAGATTGCAGCAATGCTGAAATCTGGCAGGCGTGCGCCTTGTCTCAGAAGCGAGAGAATCCGCTCCTCGACAAGCTGCTCCAGACGATTGAGCGGACGCTTTGGCCGCGCAGCAATTACTGCATCGCAAAGACGCGCATAGCGATCCAGTAAGCCCGGAAACAATTCGCAGGCCTTTTTCGCAGTCTCCGCCGCTACATCAAGCGATGCGAGATCACGGCGCAACGGATCATCCGGCAGTCCGTCCAGATCGATTGGCATCACCGCCATGTAGCCGGTGAGCCAGACGTAAAGATCATAATTGAGTGCACGATCTGGAAAAAGTGCAATTTCTGGCGGCAGCATCAAGGTTGCTACATCGCGCAGCGGATGGGCGAGCTTTTCCTCGCCCAAAGCCATGCGCTGACGCAATCCTAGACGGTGGCCAGACGTTCGTGCACGCGCTGGCGCAATCTGGACCGCGACATCGCCGCCAAATCCCCGAAAGCAGATTGCCAATCTCTGACGAATATCCGTGAGATTGACGGCCTGATCAGGATATTGCGGCCATGACCCGGTCTTGCCGATAAGGCGATGCCAGGCGCGACCAACGGTTTCCTCAAGTTCCAGAAAATCCAGCATGATATGACCGCCTATTTCAGCATTGCGTCGGCAACTTCAAGAAGTGCTGCCTTCACATCCGGCTCGTCAGTCAGAGGTTCGATCATGGCCGCACGCGCAGCTTCACGCTGCGACATGCCTGCATCGATCAGCGAGGCGCAATAAACGAGCAGACGTGTTGAAACGCCCTCTTCGAGATCATGGCCTTTAAGACCCCGCAGGCGATGAGCAAGTGCTACCAGCGGCGCAACCTTATGCGCATCAAGGCTACTTTCGGCACTGACTACTGCGATTTCCTGTTCTTTCGGCAAGAAGTCGAATTCGATGGCCACAAAGCGCTGACGGGTGCTGGGCTTCAATGATTTGAGCAGATTTTGATAGCCGGGATTGTAAGACACAACGAGCATGAAGCGGTCAGGCGCTTCAAGCAATTCGCCGGTGCGTTCAAGCGGCAGGACGCGACGATCATCGGTCAGCGGATGCAGAACCACGGCCACATCTTTGCGCGCTTCGACGATCTCGTCGAGATAGCAAATGCCACCTTCGCGCACGGCGCGGGTCAACGGTCCGTCTACCCAATGGGTGTCGCCGCCTTTGAGCAGATAGCGTCCGGTCAGATCAGCGGCTGCCAGATCGTCATGGCAAGAAACAGTCGAGAGTGGCAGGCCAAGCCTTGCCGCCATGTGGCTGACAAAACGGGTCTTGCCGCAGCCGGTCGGACCTTTGAGCAACAGCGGCAGCTTGCGCTTCCACGCCATTTCAAACAGCGTGCATTCATTGCCCGAAGGGCTGTAAGCGGGGATAGATACGTCAAGTAATTCAACTTTTTTGAGAACAGAATTCATCGCCGTCTTCCTTTAAAGTCAGAGCATTTCCAGCAAAAGTGGGAGCCGGTTTTGCGTTCGGAATTGCGTAAAAAAGAGTTCGTAAAAAAGCCCCGCCTTGCGGCAGGGCTTTCGCATTGATTATTCGGCAGGCTGAACGAAGCCACTCG
>Ga0308157_10009390_pt1 | contig 10843 bp, 7 predicted proteins | sample PhyBR1_FD_201035 | JGI IMG/M metagenome (GOLD analysis project Ga0308157, IMG submission 201035) | Phyllosphere microbial communities from UC Gill Tract Community Farm, Albany, California, United States - DLSLB.R1 | ecosystem: Host-associated > Plants > Phyllosphere > Unclassified | place: USA...
GATTTTTCCGCCTCGGCTCCTTCTGTATTAAAAGTTAGTCTAAGCTTTCACGCAGTACTTAGTGCTACTGCAGGAACAACTCAAGCCCAGCTGTATGTTGGTGCTGGCTATGCAAATTCTGCAACTGCTCCTACTGCTGCTACTACACACAGTAAGTTGGTATTTAATTTTGGCAACAGTAACGACTTTAGCATATCTGCACCAAATGCTCCTACAGGAACTACCGCTCTTTATAATACAAAACAAAATCTAACTTGGCTTATTAATAATTCTGGAAGCACCATTACTTATACGGCTCCTGACGGAATTACAACCAAGACTTTAGATAATGACAAATGGGATTTGTACGTGGGCGCAACTGGAACTCCTGTTTTAGCAGATAAAACTGCAGAAACAGGTAGCGCTACCGTAGCCTTACAAAATTTCTATTTTAGATATGATACTGGTTCTTTAAATGCAACTATAGATATCGACGATATTTTAATTAATGATTTAAGCTCTGTGCTCCCAATTTCCCTAACTTCTTTTACCGCCAAAGCCAATCTACAAAACGTTGATTTAACTTGGACAACTACATCTGAAAAAGACAATTCACGTTTTGATATACTACGCTCTGGCGATGGTAAATCTTTTTCTAAAGTTGGAGAAGTGGCAGGCGCAGGAACTACAGATTTAGCTAAAAGCTATGCTTTCACAGATAAAAATGCTTTACCTGGCACAAGCTACTACCAACTAAGACAGGTAGACAACGACGGTAAACCAACGCTTTCGGAGATTGTGTCTGTAAAGTCTAATGTAGCTGCCAGCAACTTCAAAGTGGCAAGTAACAGACAGGGAGGCAATGTTAGGCTAACCGTATTTGCAGCGAATGAAGGAAAAGCAACTTTCAAAATTTACGATTTAAATGGCCGCAAACTAGTAGTACAAGAGCTTACTTTAAACAAAGGTTACTCTAATATATCAATACCTTTTAATGGTGGAACTGGTTTACACATTGCATCGTTAACTACAGCAAACGAAACTGCAACGCAAAAATTTATTCAGTAAGATTTATTTGAAATTCACAAAGTCTCTGAATATTTGGAAATATTATTTTAAAGCCAGTTCCTAAAAAAGCTGGCTTTCTTTTATGCCTAGTTAAAACTTTTTCAATCTTTTACAATATAGCAAGGAAGACTTACAAAGCTGATGCTGCTTTAAGTAAATAGCCCCGATTGAACGAAAATACTTTTTGTGCTGTAACGCTGAGCCTGTCGAAGCGTTTTGCCATATTAATCCTTAGATAAGCTCAGGATGACAGGTGTGATAGGCCCCAGCCAATAACAAAAAGATTATAGTGAAAGCGGGACTTTCGGAATTAGAAGCACCACAAATGCGCTTCTAAAACACAACACAATGCAGATTAACACGCAACAGAAAGCTAATTGATTAGTTTACAATTTATTAACCTAAAAACTATTTACTTAGCTATCAATAAAATACCAAATATTAACCGTACCTTTGCGCCTTAAATAAAAAATGTTATAATGATAAACCCATTTAGTAAATTGGGGATAAGTGATGACGTTGTTAATGCCGTTAAAGAGCTAGGATTCGAAAATCCTACGCCTATTCAGGAGCAATCTATTCCTGTACTGTTAGAAGGTAGTAACGACTTTGTTGGTTTGGCCCAAACAGGAACAGGAAAAACAGCCGCATTTGGTTTGCCGCTGTTAGAATTAATAGACTTTAAGAGCAATAAGCCGCAGGCACTAATTTTGTGCCCAACGCGTGAGCTATGTCTGCAGATTGCAAACGACATCAAAAATTTCTCTAAAAACACGCAGAATGCACACGTGGTTGCCGTTTACGGTGGCGCGAACATTATGCAACAACTACGCGAAATACGCAATGGCGTACAAATTGTAGTGGCCACGCCCGGCCGTATGTTAGATATTATTGGCCGTAAAGCCATTGATTTCTCTAGCGTTAAATATGTAGTATTGGATGAGGCAGATGAAATGTTAAACATGGGCTTCCAAGAAGACATTAACGACATTTTATCGACTACACCAGACGATAAAAAAACATGGTTATTCTCTGCAACAATGCCTCCTGAGGTTCGTCGCATAGCTAAAAACTACATGGAAAACCCTGTAGAATTAACCATGGGCACAAAAAATACAGGTAACGTAAATATTGAGCATGAGTATTACATTGTAAAAGCTCGTGATAAATATGCTGCCCTGAAACGTATTGTAGATTATAATCCAGATATTTTTGCAGTAGTATTCTGTAAAACTAAAATGGATACGCAAGATGTTGCCGAGCATTTAATTAAAGATGGTTACAATGCCGATGCTTTACACGGAGATTTGTCTCAACAACAACGTGATAAGGTAATGCAACGTTTCCGTGATCGTAACATGCAGTTGTTAATTGCTACTGATGTTGCTGCTCGTGGTATCGATGTTACTGGAGTAACTCACGTAATCAATTATTCTTTACCTGATGAAATTGAAAGTTATACCCACCGTTCTGGCCGTACTGGTCGTGCTGGTAAAACGGGTATTTCTATCTGTATCATCAACGCTAAAGAAACTGGCAAAATCCGTCAGATTGAAAGAATTATTGGTAAACAATTTACAAAAGCAGAATTGCCTACAGGCTTTGATGTTTGCGAAAAACAATTGTTCGGTTTAATTCACCGTGTACATAATGTTGAGGTTAATGAAGAGCAGATTGACAAATATATGTCGCGTATTAACGACGAATTTGCTGATTTGAGCAAAGAAGAAGTAATTAAGAAATTTGCTTCTTTAGAGTTTAACCGTTTCTTAGAATATTACCAAAACGCACCAGATCTTAATTTAAGTGCTGATGATCGTTTCGAAAGAGGTGAGCGTGGTGAAAGAGGCGAAAGAAGAGAGCGTGGAGAACGTAATGGTCGCGGTGCAGAAGATGGTTACTCACGTTTGTTTATTAATGTTGGCTCGGTAGATGAATTTACCAGAGGCGATTTATTAAGCTTCGTTTGTAACAACGGTAAAATTAGCGGTAAAGCTGTTGGTAAAATTGATTTAAAAGGTGTTTTCTCGTTTGTAGAGGTGGAAAATGGTGCAGTTGATGCTCTTTTTAACAACTTTAAAGATATCCAGTTTAACGGTAGAGAAGTTAGAATTGAAAAAAGCGGCGAAGCTCCAGTTGGTGGCAGAGGCGGCGAAAGAAGAAGCGGTGGCGGGGGCTACAGAGGCGGTAACGGTGGAGAGAGAAGAAGCGGTGGTGGCGGTTACGGCGGCGAGCGTTCTGGCGAAAGAAGAAGTGGTGGTGGAGACAGAAGAAACAGCGGCGGCGGAAGCGGTAGACGTAGTGAAGGTGGCAATAGCGGTGGCGGATTTAGAGATTTCTCTGGCCGTAGTCGTGAAGAGAGAAGCGGTGGCAGCGGCAGACGCGGAGAACGTGACGGCGGTGCTGGTGGCGGTGAAAGAAGACGTCGTTCTTAGTTTTCAGCTTACAACTATACAAAAGAGCCCTTGCAAATTGCGAGGGCTTTTTTTTGCATTCCGTCATATCGAACGCAGCGCAGCGAGGAGATATCTAACTTCATACTCGTAGACTTCTCACATAGTTTTTAGATTTCTCCTCGTGAAAAACCCGTTGGAAATGACGACATAGCGACTACTGAACCGGTCTAGTTTTAATCTGGCTAGCTTTCAAATATACTTTAGCGCCTTTTTTAGTGATATAGTACTTGTTGTTTTTACCATCGATATAAACGTTCGAGCCGTCTGGCGCCATTTTACCTTTGTAAGTTTGATCGGCAACTTTGGCACCACCTTTAACTGCTACTTCAGCGGTTTTATTGCCAACTGCATTGGCCCCTTTTTCTACTGCTTTGCCAGTTTTCTGGATGGCTTTTCCTACCTCGGTTTTTTTCTCTTGGGCGTTCGAATTCATCGAAAACAAACTTAATGCTGCAAATGCAAGAAAGCCCATTATATATCTCTTTTTCATTTTGTTAATTATTAAATCTAATGACTAGAGAACAAACAATAGAAAGGTTTAGTTTTGAGAGTTTTTGGGCCGTTCAAAAAATAAGTTTAACTCAGCTTCTCCGTTAATGCTTTCATCTCCACATGAGGAGATTTTCTTTCGTATAATATTTGATAAACCGCTTCGCAAATCGGCATTTCTACCTTATACTTTTCATTAATGTGATGCATAGAGTTGGCGGCATAGTAGCCTTCTGCAATCATGTTCATCTCTAGCTGTGCTGATTTTACGGTATAGCCCTTCCCTATCATGTTACCGAAAGTTCTATTTCTACTAAACTGCGAATAGGCCGTTACCATTAAATCGCCTAGGTAGGCAGATTCTTTAATATCTCTTTCTATTGGATGCACTACGCCAACAAACCGCTCTATTTCACGAATGGCATTTGAAATCAGTACCGCTTGGAAGTTATCGCCATAACCAACGGCGTGGCAAATACCACTTGCTACCGCATAAATGTTTTTGAGCACTGCAGCATATTCAGTTCCAAAAATATCATCAGAAATATTGGTTTTGATATATCTAGTATTTAAGTAGCCCGCAAAAGTCTCTGCCGAAGCAACGTCAGAACAAGCAATGGTTAGATAGGAAAGCTTTTCTAAAGCAACTTCCTCTGCGTGGCACGGACCGCTAATTACTAGGATATCTTCATAAGGCATTTGGTATTTCTCATGCAGAAAATCGCCAATAATTAAATTATCTTCAGGAACAATCCCTTTAATAGCAGAAATTACTTTTTTCCCTTTTAACTGCGCCGGGGTAATGTCTTTTAAAGTGTCTTTTAAGAAAGCGGCGGGAACATTTAAAACCACATGGCTAGCTTCTTCAATGATATGTTTAATGTTTGAAGATACATTCTCTGGCTGCAGATTTATTTCTACGGCACTTAAATAGCTTGGGTTATGCTTGTATTTTCGGATATGATCAATTGCATCTTCATTGCGCATCCACCAAAAAATCTCCTTTTCCGAAGTATTATCAGAAAGCATTTTAACAATGGCAGTTGCCCAACTTCCTCCGCCAATCATGGCAATTTTAGGTGCACTCATATCTAATCTATAAAGTAATTAAGCTAGTTACTCTTAAACACAATTTAAAAACAAAAGGTTTAAAAAAGTGCAGCTCGCACCTCTTTAAACCTTTGCAAAAATAGCTAAATATTATGATTTGTAGGGTTACTTTTTGTCTCCTGAAGTAAACAACTTATCCTTAGTAGTTTTCTCTACTTTTAAGCCATCTTTAAGTTTATTTTGTATAGCTGAGTATGGCCCAGAAACAATTTCTTGTCCTGTTTTTATGCCTGTTTTTACAATAATAAATTGATCATTCTGAATGCCGGTAGTTACCTCAGCTTTTTTAACTGTAGACGCTTTGGCATCAAATAAATAAACATATTGTTTGATTTGCTTATCTGCTAGTTTGCTTTTCTGTTTTTCGCTATCTTCAGGCTTGTCTTTATTTTCACTATCAGATTTATTTTCTGTAAAAATCGCCTGAATTGGAACAGCTAAACCTTTAACAGTTTCACTTTCAATGTCAACTGTTGCAGAAAGACCTGGTCTAAATGGCGATGGTAAATCTTTTGCCCCGCCTTTTACCGAGCTATATGAATCTGCTAACAAACGTACTTTTACCGAAAAATTAGTTACTTGATCTACAGACGCGGCAGCAGTACCAACAGCCGTAGAAGAACTTGCAATTTCAGTGACTACACCTCTAAATTTCTTTCCAGCAAATGCATCAACCTCAACAGTAGCACTATCGCCCAAACTTACACGGTTAATGTCATTCTCATTTACATCTACGTTTACTTCCATACTTGTTAAGTTAGAAATACGCATTATTTCAGTACCAGCCATTTGAGAAGTTCCCAAAATACGGTCGCCCAACTCAATAGACAATTTAGAAACTACACCATCAACAGGTGCGTAAATGGTTGTTCTAGCTAAGTTTGCACCAGCTTCTTTTACACTTGCACCTGTTTGCTCTAAATTAAACTTAGCACCAGTAACACCTTCTTTTGCACTAGCTAACGTAGATTTAGCTGTCAAATAAGATGCTTTAGCGCTATCGAACTCCGCAGCGGAAATTACCTTTTTATTATACAACTCTACATTACGTTTATAGGTTGCTTCTGCATTTACAAAATTAGCCTCTGCTTGCACTAATTGTTGTTGTGCCGACGCTACACTTGCCTTTTGCGCATTGTAAGATGCAACTGTACGTTCGTAACTAGATTGAAGAATGTCGGGACGTACTTTACAAAGTAGTTGCCCTTTCTTTACCACATCTCCTTCTTTTACAGTTAACTCAGTTACTTCGCCCGAAACCTCAGAGCTTAACTTTACTTCAGTTTCTGGTTGTATCTTGCCACTAGCAGTTACAGTTTCTATAACTGTCTTATCTCCGGCTTTTTCAACTGTAACTTTTTCAATTTGCTTTTTACCTATTACGCCAGTAAGAGACAATACAACAAGTAGCACAATGACTGCTACAATACCAATTAAAATGTGTTTTAACTTCATAATTATACTAATATGCTAATTCCGCATACACGGAAAAGTTTTGGTTTATCTTTATATTATCTTAAAATGTAATTTGTTTGCCTAAATAGTAGTCTATCACTTTCGCTTTGAATAACAGGTCGTATTTAGCCTGTATCATGTCTATCTCCGCTCTGTTTCTGTTGGTTTGTGCCGTGCTATATTCAACTGAATTCACCAATCCAACATTATAGCGCTGTTCAATTACAAAAAAAGCGTCTTTCTGTGCGGCGAAAGCATTTGTTGTCGATTGAAATCGGCTTTCTGCAGCTCTTAAATCGGCAACTGCTTGATAAATAACCTTGCTCAGATTGTTTCTAGTTAACTGTTCATCTACTTGTGAGTTTTGATAATTAATTTTAGCTCTTCTCACATTTGAACGTGCTTGAAATCCATTAAAAATTGGAATGGATAAGTTGATGCCTAAAAACTGGTTAAAGTTATCTTTGATTTGAGAAGAGAAACCTTGATTAGCCAATGTAGTTAGATAGGCATCGGTTACTACAATTTGATTTGTACCCTGCACGGTTCCCACTTGCCTAACACCATTAAGCGTTACAGATTCTACAACCTGACGACCGCTAGAGTAATTAGTTCCTATGCCACCGCCAAAAGATAAACGAGGATAATAAGTCCCTTTGGCTACATCGATGCCCTTTTCGGCAGCCTGCGAACGTAAAGAAGCCAGTTTAATATCTGGAAAAGCTGTGACGGCAGCGGTCACCACTTCCGGTGCACTATAATTATTTTTCGAGTACGTTAAGGCGTCAATAAGAGGAGCTTGCACTTCAAACTTATTGTCAGAAGGCAATTCCATTAACTGGTTTAAAGTTAAATAAGAAATAGCCAAATTGTTCTGGGCATTAGTTACTTCCAACTCAGAATTGGCAACCTGTGATTTAGCTTGAGATAAATCTGCCAATGTTTTGTTACCTACATCTAATAATTGCTGCTGCTGATTTGCAGTTTGTTTAGCCACCACTAATTGCGCTTCAGCTGCTTTTAACAAATCTTTATTAAACAAAATTTGCATGTAAGAAGTAACCACTTGTAAAATCAAATCATTTTTTACTTTCTCTACATTTGCCTTATCTGCGGCCAACAATAGCTTATTCTGTTTAATCTGATTTATCTTTTGTCCACCTGCAAATAGATCTACGCTAGCATTTAAACTACCATTGGCAGAATTAAATTGTTGACTAATAAACTGATTGGTAGACGGATCTATACTACGACCAAAATTCCTATTACCACTTGCACTGGCATTTAAGCTTGGCAAAATTGCATTTTTAGATTGGTTAAAAGTCTCGTCGCTTAACGCCACACTAAATTGCGCTTGTTTAACCTGAAGATTGTTTTTCAGCGTTTTGTCTACTGCCTCTTGGATTGTAATTAATTCTTGCGCAGCAACTGTAAAACTTACAGCCGACAAGGAAAATGCAGAAAATGCAGCAAACAAAAAGGTTATTTTGGAAGGTTTTTTCATAAATTCTTTCACAATAATAAATAAACAGCGGGTGGTTTTCTGTAAATTTTTAAGTACAGCTGCTAATTGTTTACATTTACCGCATGTATACCGTTAGACCACCTTTTTTTCTCAAATGGTTTTACCCTAATTTAATATGGGATAAAGATACCAATGAAAAAGTTGTTTACCTCACGTTTGACGATGGTCCTATACCAAATGTTACAGATTTTGTGCTAAATACCTTAAAAAGCTTCAATGCGAAGGCTACTTTTTTTTGCATTGGCGATAATATTGATAAGCACCCAGCTATTTTTGAACAAATTAAAACCGATGGACATGCCATTGGAAACCATACTTACAATCATTTAAAAGGCTGGAAAACCGATGACAAGACATACGTTGACAACTTTTGGAAATGTCAAGAACTAACCTATACCAACTTGTTTAGACCACCGTATGGAAGAATTAAGAAAAGCCAGATCAGCAAATTAGTTGACAGTTGGCAATTAGCAGTTGGCAAGGAACTGAAAACTGAAAACAGTGAATTGCAAATTGTAATGTGGGACGTACTAAGCGGCGACTTTGACCTTAACCTTTCCTCTGAAAAGTGCTATCAAAACGTCATTAACAATACACGCAATGGCTCCATCATTGTTTTTCATGATAGTTTAAAAGCTTGGGACAGGCTACAATATGCGCTACCGAAGTCAATGGAGTATCTTCTAGCAAACGGCTATCGGTTCGAAAAGCTATAAAAAATTCAAATCGCTCTTAAAAAATATTAATCTGTTAAAATTTGACTGGCCGAAGTTTTCTTAATAAATATTAAAGCATCAAAATCTTTTCCGATAGTGGTAGGCAAGGCGAAAGGAGCTTTCCAATTTACCATCACATTTGTAATTTTCTTTACTTGCGAAGAAAAGGGATTTCCTGCTACAAAGCGAACATAGAAGTTCGGATATTTAACCTGATTGAACAACCACGTAAAACTCTCTTTCTCCACGGGCACTAATTCGTTAGTAGCAAAAGTGTAACCGGCATTCTCATCCCAATTCATTGTTGTTACGCGGCCTTCATGCGTATCAAATGCAATGTTAAAAAACTGATTTCCATAAGCAGTTCTCAAATAATCGCCCATCACACTAATCTCGGGCATTGTTTTATTTTTTGCAGTGTGGATGTTATGAGCCCACAAAATCACTTTAGCCTTTGTAGCGCTTTTAACTTTAACCACTTCGTCAGTCATGAGCTGATCTCGGGTAAATGGGTCGTAAAAACCTTCTTTGTGGAAGCCAAATACGCTCACTTTATTTTTATGAGTTTTTAAATTGTAAGCCTTTAACCATTGAAACAGCTCGACAAATTCCTTTGTACGGTACGCTCTCAGGTTTTTCATCGCCGAAGGCAAATGTTGTGCTTTGCCATGTATAAAATCATTTATTTTCTCAAAATCTGTATCTAAATACTCGAAACCAATTTGTGTATAGCCATCATTATTAACTAAATACTGAATGATTTTATTTTTTTCGAGGTAGAATTCTTTAGTCCCGTGGCTAGCTTCACCCAACATCAAGACCGTAACGCCTGCTAAATCCTTCCTAAGTTTCTCGTAGTAATTATCTAAGTTAATAGCGTTCTTGTTTAGCCATTTAACATCGGTTTCTTGTGCAAAAACGGCAGCACTAGTTAACAAAAGGATAAGAAAGTAAAGTCTTTTCATTGAATATTTTTAGTTAATAATTTTACAGAAACGATGCAAAACACAGGCTGATTCCATACGGGTTATCTTTGTAACAGTAAAAATCTTGCAATTCACATTGTGGATTTATTGCATTATCTTCATCCTTAACATATACCTAACAGACAAACGTTATTTTAGCCACTCAAACTTAATCAAATGAACAAACTATCTAAATCTATTCTAACTCTCTTAATTGGCGCAAGTACGCTTCACACCAACGCTCAGGAAAAAGAATTAACTATCAGCAGCAAAAGAAACGAAGATAAAAGCATTACGCTAACTGCAGAAAAAAACAATCCTGGAACTTATACTGTGGTCTTAGATTTTAGAGAATTAACTAACTCCAGTAGCGTGGGAGACCCGGTTTATAAAATAAAGCACCTCAGTGACAACTTTCTGACGCTTACACCCGATAATAAAAATCAAGGTATTACCTATTCTTACAGTTACAGTTATATTAGAGGCGAGCTTAACCCAAAGTTTAATCAGCTTTTTGTATATGCCCTACCTTACGGAAAAGAAAAGAAAATTAGAGCCGTAGAATCTGGGTTTTTAAATGCTACCTATTTTGGCGCTACCGCTCCCGAAGATTGGAAAGCTTATCGCTTTTATACTGAAGAAGCAGATACCGTAACTGCTATCAGAAAAGGAATTGTAGTTAACGTTGCTGATATCCACGATGCAGATACTAAAGACATCAAATATACCAGTAAAGTAAATACCGTGATTATAGAGCATGCTGATGGTACACTGGCAACCTATAAAGGTTTTAAAAAAGGTATTTTTGTAAAAGAGGGGCAAACTGTTTTCCCCGGCACGGCTTTAGGAATAAACAACATTACCAACGAGCGTTACGGCATTTCGCTGATCATCACTTACCTAAAATCTGCAAACTTTGGCAGCAAAAAAAACACAGACCCCAAAGCAAGTAAAAGCCTATATGGTTTCATTACCCCATATTTTTGTACCACCGAGAACGCAAACGGAATTTTAACTTCGCAAAAGTATTACAGTTCTGCAATTACTCCAGAAATTATCCAGAAGGAGATGACAAAAAAG
>Ga0308157_10009398_pt1 | contig 10836 bp, 10 predicted proteins | sample PhyBR1_FD_201035 | JGI IMG/M metagenome (GOLD analysis project Ga0308157, IMG submission 201035) | Phyllosphere microbial communities from UC Gill Tract Community Farm, Albany, California, United States - DLSLB.R1 | ecosystem: Host-associated > Plants > Phyllosphere > Unclassified | place: USA...
ACATCAGCGGGGCGCAGATCCGCGAAAACCCGTTCCGCTACTGGGATTATATCCCGACCGAAGTGAAGCCATTCTTTGTGCGCACCGTTGCGATCCTGGGCGGCGAGTCGAGCGGGAAATCAACGCTGGTCAATAAGCTGGCGAATATCTTCAACACCACCAGCGCATGGGAGTACGGGCGCGATTATGTCTTCTCCCATTTGGGCGGTGATGAGATGGCGCTGCAGTATTCCGACTACGACAAAATTGCGCTCGGGCACGCCCAGTACATTGATTTCGCGGTCAAATACGCCAACAAAGTAGCGTTTATCGATACCGATTTCGTCACCACGCAGGCGTTCTGTAAAAAGTACGAAGGGCGTGAGCACCCGTTCGTGCAGGCGCTGATTGACGAATATCGCTTTGACCTGGTGATCCTGCTGGAAAACAATACTCCGTGGGTTGCTGATGGCATGCGCAGCCTCGGCAGCTCTGTGGACAGACGTGAGTTCCAGACCATGCTGGTGGATATGCTCAATGAGAACAACGTTGAGTTTGTGCATGTGGAAGAGTCGGACTACGACTCCCGTTTCCTGCGCTGCGTCGAGCTGGTGAAGGAGATGATGGGGGAGCAGGGGTAAGCTTTAACCTCCCTCTCCCTTTGGGAGAGGGTTAGGGTGAGGGAATCAGACCACTCAATACTCAACCACCACTTTCCCGCGCATATGCCCGTCCAGTACTTTACGGTGCGCCTCGGTAATGCTTTCCACGCTCAGCCCGTGCAGTGTTTCACTCAGCGAACTTTCCACCACGCCGTTATCCACCAGCTTCGCGACCTCGTCTAAGATCTCTCCCTGACGCGCCATATCAGCGGTCTGGTACATGCTGCGGGTGTACATAAACTCCCAGTGCAGGGCGGCGGATTTGGATTTCAGCTTGTCCTGGTTCAGCGGATGCGCGTTCTCCACGATGGAACAGATATGCCCCTGAGGAGCAATCAGTTCGCTGACCGCATCCCAGTGCCCGTCGGTGTCATTGAGGATGAAAATGTAATCCACAAAGGTGAGTCCCTCTTTCGCCAGCTCACCTTTCAGGTCGCGGTAGTTCACCACCACGTCTGCACCGCGGTCGCGGCACCACCGGGCAGAATCTTCCCGGGAAGCCGTCGCGACGATCTTCACCTTGCTGTTGTGCTTCGCAAACGGGATCGCCAGCGAGCCAACCCCGCCCGCACCGCCGATGATCAGCAGCGTTTTTTCCGCGCCGGCATCCTGAATGTTAAGCCGTTCAAACAGGCCTTCCCACGCGGTAAGTGCGGTCAAGGGCAGTGCAGCGGCAGCCGCCCAGCCGACGCTGGCAGGCTTGCGCCCGACAATACGCGCATCAATCAGCTGATGCGTGGTGTTACTGCCCGGGCGGGTGATATCGCCCGCATACCACACTTCATCTCCCGGCTTGAATCCGGTGACGCCCGTTCCAACGGCTTTGACGATCCCGCTGGCATCCCACCCCAGCACGCGCGGCGCTTTCAGTCCGTTTTTGGCAATGTTCGCATGCACCTTGGTGTCTACCGGGTTTACGGAGACGGCTTTCACCTCCACCAACAGATCGTGCTCGCCAGGCTGTGGCATCGGCAGGGTGATTTCAATAAACGTGGAGGGATTTTCTGGGTTAACGGCGATGGCTTTAACTGACATGGTGTACTCCTCAATGGAATGCGTTTTGTTGAGGCTAGTCTATTTACTGGTCAGCTGCATGATAAGATGGACAATCAAGAACTCAGCGTTCGTACAGGATGAACAATCATGTTTAAACAGCTGCAGGACATGGCGCTGTTCGCGCTGGTAGCAGAGATGGGCAGCTTTACCGCTGCGGCACACAAAGCGGAACTGCCGAAATCCAGCGTGAGCCAGCGGATTAGCCAGCTGGAGCAGCAGGTAGGTATTCGCCTGCTTAACCGCACCACGCGCAGACTGAACCTGACGTTTGCGGGCGAGCATTATCTCGTGCACTGTCGTGAAATGCTGGCGGCCAGCGAGCGGGCGGAGTACGCCATTCAGCGCCTGCGCGAAAATCCCAGCGGGCGGCTTCGTATCACCTGCCCGGCAGGGATTGGGGCCACGCTGCTGGCGCATATGAATGCCGAGTTCCAGCTTCGCTATCCCGACGTTTCGCTCGACGTTTCCATTTCTGACGATGTGCTCGATCTGGTCGAGTCTGGCTTTGACGTGGCGCTGCGTACCGGTAAGCCGCAGGACTCCTCTCTGATTGGTCGTATGATTGGCCACTGCCCGCGCTATATGATGGCCTCGCCGGCGTACCTGGCCCGTCGGGAGCCGCTAACGCATCCCCGTCAGCTGGTGGAGCACCGCAGCATTACCCACAAAGCCTGGTCTGAGTGGCTTCTGCGAAGCGAGGGCGAGGATTACCGCTACCTGCCGGATAACGCCCATCTGACGGATAACCTGGTCTACGCCCGTGAGTGCGCGATGGCCGGCGCGGGGATCACGCTGCTTCCGGCTTTTTTGCTGGAAGATAAGGTCGAGAAAGGGGCGCTGGTGCAGGTGCTGCCGGAGTGGAACGTCGAAGGAAACGATCTGTGGCTAGCCTATCCGAGCCGTAAGCTCAACTCGCCCGCACTGATGAGTTATATCGACTTTGCAATGCAGTTTGATGAGGTGAAGCGGTATTACGTGGGGGGGTGAAATTGCCGGGTGGCGGCTTCACCTTACCCGGCCTACAAACTGCACAGAATCGTAGGCCGGGTAAGCGCTAGCGCCACCCGGCTTGTTGGCACTTACTTAGCAATACGCTTGTACTTAATACGCTTCGGCTCCAGAGCGTCTGCGCCCAGCGTGCGTTTCTTGTACTCTTCGTATTCGGTGAAGTTACCTTCGAAGAACTCCACTTTACCTTCGTCCTGGTAGTCCAGAATGTGGGTCGCGATACGGTCGAGGAACCAGCGGTCGTGCGAGATAACCATCGCACAGCCCGGGAACTCCAGCAGGGCGTTTTCCAGCGCGCGCAGGGTTTCGATATCCAGGTCGTTGGTTGGTTCATCGAGCAGCAGTACGTTACCGCCCACCTGCAGCAGCTTCGCCAGGTGCAGACGACCACGCTCACCGCCGGACAGCTCGCCCACGCGTTTGCCCTGGTCGGTGCCTTTGAAGTTAAAGCGGCCAACATAGGCGCGGCTTGGCATCTCGGTGTTGCCGATACGCATGATATCCAGACCGCCGGAAACTTCTTCCCACACGGTTTTGCTGTTATCCATCGCGTCACGGAACTGGTCAACGGACGCCAGCTTCACGGTTTCACCCAGGGTGATAGAACCGCTGTCTGGCTGCTCCTGACCGGACATCATGCGGAACAGGGTCGATTTACCCGCGCCGTTCGGACCGATGATGCCAACGATAGCGCCTTTCGGTACGGAGAAGGTCAGGTCGTCGATCAGCAGACGGTCGCCGTAGGACTTACGCAGGTTGGTCACTTCAACCACTTTATCCCCCAGACGTGCTCCAGGTGGAATAAACAGTTCGTTGGTTTCGTTACGTTTCTGGTATTCGGTGTTGTTAAGCTCTTCAAAGCGTGCCAGACGGGCTTTGCCCTTAGACTGACGGCCTTTCGCGCCCTGACGAACCCACTCCAGCTCTTTCTCGATAGACTTACGACGCGCCGCTTCCTGAGACGCTTCCTGCGCCAGACGCTGATCTTTCTGCTCCAGCCAGGAGGAGTAGTTGCCTTCCCATGGAATGCCTTCGCCACGGTCCAGCTCCAGGATCCAGCCTGCGACGTTGTCGAGGAAGTAACGGTCGTGGGTAATCGCCACCACGGTGCCTTCGAAGTCGTGCAGGAAGCGTTCCAGCCACGCCACGGATTCTGCATCCAGGTGGTTGGTTGGTTCGTCAAGCAGCAGCATGTCTGGTTTTTCCAGCAGCAGGCGGCACAGTGCCACGCGGCGGCGTTCACCCCCGGAGAGCTTCTCAACTTTTGCATCCCAGTCCGGCAGACGCAGGGCATCCGCCGCGCGCTCCAGCTGCACGTTCAGGTTGTGACCATCATGCGCCTGGATAATCTCTTCATACTTGCCCTGTTGCGCGGCAAGCTTGTCGAAATCCGCATCCGGCTCGGCGTATTTGGCATACACTTCATCCAGACCTTTCAGCGCGTTAACCACTTCGGATACCGCTTCTTCGACGGACTCACGCACGGTGTGTTCCGGGTTCAGCTGAGGTTCCTGCGGCAGGTAGCCAATCTTGATACCTGGTTGCGGACGGGCTTCACCTTCGATGTCTGTATCAATGCCGGCCATGATGCGCAGCAGGGTGGACTTACCGGCACCGTTGAGACCCAGAACACCGATTTTTGCGCCCGGGAAGAAGCTCAGCGAGATATTTTTAAGAATATGACGTTTCGGCGGGACCACTTTGCCGACACGATGCATGGTATAAACGAATTGAGCCACGTTGGACTTCGCCTCTTTTATCGTGATGAGTATGGAATTTCAGCCTCGAAGTGTAGCCTTTTTCACGGCCTAATCCCAGCCAGGAACGTCGGGAGTGTTAAAACGCGCAAGAAAGGTAAAAAAGTGTCCACGACGTGGCGCGTTGCGGGATGCCTGGTTAGCATAAGTTAATTAAGCTTTGATGTGGCAAGACGCTGCAATTGATGAAAAAACAATGAGGAAGAGCTTGTGGAAAAAGCCAAACGGGTGGTCTGGCGTCTGCTGGCTGCCAGCATATGCGTAATGGCGGTAAGCCAGGCGGTGCATGCCGATTCACTGGATGAACAACGTAACCGCTACGCCCAAATTAAACAGGCGTGGGACAACAAGCAGATGGATACCGTACAGGCGCTGATGCCGACGCTAAAGGATTATCCGCTGTATCCGTATCTGGAGTATCGCCAGATCACGGACGATCTCATGAACCAACCCACCGTCACCGTGAATAATTTCATTCAGGCGAACCCAACTCTGCCGCCGGCACGGAATCTGCAGTCTCGTTTCGTTAACGAACTGGCGCGTCGTGAAGACTGGCGCGGACTGCTGGCGTTTAGCCCTGAAAAGCCAAACGCCACCGAAGCCCAGTGTAACTATTACTATGCGAAATGGGCCACCGGTCAGCAGGAAGAGGCCTGGGCCGGGGCGAAAGAGCTCTGGCTCACCGGGAAAAGCCAGCCAAACGCCTGTGATTCCCTGTTTGGCGCATGGCGTGCTTCCGGCAAGCAAGACCCGCTGGCCTACCTTGAGCGCATCCGTCTGGCGATGAAAGCCGGCAACACGCGGCTGGTAACCACGCTGGCGGGGCAAATGCCGTCCGATTACCAGACGATCTCCACCGCGGTTATCTCGCTGGCTAACGATCCGAACAGCGTGCTGACCTTTGCCCGCAGTACGGGGGCGACCGATTTTACCCGCCAGATGGCGGCGGTGGCCTTTGCCAGCGTGGCGCGCGACGATGTGGAAAACGCGCGGCTGATGATCCCGCAGCTGGTGCAGGCGCAGCAGCTCAATGAGGAGCAAACCCAGGAGCTGCGCGACATCGTGGCGTGGCGACTGATGGGCACCGATGTGACCGATGAACAGGCGCGCTGGCGAGACGATGCCATTATGCGTTCAAACTCCACCTCGCTGGTGGAACGCCGCGTGCGAATGGCGCTGGGTACGGGCGATCGCCGGGGGCTGAATACCTGGCTGGCGCGGTTGCCTATGGAAGCCAAAGAGAAGGACGAATGGCGCTACTGGCAGGCCGACCTGCTGATGGAGCGCGGTCGTGATGATGAAGCCAAAGAGATCCTCCATACGCTGATGCAGCAGCGCGGGTTCTACCCGATGGCGGCCGCGCAGCGCCTGGGCGAGGAGTACACCTTCCGCATTGATAAAGCGCCCGCGAACGCGAACCCGGCGCTGACCCAGGGTCCAGAAATGGCGCGCGTTCGCGAGCTAATGTACTGGAACATGGACAACACCGCGCGCAGCGAGTGGGCGAATCTGGTGACCAGCCGCACCACCGACGAGAAAGCCCAGCTTGCCCGCTATGCGTTTGATAATCACTGGTGGGATCTGAGCGTGCAGGCAACGATCGCCGGTAAGCTGTGGGATCATCTCGAAGAGCGTTTCCCGCTGGCTTATAAAGATCTTTTCGATCGCTACACCAGCGGCAAAGATATCCCGCAAAGCTACGCGATGGCGATTGCCCGTCAGGAGAGTGCGTGGAACCCGAAAGTCCGTTCCCCGGTGGGTGCCAGCGGTCTGATGCAGATCATGCCGGGTACGGCGACGCACACGGTGAAGATGTTTAATATTCCTGGGTACAGCAGCCCGTCACAGCTCCTGGATCCGGATACCAACATCAACATCGGTACCAGCTATCTCCAGTATGTGTATCAGCAGTTCGGCAATAACCGCATCTTCTCTTCGGCGGCGTATAACGCGGGTCCTGGGCGCGTGCGTACCTGGCTTGGCAACAGCGCCGGGCGCATCGATGCCGTGGCGTTTGTCGAGAGCATCCCCTTCTCGGAAACGCGCGGATACGTGAAAAACGTGCTGGCGTATGATGCCTACTATCGCTACTTCATGGGGCAGAAAGATACCCTGATGAGCGATGCCGAGTGGCAGAGACGTTACTGATCGGCGTGGGTTGTGTTATGCTGTACTCGCTAATGAGTACAAGAGGCAGCATAACATGACCCAGCATTCCCCGTATTCCTCGGCAATGGCCGAACAACGTCATCAGGAGTGGCTTCGTTTTGTGGAGTTGCTTCGCCAGTCTTACGATCAGGATTTGCATTTACCCCTGATGCAGCTGATGCTCACGCCGGATGAGCGTGAGGCGCTCGGCACACGCGTGCGGATCATTGAAGAGTTGCTGCGCGGTGAGATGAGCCAGCGCGAGCTGAAAAATGAGCTCGGCGCGGGTATCGCAACGATTACCCGTGGGTCGAACAGCCTGAAGTCGGCACCGGTTGAGCTGCGCCAGTGGCTGGAAGCGGTATTGCTGAAAAACGCCGGATAACGGCTTCGCCCGTTCCGGCCTACACGCTTACCGATAAATCGCGTTATGGAACGGGCTTAACGCCAGGATCACCGCCTGGTGATAAACACCAGAACGCGTCAGCGCGCCTGCGGTAAAGACGCCAATGGCCCCTTCTTTACGGCCAATCTCATCAATGCCGGTGTACTGCGACATCACCGGCCCGAGCGCTTCACCCGCACGGACTTTATCCAGAATGATCTCCGGCAGCGGCAGGGTGGCCGAACGCGCTTCACCACGCTGTTCACGGCTTTCGATCACCACCCAGCTAAAGGTTGCGCCTTCGTCGATACCGGCTTCAATGGCTACCCAAAAGTCAGCATCCGGTGCGGCAACCCTGGCATTTGTCACGCGATTTCGTGCGCCAGCGCGCGTTTCCTCACTGCCAAACGGCTGTTCAGGAACGCCACTCTCGACGCCGATGGCCTCAATATGGCAGGATCCTGCGCCGAAGATCTCTTCAAATGCCCTTAGAATTGCCTGAATTTTGGCAGGATTAGTGGTAGCAGAGACAACATGGTGCATAATTAAGCTCGATTCAAAAAAACTCATCGCAGTATAACGGAAAAAAAGCATGTTACAGGTATACCTTGTTCGCCACGGTGAAACGCAGTGGAACGCCGAGCGACGTATTCAAGGCCAGTCAGACAGTCCTCTCACTGAGAAGGGTGTGCAGCAAGCGTGGCAGGTGGCAGAGCGTGCCAGAACGCTGGGCATTACCCACGTCATTACCAGCGATTTAGGTCGCACACAGCAGACGGCGCGCATCATCGCAGACGCCTGCGGCTGTGACGTCATGCTTGAGCCGCGACTGCGCGAGCTGGATATGGGCGTGCTGGAAAAACGCCATATCGATACGCTGACGGAAACGGAAGAGGGCTGGCGTCGCACGCTGGTGAACGGCACCGAAGATGGCCGTATCCCTGAGGGGGAATCCATGCAGGAGCTCAGCGTACGCATGCATGCTGCCCTGGCGGAGTGTCTGAAGCTTCCGGCAGGAAGCCGTCCGCTGCTGGTGAGTCACGGGATTGCGTTGGGTTGCCTGGTGAGCACCATTCTGGGGTTACCGGCTTATGCTGAGCGTCGTTTGCGTCTGCGCAACTGCTCCATTTCCCGGATTGATTACCAGGAGAGCGCGTGGCTGGCGTCGGGCTGGGTAGTGGAGATGGCAGGGGACATTTCGCATCTCGATGCCCCTGCGCTTGACGAACTGCAGCGTTAACGACGTATTGGAATCAAGAATTCCATACGCAGATTGATTGGGCCTTCTTCCGGTTTAGCGTCCTGCGCCGGGTAGTAGCGCTCAATGTCCTGACCTTTACGGCGATTCAGATTCAGCATCGGCATGCAGGTCCCGTAAACGGTCAGGATGAACTCCTGAACCCCCGTCCCCAGCCCTTCATAGGCGAACATGACGTACTCGCCGCCTTCCAGTACGACAGGCTTCGAACCCTGAATGTAGCCATTGGCCATATCTGGCGTCAGCGCGGTGGTGTAGAACACCTCCTGCTCGTCGTCTTTTTCCTGGCTCGGGTGCGTTTCGTTGAGGCCATACAGAATCGGCGGGATCGCCGGCGCGTGGCTCAGGAAGTCGCGCCAGAACTGGACGCGCATCTGATGACGGAATTCAGAAATCTGCTCCAGTGAACAGGAATAGCTCTGCGTCGTGCCGATCAGATGGGTTTCAGGCAACGTGACGATTTCGTATTTCGGCATCGCGAATTCGCCCAGACGCAGCGGCGGACGCATGCCAAACGAGCTCCAGTCTGGCGAGCGACGATAAAGCGCTGGCGTCAACGAGAACTGTTTTTTAAAGGCACGGGTGAAGGTCTGCTGCGAATCGAAACGATATTGCAGGGCAATATCCAGAATCGGTCGCGCGGTCAGGCGCAATGCCACCGCAGATTTTGACAGACGACGTGCGCGGATATAGGCCCCGATAGCATGACCGGTGACATCCTTGAACATCCTTTGCAGATGCCACTTGGAATAGCCTGCTTTAGCCGCCACATTATCCAGTGACAAAGGCTGGTCGAGATGACCTTCCAGCCAGGTGAGCAGGTCGCGAATAATTCCAGCCTGATCCATATACTATCCTCATCCTTAAAACAGCAGGTGCCTGATAACAGGTTAGCGGATAATAGCATTTTTTGATGTTTTAGCATTCAGTGTTTTTTTTGCGCATTCATGCTTTTTAGAGCACATTACAGGCAGATATATTCTAATCCTGTGATCTTGCTACATTTTTGTCTAAAGTGTTGAATAATCGCTCAGTGTAATTTTAAAGAATGGTAACAATATGAAATACAAGACTTTGATCTTCACCGCATTGATGTTGATGGTCGCGCGCGTTGCGCAGGCGGAACAGATTGGTTCCGTCGATACCGTGTTCAAAATGTTCGGCCCGGACCACAAAATTGTGGTGGAAGCGTTTGACGATCCGGACGTGAAAAACGTCACCTGTTATGTCAGTCGCGCGAAAACGGGCGGTATCAAAGGCGGCCTGGGGCTGGCGGAAGATACTTCCGATGCGGCGATCTCCTGCCAGCAGGTGGGCCCGGTTGAATTGAGCGATAAAATTAAAAACGGTAAAGCGCAGGGCGACGTGGTGTTCCAGAAACGGACCTCGTTGGTGTTCAAAAAGCTGCAGGTTGTGCGTTTCTACGATGCGAAACGCAATACGCTGGCTTACCTGGCCTATTCCGACAAAGTGGTGGAAGGTTCACCGAAAAACGCGATCAGCGCGGTGCCGATTATGCCGTGGCATTAATTCAGGGATGAACCATGCAACAACCTGTGGTCTGGCTGGTTGAAGACGAAATCAGTATCGCCGATACGCTTATCTACATGCTCCAGCAGGAGGGGTTTGCAGTAAAGGCGTTTGAACGGGGTTTGCCGGTGCTGGAGGAGGCGAGTCGGCAGGCTCCGGCGCTCGCCATTCTGGATGTCGGGCTGCCGGACATCAGTGGGTTTGAGCTCTGTCGCCGGCTGCTGGCGCAGCATCCCTCGCTGCCGGTGCTGTTTCTGACGGCGCGCAGTGATGAGGTGGACAAGCTGCTTGGCCTCGAAATGGGGGCCGATGACTACGTTGCTAAACCTTTCTCCCCCCGCGAAGTCTGTGCGCGGGTGCGGACAATTTTACGGCGTATGCAAAAATCCGCCGCACCATCAGAAACGTTGCGTATCGGGCAGTTTGAACTGAACGAGCCTGCCGCGCGTATAAGCTGGTGCGGGGAAGCATTGCCCCTAACCCGCTACGAGTTCTTGCTGCTCAAAACCTTGTTGCAGGCCCCCGGGCGGGTCTTTTCTCGTCAGCAGCTCATGGACAAGGTGTGGGGCGAAGACGGCGACAGTTTCGATCGTACCGTGGACACCCATATCAAAACCCTGCGCGCCAAGCTGCGGGCGGTGAACGAGGAACTGTCACCCATCAGCACCCATCGCGGTATGGGCTATAGCCTGGGGCTTTATTAATGCGCATTGGGATGCGTTTGCTGCTGGGGTATTTCCTGATCGTGGCCATCGCCGCGTGGTTCGTGCTGTCGATCTTTGTTCAGGAAGTGAAGCCCGGCGTGCGCAGAGCAACCGAGGGCACGTTAATCGATACCGCGACCCTGTTGGCCGAAATTGGACGTGACGATTTGCTTTCGGGTCATGCGCAGCAGGGCAAGCTGGCGCAGGCCTTTTCTCAGCTTTATCAGCGCCCTTTCCGCGCCAATATCGGCGGGATTCATAAAGTGCGTAACGAGTATCACGTCTACATGACCGATGCACAGGGCAGGGTCGTGTTTGATTCCGCCGGTCTGGCCGTGGGTCAAGATTA
>Ga0308157_10009399_pt1 | contig 10836 bp, 16 predicted proteins | sample PhyBR1_FD_201035 | JGI IMG/M metagenome (GOLD analysis project Ga0308157, IMG submission 201035) | Phyllosphere microbial communities from UC Gill Tract Community Farm, Albany, California, United States - DLSLB.R1 | ecosystem: Host-associated > Plants > Phyllosphere > Unclassified | place: USA...
TGAGCTTGTTCTTGCATATTATGGTGACCGCGACGCTCAGTGGCTAAGCGATCTTACGCATATGGAAGACCCGTGGAAGGCTGCCTATGCACAGGGGCAAAACACGGAGATCACGCCTGAAGTTTTGAGTGAGTATTACTCTTCGCTTCAGCCGAGCGACGTAAGCCTTTAGATGACCGCCGCCGCCGCGTTAGCATGAGCAAAAAGGCCGAGGCGAGGATCGCCCGGAAAATTGCAGACGAACTGAAGCGGAAGGAGCGGGCACCTCGCAGCTCTGTCGCGCCGACTTCTCAAGTTGTCCGGTCTGAATACGCGAAGGATCGCGTTCGGGAGATTCGGGCGGGTGCGGATCCCAATTCGATCTTTCAAATGCGCATGACGTGTTCGATCGATACAGCGGATCGGGACGAAAACTGGAGTTGGGGACCGCGCGACTGGTCGGCCGACGACTGGGCGATGATGCTTGCGCCGAAACTCAAGGCGTTCGGACAACTTACGTGGGCACAAATCAACGAATTTTACACCGGGACCGGTGCTAAGCGGCGGCGCATGCATCACGATATGGAGAAGACATCGCTGTCAGCCGAAGCACAGGATCGCCTGAGTTATCTCGAGCAAAACAGCGAGCTCATTTTTCGGTTTCGTCTAGGCGGGAAGGTGCGACTTTGGGGAATTCGCGTTGTGAACGAATTCCAGGTACTTTGGTATGATCCGGAACACCAAATCTACCCTGTCGACTGATAGGCAGCGGATAGAGATCCCGGAACCGTTGCCGAGAATGCAGACGCCGTGACCTAGGAGGAGGCGCGCTCCGCCTAACTCCCGCCCAGGAACCGCACAAATGCTTGGTGTCGAGACGTCAGCTCATTCGGCTCCCACACCCGCCCCCACATCCGGCTAAATTCGTCCACATGACCCACACCGCCGCTACTCGCTCTTAACCAGCGCGGCCGTAGATCGCCGTCATGGATATGCTGCTTGGTTTCCCCGGTCTGACTGTCCGCGACGTCGCGGAGACGTTCGAAGAAGTTCGGGTCACGGCCGAATACCATGCCAATCTGCCAGACTGCCCCAGGTGCAATAGCAGCGGCGCCCTATCGCCACATGGAACGGTCGAAACCAAGCTGTGGGACACGCCGATGCGGGGCAAGCGGTGCCGGCTGATCGTACGGCGACAGCGATTCATCTGCGAATGCCGCAAGACGGTGTCGATCGACGTTCCTCCGATCGGCGAGTATGAGTTTCCCAGCCTCACGATCAGGCTCGCTCGCTACATTGAGGACCAGTCGTTCAGGCGCTCGATGAAGGCGATTGCGGGCGAAGTCGGAGCGTCGGTAACCGTCGTCACAAGGCTGGTGAGCCGCCTCGCTTTTCATCTTCACCGGGTCCATCAATTCCCGACTCCTGTCGTCCTAGGTATCGACGACCTTCGAATAAAGAAGCGGCTCTACACCGTCGTGACGGACGCGACCTCGGGCTATCCTGTCGCGCTCGTTGATGGGGGCAAGGAACTGATCATCCGAAGGGAGATGCATCGCCGGGGCATTGATGAAACCGCGGTTAAGGTGGTCGTGTCGGATATGGGCGGATCCAACATCGCGGTCTTCAAGAACTTGTTCGCCAAGACGCCTGCCATCCACGTCGCTGACAAATTTCATGTGCTGAAAGGTGTGAACGAAGCGCTGCGCCTGGTAATCAACAAGCGGGTCGATCGCCTCCGCCGCCGGAGAGCACTCTGGGAAAAACGACTGGCGAAGATTGGATTGGTTCGTGCGCCGAAGCGAGGACCTATCGTCCTCGTGGCATGGGCTAAACGGATCGACACCCTGCTTTCCGCTCGCGACGCACTGCTCGGCGCGCGCGTGGGCCTTGGGGATGCACAACTGCCGTTATTTGACGTGCGAACCGGTATCGTCGAACCGATCTGCAAGCGCTATCCGGAGATCGGCAAGGCGTTCTTCACGAAGCTGCGCCTTCACTTGGTGTACGCCAGACCTAACCGCGCGGCCGCCGATCGAGAAATTGGCCGGTTTTTGCTACGCGCCGCGTCCAAGAGCATCGCCCCGCAGATGAACGTGATCGTCGAGAGGGTGAAAAAGCACCGTGACATCATCTTGAACTATTACGACGCTCTGGCAGTGCTTGGCGTTGGCTACGAACGGGTTCCGACCACTGGCCCTACCGAGCAGCGGAATGGCACGATCAAAGGAGCGTGGAGCGTTGCGCGTGGCTTCAACAGCCATGAAGCGTTCTGCCTGCGTGCGCTGTATGAACCGTGGCGCATCGGGAGCGACATCGCGATATGCTGGGGTGGCCGGGAAGAGATCGAGGACGCGTCCGGGGAGACGAAGGTAATCTATTGCGGCGACGTCACTGGCCCGTTCCCGGGCCAAGAAGCACTCCGCCGCCAGATGCCCGTCCCGCCACTCCACCAGCATAGGTGTCCAAATCACTGACGGCGACAACGCTAGCTTAAAGTAAGCCTAACCTTTGTAGATTGCGTGCTCTCGATCTAAAAATACCAAGAAAAATGCATCAGTTGCCCTAAAGCCATGCACCCGAAGTTTCAGGTCCACTCTCAGCTCAAACCATGTTAGATCTTGACTTATATCTTTCAAAGCCGGCTGATCGGGAAGAACCTTTAGATTGTCGTGTACTGTATATCCAAGGCCTGTCTTATTGCCCGCGGATCCACCGGTTTTGTAAATCTCCGGCCACTTCATCTTCCTTAACTTTAGGCAAAATTGGCTAAATGCCTTTAGCTCGTCCGGCATCCACGAAGAGAAACATTGGTAATCGGGCTTATAGTACTTTAGATTAACATAGGGCTGCTCTTCCACCTTCTTGTCCTTGAGAAGGCCAAGAACGGTACTCTCGAGTCGGCTAAGTGCACGAGGACCATTTGCGTCCTCTGCCGATTTAGCAGCTACCTTTGCGAGATTAGTGTGCTTCGCCATCGACCTGATCGTATGATTCCCGGTAGAAGCTAGCCATAAGCTCTTTACCAATTAGGCGGCTCGACCTCGCCTCAACTGGAAGATCACCGCGCGTTTCCATCCACGGCTTTTCCGAATGCGTCATGCGCTCCAATTGCTTGGCAGAATACTCACCGTATGTCTCCACGATCTCGTCAACGAGCTCAGCATCGTCGGCGTCGATCTCCGGCACCTCTTCGGGGGCGGGGATAGCTCTCCAACTGAAGTCCCGATACTCGTGGAAGACGGACTCTGCGACAGGGCCATGCGCCCAAGCCTGGAGTTCTTCGTCGAACAAGGGCTTGCCACGCAACGCCAGCGACCAAGCCTGAGCATAATAGACAAGCTTCTGCAGCTTGAGGTGCGTGATGGAATCTCCTGCGTCACGATCGACGCTAGCTAAAATCCACTTTGCAATATCAAGGGCTCGATATGGAGCTGGCATTGTTATCCTCACTTGGCACCATCTCTACCGATTTATAGCTATTATACAAACGATCTGATCGGGTACCCCCTCGCCCCCTTGGATCCACGCATCGCGATCATATCCAACGACTGTTCTCGACCAAAGTCTGTGGACTAAGCAAACCACGGCAGCCGTCAAGAATCTAAACGAATCAAGACAGAGCGCACGCAGGATATGACCGCGCATCGTTGGTTTGCGCTATGCCGGCCCCAGCGTGCCGCTGACGCCGAGCAGCGTCCTGATGCTCCTTGCGTAGATCATCGTGCGTGAGCCGAGCTTCTTCGAGATCAGGTCTCCACGCTTCACTAGGTTGCCCACGGTTCCGCGGCTGACGCCGAGAATGTCCCCCGTGTCTGCGATCGAGACCATGACATCGCCCTCTGGTAGCGTCGCACGTATCCGAGGTGCTGCAGCAATAGGGGCGGACGCGCCAACGACCGACTCGACAGTGGCCTGCGCTTTGGCGGAAGCCGCGGGCGAGGCGTTGATGATGTCAATGAGGGGAAGCGGCCCGGCCGTCTTGGGAACGGGCTTCGTTTTCGGCAGGGCCATTGTCGGCACTGCAATCGGGGGCGTCGGGCCATGCTGTGTCGCGACGTCGCGGACGTTGGCCTCGTTGAACCGCACACCGGTGATCATCACCGCCGGGCGGCCGCCGACTAACCCGTCCCCCTGGAGCTTCACGCTGCCTGTCGCGAGCGCGTTTCCAACCTTGTCCTCGGCAACGATCCGCTTCCATAGCGGCCGCGGGATCTGAGCGTCACGAACCTCTGTACGGCCGCCGTCTGCCGTCAACGTCTCGACTACACGCGCATAGGCCTTGACGATTCCAGCCTCGACAAAGTCCGAAAGGATCGTTCCTTCGTCCTCTTGACCGATACCGTGAAGAAGGTGCCGCGCTGCTGCCGGCGAGATCGGAATGAAGGCGACCACGAGAACCCCTGCTTTAGAATTTCCCGGGATTATGTGCGCGGGAGGTAAAGATTGCGTCGACCGCCTTTCGGTTGGGCGCCATTGTACCTGTACGGGCGATCTAAGGACGGACTTGGGATGTGGCACTTCTGTGGATCGAATGGTTGGTGCTACATTGACTGGCTCGATCATTGGCAAACAATGATCACCGGCGTGTTGGCCGTAGGAGCTGCCGCTTGGGCGGCCTCGATCGCCCGGGGGCAGTTAAGCGCAGCCAAAGATCAATTGACCGAACAACGAGCCCAAGAGCAGCGAGCGCGAGGAGCCCGTTTGCGAGCTGCCAGAGCGACGCTGCCTGCCGCGTTAAGCGCCGTGTGCGGCTACGCGAAAGAAACGGCTGATGCCGTCCGTGCCCATATGGCTGCTACAGATGCAGCAAGAATGTTAGGCGATCGCCCTAGTGGAATGCCCCCGGTACAGTTCCCTTCGGAAGCGTTGAGCGTGCTCGAGCGCATAATCGAATTCGTCGACCGGGGCGAGATCGCCGTTCGTATCGAGAGCATCTTACGAGAGGCGCAAGTGCTAGACGTCCGTTTTCGAGATCGGGTCGTCCTCGGTGCGTTCGATGCCCCTTCGTTCATGTTGCAAGCCGCAAGTATCTATGCCCGCGCGGAGTCACTTTTCGAGTATGCCCGCAATCAGTCCGACACCGTTGATATTGCCGACCTATGGGACCGAACGTTTGTCGCATTCAGGTTGTTTGGCTTGCACGGCGCGCGCTGGGACGACGTTAGAACCTTCGCTCAGCGTTCGCGAGATCGAGGCGACATGCCCGGTGAGGCTGACGATCGTCCCGGGGAGTGATGCTTCCACTGGAGACCCGAATCCATAACGTGGCCACCGGCGCTTCTTAACTCAATCTAGCGGTATTCGCGGTGTCGGGATCCCGGCGGCTGCGAACAGATCGTTGTCGACGTCAGGGACGGGCAACTCCCATGTCGAGATTGCGGTCATCACTCTCCGGCAATGATGTAGCGCAACCCGCGCCCGATCATCGCGAAGGCAATCCCGATGGCGGGGATCGCCAAGACAAAGCTCCAGTCGAAATTCTGGACGTACGGCTCGTCATCTGGATCCGTCCAGTATTCTCCGGCATCGATCGGCCTTGGCGTGGCTATTCTGCTACCGTTCGAGTCGAGCGGGTGTCGCGTCTCCCACTCTGCGTGATCCTTCACAGACTGATTGGCACCAGAAACGGTTGAGATTGCCACGGCGGCGGACAGGACCAGCGTAAACGCGAAAATGCCCACTCCGATCCAGTGCAGGACGCGGCCCAAGCGGATCGCGATGTCGGTCTGGGCCTTCTGGGCTTGTGGCCAGATCCATGCTGGCATGTCAGGCGCAGTCCGCAGGCGTCACGGTAAAATCGACAATCACTCCACCCTCCGCAGAATACCGGTACCGCATCGAAATTCCGCTACCGAGCAGGTTCGTCGACTTCGCGCGACACATGCTCGACCTGTTCGTTGCCTCCAGCGTCGAAAATCTCGTAGCTACGTCGCGCGCGGTGGCGCCTGACATTGTCGACCCGTCGCGGTTCGTCAGCGTGTAATCATAGATCAGAGTTGAAGCGTCGACGCTGACGCGGTTCAGTACCGTGGCATCATCAACCGTTTTCGGTAGATCCCGGTTCAGTTCTGGGATTGCTGCCAGCAGTTCGTCATGGGGAGACTGCTCAATCGACCCGAGCGCGACAAGCCCGCCAAGTATCCCGATGTATAGCACCGCGACAATAACGGTGCGCGCCAGGCTGCTACCGGCCTCGAATACACCGGTACCCTGGTCCTCGTCCCACGACGTTCGATCGCCGGCTGAGACCTTGCGGTAGTTGTGCGACAGCGTGCCAAGCGCAATGATCGGGATGCCCGCCGCTAGACCGAAGAACCAGACACGCATGTTGCGGACGAACAGCGTTCCAAGCGTCGGCCGCCGATGATCAATCGTCTCGACGCGAATTCCAGCGATGGCTTTGCCAAGCGTTGTTCCGAACAGCGTCATTACCCCCGCCTCGACGCACATCGCTATCGGAATGAGCACGATTGAGATCGCGGTAAAGTTTCGTTCCGCGGTACTGAAGAAGGCGGGCCATAGTATCCCCGCAACGAACGATAGCACGGCGATCCCGAGCAGCAGGTCCAACATTCGCGCCCAGTAGCGCGGCCATGGCCCGGCACGTTCGATCATCTCGAACGGCTCTTCATACGGCTCAGCCTCATGCGGAAGCCCCGCGTCGTCATGCAGAATCATCATTCCCCCCAATTCCCGGGGCGAAAGTGCAGTGTTTCCCTCGCCTAGGCAAGATGTCGCCAGCGGCGCAGGGAAGCTGTTGGAAGAATGAGGAGCGGTAACAACTGATGAAAGGAAAATAGAAATGAGCAATACCCGTACATGGCGTGCGAAGCCAAGGACGAGCAAGCCTAACTCACGGCAGAAGCGGAATGGCCTGTTCTTGGATAGCCACCCCATCTGCCAGGGCTGCGGGATCAACCCCTCGAAGGAAGCGCATCACGATCTTCCTCACGGGCACCCGGATCGCGATAATTGGCGCTATATGCGTGGCCTTTGCGTCAAGTGCCACATTGCCATTCACCAACCAGCACCGCGGTATATCAGTCGTAGTGCTTAAGTTCTGAACGCACTCGAACGCCGGGGCCGCCGTCCATAGAAGACTGCCCGCCGGCGATGAACATAAGGCCAGCTTGGCGCATCGCCGTCTGCATAGCCTCGACGCTCGACTGGCGAGCGTCGCCTCCCAGTTCGAACCGCTTCACGGTCGCGAGGCCGATCTGAGCCTCCCGGGCCAGATCGACGGCTGTCCAGCCTAGCAAGCTGCGGCCAGCGCGGCATATCTGCGGTGAAAAATCTCTCATATGATGCGATTAGTATCAGAAGAAGCTTGACGCAACATCTAAGAGTGATACTTAAAGGATCGTTAAGACTGAATGAAACGGCTCGGCGGGGTGTTACCAGCACCACCGCCGGGCCTGACCACAACCGATCAAGGAAGGATCGAATATGGCTACCCACGCCCTTAGCATTGCCGCGCCCGCCGCAGCCACCCCACATCGGGCACTCACTGCCATCGCCGTCCCAGGAAATGACACCGCGTCGTGCTGGACCGCAGATCCTCGCGCCGTGAAGCTGCTGGCCTCGTGCGCGGCACTTCCCCCCGTCATGCTCGAACACCGCAGCCGGTTCGGCAACGCAGTCGATCGCTGGACGGCCTTCGCAGGCTATCGTGTCGAGTCGCTGGAGGCGATCCGCATGGAGATCGGCGAGCGCCTGTTGCAGGCATGCCACCAGCAGGGCCCGGACGCTTACGAGCCCTTCCGCGACTGGTGCGAGCAGCCGAATGCAAGCGCAGCGGTCGCCGCCATCCTTGCCTCCAACACGGAGCATTGAGCGATGGACACCCAGACCACGCGCCGCGCCCTCTTGGGGTTCGCAGGGCTTGCGGGCGCTGTCGTAGCAATGCCTGCAATCGTCGTCGGAGCTTTCCGCCAGACGCCTACGGAGTTCGCACGGCTTCACGCGCTATCCGAGGCGGCTAAGGCGCGCTTCAACGCGCTTCCTGAAGACCTGGAATACACCGACCCCGCTCGCTTTGCGCGGGAGGAGGACGCATTTCACGCGGCCTTCGACGCGCTCAACTATGCGACCCCGACCAACATGTCTGAGCTAGTCATCGCGATGGAACATACGATTGGGGACGGATCAACCGGCACGCGAGACCGGCGCGATCGACTTATTCAACACGCACGTGACCTTGCAGAGAAGGAGGGCCGCTAACATGGGCTATCCCCCTTTCCTGATCCCCGTCGAGGTTGAGCAAGCCCCCGAGGCAACTGCGCAGATCGTCGAGTTTCCCCGCGCTATCACGCTGGCGGCTAATCTCCGCGAAGCACAGCGGCAGGTCGAGCGGTTGGACGAGCAGCTCGCGGACAACGACATCCGATCATCAGATCGCGACGAGCAACTTCGCGCGCTCGCGGCACAAGTCGGGTTGCCCTATTGGCAGCAGGAGTTGCGGGAGGCTGAGAATGCAATCGCGATGCTTGGTGCGGATGATACGCTGACCTTTCGAGGGCAGATGTACCGTGCGGACCTCAGCGCGAATGGGGCTAACTGATATGACCCCGTCACTCTCGACTAGTGTCGCCCGTGCCGCCTCAACGGCGTCGCATATCGCATCCTTATGCCAATACCTTGCCGAGGCATTGGCCGGGAACCCTGAAACCTCGAGCGCCAGCGAAGCAGTTGAAGGGCTTCGCGAGCTTTCAATTGGCCTGTCCAATCGACTCCATGAGATTGCGGAGGAAACGGCGTGACCGCCTGGACCGCAACAGCATGGCACTCGTCTTTCCGAGCCGTGGGCGGCACGTTGTCATTGCATGACGGCGCGCTTGTCGTGGGATGGCTGTTAAAAGATGCCGAGCAGGATCGCGCAGCCGCGGAAGTGGCACGCGAGATCGCAGACAATCCGGCTCGGATTGCAGCCGTCCGAGACTTCTTGGCGACGCCTCACGTAGCCGGTGATAGCGAGCCGGAGTTTGACGCCTCCGCATGGCTTCGCAGCCTCACGACGATCCGCGGGGGCTATGCACTAGCTTCCGGCCGTCTGTGGCTGATCGTGCATGATTGCGACGCGACAGCCCTAGAGGGCGTTATGCAGCCGCTTGTCGGGCACTCTGAGCGGGTCAAGGCAGTCCGAGCCGCCGTTGGAATGGAGGGCGGCTGACATGGCTAACCCACTTCACTCAGGGGGCTGCGCAATCTGTCCGCTAAACTAATCAGCTCGTACCAAATCTGTTGAAGGGATCCCGCCTCTGTGGTCCCCTCACGTTGCCGGAGCTTGGCGGAGTGCCACGCATGCTGAAGCAGTTAGACAGCGACCAAGCCGGCCGCATGATCGAAAGACTCGAACTGTATCAAGCGGGCTTCACCGATAGGGCAATATCTCGCGAGCAAGGCGTCGATCGCACCGCTATACGGGACTGGCGTCATCGCAATGGGTTGCCCGTCAACCCGAAGCCGTATGTGCCGTCGAAAGCCGCGCTCGTCGATGCGACAGTTTCTGTCAGGCCCCGTCGCGGTCGTGATCAAATTACTGCCGAACAAGCCCAGTTGAGGCAGGAAAGGTACGATGCTGGCGACAGCGATCCTGCAATCGCGAAGGCATCGGGTATCAGCGCCAACAGCATTTTAGATTGGCGCCAGCGCAATAATCTGCCGTCTAACCTTCCTAGGTGCCGAAGTAGACGGTGTGCCGCAAGCGTGGCTGTCGTCACACCAGAATTAAAGCGGCGCGCCGAGGCGTTACTGGAACGCGGGATCGGCGCGCGAACGATCGCCCGAGAGATGTCCGCTTCGCTGAAGTCCGTAGAAAGGTGGCGAACGGCAATGCTCCGAGAACGGCCTGAACTCCGACGCACAGGGACGGCACAGCGGAGGCCGCCACATCACCCGAATGGGCGGAGGTATTCGAAAATGCAGCCGGGGCGGAGAACGAGGGCGTTCGTGCTGTATGCAGACGGCTTGGATGACAACGAGATCGCTCGCGACCTTGGTGTTTATCGCACCCAAATTTGGGAATGGCGCCACGCGCTGTTCCTACCGGCGATCGGAAAATCTTGGCGGAAGCACATGGCGAGGCCAAAGGCGAAGCCGCTCGGCCAGCCGATCTCCCCAATGTCCAATCCCCTCTACGCACACATTGTGGCCTCGATCGGACGGGGCATGGCCTCCGATCTGGTCGACGACGCGGTTTCTGATATTTGGCTTGCCCTCGCTGAGGGGCGGCTCTCGCCTCAGCGAATCAGCGCCGAAGCGGGTAAATTTCGAAACCGTGTAATCAAGAGCTACGCCAGCAAGTTCGGGCCGCGATCATTGGATGAGGACATAGGCGACGGCGACGGCTTCCGAATGCTCGACCTGCTCAAAGACCATAGCTCCTCTGGCTGGCTGGAAAAGATGGGAGCTACGGTCTGGTGAGGGGCAAGCACGGTATCCAACGACTGTTCTCAGCCAATCTCTGTGGACGAGCCTACCGTCTTGGCTTTTGATAGGCGATGCTCCACGCCTGAGCATCGGCGGCACCAGCATAAGCGTTTTGGATAGCGCGGCGCATTGCACGGGGACAGCATAGCAGCGCCTTCGGCGCCAATCTCAATTTCCGCCATCCAGTTGCGCACCCATGCTCACCAATGCGCAAAGCACGGTGTGGGAACAGGTGGTGGGGCGGTAGCCAGCAGCGCATGCCGGTTCCTAGGAAAATCAATCGCTTAGGGAACACGGCTTGGCGGAGACGGAGGGATTCGAACCCTCGGTACCAGTAAACCCGGTACGGCGGTTTAGCAAACCGCTGGTTTCAGCCACTCACCCACGTCTCCGGCTGCAGCAGATGCGGGGCTATAGCGAGGGTCT
>Ga0308157_10009402_pt1 | contig 10829 bp, 7 predicted proteins | sample PhyBR1_FD_201035 | JGI IMG/M metagenome (GOLD analysis project Ga0308157, IMG submission 201035) | Phyllosphere microbial communities from UC Gill Tract Community Farm, Albany, California, United States - DLSLB.R1 | ecosystem: Host-associated > Plants > Phyllosphere > Unclassified | place: USA...
CTGCGCTCCAGCAGGGTCCGCAGCGTGACGGTGTCGCCGTCGATATCGTCGATGAGAGAGGTCAACAGGTGGCTCAGCATGCAGGGCTCCAGGGCTCCAGGGTCAGCGGGGTGCGCGGGCGACGGGGGTGGATCGGGCCGGCCAGAGGACGGAGGCAATGGCCACCACCATCAGCGCCACGGCGGCCCAATCCTGCCAGTGCAGGCGTTCGCTGAGCCACACTGCGCCGCTGAACACGCCCAGCACCGGGATGAACATGACGCTCAGCGTGGAAGCCACGGGCGGCAGGCTGCGGGCCAGATAGAACCAGGCGGGCTGGGCGAACCCGAAGGCCAGCACGGCGTTGTAGAGCACCGCGCCCCAGACGGTCGGCGCCGGGGCCACCCAGCGATCCTGCTCGAACACCACCGATAGCACGACCAGTACCACCAGCGTCTGTACGGTCATCCAGAACGACAGCGTGAGCGTGGGCAGCGGGATGGCGCTGCGCCGCAGGAACTGCGTGCCCAGTGCCCACCCGGCCGCGGCCGACAGCATCAGCAGCACGCCGAAGGGTCGCCCGCCGAGCGCGCTCAGTTCATGCCACAGCAGCAGCAACACCCCACCGGCCGCTGCGGCCACGCCGGCCCAGGCACGGGGGGCCAGCCGTTCGCCGAAGCACGCGGCGCCCAGCACGGCCGAGAAGATGGGCATGGTGTAGCCCAGGATGGCCGCGCGGCCGCTGGAAAGCTCCGGTATCGCCAGGATGGCGAGCACGTGCCAGACCACCATGTTGACCAGCCCCAGCCCGGCCACAGGCCACCAGTACGCACGCGGCACGCGAAAAGGCACACGCATCGCCACCAAGGCGATGGTGAGCAGCGGCAACCCCAGCCCGATCGACAGGGCTCGGAAGGTGAGCGGCGGAAAGCCCGTCACGCCCAGCTTCATCACCGGCCAGTTCAGTCCCCACACCAGGGTAAGGAGTACGAGAACGGAAAGCTGGCGTCGGGAAAGTGCGGGCATGGGGCGGCATTGTGCCGGGAGGGCGTGACGTTTGCCGCCGTGTCCCGGGCGATCCCGTGCAGGGGATGGGCATCCAGCGCACGCCAGCCCATCCCTTCGATGGCTGCGGACCTAAAATCCCTGCATGACCTTTCTCGACATGCTGCGCGATGCGGCCACGCGCAACGACTCCATGCTGTGCGTGGGCCTGGACCCCGAACCCACGCGCTTTCCCGCGCAACTGCAGGGCAACGCCGCCAAGATCTACGACTTCTGCGCCGCCATCGTCGATGCCACGGCCGACCTGGCCTGTGCCTTCAAGCCGCAGATCGCCTACTTCGCAGCGCACCGCGCCGAAGACCAGCTCGAACGCCTGATGCAGCATATGCGCGCCAACGCCCCGCACGTGCCGGTGATCCTGGACGCCAAGCGCGGCGACATCGGCTCCACTGCCGAGCAGTACGCCAAGGAGGCCTTTGAACGCTACGGCGCCGACTCGGTCACGCTGTCGCCCTTCATGGGCTTCGACTCCATCTCGCCCTACCTGGCGTACCACGGCAAGAGCGCCTTCCTGCTGTGCCGCACCTCCAACCCGGGCGGCGACGACCTGCAGGCCCGCACGTTGGCTGACGTGCCAGACCAGCCGCGCATGTTCGAACACATCGCCGCGCTGTCCCAGGGCCCGTGGAACACCAACGGTCAGCTGGGCCTGGTGGTGGGCGCCACGCGCCCGCAGGAGATCGAGCGCGTGCGCGAACTGGCGCCCACGTTGCCGCTGCTGATCCCCGGCGTGGGCGCGCAAGGCGGCGACGCAGTGGCCACCGTACGTGCAGGCCTGCGCGAGAACGGCCCGATCATCGTCAACTCGTCGCGCGCCATTCTGTATGCGTCGCAGGGCGACGACTTCGCCGCAGCCGCGCGCGCTGCGGCCCAGGCCACGCGCGACACACTCAACGCAGCCCGTCCCTGATCGCCAGGGCTTCCCGCCATGCAGCTCAAATGGCTGGAAGACTTCATCACGCTGGCGCAGGAGCGCAGCTTCACGCGCGCCGCCGAGCAGCGCCACGTCACGCACCCGGCCTTCGGGCGCCGCATCCGCGCGCTGGAGGCCTGGGCCGGCACGGCGTTGGTGGAGGAAGGCGCCGGGCCGGTGCGGCTGACGCCCGCGGGGCAGGCGTTTCTCGACACCGCGCGGCAGATGGCCAGCAACCTGGAGCAGTCCCACGGTGAACTGCAGGCCATTGCGGGGCGGCAGGCCCGCACGGTGACGCTGGCCACGGGCCGCACCTTGGCGCGCACCGTGGTGGCCGACCTGCTGGTGCGGGCACGACCGCAGCTGCAGGATGGCGAGCTGCGCATTCTCACGCGCTCGCTGGCCGATGCCGTGGGTGACATGCAGCGCGGCGAGGCCGACTTCTCGCTCATCTACCACCACCCGACGCTGGTGGTGCCGCTGGACGCGCGCCAGTTCTCCCACCTGACCATCGCCAGCGACCGACTGGTGCCCATGTCGCGTGCCGACGCCAGCGGTGCGCCGGTGTTCCGCTTTGCGTACACGCCACAGGGTGCCGCCGTGCCCTACATCGCCTACGCCCGCACCCTGGCGCTGGGCCGGTTGGTGGAGGACCACTTGGCCAACCACCGCACGGCGCCACGCCTGCAGCGTCTGGTGGAATGCGACTCGCCCGATGCGCATTACGAATACGCCCTGAAGGGCCTGGGGGTGTCGTGGCTGCCGTGGTCCATGGTGCATGGCGACATCAAGGCCGGCCGCCTGGCAGCCGCAGGCGACAAGCGCATGGAGATCCGCTTCGACGTGCGGCTGTACCGCCCCAAGCGCCGCCTGGGGGCGATGGCGGAAGCGCTGTGGACACTGATGAGCCGACGCTGACCGGCTCGCCCTCCCGCAAGCGCTGCACGCCATCATCTCAAACAGCACGACTTCGTGCCATTTCGGCACCATGCTGCAGCGCACGCATTCGCACAATCGGCTCCATCACCACGAAGGAGCCCCCTATGCAAACTCTCTCACTGCCGCGCCGTAGCGCACTCGCCCTGGGCGCTGCCGCCCTGCTCGCGGGCGCATCCCCCGCCTTCGCCCAGGCCTCTGCCTACCCTGCCAAGCCCATCACCATCGTCGTGGGCTACCCCGCTGGCGGCAGCACCGATCTGGTGGGCCGCATGGTGGGCACTGAATTGGGCAACCGCCTGGGCCAGCCCGTGGTGATCGAGAACCTGGGCGGCGCAGGCGGCTCCATCGGCGCCCAGAAGGTCGCCAACGCCCAGCCCGACGGCTACACGCTGCTGGTGGGCGCGAGCAATGAGCTCGCCATCACCAACCTGGTCAACAAGAAGATCAAGTACGGCATCAAGGACTTCACGGCCATCGGCATGGTGTCGTCGCAGCCCATGGTGCTGGTGGCATCGCCCAGCACGGGCGTGAAGACGGCGGCCGAGTTCACGCAGCTGGTCTCCAAGAACCCCGGCAAGTACAGCTACGGCAGCTCCGGCGTGGGCACGGCACTGCACCTCACGGGCGAGATGGTCAAGGAACAGGGCAAGCTGTTCATGACGCACATCCCCTACCGTGGCGTGGCACCGCTCACCAATGACCTGATCGGCAACAACCTGGAGTTCGGCGTGTTCGTGCTCTCCAGCGGCCTGCCGCACATCAAGAGCGGCAAGGTGATCGCGCTGGGCACCAGCGAAGCCAAGCGCTCGGCCATCACGCCGGACATTCCCGCGCTGTCGGAGACGCCGCAGTTCAAGAACGTGGACATGACCATCTGGTTCGCGCTGATGGCGCCGGCCAATCTGCCCAAGCCCATCCATGAAAAGCTGAAGAAGGCGCTGAACGACACGCTGCAGTCGCCCGAGTTCCGCAAGAAGATGGAAGCCAGCGGCTCCGTGGTGGCCTCGCCCACCGTGGACATCGACAAGTACCTGGGCAGCGAGATCGCCAAGTACCAGAAGATCGTGCAGTTCGCCAAGATCGAGGAATGATGAACGCGTCCCTCACATTCACCCTGCCCGCGCCGGACATCGCGCCTTGGCGCGCCGGCAACACCGGCACCGAAGGCGTGTGGCGCTTCGACAGCGGCCAGCCCGGCCGCGACGTGATGATCAGCGCGCTGGTGCACGGCAACGAGCTGTGCGGCGCCTGGGCGCTGAAAGGCCTGCTGGAGGCCGGCGTGCGCCCACAGCGCGGCACGCTCACGCTGGCCTTCTGCAACCTGGAGGCGTTCGACCGCTTCGATCCGCAGAGCCACGACGCGTCGCGCTTCATCGACCAGGACATGAACCGCCAGTGGATCGACGAGCGCATGGAAGCAGGCGACAGCCGTGAGCGCCGCCGCGCCGCCGCGCTGCGCCCGTTCATCGAACAAGCGGCCTGGCTGCTGGACATCCACTCGATGCACGAGCGCGCCGCGCCGCTGCTGCTGACCGGCGTGCAGCCGCGCAATCTGCAACTGGCCAAGGCCATGGGCGCACCCGAACACATCGTGGTCGATGCTGGCCACAAGGACGGCGTGCGCATGCGCGACTACGGCCGCTTCGGCCTGGCCGATGCAGATGCGGGCGACTCGCGCTCGCTGCTCGTCGAGTGCGGCTTTCATGGCGACATGAGCAGCCGCGACGTGGCCTATGACCAGTGCGTTCGCTTCCTCGAAGCCGCCGGCGCGCTGGACGCCGCCGAGATCGCGCGCCTGCTGCCCGGCTGGCGCCAGCCCGATGCACCACGCCAATGGGCGCTGGAAGTCACCGGCCCGGTGGTCGCCCGAAGCGAGCGCTTCCACTTCACCGAGCCGTTCTCGGGCCTGGAAGTGATCGCCAAGGCCGGCACCGTGATCGGAGACAACGACGGCGAGCCGGTCACCACGCCGTATGACGACTGCGTGCTGGTCATGCCCTCGACACGGCAAGCCCTCGCGGGCGTGACGGTGGTGCGCTACGCACAGCGCCGACCGCTGTAAAGCAAAAATACGTTTTTGATAGCACGCAGCGCTTACTTATCAAGCGCTGCGTGCCGAAAACGCTTGAAATCAGGGGCTACGGCTACCTGCGCGCCCAGCGCGGCCCCAGCACCACGCACATCAGCGCCAGCACCACGCAAGCCATGCCGGCCCATTGCCAGGACGTGACCCTTTCGCCCAGCACCAGCATGCCGGCGGCCAGCCCCACCACCGGCACGCCCAGGCTGAACGGCGCCACCCGGTTGGCCGGGTAGCGCGTGAGCAGGCTGGTCCACAGCCCGTAACCCACCACGGTGGACACCCAGCCCAGGTAGGCGACCGACCCCCAGGCCACGGCGGGCAGTGCCGTCCAGGCGTCTGCGTGCAGCCAGCGGCCCATGTCGGCATCGGTCAGCAACGACAGCGCCGTGAACGGCAGGATGGGGACCAGGCTGCTCCAGGCCACGAACGACAGCGGGTCGTAGCCCGGCGCATCCTTCTGCGCCAGCCGCGTGACGATGTTGGACATCGCCCACGAGGACGCCGCGCACAGCGTGAGCCCAATGCCCAGCAGCGTGGCGCCACCCACCCCGGTGCCGGTCGCGCCCGGGCCGATGAAGTTCATCGCGAAGCACAGCAGGCCTGCCCCGGCCAGCAGCATGCCCACCACGAGCGGGCGGCCGGGCCGCTCGTGCAGCACGAGGAAGGCGAAGATCGAGGTGAAGAACACCTGCGTCTGCATGAGCACGCTGGCCAGGGCGGCCGTCATGCCCATCTTGAAAGCGAAGAACCCGAAGCCGAACTGCCCCACGCCCTGGAACAGCCCGAACAACACCAGCCAACGCCAGTGCAGACGCGGCGCCCGCACGAAAAAGACCATCGGCAGAGCGGCACACACATAGCGCAGCGCGCCCAGCTGGAACGGGGTGAAGAACTCCAGCCCCCACTTCATCGCGACGAAATTCACCCCCCAGATGACGACCACGGCCAACGCGGCCAGCAGGTCGCGCGGCCCCATCACCGAGGCGGGAGCGGCGGCAGACGACGTCATGGGCGGCTCCCGGTTCGGCGTGGGGCAGCGGCGCAGAACGGGTGGGCCAGGCCCTGTAGAAGGGCCGTGCGGCAGAAAGCGATCAGGAGCATGGGAGAGGCGCAGACAGAGCGACGGCGTCACGCGGGAAAGCCTGATTATTTCGCAGCGCCACCCCAGGCGCTGGCCGCCCCGCTTTGGGGACGGAGCGTGACTTGCATCAAGACACCCGTGCGCCAAAGTGAATACATTGCGTTACATCTGCCGATCAAATTGCACCAACTGGGTGCAAGGCGGCAGGTGCACGCTTCTTGCAGAGACCTCTCCATGGCCCTCCTTCACCGCATTTCCCTGCTTCAGAAATTCGTCATCCTGGCGGTCATCAGCATGCTGATGAGCGTCTTGCCCACCTACCTGCTGGTGCACAACGCACTGGGCGAAATCCACCATGCGCAGCGTGAGGTGCAGGGCGCTCCCGCTCTGCTGGCAGTCTACAAGGCGGTGCAGGTGATCCAGGTGCACCGCGGCCTTTCGGCAGGCATGCTGGGCGGCGATGAAGGCCTGGCCGCCCGCCGGCCCACGGCCCGCGATGCCGTGGCCCAGGCACTCGAACAGGTCGCGACGCAGCTCGGCACGGCCGAGGCACCCACGGGGCCGCGCAATGCGCTGTCGCAGGCACGCCAGACCTGGCAGCAGCTAGAGCAGGCCGTGGCAGCGCGCTCGCTGCAGCCTGCGCAGAGCACGGCGCAGCACACGGCACTGATCGCCTCGGTCATGCTGCTGGGTGACGACCTGCGACACCTGTATGGCCTGCAGGTGGACCCCGACGAAGACCGCAACGCGCTGATCCAGGCCACCCTGGTACACGCGCCCATGCTGGGCGAAAAGCTGGGCGTGATGCGCGCCATGGGCTCGGGCTTTCTGGTCCGCAAGGAGGCGCCGCCCGAGGGGCGCGCCACGCTGGCCGCATTGCAGCAGCGCGTGCTCGAACTGCGCACGGACACCTTCCGCAGCTTCGACCGCGCCATGGCCGAACACCCTGTGTTCCGCAACAAGCTGGCTGGGCAGACGCGCACCGTCGCCGGCCAGATCGACGAGGCCCTGAAGCTGGCCGACCAGTCCATCATCAAGGCCGCAGACCTGACGATGGCCCCGCAGGACTACTTCGACACCTTCACCCGCACCATCGACGCGCTGAACGCGGTGAACACTGAGGCGATGAACACGCTGAACGACGAACTGCAGGACCACATGGGTAGCCTGCGCACCACCCTGTGGGTCGAGCTTTTGTTGATGACCATCACCGCCGCCATCGCCATCGGCGTGATGGTAGTGTTCGTGCGCTCCATCACCCGGCCGCTGGCACAGGCTGTAGAGCTGTCGCAGGCCGTGTCGCGCGGTGACCTCTCGGGCGGGCCGATCCCTCACGGCACCGACGAGGTGGGCCGCCTGATGGCCGCCCTGCTGCAGATGCGCGCCCAGCTCACCCAGGTGGTGGGCCGCGTGCGCAGCGGCGCCGAAGGCGTGGCCACGGCCAGTGCTGAGATCGCCCAGGGCAACAGCGACCTGTCGGCCCGTACCGAGAGCCAGGCCAGCGCGCTGGAGGAAACCGCCGCTTCGATGGAGCAGATGACCGCCACCGTGCGCCAGAACGCCGACAGCGCCATGCAGGCAAGCCAACTGGCCGCCAGCGCCAGCGCCGTGGCCGTGCAAGGGGGCGAGGTGGTGACGCAGGTCGTGCAGACGATGCAGGGCATCCACGGCTCTTCCGCCAAGATCGTCGACATCATCGGCGTGATCGATTCCATCGCCTTCCAGACCAACATCCTGGCACTGAACGCTGCCGTGGAAGCCGCCCGGGCCGGGGAGCAAGGCCGGGGCTTTGCCGTGGTGGCGAGCGAGGTGCGCAGCCTGGCGGGCCGCTCGGCGGCGGCGGCACGCGAAATCAAGACACTCATCCAGGCCAGCGTGCAGAACGTGGAGCAGGGCAACGCCCTGGTGGCCCGCGCGGGCACCACCATGACGGAGGTCGTTTCGGCCGTGCAGCGGGTCACGGACATCATGGGCGAGATCAGTGCCGCCAGCCGCGAGCAATCGCAAGGTGTGGCCCAGGTGGGCGAGGCCGTCACGCAGATGGACCAGGCCACGCAGCAGAACGCCGCCTTGGTCGAAGAGATGGCCGCCGCCGCCAGCAGCCTGCGCAGCCAGGCGCAGGAACTGGTGGCCGGTGTGGCGGTGTTCCGGCTGGGTGCAGGCAGCGATGTGCACTACGCCGCGCAGGAACCAACGCTCCTGAATTAATAGCTGCCAGCGCTTATGGAATAAGCGCTACAGGCCTAAAATCTCTAAACCTTCTGGTGGGCCAGGTAGGGCGCCAGATAGCGTCCGGTGTGGCTGGCCGGGTGGGCCGCCACCTCTTCCGGCGTGCCCTCGGCCACCACGGTGCCGCCGCCGGCACCGCCCTCGGGCCCCATGTCGATCACCCAGTCAGCCGTCTTGATGACGTCCAGGTTGTGCTCGATCACGACGATGGTGTTGCCCGCGTCACGCAGCTGGTGCAGGACCTTGAGCAGCAGGTCGATGTCGGCGAAGTGCAGGCCCGTGGTGGGCTCGTCCAGGATGTAGAGCGTGCGGCCGGTGTCGCGCTTGGATAGCTCCTGCGCCAGCTTCACGCGCTGCGCCTCGCCGCCCGACAGCGTGGTGGCCGACTGGCCCAGGCGGATGTAGGAGAGGCCCACGTCCAGCAGCGTCTGCAGCTTGCGGGCGATGGTCGGCACGTCCTTGAAGAACGCGTGCGCGTCTTCCACCGTCAGATCCAGGATCTGGGCGATGTTCTTGCCCTTCCACAGCACCTCCAGCGTCTCGCGGTTGTAGCGCTGGCCGTGGCAGATGTCACAGGGCACGTACACGTCGGGCAGGAAGTGCATCTCCACCTTCACCACGCCGTCGCCCTGACAGGCCTCGCAGCGGCCGCCGGCCACATTGAAGCTGAAGCGCCCGGGGCCGTAGCCGCGCTCCTTGGCGGTGTTCACCTCCACCATCAGCTCACGGATGGGCGTGAACAGCCCCGTGTACGTGGCCGGGTTGCTGCGCGGCGTGCGGCCGATGGGCGACTGGTCGACGTTGATGACCTTGTCGAAGTACTCGATGCCTTCGATGGACTCATGCTCTGCCGGCTCGTCGTGCGCGCGGTACAGCTGGCGCGCCACGGCGGCGTACAGCGTTTCGTTCACCAGTGTGCTCTTGCCCGAGCCGGACACGCCGGTCACGCAAGTCAGCAGCCCCACGGGGAATTCGACGCTCACGTTCTTCAGGCTGTGCCCGGTGGCGCCCACCACGCGCAGCGCCTGCAGGCGGCCCTGCGTGGCGCGGTGTTCCACCATGCGCTCAGCGCGGCGCTTGCTCGCCTCGGTTTCCGGAAAGCGCGACTTACCCTTCTTGGCGGGCTCCGGCGCGGCCGGGTCTTCCAGCACGGGCAGCCAGGGCGTGCGGCGCGCCGGCACCGGGATGACCTTGGTGCCCGACAGGTACTGGCCCGTGAGCGATTGCGGGTGCGCGCGCACTTCGTCGTACGTGCCCTGCGCCATCACGCGGCCGCCGTGCACGCCGGCGCCGGGGCCCATGTCGATCACGTGGTCGGCCGCGCGCATCATGTCTTCGTCGTGCTCGACCACGATCACGCTGTTGCCGATGTCGCGCAGGTGCTGCAGCGTGGCGATCAGGCGGTCGTTGTCGCGCTGGTGCAGGCCGATGCTGGGCTCGTCCAGCACGTACATCACACCGGTGAGGCCCGAGCCGATCTGGCTGGCCAGGCGAATGCGCTGCGCCTCGCCACCCGACAGCGTCTCGGCGCTGCGGTCTAGGCTCAGGTAGTTCAGCCCCACATCGTTCAGAAAGGTCAGGCGCGTGGCGATCTCGCGCACCACCTTATCGGCGATCTCGGCCTTGGCGCCGGTGAGTTTCAAGTCACGGAACCACCGCAGCGCCTCGGCCAGCGTGGCGTGGCTCACCTCGTAGATGGCACGGCCCTGCTCGCCCTCGCCCACGCGCACATGGCGAGCCTCGCGGCGCAGACGCGCGCCGTGGCAGTCGGGGCAGGGCTGGGTGCTGCGCATGCGCGCCAGGTCTTCGCGCACGACGACCGAATCGGTCTCGCGGTAGCGCCGCGCCATGTTCGGCAGGATGCCCTCGAAGGGGTGCTTCTTGACGATAGCCTTGCCCTTGTTGGCGCCGCTGTCCAGGATGTAGTTGAAGGCGATCTCCTCCTCGCCCGAGCCTTGCAGCACGGCTTGCTGCACGGCCGCTGGCAACGATTCGAACGGCGCCTCGACGTCGAAGCGGTAGTGCTTGGCCAGGCTCTCCAGCATGGCGAAGTAATACCCGTTGCGCCGGTCCCAGCCCTTGATGGCGCCGCTGGCCAGGCTCAGACTGGGGAAAGCCACCACCCGCGCCGGGTCGAACACCTCCTGCTGGCCCAGGCCGTCGCAGGTGGGGCAGGCACCCATGGGCGCGTTGAACGAGAACAGGCGCGGCTCCAGCTCGGGCAGCGAGTAGCTGCAGACCGGGCAGGAGAACTTGCTGCTGAACAGGTGTTCCTGCGCCGAATCCATCTCCAGCGCCAGCACGCGGCCGTTGCCGTCCGCGCCGCCCACGCGCAGCGCCGCCTCGAAGCTCTCGGCCAGGCGCTGCTGCATCTCGCCGCGCACCTTCAGGCGGTCGATCACCACGTCCACGTCGTGCTTCTCGGTCTTCTTGAGGGCTGGCAGGTTCTCGTATTCGTAGATCTGCCCGTCCACGCGAAAGCGGATGTAGCCCAGCGCCTGCATCTGCGTGAAAAGCTCGGTGAACTCACCCTTCTTGTC
>Ga0308157_10009403_pt1 | contig 10827 bp, 12 predicted proteins | sample PhyBR1_FD_201035 | JGI IMG/M metagenome (GOLD analysis project Ga0308157, IMG submission 201035) | Phyllosphere microbial communities from UC Gill Tract Community Farm, Albany, California, United States - DLSLB.R1 | ecosystem: Host-associated > Plants > Phyllosphere > Unclassified | place: USA...
TAGACGCTCTTCAGGCCGTCGGGCCCGTACGGGCGCTCCGCCAGCTCCGGAGGCCCGCCGAGCGTGAGCTGATCCGAGATGTCAGCGAGGTCGGCGATCGAGGACAGGCCGTGCTCGTCGGCGAACTCGCGGGTGACGGTGTAGGAATCCTGGTCTGTCGCCGTCGCCTGCTCGAGCGCTGTCAGCCCGTCGGGCAGTGCTCCCTCGAGCTCGGCGTACACGTCGTCGGATGACCGGGCCGTCGTTTCGGCGTCGTAGAACTGCAGCAGGTTGCCGGAGTACTCGGGGAATAGCGTGATCGCGCCGCTCTCGAGCTGCGGCATGTACGCGTCGCGCTGGCCGATGTTGAACAGCTTCTCAACGTCGAATCCCTCGGCCTCGAGCGCCTGCGCGTAGATCTCGGCGATGGTCTCGTTCGAGTAGTAAGCCTGGGATCCGACGACGACGGCGCCGCCCGATTCTTGTTCTTCTTCGGGCGTCGCGAGCGGATCTTCCGACGCGCAGCCCGCGAGAGCCGCGGCGGCGAGCGCCGTGGTGACGATCGCGCCGGTGCGGAAGGTTCGGGTGGAGAGCATGAGGGTCTTCTCTCTGTCAGGATGTGGACGCAGCGGCCGGAGTTCGGTCGCCCCGCGTGGTGGTCGGGGATTCGGATCGGAGCCCGCGCGGCAGCGCGCGGCGTTGAGCGAGGCCGAGGATCGCGTCGACGGCGAGTGCGAGCAGCGCCACGAGGATCGCGCCGCCGAGGATCATGTCGTAGCGGCGCAGGGCGAGTCCGGTGATGATGGGCAGGCCGAGCCCGCCGAGATTCACGTAAGCGGCGATCGTGACGGTCGCGACCACCTGCAGCGCGGCCGAGCGGACGCCGCCGACCAGCAGAGGCAGCCCGAGCGGCAGCTCGACGCGCAGAAAAATCTGCCATTCGGACATGCCGACAGCGCGCGCCGCGTCTATCGTCGCTCGGTCGATCGCCTCGATCCCCGAGTAGGCGCCGGCCAAGAGCGCCGGGATCGCGAGGATCACGAAGGTCACGACTGCCGCCTCTGGCTTGTGCAGCACGCCGAACAGCAGCACGAGCAGGATCAGCAGACCGAAGGAGGGAACCGCACGCGCCGCCCCGGAGATCGCCACGGCGATCTCGCGACCGCGCCCGGTGTGCCCAATGGCCCACCCCGCCGGCAGCGCGATGACGGACGCCACGAACACCGAGAGGATCGTCCACCCGAGGTGCTGGAGCATCAGCAGGTGGAGGGCGCCGTCGCCGGTCCACTGCTCGGACGACGTCAGCCACGCGAACGCGTCGGCCACGAGGTTCATACCGCGACGGCCTTCCGCCCGCGGCCCCGGCGCGGCTCATGATCCCACGGCAGCATGGCGCGCTTGGCCACCACGAGCAGCGCGTCAATGATGAGCGCGATGAGGGCGACGACGATCAGGCCCGCGAGCACCTCGGCGATGATGCGGCGCTGCAGCCCGTTCGTGAACAGGTAGCCGAGGTTGCTGACTCCCACGAGGATCCCGACGGTGGCGAGCGAGATCGTGCTGACGGCGGCGACGCGCAGCCCGGCGAGGATGACCGGGCCCGCGAGCGGCAGGTCGACGGCCCAGAACCGGTGCGTGTCGTTGTACCCGACGGCGGTGGCCGACTGCCGGACGGCCGGATCCACCGAGTCGAGCCCGTCGGTGACGGCGCGCACCATGATCGCGACGGCGTAGATCGTCAGGGCGATGATGAGGTTCACCTCGCTCGTCGCGGGGAACCCGGCAAGGATCGGCAGGATCAGCAGCAGCGCGAGCGACGGGATCGTGTAGAGCAGGCCCGTGATCGTCAAGAGGATCGCGCGGGCGCGCGTGTATCGCCACGCGACCCAGCCGAGCGGCAGGGATACGACGAATCCGCACACGATCGCGATGAGGCTCTGCCGCAGGTGGTCGAGTGCGAGCGAGCCGATGAGCGGCAGGTTGTCGAGCGCCCACCCCATGTCAGGGTCCGCCCTCGATCAATGTGCCCTGCGTGCGGCCCTCGGGGTCGACGAGCACGGGGCCGTTGGGCGTCTGCTTGATGCGCAAGGCGCGCTTGCCGCGCTCCGCGCCGATGAAGGCACGAACGAAGTCGTCGGCCGGGTTCTCGATGATCTCGCTCGGAGATCCCACCTGCAGCGTGCGCCCGCCGGCGGCGAGGATCACGACCTGGTCACCGAGGAGGAACGCCTCGTCGATGTCGTGGGTGACGAAGATGACGGTCTTATCGAGCTCGGTCTGCAGGCGGATCAGCTCCTGCTGGAGTTCGGCGCGAACGATCGGGTCGACGGCACCGAACGGCTCGTCCATGAGAAGGATGTTCGGATCCGCGGCCAGGCCGCGCGCGACGCCGACGCGCTGCTGCTGCCCGCCCGAGAGCTGCCGCGGATAGCGATCGGCCATTCGCGTGTCGAGGCCCACCGTGTCCATGAGCTGGAGCGCGCGGTCGCGGGCGGCGCGGCGCGTCTCGCCGAGGAGGCGCGGCACCGTGGCGATGTTGTCGGCGACAGTGAGGTGCGGCAGGAGACCGGCGTTCTGCATGACGTATCCGATGCGGCGCCGGAGCGCGACAGGCGGAACGGCCGCGACGTCGTCGCCGTCGATCGAGACCGTGCCCGAGGTCGGTTCGAGCATGCGGTTGACCATGCGCAGCAGAGTCGTCTTGCCGCTGCCGGAGGATCCGACGAGCACGGTCGTCTTGCGCGAGGGCGCGACGAGCGAGAAGTTGGTCACCGCGGCGGTGCCGTCGGGGAAGTTCTTGGAGACGTCGCGGAACTCGATCATGTCGCGGGGTGCTCCTCACTGCATTGATCGTGTGGTCGGGTTCAGTTCGAAGCCTATGCCCGCGACGCCCGCGGGGGTATCTTCATTCTCACCCGGCGCGATCCGCCTGAGCCCCATTGCACGAAAGAAGGTCGCATGATGCCATCCCCCGACTACGACCTGATCGTCATCGGCGGCGGTCCCGTGGGCGAGAACGTCGCCGACTACGCCACCAAGGGCGGCCTCCGCACCGCCCTGATCGAATCCGAGCTCGTCGGCGGCGAGTGCTCGTACTGGGCCTGCATGCCGTCGAAGGCCCTCCTGCGCAGCGGCAGCGCACTGCGCGCCGCGCGGCGCGTGCCGGGCGCGCGCGAGGCGATCACAGGAGGCCTCGACGTCGACGCGGTCTTCGCCCGCCGCAACTCGTTCACGAGCGACTGGGACGACCACGGCCAGGAGGAATGGGTCGCCTCCGCCGGCATCGACCTGCTCCGCGGCCACGGCCGCCTCGTCGAGCCGGGCCAGGTCGAGGTCGCCGGGCGCGTCTATTCGGCGCGCGCCGTCGCGATCGCGACCGGATCCGTGCCCGTCGCCCCGAAGATCCCCGGGCTCGCCGAGGCGAAGGCCTGGGGCACGCGCGAGGCGACCTCGGCCGACCACGTGCCGCCGCGCCTGATCGTGCTCGGCGGCGGGGTCGCCGGCACCGAGATGGCATTCGCATTCTCGTCGTTCGGGTCTCACGTCACGGTGCTCGCCCGGCACGGCCTTCTCGGGAACGAAGAGCCCTTCGTCGGCGAACGGATCGCGGATGCGCTCACTGCCGAGGGCGTCGACGTGCGCCGCAACACTGAAACCTCGCGCGTCGAACGCGGCGCCGATGGGCTCGTCACCGTGACGCTCTCGGACGGCGAGACAATCGTCGCCGAGGAGATCCTCGTGGCGACCGGGCGCCGACCGGCGACCGACGATCTCGGCCTCGACAAGGTCGGCGTCGAGCTGACCGTCGATGACACGATGCTCGTGACCGGTACCGACTGGCTCTACGCGGTCGGCGACGTCAACGGACGCGCGCTGCTCACCCACCAGGGCAAGTACCAGGCGCGCGCGGCCGGATCCGTGATCGCGGCCCGGCTGAACGGGGATCCGGTCGCCGACGGGCCGTGGGAGCGACACTCCGCCACAGCCGACCACGCGGCCGTTCCGCGCGTGGTGTTCTCGGATCCTGAGGTCGCCGCCGTCGGCCTGACCGAAGCGGGCGCGCGCGAGACGGGCCGCTCCGTGCGCACGGTGGAGTTCGATCTCGGCGCTATCGCCGGATCGAGCCTGCACGCCGACGGGTACCAGGGGCTCGCGAAGCTCGTCGTCGATGACGATCGCCGCGTCATCCTCGGGGCGACGTTCGTCGGGCAGGACGCGTCAGAGCTCGTGCACGCGGCGACGATCGCGATCGTCGGGGACATGCCGATCGACCGGCTCTGGCATGCGGTTCCTGCGTACCCGACGATCAGCGAGGTCTGGCTGCGACTGCTCGAGTCCTACGAGTGAGCGCGGGGGCCGGTAGGTTTTAGTCATGACCTCTCCTGTCGACCCCACCCAGACATCCGCCTGGAACGAGCTCCTCGAGCTCGGCGACGGCTTCTCCCCCGACCTTCGCGCGTGGTTCGATGACGACCCGGACCGCGCCGAGCGCCTCAGCCTCTCGCTCGCCGACCTGCACGTCGACCTGTCGAAGAACCTCGTGACCGACGACATCGTGGCCTCGCTCGTGCGCCTCGCCGAGCAGACCGGCGTCGCCGAGCGCTATGCCGCGATGGTCGCGGGCGAGCACATCAACACCACCGAGGATCGCGCGGTGCTGCACACGGCGCTGCGCCGCCCCGCGGGATCCCCGCTGACCGTCGACGGCCAGGACATCGACGCCGACGTGCAGGAGGTGCTCGCGCGCATCGAGCAGTTCGCGAACCGGGTGCGCTCGGGCGAGTGGACCGGCGCGACCGGCAAGCGCGTCACGCACATCGTCAACATCGGCATCGGCGGCAGCGACCTCGGGCCGGTCATGGTCTACGAAGCGCTCGCGCCGTACGCCGATGCCGGGATCCAGGCGCGGTTCATCTCGAACATCGACCCCACCGATCTCGCGCAGAAGACGGCCGACCTCGACCCCGAGACGACGCTGTTCATCGTCGCGTCGAAGACCTTCACCACGCTTGAGACGCTCACCAACGCGCGCCTCGCGCGGGAGTGGCTGTGGCAGGGGCTCGGACTCACGGGCGAGGACGAGAAGAAGAGCGCGGTCTCGCAGCACTTCATCGCGCTGTCGACCGCGCTCGACCTCGTCGCCGACTTCGGCATCGACCCGGCCAACGCGTTCGGGTTCTGGAACTGGGTCGGCGGTCGCTACTCGGTCGACTCGGCGATCGGCACGTCGCTCGCGATCGCCCTCGGTCCCGACGTGTTCCGCGAGTTCCTGGGCGGCTTCCACACCGTCGACGAGCACGTGCGCACGACGCCGCTGGCCGAGAACGTTCCCGTCCTGATGGGCCTGCTCAACGTCTGGTACAACAACTTCCTCGGCGCGCAGTCGCACGCCGTGCTGCCGTACGCGCAGCAGCTGCACCGGTTCCCCGCGTACCTGCAGCAGCTCACGATGGAGTCGAACGGCAAGTCGGTGCGGTGGGACGGTTCGCCCGTCACGACCGACACGGGAGAGGTGTTCTGGGGCGAGCCCGGCACCAATGGCCAGCACGCGTTCTATCAGCTGATCCACCAGGGCACGCGCCTGATCCCCGCCGACTTCATCGCGTTCGCGAACCCCGCCTACCCGCTCGAGGACGGCGGTCGCGATGTGCACGGCCTGTTCCTCGCGAACTTCCTCGCGCAGACGAAAGCCCTCGCGTTCGGAAAGACGGCCGAAGAGGTCGAGGCCGAGGGCACGACCGGGCCGCTCGTGGCCGCCCGCACGTTCGACGGCAACCGCCCGACGACGTCGATCTTCGCCCCCGCGCTGACGCCGGCCGTGCTCGGCCAGCTCATCGCGCTGTACGAGCACATCACCTTCACGCAGGGCGTGATCTGGGGCATCAACTCGTTCGACCAGTGGGGCGTCGAGCTCGGCAAGCAGCTCGCGCTGCAGATCGCCCCGGCGATCGAGGGCGACGAAGACGCGATCTCGACGCAGGACGCGTCGACGCGATCCCTTCTCGCGTACTACGCCGCCCATCGCAAGTAGGCACCGGTTCGGGAGTGCCCGGTGGTCGTTCTGGCACCTCATAACGGCCACCGGGCACTCCGGAGATCGGGAATAGATCTCCACGAGTCGACGTTGAGCTCGGCATGACACGTATCGCCGTTATCGGTGGCACCGGCTATGCCGGACGCCACATCATCTCTGCCGCCGCCAGCCAGGGGCACGCTGTGACCTCGTTCAGCCGCAGCGAGCCGCTCGAACCGGTCGACGGAGCCGAGTACCGCACCGCCGACGTCACGAACTCCGAGGTCGCGACCGCGATCGCCGAGGAGTTCGACGTCATCGTCTCGGCCCTCGCGCCGCGCGGCGACATGGCGGGCCGCGTGCGCCCCGCCACCGCCGAGCTCGCCTCCGCGGCGGCCGCGCACGGAACGCGCCTGGGTGTGATCGGCGGCGCCGGATCGCTTCTCGCGTACGAGGGAGGCCCGAGGGTCATCGACACCGACGGCTTCCCCGACGCGATCAAGCCGGAGGCCAGCGAGGCCGGCGACGTGCTCGACGACCTGCGCGCATCCGACGAATCGCTCGACTGGTTCTTCATCAGCCCCGCCGGCGGCTTCGGATCCTTCGCTCCCGGCGAGGAGACCGGCAGCTACCGCGTGGGCGGCGAGATCCTGCTCGTCGACGACGAGGGCGCGTCGTTCATCTCGGGCGCAGACTTCGGCCGCGCAGTCGCCGACGAGATCACGACCCCGCGGCACCGCCGCGCCCGGTTCACCGTCGCCTACTGACGTCCCGGAGGGCCTGGTGGTCGTTCTGGCGCATCAGCGGCGCCCCGATGAACGGCCGTTCGAGGTACCTTCGCCGCATGCGCGACCGCGTGATCCCGGCGACCATCGCGGCGCCGACGGAGAAACGTGCCCCAAGAATTTCGGGCAACGCCGTCGGTTTCTTCGTCATCGCGTTCCCGCGTGCCTCGTTGTCGTTGTCGGTGCGGATGTCGGCCGTCCGCTTCCGAGCGGACCCCCTCGACAGATCCCCTCGGGACGAGGCAGTGTAGGGATCACACGGCAACGCTCGACGAAAGGATGACCTCATGACACACCTCACCGGAAAACGAGTTGCATTCCTCGCGACCGATGGCTTCGAAGACAGCGAGCTGACGAGCCCGTGGGAGGCCGTGCAATCGGCCGGCGCTGCGGCCGTGATGGTCGCACCGCTGCAGGGCGATGTCACCGGCAAGAACGGCCACATCCAGTCAGTGGACGTACGGGCATCCGAGGCGTCGGCAGGCCAGTTCGACGCGCTCGTTCTCCCCGGCGGCGTCGTCAACGCCGATCACATCCGGCTCGATCAAGACGCGGTGGCTTTCGCACGAGACTTCTTCGCGCAGGGCAAGCCCGTCGGGGTGATCTGCCACGGCGCGTGGATCCTCACGGAAGCGGACGTTCTCGAGGGGCGCACGCTCACGAGCTACCCGAGCCTTGCAACCGACCTGCGCAATGCCGGGGCGGTGTGGGTCGATGAAGAAGTCGTCGTCGATGAGGGCCTCGTCTCCAGTCGCACGCCCGACGATCTGCCCGCATTCTGCGCGAAGGTCGTCGAAGAGATCGCCGAGGGCCCGCACAGCGGACAGACGGCGTGAAAGGGACGATGACAACGATCACCGATCCCCGTACCAAGCACCTCCGCGGCCCCCTTCCCCAGGACGATGGCACGCAGCCAGGGCTCACGGAAGAGACCGCGCCACGCCCCGATCACGGCGAAGACTCCTACCAGGGATCTGAACGGCTGGTCGGACGCCATGCGCTGATCAGCGGCGGCGATTCCGGCATCGGCCGCGCTGTCGCGATTGCGTTTGCGCGCGAAGGCGCCGATGTCGCGATCAGCTATCTGCCGGAGGAGCAGGGTGACGCCGAAAACACCGCGGCGCTCGTCGAGCAGGCTGGGCGTACCGCCGTGCTGCTGCCGGGAGATCTCACGGACGAAGCGACGGCGCGCGCGAGCGTCGCCCAGGCCCATGAGTCATTGGGCGGTCTGGATCTGCTCGTGCTGAACGCCGCCTATCAGAAGCAGCGCGAGAACGATGCAGACATCTCCACGGAGGAATTCGATCGTGTCATGCGCACGAACCTCTACGCCCCGTTCTGGATGGTGCGCGAAGCACTGCCCCTCATGCCCGCCGGCAGCTCGGTCATCGTGACGACCTCGATCCAGGGGTTCTCCCCGTCGCCCGCGCTGCTCGACTACGCGATGACGAAGGCCGCTCTGGTCGCCTTCGTGCAGGCCCTCGCCTCCCAGCAGGGTCCCGAGGGCATCCGCGTCAATGGGGTCGCGCCGGGGCCGATCTGGACGCCTTTGATCCCGGCCACGGGCTGGCCTGAAAACGTGCCGAAGTTCGGCTCGGGGAGCCCGCTCGGGCGCCCGGGGCAGCCGGCGGAGCTCGCCGGGGCATACGTGTATCTCGCCTCGGAAGACGCGTCGTACACATCGGGAACGATCCTCGCCGTCACCGGCGGCGAGCACCTCTGAGAGGAGAACGACCATGACCGATGAACAGGGCACCGAAACGCATGCGGCGTGGGGCGCGGGCAATCCGCACCTCATCGTCGCTTCTGACGAGGATCGCCACACTTTCTCGCTCACGTTGGATGAGGTGACGATCGGCTCCGCCGCGGGCAGCGTGCTGAGGCTTCCGGACATCGACGCGCTGCATGCGACGATCGTGCACGACGAGCGCGACGAATACGTTCTCACGCTGCACGGCGAGGGCGAGATGAACGCCAACCCCCACGCGGCCGGGACACACCCGGGCGAGCGCAGCGAGACCCTTCGCACCGGCGCGTCGTTCACGGCCGGTCCGTGGCGATTCGTGTTCCAACGCGAAGAGTTCGCCGACCACGGTCGGCCATTCGGCGGCCGTCAGGGAGGCGAGTTCTCGGACCAGCCGCCGCAGCGTCGCCGGCCGGACTACACCGCGGATCCGAGCGGATCCGAACGCCCCGACGGCGTCGAGGTCGACGAGCACTGACGCGCGAGGCTGTCAGCAGGAAACACGTTCGGCGCGGGGTCCGCAGTTGCGGACCCCGCGCCGAACGTGTCCCGCGAGACGGATCAGTCGACCTGCTCGCGCTGCGTCTCGATGAACTCGACGTCGTCTCGGGACAGGGCGACATCGGGTGGGACTTCCTCGCCCGTGATCGCCGTGATCTCATCGCGCACTGTGTCCGATAGCGATGTTCCGCGCGCCTCGATGAGCTCGTGCTTCGCGTCGATCGACAGCTTGGGCCACCACGTGTGGATATCGAGCATGATCTTCCCTCCGTCGGTGTTGCGGCAAGCGCGCATCCGCACGCCGGATCCTGCCCTTCCAGGCTATGCGGTCCGCGAGCGGGCGTCACGACATGACCGTCAACAGTGACTAGGTGGTCGATAGGTACACAGCCGTCGCCTCGGCGCGGCTCGAGACACCGAGTTTGCGATAGAGGTTCGCGACGTGGAACTTCACGGTGTTCTCGCTGATCGAGAGCCTCTCGGCGATGTCACGGTTTCGCGACCCGTCGGCGAGGAGCGCGAGCACCTCGCCCTCGCGCGCGCCGAGCGACGAGCCGGGAGGTGCGGATCCCCTCGCCTGCGGCGGATCGAGTGGGATCGCGATACTCATCTCCGTTCCCCATCCGTCAGTCGCCTCGACGCTGATCCGCCCACGCAGCGCGACCACGCGGTCTTCAATGAGCCGCAGCTGGCTCGATCTGTGGGTCGTTGATCCGTCGCCGTCGTCGCGCATGTCGATGAGGAGGTTCGTGCCGTCGCAGTCCCACTGCGTGCGCACGCGCGAGACGGTGGCGTCGTCGATCATGGCGAGGATCGCCCCGCGCACCACGGCTCTGGCTCCGTACGCCACCTCGCCCGGGAGCGGCCTGCCGTCGACGGGCGGCTCGACGAACTGAACATCGATGTCACGGAACCGCATCAGCGGACGGAGGTCGTCGCGCAACCTCTCGAAGGCGGTCGTGACGGGCTCTTCATCGATCGTGCGTGCGTGATCGCTCGCGGTGCGAAGATGCACGAGTCCCTCGGCCGCGAGCACGGTTGCCTGTTGCCGTGCCGCACGATCGTCGAGGTTCGGCGATCGCAGCGACGCCAGCACGGTCTCGAGCGTCGTGGAGTACTCGGCACTCAGCTCGGTCAGCGCCCCCATGCGCTCCGCCGAGGTGTACCGCTCGCGCCGAAGGTATCCGGGCGACGCCGCCTCGGCTTCCCGCACGATGCGCGACGACATCGTGCCATCACCATCGTTGGCCATGCCCTGACCTTACCTATCCGTTCGGGTGGGCGAAACGGCCCGACCGGGTTATTCACCCACCCGCCCAGACCGAGGAGACTCAGTCGTAGCGGCAACGAGGCCGCAGAACGGGAGGGCGAGATGCCGGGAAACAGAGCGGTTGCCTATAAGGGTCCGGGTGAGGTCGAAGTACTCGACACCCCTTACCCCGAGTTCGAGCTGAGGGATGGTCCGGGCGTCAACTCCGCCAACGTCGGCCGAAAAGTTCCGCACGGCGCGATCCTGCGCACCGTCGCGACGAACATCTGCGGATCCGATCAGCACATGGTGCGCGGACGCACGACGGCTCCAGCCGGACTCGTGCTCGGCCACGAGATCACGGGAGAGGTGGTCGAGGTCGGCCCGGGCGTCGAGTTCATCAAGGTCGGCGATATCGTCTCGGTGCCGTTCAACATCGCGTGCGGGCGGTGCAAGAACTGCAAGGAGGGCAAGACCGGCATCTGCCTCAACGTGAACCCCGAGCGGCCGGGGTCGGCGTACGGCTACGTCGACATGGGCGGGTGGATCGGCGGCC
>Ga0308157_10009404_pt1 | contig 10825 bp, 15 predicted proteins | sample PhyBR1_FD_201035 | JGI IMG/M metagenome (GOLD analysis project Ga0308157, IMG submission 201035) | Phyllosphere microbial communities from UC Gill Tract Community Farm, Albany, California, United States - DLSLB.R1 | ecosystem: Host-associated > Plants > Phyllosphere > Unclassified | place: USA...
AAAAAAGGGTCAATCTCTCGCAAAGCCTTATATATCAAGGGTTTAGTGCTATTAATGTTATAGCGTCAACCGTGGCACCATCACCCTAAAACCGTGGCAATGGGGGGTCGATTTGTCACGGTCGCACATGGCCATAAAAAAACCACCTGTTAAGGTGGTTTTATCTTGTGATTGGTTTTAATCATCATTAAATGTTTCTAAGAACTCTATAAACTCCTGTTTATTACAATCAAAGTATCTATCTTTTTGAGGTAAATCATATTGTTCTAAATACTCTAAATCTAATTGGTATTTATATCTGTTCTTTTCCTCTAACTCAATAATAGCTGTATCGTAATCATTTTTTGCAGTTAATATACTTATACCATTGATTTCTGCATATCTCTCTAATAATGCATCTGCTATTGTTGTATCACTCTCTGCATTCATATGCTTGATTTTATGGCATATCATGCAAAGAGCTTGCAATGATTGCAATTTCTGAATATTTCTATGGCTTTCATCTCTACCGAATAGCCAATTTTCATGGCATTCAGTATGATATTTTTTTCCATACATTGTAGATGAACAACCGCAAGCAATACAGGCATTTCCTGCTCTCTCTTGATTTGTATTTCTTACTGTTTGCCATGCCTTGTAATTTTTTGTTTTATATTCAAGAAATGAACGAACATTTTTATTTGCCTGTGTTTTCGGAATAAAGTTAAAACTAATTTTTCTATTCTGCTTTTCTTCTTCAAAGAATGGAATGAAATATTTCTGAGGTGAAAAACCTCTATTTGTTTGAGACTGACTGTAATGCAATTCTGTCAATGCCATTTCATCGCCAAGCCTCATAGCTCTTTCTATTCTTCTTTCTTCTTCATCATGATTAATTTTTTTTTGTTGCTCAACTGGTTTTTTTGATGTAGAAACTTTCTTTTTTGGTCTTGGTGGTTGTTTCCATCCTATCCATATTAAAAAACTATCCCATAGTCCTATATTATTCATATTTTTTATCTCCCGTAATTGATATCATATGATATGATATGATATGATATCAGTCTAGCAAATAGAGATAAAAAGTCAAGTTACAAGCTAACAAAGTAGCTCTTTAAGATGTTTTATTTTTGGTTGCTAAGATTGATACCTATGTGTATAAAATACAACGATAAAAAAACTATGCAAGTGCTAGAAAACAGTGTTATAATTTCTCCATCAATAACCCTTTAACCAAGGTGAATACATGAACCGCAATGAATTTTTCTCTGTTGCCAAGCTGACAAACAGCCCTGTTATTGTTCGCCAGCATGGTGACAAGGGTTATGCTCTGAGCCTCGTCAAACCTGATGAAAATCATTCTTTTGATGGTGATGAAAACATTGAAATCACTATGATGTACAAGAGTGAACCTCGTTTTTTCAAGTCGCTCAGTGGCATTGAAAGCACACTGAAAGACCAAGGTATTTTTTCTTTCACTGTGAAAATGTCCAGTGATGAAATTACCAAGGCAACCCGCGAACGAAAAACAGATGCTGAAAAGCAAGCTGAACTTATCGCTAAAGCTGAAAATGCTGTGAAAATTGCAGAGCAAAAAGCCAAGGAGGCTAAAGAAAAAGCTGCAAAACTCAAAGGACATAAGTAATCATTTGCAACAAAAAGAAAGAGCCTTTAAGGCTCTTTTTTTTCGTCTAGAATTTTAAAATTCTTGTTTTTGAACATGGTAATTTTTTAGTATCTTCAATCATTTGTGTTTCAAGTAATTCAATTTCAATCAAATCACAAATTGATATTATCCTCTTTAAATCCTCTGCTAGAAATATAAAATCATCTTCTGTAAATTCCATAATATCATTAAAATCATCTATTTTTATATTAGTAGCAAATCTATTTTCATCATCTATTTTAGACCATGAGTTAAGAAATATTTTATTATCTTTCTTCATTAAACTTATATTATTTATTTCTTTTGTTCTATAAATTGTTTGATACCTATTAACTGTTTTTTCTTTAAACTCACCAAAATACTCTATAAATTGTTTTTTTGTAATCATAATTATTTCCTTTATTCTACAATGATATGATATCATATCATATCATTTAGTCAATAATTAGACAAATAAAAAGAGCCTTGAAGGCTCTATATTTAACATGGTATATCATTTATATGTGCTTTAAAATTACAAAATCTACCTGTTGTTTCGTTAAATGAATTTGCTTGAATATAAAGCAAATTTTTATTATCATTCATTGGAAAGAATAAAACATTATACTGACTTGTATCAACTCCTTTATCTTCTAAAAAATCAGTTAAATCAACATTGCTATTTTCTTTTGCCAGCTTATAAAAATAATTTTTAAACTTGTTGATTTCTGGTTTGACTGAAATAGTTATATCTCTCATAATTTCCTTAGTAGTTAATATGTGTTTATTATATAATTATTTAACATATTCGTCAACAAATAAAAAGGCTCTTTAATAAGAGCCTTTATTTTATTTGAATAACCATCTTCTAAATCTTTCTAATGCTGATATTTTAATACTTGCCTTTTCTTCAATTGCACATTGTTTTTTAAACTCTTTTAGTATCTTTGCTAACTGTATTTTTTGTTCTTGTGTCAACATAGTTTATCCAGTTTGTAAACATGTAAATATAATTGTTTTCATATTATTGAAAGCATTTACATGCATTCTAGTGCCCATTCTATAAAAATATGTACTATCTACTTGTGTACGGTTCTTGTAATAATCAAATGCATATCCACTTTCACCTGTGTTACATGGCTGATATTGTGGTGGAATAATAAAATTAGGAATTCCATCATCTAATGCCGGATTGTCTAAAGTAAGAGTAACTCTTATAGTCGGGTTATTTCCACTTTTGCAAGAATATATACCATTATCAAAAGTATAACCAGATTGGCAAATCTCAATAACTTTATTATAAAAACTTTGCTTAGGTGGTGGTGCTGGTGGGTTAGGGTCTTGGTCTATTGTGTCTGGTGGTGCTGGTGGTGCTGGTGGTCTAACTACTACAGGCGGTGTCCAATTCGGCACAGATGGATAAACAGGAACAACAGAAGAAGGTGAATTAACTGTAATTCCACCACCACCTATAGTTATTGGTGATATAGGTGGTGTATCTGTAGTTATAGGATAAGTCACAGGGTTTGCAGTAGATGGAATAAAGCCATTTACAACAGGCAAAGCCTGCGGTATTGGCATATCAGGAATTGCTATATCTGGTGGTGGTGCTGGTGGTAAATTAGCACTAGCAACAACAGTATTTAAAGAATAATCACTTAATTCTTTATTTAAAACTACCATCATTTTATTATGAGATAAAACACAAGTATTTGAAATTTCTTTTAAATTATTCTTTGAAATATCTGTATTATTTATATTCAATGAAATATTTCTATTTCCTGAAACCATTTTGCTTGCAAAGTCATTGCATATTCTAGTATTTACATCATCGTAAATAAATGTTAACTTATCATTATCTGTTTTTAAATCTTTAAGATTTAAAGATGAATTAAATGATAGTGATGATATAGTCACATGCGAAAAACTACCTATATTCAAATCAACATTCTTAATTACTTGGCTCAATGATTTAACTTCACTTGATGATTTTCTATAGTCATTAGTTATACTTGCAACTGAATATATTGCAACTGATGAAACTGAAATTAAACCAATTCCTATCATTAATTCTATCAATGTAAAACCTTTTATTTTATTATTTTTATACATACATACTCCATATTTTGTAAATAAAAACAGTCGTATAAATTAACCACAAAGCCAAACATACGACTGTTACGATTGATAATTTCATGCCATGAATACTATAAATATCATAATCATTGTTATAGCGAATAATGCAACATAAGAAACAATCTTATCTTCTTTCATTCGTTTTTCTAATGCTTTTGATAATCTTTGTATATTCTCTTTATTCTCTTTGTAATTAAATTCTACATCATCACTTTTCATAATTAATACTCCTTTATTTATTTATTTATAACTCTGTCTATCACTACATTTTTTCTTTGCTGAGCTTGTATTAAAGCCCTTTGTTTATCTTGCTCTTGTTTTTGTTTCTTCATAAGCATTTTTTTAGCATCTTCCACTGGGTCTAAATTCTCAGATGATGAACCTTTGAAAGCTGAATTAAAAACTTTTATAAATGCCGCAATTAAGATAAACCAAACTATTAACCAACCCCAAACCATAAAGCCTGCGCCCGCTGGTAATGTAGAAACTGCTACAGTGCTTTTAATTCCTAAAGCTCCTTTTACAAAACTAACTATTATTGAAAACATATTATCCTCTCATTCTTTCTTCAATTAACCTTAATATTTCATCTTGTTCTTGTTTCATTAAGCTAATTTCATTTTCTAATTCAGCAAGTGTATCTAACCAACTTTTTAATTTTTCTTGTAATTCATTATCCATTTTTACTTCTCCTTTTAATAATTTTCTAATCTTTCTTATATTTCTTAAGCATATATAGCTTATGTTCTAATTCCTTAATTTGATTTTTTAATAAATCATCTTTTCTTTTTTTCTCTCTCTCTGCAAACTCAAGTTTTTCTTTTTCCTCTCTTTCTTTTTCCTGTTTCTCTTTCTCTGCTCTATCATTTGTTTTCTTTAATAATAGTTTAGTAAATAAACAAGATAACAAATAATCTTTTTCTTCATCATTTTTATAATGTCTTAATCTTTCCACAAGTACATTAATTTCTTGATTAATTTCATCTAAAATTTTTCCCATACTTTTTATTCTCCTTTGTTTGATTTTTTATAATTAGCTCTGCTTTTTTTATCCTCTTTAATAAAACTTTTTAATAAACTAATAATAACTATAGTATCAAAATCATTATTAGAAACCAGTATCAAAGTTAATAAGAACAAAAATAATTCATCTTCTAAGCCGTGGTCGTAATTTTCTTGATTTTCCTCACTCTCTTTTTTCAGTCGTTTTTTATGTTTCTTGGCATTATCTGTAATGACTGAGGGTTTAGGTTTTATCTTCATCATTTCAGAAACTAACTCAATTTCATAATCATTAAACTGTGATTTAATTTCTTTTATCCTTTGCATTTTTAGATTTATTTCTAATACTTTCGCATATTTAGCATTTTTAAATAAATGAATAAGTGTCATTTCTTCTTGTAATGCCTCATGCAACCTTTGATAATCTGCTTTTGTTTTCATCGTTTCCTCTCTTTTAATATGATATGATATGATATGATATCATATGATATGATATTATATTAATGGATATTATTAGATTGTCAATAGATAAGACAAAAAAAACCACCTTATTTTCATAAGGCGGTTTTAACTACATATTAAATTTTTATCGTATAACTATCTAGGAGTATAAAAACTATTTTAATAAGGATAAGAAAAGTAATTTTTATAATGAGTATATTATTAAAATGATTTTAAAATGTCAAGTAATAAAGCCCCATCATGGGGCTTTATTTTTAATTGGGCTTTCTGCCTGTTGGATTTGTTCTATTTGCTTGTGTCTCAGGTTTCTTTTGTTCCTGAGTTCCGAACATATTTAACAAACTTTTTTGACTATCTGTTAATGCTTTGTCAGTTTTAACAGACTCTACAACAGTTTTAACTTCTTTCTCAATGGTTTGATTTTGCTTTTCAAGATTTGCAAAGTCACGATTGATATTAGAAATTTCTTTCTTTAATGCAGGATTAGTTTTAAGTTTATCTCTCATTGCACCAATAAATTTTGTGTAATTAGTTTTCAACTTATTAGACAATTCTGCAAACTGTGTAAGAGTGTTGGAAAGAACATTATTTGCATTTTTAAGCTCTTGATTAGCTTTAGCAAGTTCCTTATTTTCTTCTTGCTTTTGTGCAAATTCTTCACTGAGTTTCTTCAAATCAGCAAATGCCTTTTCTTTAATTTCCTCAATTTCAATTCTTTGTTTTGTAAGTCTAATGTTTTCTTCATTGGACAATTTCAATTGCTCTTGAGCTTCTTTAAACTGTTCTTGAGTCTGTTTTAACAACTCTTGATTTTGTTTAATTTGCTCTTGTTGCAATGTAAACATTTCCTGATACTGCTTGTTTTGTACATTTGCAGTATTAAGCAATTCTTGCAGTTGTGGTATTTGCTCAAGCTCTTTATCTGTCTTTTCTACATACTCTTTAAACTGAGCTTCTACAGCTTCTTTATCTTTCCAAGTAGTATCAAATTCTTCTTCTAGAGCTTTTAACTTTTCAGTTTTCTCTTGAATTTCTTCATCTTTCCTTATGATTTTTACTTTGTTTTCTCTATTGATTTCATCAATTTCATCTTGATGATTATTCTTTAGAATTTCAATGTATTCATTTTTTTCTTCAACAGTTTTATTTACTCTTTCAATAACACCAGACAATTTTTCAAGTTGTCCTTTAAGCATTGAATTTTCATTAACTGCTTTCTGTGCTTGCTCTAATTGCTTAGACTCACTAACTACCTTTTGTAATTCAGTAGCCAATTGTTCAGCACGGGTTTTATTTTCTGCAAGTCTTTTTTGAATAATAACACTATCAACAGAAGAATATTCTTCATTAGTGATTTCTTCAACAACCTTTTTAACTGATTCCTCACTGAAATCATTATCAATGATTTCATTTACAGCTTGCTTTGCCTCTGGTGTTGTTTTTCTATTATTGTTATCAGTTGCTGAATATGAACCAGCTTGAGCAATCGGAGATATTCCGGCATTTTGCAATGCATTATTAATTCTCTCAAGCATTAATTGCTGTGGATATGTGCCGTTCATAGATAAACCTTGTGCTAAGGCTTTATCTACTCCTGCAATATTCATTTTACCAATAGCATTAGTAATGCCATCTATAACAATATCTTTATTTACATCACTGCTATTTTTCCATTTTACTAAATCATCTTGCAATTGTTGTTTAGAAACAATACCACGACGATTTATAAATAAATGCAAGTGACGATTACCACTAGGTGATGTTTCTATTCTATCTAGAATTTCTCTTTCACCAGTAACATAAGTATTTTTAAACTTTCCACCGCCTTGATTTTCACGATAGAAAATATCACTATTTAATTCTTGCTTTACTATGCTTGCAAGCAATGCAACATCAAGAGTTGCCGGAATATCTTGAATTACAACATGGTCAAAATGGTCTACATGCTGAGGAGCTTTATCTCCCTTTGCTGTAGGTCCGCCAGTGTTACCCATGGATTTTTTCACATATTTTTTATCTGTGAAAGACTCCATTTTTCCATTTAAAACATCTTGATACATATCATCAAGCATTGATAAATCAGATACTTGATAAGGTGTACCATCAGGCTTTAAATATTGTCCTGATGGGCTAGAAAGATGATTACTTGCAGTTGCACTGCTATATGTTGCCAATACCTTAAATTTCATTTGAATTCTCCTTTATAGTTAATATAGACTTTTGTTTATGTAGTGGTCTATATATACTAATATAATAAAATTTAAGGGATTGTCAACCCCTTAAACCACTTAGAACCCTTATTATTTTATTAATCTTCAAGGGTTATATTCTTTTCCCTTAAGTCTGCTAATGCATATCGCAATAACAGATTAATCACTGCATTTTTTGAGCCTATGCAATCCTCTGCTAACTGAGAATTAATATCTTCATCAATTCGCAATGGATATGCAATTTTATTGCCACCATTTGCCCTCTTAGCAACAACTAAAGAACCTTTAAAATCTTTAGTATTAGGCTTTAAATTGTTTTTGCTAAAAGGTTCTACTTCTGTCTTTTTATCAATATTAGTGATATTATCTAACCAGCCTGGATTTTTTGTATTCATTTTTTATTCTCCTTTTTCGTCAATTTCGCCAAATAAAGAAATTGCATTAATGTCTTTATTTGATAATGTTTCTGCACTACCTACCAATATTCTAGAAATCAAATATTTAAACTGATTTCTTGCTTTTTTTCCACTTGGGTGATTGCTATTCCAAACTGTTTTAAAGTTATTCATTGCATGGCGAATGCCTGTATTTTGTCCAATGATTACACAAGGGTCTAATTTTTCTTTTACTTTTGTATCATCGCCACGAACCATAGAATATTGGTTCAATACACGAATAACAGTATAGCCTTCTTGTTCCAGTTCTAGCACCGTTCTATATGCATGCAAGTCCATACCACTTGCAAGAGTAGGAGCAACAATAATAAATTGCTTTGGTGGAATAAATCTATTACTAGGTTCGCAATCTAGAAAAATAAAATCACAGTCATCAGGCGGTGCCTGATTATAGAAATCATGCAAAATAACATCAGGTCTATATTTATCACCAATTTGATTTAGATAATAACTAGCTGTTTTCTGAGGGTCTAAATCATAGAAACAAACTTTTTTACCCTGTGCTTTTGCACTAACTGCAAGCTGTGTACTAATGGTGCTTTTGCCTACTCCACCCTTTGGGCTATAGCATGCAATCAGCTTTGGTTTTTTCTTTTCGTTTATCGTATCCATCGCTATTTCTCCTTGAATAATATGATATGATATCATATGATATGATATGATATTAAAACATTATCGGGCGGTAGTCAAGTGTTTTTTACGAAAAAGCAACAAATAATTAATCATAAAAAAATAGGCCGATTGGCCTATTTCTTTTATTTCCAAAGTTTTGCGATTTCCTCACTATCATCATAATCAGGTTCAAACACTTTTGGAATGTCATTAAAATAAGATAGAGGTATTTTAATGCAATAATATGATGCTCTATTACCATTAACCATGATTTTACTTGTATTTCTCTGCTTATCACATACAAGTAAATTATTGCTTTTTAGATAAGAAACAAATAATTTCTCATCAACATCTAGCATCTGGCATACTTCAGAAAAGCTATTACTAATAATGCTAATTTCTTTGTATGTATCATTCATTTTAATAAAACCAAACTTTTTAATTAGTGTTTGATTTTCACTCAATGAATTTCTATCATCAAGATATTTATATAAAGTATCTTGAATATGGCTCAATATTTCTTTGAATGTATCTGTTTCCGCTAATGAAACATCTGTAAATAATGCTTTTTTAAATGCATATATAGCATTATCAGCCATTATTTTAGCCTCTGAAATATCTTCTAAAAGTATTTCAGAAATCAATAGGCTAGTTACATAAGTGTATGCAAGAATTCTAACTTTTCTTTTGATAACATTGCTTGTTTCTCCGAATTCTTCACGAATTTCAAGCAATTTTTTATCGTATTCAAATACAAGGCTTTCTTTTCTATCCTTAATTAATTGTATTAACTTAGGAGTTATAAAGCCATAATTTGCATGTATAAATTTATTAAGACTTTCGGCCTCATCAGGTGTATTGATACTATCCCATAATGGAATATCTGGAGGTAACAAGATTTCCAAATATCTTGCATCAATACCCTGCCCCTCTACTTTTATACCATTCAGAAAACTTTCTTCACCAGCAATTAAAGTAGTATATTTTAATTCTTCTTTTTCATTAGTTGAGCTTGTAACAAACTCGCCTAATTCACTACTCTTATGCAATCTTCCTCTTTCTGTACCATTGGCAAGAGAGTAGACAAGAGTTCTTTTTTCTTCTGTTTTTAACTCTGTTTCTGCAACTTCATCAAAGAAAACAGGGCTATGATTACTATGTTTAAGAATAGATAAAATATTTCCTTTGGTGCTATTTAGTCCATGAAAGTTTTTTGGACTGGTTCCAAAGCTAAGGGCTAACTTTCCTACGGTTGATTTACCCTTAGATGTTGTCCCATTCAAACTAAGGGTTTGATTGATTTCATTATTCAAGAAATGCAGTAAATATGCACTATTTAAATAACTACAAATAGCGAAAACCAAAGGGTTTTCTGTAAAAATACTCTGCATGACATTTAGATATTCCTCTTTATGTCCTTGCTCTTGAAATTTATATGATGATTGACCAGTAAATACAATATCAGTAGATGTAGAGAAACCATTGCCAATATATTCACCTGAGCTATGCCAGCCCATTTTATCAGTACCTTGGATTTCATCTACAATCTTTGATTGACTCTTTAAAAAGTCAATCAAATGATATTTACATTTATTTGAAATCAACAACCCATTATTAACCATAAAAGCAAAATCATCGCTTTCCTTTGGGCTATCGTTAAATAGATTATTTGCTCTTATGTAACGATAATTCTGTTTATCACCATCATAAAAACAAACCTTATAATAAATACATTTTTCACTTCTTACTTTTAACTGAATAAAAATAAGTGTAGAAATAAAGGTTTCTACAGGATAGATACCTTTTGATTTTGTCTCTTTGATTTCAGTTAGATAGATACCTTTTTCTTTTTCCTCTGTATCTTCAAACTGTATGGTGTAAAAGCTAGTCTTATCATTTATTCTATTTATTTTCATATACAACACTCCTATTTATACTCCTATTGTATTTTATTTTCCGTATCAAGTCAAGGGGCAACCGTGGCACCCTGTGACAAACGGGTCACCGTGACAAATCGACCCCCCATTGCCACGGTTTTAGGGTGATGGTGCCACGGTTGACGCTATAACATTAATAGCACTAAACCCTTGATATATAAGGCTTTGCGAGAGATTGACCCTTTTTTGTCACAGTGTGCCACTGTGCCACGGCATAAAAAAATATATATAGGTTTTTAATAACGGGCTAAGGGGTAAGGGTCTAAGGGTCTAGCTATGGGTAAGGGTACAGTTGCCCCTTACGGGGCTAAGGGGTTATGGCGTACGCCATAACCCCTTAGCCCCGTAAGGGGCAACTGTACCCTTACCCATAGCTAGACCCTTAGA
>Ga0308157_10009405_pt1 | contig 10824 bp, 4 predicted proteins | sample PhyBR1_FD_201035 | JGI IMG/M metagenome (GOLD analysis project Ga0308157, IMG submission 201035) | Phyllosphere microbial communities from UC Gill Tract Community Farm, Albany, California, United States - DLSLB.R1 | ecosystem: Host-associated > Plants > Phyllosphere > Unclassified | place: USA...
TTGCGGCCCGAAGCTGGTCATCCAACGGGGAAGTTTAGATGAAGGTGCGGCGTTTGACATGCTTTCAAGGCTAGGCGGGGTTTCAACGCCGAGCGCAGTCGATGTTACGCAAAATGACAAATCTGGCTCGAATGTGTTTTTGCCCACCGAATTACCGCGCGGCAGCGGTGGATTTCAGTGATATTCCGCAAAGAATCGTCATGTCCGGTCGCCAACAAAAAACGCGCTGGCGAGCAGCGCCAAGATGCGGTCCTGCGCTTCAAGTGGATTCTCGGGTGCAACATATGGCATACGGCTTGCGGCACCGGCTGTGCAATCAGGCCGGCTTCGATGACTGCGCGTCAAGCTTGGTTGCCGAAACCAGGAGTCCGCGCATGACCAGCATGAGCAAGGCCAAGGTGCCTGACCATGGTGGCGCATGCCAGAGCATGTTTGTTTTCCGCTTGAGCATATATTCCAGCTCTTTTCTTCTTGACCTTCGCCATTGATATGGAAGAGTTGGGAGCAATTTCAGCTTATAGCCGCTGTGGTGTGCTGCTGAGCGCACCAGTTGACCGTTAGGACCATTGCCAATGCGTGTATACATCACCAGCGTTTTTGTCTCCGACCAAGAGAAAGCCAAGGAGTTCTACACCAGCGTCCTGGGTTTTAAGGTCAAGCACGACATCCCCATGGGCCCCTTCAGCTGGCTGACACTCGTTTCACCCGAGCAAGAAGGCGGAACGGAACTTCTGCTTGAGCCGGCTGAACACAGAGCTGTTGCCCCGTATCGCGAAGCGCTAAAAGCCGACGGGATCCCGGTGACGTCCTTTGCAGTTGATGATGTCCAGGCTGAATACGAGCGCCTGATTGGCTTGGGAGTGGAATTCACCCAGAACCCTACCGAGGCTGGCCCGGTCACTGTCGCGACTTTCGACGATACCTGTGGCAACCTGATCCAGATTTCCAGCTACCAGGGATGAAAAACTGGGCCCGACGTGAGTCGGGCCCAGTTTTTGCCATCCGGGTTATTTCAGCAGTGCGCGCTTGAGGGTATCCAAGCCAACCGATCCCAATTTCAGGGCGGCGGTGTGGAATTCCTTGAGCGAGAAGGCATCGCCTTCCGTGGCCGCGTACTCATCACGGATTTGTTCCCACAGCCTCTGGCCGATTTTGTAGGATGGGGCCTGTCCCGGCCAGCCCAGGTAGCGGTTGTATTCGAAGTCCAGCTGGCCCTTGGAAAGATCCAGGTTCCGCTCCAGGAATTCGTAGCCCTTCTCTGCGTCCCAGGCGCCCTTGCCCCACTGGGGCGGCATCTGCAATCCGAGGTGCACGCCGATATCAAAAACAACTCGAGCCGCGCGCAGGCGCTGTGCATCGAGCATTCCCATGTAGTCGCCGGGGTCATCGAGATAGCCGAGCTGGTGCATGAGCCGTTCTGAATACAGCGCCCACCCTTCGCCTTGGCCCGAAACCCAGCACATCAACCGGCGCCAGCTGTTCAAGGTCGCGGCTTGCAGCTGCGCCGTGCCAATCTGCAAGTGATGTCCTGGCACGCCTTCGTGGTACACCGTGGTCAGCTCGGCCCAAGTGGTGAACTGGTCCTCGCCTGGTGGCACCGACCACCACATGCGCCCGGGACGGGTGAAGTCCTCGGACGGTCCGGTGTAGTAGACCCCTCCGTCCTGGGTCGGGGCGATCATGCATTCGATGCGGTCCATCGGCGCCGGGATTTCGAAGTGCGTTCCCGCTAAATCGGCGATGGCCTGGTCGGCCTTGTCCTGCATCCACTCGCGCAAGGCATCGGTGCCGTTGAGCTTCCGGGCCGGATCCTCGTTCAGTACGCGCTTAGCCTCGTCGATGGTCGAGCCCGGCTTGATTTGCTGGGCGACACGCTGCTGTTCAGCGATGATGCCATCGAGCTCGGCAATGCCCCAGGCGTAGGTCTCTTCCAAGTCGACGGTTGCGCCAAGGAATCGCCGGGACATGAGGGCATAGTATTCGCGCCCCACGGCGTCTTGTTCCGGAGCCTGAGCCAGAAGCTCGGCATCCAGATATTCGGCTAAACGGCGATAGGCGAGTTTCGAGCCTTCGGAACCGCGTTCCAGGCGCTGGGCCAAGGCGGGATCAACGGCACTGCCAGCGACAGCGAGCTGATCAAAGAATCCGCCGTCCTTGGCGTAGTCAATTGATTGGGTGGTGACAATCCGGACCTGGCGCTTGGCGGGAACCATCGAGTTGGCTGCCGAATCACGCAATGATGCAATATAGCCGTCAATGGCTGCCGGCATGTTTTCGAGCCGCTGGGCGATAAAGGCGAAATCCTCCGCTGACTCCTGGGGCATCAAATCGATGATCGAGCGGATTTCCTGGGCCGGGCTGGCGATGTTATTCAGTTCCGTGCGGCCGGTGAACAGGATTTCCAATTCGAGCCCGAGGCGCTCGGTCATGGCATCGAGGGTGACCTCATCCACGGAATCAACGGGTGCGGCATTGGCCAGGGAACTGAGGGTGTCGCTCAGGAGCCGGATTTGCCCGGTAGTGCCGGCGGGGGAGTAATCGCCATAGGCGGATTCGTAGCCGGGAAGGCCAAGGGAGACACCCCATTCGGGGGTGAGCTCGAGGCTTTTGCGATAGAACTCCTCGGCGGTTTTGTCGATCGCAGATGGTTCGCGGTGCGGTGCGGGAGATGTCATGTAGCTAAGAGTAGTTGATATGAAAGATTTGTTGAAGAGTTTTTCCCTGGAACCCCCCAAACCTGGATATCCGCAGGTTCCGTTAAAATATTTCGTGAGCGAACGGCCTAGTCACCCGCATGGGGAGAAGTCACCATGGCGCGCTTTTTATCGCATCGATAGAATTGGTTGGCGTTGACTATGCATACGGTGATTAAAAACCATCAGCCGGCGCGCACTCGTACCAGCAATTCAAGGAATGACCTTTAATGGCCAGAACTGCCTCATCCGGTTGGACCGGCATGCTGAAAAGCACCGGTTTCAAAGCAACTGCCATACCGGTAGCTGCGGCCCTCGCCGTCACCGGGGCCATTATCTACCCCGGATTCGAAACCGCTGACGTTGAACTCAACGACGGCGGCGTCTGGGTGGTTAACCAGTCCGAAGGCAAAATTGGCCACGTCAATTACCAGTCGCGCACCATCGATGGCGGCGTAGCTACGCCACTGGCCAGCTACGACCTGGTCCAGCACGAGGAAAACGTGATGGTCCGCAATCTGGAGCAGGCATCACTGACCACCATTGACCCATCCATGGTTCAATTTGCTGGCGACAACAACCTGCCCGCGAACTCGACCTTCTCCTTCGGCTCATCCGTCGTCGCGGTCACCGATGCAGAACACGGCACGGTGCAAGCCAGCTCCCTGGAACATATCGGCGACTTCAAAGGCGAAGGCGCTGAACCCCTGATCGATTCCGAGGGCGACGTCGGAGCCGTGGTGGGCACCGACGACACCATTTGGGCGGCCGATTATGCCGCCGGCATCCTTTCCAGCTTCACCCTGGACAACGACGGCGCGGCCGTCGCCGGCGAGCAGTTTGAAATCTCCGAGCTGACGTCCATGAAGAAGCCGCAGCTTTCCGCAGTGGGAGACACTGCGGTGGTCTTCGACGACACCAGCGGCGAACTGGTCACCTCCGAGGGCGGCAAGGCCACCTTGGAGAATGCAGCCAATGCCCGCATCCAGGCCCCGGGACCGGACTCCGACAACGTGGCCATTGCCCTGGACCAATCGCTGGCCACCGTCTCGCTGTCCGGCAAGGACACCAACTACGAGCAGGTCGACACCGCCGGCACCCCGATTGCACCGGTGCGCGTTGGCTCGTGCACCTACGCCGCCTGGCAGACCAGCGGCGAATACGTGCGATTCTGCGATGATCCCGCTGGAAACCAGCGCACCCTCATCCCGGAAATGACCGAGGGCGCAGAACTGGCCTTCCGCGTCAACCGCGATGTTGTTGTGCTCAACGATGTTCATTCGGGCCAGGTGTGGCTGGCCAACGAGGGCATGGAAATCGTCAGCAACTGGAGCGACCTGGAACCACCGGCCGGCGAAGGCGAAGCCAAGGAAGAAGAAACCAAGGAAATCACCGACGCCATCGAGCTGCCCAACCGCACCGAGGAAAACAAGAAGCCGATCGCCGAAAACGACCAGTACTCGGTGCGCCCCGGGCGCACCACCTTGCTGCCGGTGCTCTACAACGATGTGGACCCGGACGGCGATTTGCTGACCGCGGCCATTGAAGGATCCTCCCCGTCCTTGGGGGCCATCCAGCCAGTGCATGATGGCACCGGCTTCCAGATTGTGGTCCCCGAGGATGCCAAGGGATCGGCCAGCTTCAACTACACCACCAAAGATGGCCGCGGCGGGCAGGACACCGCCACCGTGAAGCTCAATGTGGTTGGCGACGACACCAACAAGGCACCGGAACAGCAGCGCACCACGGTGCTGCGCGTGCAGCAGGGCGAATCGGTAAGCCACAACCTGCTCACCGACTGGACCGATGCAGAAGGCGATGACCTGCGCTTGCTGGGCGGAACCTCCGAGGGCGACGACGTGATCCGCGTCCAGCCCGATGGCACCATGACCTTCCAGGACGATGGCAAGAAGCTGGGACAAAAGGAAGTCGCCATCCAGGTCTCCGACGGCCAGGAAAGCACCAAGGGCCGTGTCCTGGTGGAGGTGATGGCGGAATCCACCATCAAGCCGGTGACCGCCACCGACCACGTGGTCACCAATATCGGCGAATCGGCAAGCTTCAGCCCGCTGGAGAACGACACCGACCCCACCGGGGACGGACTGCGCCTGGCCGGCGTTGATGACGTTCCCGGATTGGAACTGGCCTCCAACGCCCAAACCGGAGCCGTCACCGTCAAGGCCGAGCGTGCCGGAACCTACTACGTGGAATACATGGCCACCAACGGCCCGGCCAGCGCTCCGGGCCTGGCCCGCATCGACGTGAAGAAACCCGAAGAGCAGGCCGCCGACCCGATCGCCGTGCGCGATGTCGCCCTGCTGCCGGCAGGCCAAGACGTGCTGGTCAACGTCCTGGGCAACGATACCGACCCGGCCGGCGGCGTGCTGGTGGCCACCGGCGTGCAAAGCGCCACGGACAAGCCGTTCTCCACGAGCATTGAACGCAACACCTTTGTGCGCATTACCGACGTGCGCGGCCTGACCGACCCCACCACCATCAGCTACACCGTCTCCAACGGCAGCCACGAAGCCACCGGTTCCATCCGGGTCATCCCGATTCCCGCGCCGCCGCGCATGGACCCGCCGCAGGCCAACCCGGATACCGTTACCGTTCGTGAAAACGACGTGGCCACCGTCAAGGTGCTGGAAAACGACATCCACCCCAACGGCGGAGAACTCACCCTGCGCCCGAAGCTGGAAGAAACCGAGGGCCTGGGCGAAGGGTCCATCATTTCCGTCGCCGATGACACCGTCCGCTTCCGCGCAGGCGACTTCGGCGGCAAGGCCAAGCAGGTTTCTGCCGTATATACGGTCGCTGGCCCCGATGGCCAGGAAACCAGCGCCACCGTGACCTTCAATATCCAGCCCGCGGCCGAAGCCAGCGACCTGGAAAAGAACAGCCCGCCAAATCCGGAACCGGTCACCGGCCGCGTATTTGCCGGCTCCAGCACCAACGTGCAGGTGCCAATCGACGACATCGATCCGGACGGCGACTCGGTGTCCCTGGTGCAGTTCGGCGACTCGCCGCGCCTGGGAACCGCCAAGATCCGCGATGGCTCCATCGACTACACCGCCAACCCCGATGCTTCGGGCACCGACGAGTTCAGCTACGTCGTGGAAGACCGCCTCGGCGCCCGCGCCACCGGAACCATCAAGATTGGCGTGGCTCCGCTGGCCGAAACCAATAACTCCCCGGTCGCGGTCAACGACTTCCTCACCGTGCGCCCGGACCGCCCCGTGGCCGTGGACGTCATGGACAACGACACCGACCCCGATGGGGATCCCATCGCCCTGATGAGCGATGTTTCCAGCGAATCAGGCGCCGATGTGAGCGTTGCCGATGGCCGGGTGCTGCTGACCTCGCCACCGGATGACGGCAGCATTTCGGTGCGCTACATGATTTCCGACGGCCGTGGCGGCACGGCGGCCGGAACGCTGAGCATCAAATCCGATCCGCAGGCCCAGCTGCTCGCGCCTATTGCCCGCGACGACCGCGTGTCCCTGGAACAGGTCATCGAAAACGACGAGATCACCGTGGACATCCTGCGCAATGACGAGGACCCCGATGGCAGCGCCGATGAACTCAAGGTCAGCCTGCCGGATAACCCGGGCAGCGCCAAGGTGACCGAGGATGGCCTGGCGATCACCGCCGGTGAACAGCCCCAGGTCATTGCCTATTCATTGGAAGACGCGGATGGCTTGACCTCCACCGCCTTCGTGCATGTTCCGGGAACCGCTGGCGCCCGCCCGATCCTGCGCAGCGGCCTGAAGCTCGAAGTGCAGGCCGGTGAAACCCTGCCGCTGAACCTCGAAGACCTGGTTCTGGTCCGCGAGGGGCGCAGCCCGCGGCTGACCACCGAGGAATCGGTGGCTTCCATGCCGGAAAACGATGGCGAATTGGTCAAATCCGCCACCGAGCTCTCCTTCCGCGCACCGGTTGATTTCGACGGTTCGGCCACGGTGAGCTTCGAGGTGACCGACGGCGAGGGACCTGACGATGAAAAGGGCCTGAAGTCCAAGCTCACCGTGCCAATCAACGTCACCCCGGCCCCGGGCCAGGACAATAGCGACGAAGAACAAGACCAGAACGAGGACGGCAAGAGCAAGGAAGAAGAGGAAGAAGAGGAAGAAAAGCAGCCCGACGAGAAGAACTTCGCGCCAACGCTGCAGTCCAACTCGCTGTCCGTCGGACAGGGCGAGGAACCTGCCCTCCTGGATCTTCGCATGGCCGCCAACGACGCCAATGAAGAAGATGTCCCGAAGCTGAAGTTCGCTGTCGGCTCGGTGGAAATCCAGGGTGTTGACGCCCAGCTGGTGGATGGCCACACGCTGAAGGTCAGCGCCGACGCCTCCACGCCCAAGGGCACCAGCGGCACCGTCTCGGTGACGGTCAGCGACGGGGTGAACCCGCCGGTGGCAGCGAATATGAGGGTGACCGTCACCGGCTCCAACCGCGAATTGCCGGTGGCAGTGGCCGATAACGTCGCCGATGCCGCCCAGGGCAAAACCGAAGTGGTTGACGTCCTGGCCAATGACCACAACCCGTATGCCGACCAGGGCCCGTTGCGCCTGATCAATGCCCGCGCCCTGCAGGACACCGGGAATGTCGAGGTCAAGGGCGACAAGGTGGCGATCACCCCGAAGGACGACTTCGTGGGAACGATGCGCGTGGAATACACCATTGGCGATGTCACCGAGGATGTGGCCCGCAACGTCATCGGCACCGTGACCCTGAACGTCAAGGGCGCACCGGAAGCACCGGGCCTGCCACGCGTGCAATCCACCGGCGATGAAAAGGCCGTGCTGCAGTGGGATCCGCCAGCCAACAACGGCTCGGCCATCACGCACTACACCGTCACCGGCGGCGGGCACACCCAGCAGTGCGCCACCACCACCTGCACCATCACCGGCTTGACCAACGACAAGGTCTACAACTTCACCGTGACCGCCACCAATGCGGTCGGCGAATCCCCGGCCTCAGCCCAGTCCGCCGATGCGCGCCCGGATGTCGAGCCGGAGCAGCCTGCTGCGCCGACCGGCACCAGCGGCGATACGCAGGCCGCGTTCAAGTGGACCGCTCCGGTCAGCCGCGGTTCGGCGATCCAGAGCTACACGCTGGAAATCTCCCCGGCCCCCGGCAACGGGATCACCCAGGTCACCGGAATCACCGGAACCTCGTACGTCTGGAAGGGCCTGAAAAACGGCACGGACTACCAAGTCCGGGTGCGCGCGGTCAACAAGGCCGCAAAGCCCTCGGTCTTCAGCGCCTACTCTGCTGCGGTCACCCCGGCCGGAAAGCCGTTCAAGCCATCGGCGCCGACCGCGGCCCGCAAGGAATCCGCGGTGGACGGCGGCGTGGTCAACGTGGCGTGGACTGCACCGGGAAACAACGGTGCACCGATCACCGGGTACACCCTGCGCGTATTCAAGTCGGGCACCCTGGTCAAGACCGTGGGCTCGATCTCGGCCGACCAGCGCAGCCAGAGCGTCACCGGCTTGAGCACCTCCGGCTCCTACACCTTCACCATTGCCGCGAGCAACCGGGTCGGCGCCTCTGCACAGAGCTCGCCTTCGGCAGCGGTCACCCCCTACGGGCGGCCCAAGACCATCTCGTCGGTGGCCGCCAAGGCCACCGGCGCCTACCGGATGGTGCAGCTGAACTTCCAGGCTCCGGGATCCAACGGCTCGAAGATCACCGGATACCAGTACTCCACCGACGGCGGGGCATGGAAGTCCTTCGGCGGCCCCGGCGCGGTGATCGACACCGGATCGAACGGCACCGCCCACACCTGGCGCGTCCGGGCGCTCAACGCTGCCGGCGCGGCGTCGCCGAGCCCGGCCAGCAACCAGGAAAGCGCCTACGGCCCGTTGCGCGATAACGCCAATATCTCCGCTTCGCACGGAGATGACTGGATCACCTTCAATTGGAACACCAATGCAGGCGAGGACAATGGCCGCACCGTCAGCCAGACCGTGAAGATCGGCGGAAACAATACCAAGAATGACGGCACGCAAAAGGTGACCGGCCTTGGCTACTCCACCGATCGCACCATCAAGGTCATCGCCAGCGATAACGCTGGGCAGTCGCGCTCCTGGTCCAAGACCGAAAAGACCAACCCGAAGCCGGCCCGTTCGGTGACCCTGTCCAAGGGGCCGAACTACAACGGCTACTCGAATTCCACCTGCGACCCGGATTGCTACAAGTACCACGTGGAGCTCTACAACTTCGCGCCAGGCACGCATACCTATCTGGCCCAGTGCTACCACTCCGGCGGCATGTTCTCCGATAACAACGTGACCTTCAACGTCAACGGCAACGGCCGGGCCTCCGCGGACCTGCCTTGCGTGATCGAGCCGGGCTGGTCCGAGCCGTACTACGCCGTCATCGATGGCACGCAATCCAACAAGACCACCTTCTAGCCACGCGCGGCGAGCGCAGCGCAATGCACTGAAAGGGCACTATGCCAACGACCATGAGCACCGAGCAGGCCAGCTGGTTCTGCGATACCTTCTCCACCCTGGTCTCCAATGTGGGCCAGTCCGTCTTGGGCAAGGACCAGACCATCAAGCTGGTGCTGACTGCCATGCTTTCCGAGGGGCACGTGCTGCTCGAAGACGCGCCGGGCACCGGCAAGACGATGCTGGCCCGCTCGCTGGCCGCCACCGTGAAGGGCAGCAACTCGCGCATCCAGTTCACCCCCGACCTGCTGCCCTCGGACGTCACCGGCATCACCATCTACGACCAGCGCACCGGCCAGTTCGAATTCCACCATGGCCCGATCTTCGCCAACCTGGTGCTGGCCGATGAAATCAACCGCGCCTCGCCAAAGACCCAGTCGGCGCTGCTGGAGGTCATGGAAGAAGGACGCGTCACCGTCGATGGCGTGACCTACCCGCAGGCCCGCCCCTTCATGGTGATCGCCACCCAGAACCCGATCGAGCAGGCCGGCACCTACCGGCTGCCCGAAGCCCAGCTGGACCGCTTCCTGATCAAGACCTCCATCGGCTACCCGGATCGCGCCGCCACCGTGGCCCTGCTCTCGGGCAGCGCCCAGCGCGACCGCTCGGCCAGCCTGCGCCCGGTGATCACCACCGAGGCCGTGGTGGAAATGGCGCAGCTGGCCACCACCGTGCACGTGGATGCCGCGGTGCTCGACTATGTGGCCGCGCTGTGCGAGCTGACCCGCGAGGTACCCGAAACCCGCCTGGGCGTCTCGGTGCGTGGCGCGCTGGCCATGGTGCGCGCGTCCAAGGTCTGGGCCGCCAGCCAGGGGCGCAACTACGTGCTCCCGGATGACATCAAGGAACTGGCCCCGCACATCTTCACCCACCGACTGGTCCTGGATCCGGAAGCCGAGTTCACCGGCACCACCGCATCCCAGGTCATCACCTCGGTGCTCGCCAAGGTTCCCGCCCCGACCCGCCGCGGAAGCGAAGACTCGGCAGCGGCGGCGGAAAACCAGGACTCCGGCTCCGGCCAGGAAGCGCATTAATGAACCGAAAAGCCAGGCGTTCCTCCCGGCGCAGCGCGCTGAACCGCAGGGCAGGCCAATCGCTGAGCATGGCCAGCGAAGCGCTGCAGGTCCTGCGCGAATATCTGCGCCCCGCCGCCAGCAGGGCGCGCACCTACAGCGACCGGTTCCTCGGCCCGCTGGGCTCGGTGATTTCGCCCTTGGGCTTCGCCGTGCTGGGAACCACGGTTCTCCTGTGGATCCTCGGCGCCGTCTTCGGCTGGCAGGAAGCGGTCCTCGGCGCATTCATGGCCACCGTTTTGCTGCTGGCCGCCGTCGGCTTCATCCTCGGTCGCAACGACTTCAGCGTGCAGCTGGATCTCCACCGCACCCGTGTCGCGGTAGGGGACCGGGCTGTGGGCGCCCTGCAGGTCACCAACAAGGCATCGCGCAGTGCAGCCCCGGTGATGATGGAATTGCCGGTAGGCCACGGTGCCACCGCCTTCCGGATCCCGCGCCTGGCTACTGCGCAGGAGCATGAAGAACTCTTCACGATTCCCACCCAGCGGCGCCAGGTGCTCAACGTCGGACCGGTGCGCTCGGTGCGCCAGGACCCCTTCGCGATTCTGCGCCGCCAGGTGAAGTGGACCGAAACCTACGAGCTGTTCATCCATCCGAAAA
>Ga0308157_10009407_pt1 | contig 10824 bp, 13 predicted proteins | sample PhyBR1_FD_201035 | JGI IMG/M metagenome (GOLD analysis project Ga0308157, IMG submission 201035) | Phyllosphere microbial communities from UC Gill Tract Community Farm, Albany, California, United States - DLSLB.R1 | ecosystem: Host-associated > Plants > Phyllosphere > Unclassified | place: USA...
AGAACAGGCCGGCAGCGACGGCGACAGCGAAAATCTTCTTCATGATCAACCCTCTTAGTGGTGCCACACGCATACACGACAACAGCCGATATTCAACGCCGATCCGTTAGGTGGGATATCGAAGCGCGGCGATGATCGAAGACGCCGGACGTCAAAGTCGCGCCTGGTCCACCGCGGAAGCGACCCGCTATCCCGCATCGGCACGCTACAATGGGGGGCACATCACCGATACGCTGCGGTGATGAAAATGGCGGAGACGGAGTCTGCCCAACCTTGGCCCGTAGGGGATCAGCCTAGACCGCACATCCCCTGATAACGTACAGTTATGCTTACATCTACCGTTCACTGACGACCATTGACGTTTCGCTAGAACCGCAACAAAGTGTGGGGCGCAATGTGGGGCGGGCAAGCCAATGGGTAATTTGACGGTGTTACAGGTGAAGGCGGCGAAGGAGCCGGGCCGCTACTCCGATGGCGGCGGCCTCCTGCTCGTTGTGCGGGAGAGCGGGGCCAAGTCGTGGCTTTGGCGCGGGCAGGCGGAGGGGAAGCGGCGGGACATCGGCCTGGGCACGTATCCAGCCGTGGGCCTATCCGACGCACGCGAGAAAGCCGCAGCGACGCGCAAGCAGCTCAAGGCCGGAGAAGACCCGGTGGCGGCCAAGAAGGCTGCACGAAAGGTCGTTGTGGCGCTGCCGACGTTCCGTGAAGCTGCCCAGCAGGCCCACGCCGAGCAACAGGCCGGCTGGCGCAACCCAAAGCACCGCGCGCAGTGGCTATCATCGCTTGAAGCGTATGCATTCCCCCGCCTGGGCGGGGAAGCTGTCGACAAGATCGACGGACCAATGATCCGCGACACGCTGCTGCCCATCTGGCTCGGCAAGCCCGAGACTGCGCGACGGGTACGGCAGCGCATCGGCGCAGTGCTCGACTGGGCCTATGCGAAGGGACATCGCGCTACCGAGGCCCCCATGCGCTCACTGTCCAAGGGACTGCCACGTCAGCCCAAGAAGGATGGCCACTTCGCCGCGCTGCCATACGAGAAGCTGCCCGCACTGATGCAGGCGCTTGGCGAGACCGAGAGCATCGGCCGCCTCGCGCTTCAGTTCCTGATCCTCACAGCTGGACGATCGGGTGAGGTGCGGGGCACGAAGTGGAGCGAGATCGACATGGCGACGTCGGTCTGGACCGTGCCGGCGGAGCGCATGAAAGCCGGCAAGCAGCACCTCGTGCCACTGTCCGCGCCTGCCTTGGCCATCCTGAAGCGCATGGCCGACGTAGTGTCGGACGATCTGGTCTTTCCTGGCATCACGGGCCGGACGGCCGAAGCTGACACCCTAGGCAAAGGGCGGCCGGGCGCACTAACACGTGTCGCCGGTAAGCGGCCAATGAGCGACATGACACTGACAAAGGTGTTGCGCACGGCTTGTGCGGTCGACGCGACCGTGCACGGCATGAGGTCGAGCTTCCGCGACTGGGCTGCCGAGCAAACCACGTTCCCCGGCGAGGTGGTGGAGTCTGCGCTGGCACATACGATTGGGAACAAGGTTGAGGCCGCATACCGCCGCACTAACTATCTGGAGAAACGGCGGGGCCTCATGGATGCTTGGGCTTCGTTCCTACACCCTTAGATCCTATTCGAGATCGGGCGATTGGTTGACTACGGCACTTCCACCTTCAAAACTTTTGTGCGCAGCCAAGGCAAGCCGATCGAGCCGATCTCGAAAAGCTTGCCAGTTTTCTTGAAAATTAGGATCACCTAGAGCGGCAGAGGAGCTCGCAGCTTTTTCAGCCACCTCGATCTCAGCTGCCTCGTCCTGGGGATTTTCAAACCATTTGATGAGGTTTTGCAGTCTCTCTTCGTACCATTCTGGCGTGTGAGTAAGAACTTTTTCCTCATCTGAAATAATGAATGGCGGGGAAATAAAGTCCTCTTTTTCTTGAAAAAAGGCCCGACAGAAATCGGAAACGAGGTCCCTGTCACATTTTCCTTGGCCAGATAGGCGATCGCCTAAAACGGCGGCGGAATCTTCGACGCTCAAATCAATCCAAAACAGAGGATAGCCCGCACCCCCCATTACACCTTTGAGGTGGATCTCCCCATCGTACCGCATGTCAACCGGAACGACGATCTGATTAGCAAGTCTCGGAGCCATAGCAAGTATGTATGCAACCTCGACGCTTATTATAAGCTTTCTTGCCGAAGCCTGGGTAGTTAATCTGAAACCAGTATCAATTGATGGGCCAATGTAATCGATGTTTATCTTGTCCGACTTGCCCGAATAAAAGTCGTTGAGAATTCTGCCATTCTCCGCAAAATAGTCACCAATCGGACCTGACTGCGAAAAGCTATCCCCACTAAGAACGACCTCTTTGTTTCTAATGGGAAACTCAGCCAACCAGACCGTGCTTTTAACTCCAAGGCGACCGTTGCCTTCCCTGCGTAGGAACTCACGCATCCCGTTTAAAGCTGTCATCCAACAGCGAACGGTTGCCAAAACCTGTCGATGGTCTGAAACTAGCTTTGTAAATAGGACCTCGTCACCAACGGTCTTCCAAAGCGTTGGTACTTCACCAAGATGATGCCCTTCGCCAAGATCGTCCGCGAGACCGTCCCACGCCTCGCGGACGGATTGCTGGGCTTCGAAATAGAATCCTTGGATCGTCGTAAACCAAGACGGGTCGTTCGGTTGCCCATTGGGTTCCAAAGCACCCAACTTTGACTGCTTCTGGGCAGTAGAACCGATGATATCCGCGCTAAGATAAATCCGCAGCCTAGGCTTTAGAAATTCTGGGCAACGTGCAAGATCTAACATTCAAAGGAGTCCTAGACCCTTTGCCCGCAACTCTGCCGCCTGCGCTGAGACGTCAAACCGTGCCGCTAAGCCTGCGATGTTAGCGTCTGCTTTATATGCCTGCTTGAAAGCCTTGCTCGGCATTAGGAACGCTGCGGCGAACCAATTAGCTTCCCACTCAAGTCGATCAGATCCACGACGCAGCGCCATCATTCGCTGCCCAACACGCGTCGGGTCCCAAAGGTAATGGAGAACGTAGTGTCCCAACTCATGGGCGATAGTGAAGCGATCCCGCGATCGACCAGTGTGAGCCGGTAAGATAATCTTGAACTCGTCCGGCGCTTCGACGTACAGGCTGCCCGACCGCTCCGGATCAGTGAGCAGAGTGTCCTTGATCTGGACCGTGCCACCAAGCTTCTCGACAAGTTTGGTCAGGTCACCGCCGGGGGTGTAGCCAAACTGTGACGCAAAGGATTCAGCCACCTCGTGGACCTGAGCCTTACTCAATCCCGACGGAGAGGCGTCCAAATAGTTCATCGATCCTCGCAAACGGAGTGGCGCGGCCATCTAGCCGCCAAACTGGGCTGATGCAACAGATTCATGATATGTTCGCAGAATTGACCGCTGTCAAATCTTCGCCCATGCACCTCACGTGCATTCAGACTGGGCCGCCGCCCAGGCCAACCTGCCTTCTCGGGCAAGGTGGCGAGCCACATAGGCGATGCGGCCGAGCAATCGGCAACGAAGCGAGGTACGTATGCACAAGTGGCACGACATTCGGTTGACCGCCGGCGACCACAGCAGCCCGGGTGACGGCCTCTGCCTGATGGAAGCGGTGGCGCTGTTTACCGGCGAGCGGCACGGCGACTGGCCGGCTTGTGTCTGCCCAGTGCTGATCGAGTTCGGCCGCGTGCTGAATGACACCATGCCCGATAAATGGCGCACCGACCTGCTGCTGCCGATAGTCCCCGCGCTCGTGGGTACGCGTGATCCGTTGTCAGATAGCTGCAGCATCAATGCCACTGGGCTGGAGCGAAAGCGCGCCGCCGCGCTGCTGACGTGGTGTGTAAACAGTCTTGCAGGCGTGACGCGCGGCGATGACGAAGCGGAGCTGCACGTCGGCGGCGCACTCGCAGACGCCAAGGAGGCCCTTCGCTTCGGCCAAGTCCAGCACGCTGCACGCAACGCCGCCGCCGCGCTTGCCTGGGCAGCGAAGGTCACAGCCGATCGCGAGCTGGCCTCAGCCCTCAGCGACGGCAGACCGCCCCACACTGCGGCAGAGCCCTGCGACCTAATCCTATGGCGAGGCGCGGTCGCCGCGTACCGCAACGCAGTCCGTTACGGCGAGCCCAGGGACCTCACCCACAGTCGCAGCACGAAGCTGCACGAAATGACAGGTCCTTTGGGTAGCCATTACACCTAACGCATCGGCGTAATCCTTCCCCAGACCTTAGCGAACCCAACCCGCCCCCCACGGTGTCCGTGATGAAGAGGCGACGAGCTAGGTCAAACGCAAGAGGCGCTGGTGCCTCTGCGATGAAGGACCGGACTATGACCCATACGCAGCCCGTACTCGTATCAATCGAGACTGCGCGCTCGATGCTTGGTGACATTTCGAAGACCACAATCTTTGCCATGATCGCCGCTGGCGAGCTGGAAACGCTAAAGCTGGGGCGACGCCGCTTGGTGCGAGCATCGTCGATCTACGCCATTGCCGATCGTGCGGTCGCGGCGTGATCCGCGATGCCCGCCAGCCGAGGGCTCCGCGATTGCCCTGAACGCAAAACGGCCTCGCATGGGCTGGCACCCAGCGAGGCCGTGAATGTCACACCTTCTCCAAGGAACAACACGATGGAACATACATTAAATCTGACGAGCCAACAAGAGTCGGGGACGGCCCGTTTGGCTAGCCTTCCCGATATTCGGAACGCGTTGCTCGATCCTAAAAGCCTTGGCGCGACCGTGTGCCACCGCTTCTACGAGGGCAACCAGTGCGATATTCCGACGCTCGCCATCTCGCACGGCGAGGCCCGCTACATCTATCATGATAGCGAAGAGGAGGCTTGGCTGTGCTGCCGGCTAGAGGAGTTGATCCTTGGAGAAGTTGCGCCAAAGCGGCTTCGACTCGCGCTACGCAACCTGCCGCACACGGTAGAGCACGAGACGCAGCGCAGTAACCGGGTGCAATCATGACCGCGCCGCTCGTCCCCGACAACTCCGAAAGGGACCGCGCCATGCACGACCTGACGGCCGCACTGACAGCACCGGACGCAATCGAGCAACTAGGTTTCGAGGTCTACGACCGCATCCGTCATGTGTCCGCCTGCTGCCTGGGCAGGGCCACCCGGCTCATCCGCTTCGCCGGCCAAAACGCGGCCATCCCGCTTGACGAGCGCCAGCGCCAGCGTGCCGTGGCATACGTCAGGCAAGCCGGCTGGGCCGCCCTGACCGCCGCTGAGATCGACCACTGCCTGCGCAGCGCCACCGTGCGCGATGCGCCGCAGGCAAAATCCAACAGGAAAGGAGCGGCAGCATGAGTGCCCTCGCACCCGATCGCGCCGCGATCGAAGGCTTCCTCGCCCAGGTGGGCGGGGACGCAATCCAACTCGTGACCTTCCCGGCTGTCGGCGGCCCTTCCCAGGCCCGTTGGTTTGGCGATGACGCCACAGGCGCAGCCGCCTGGGCGACCGAGCGCAACGCTGCAGGTGCCAACGTTTACTACTCCGTGAACGTCGTCCGCGCCGGCCTCAACAAGAAAGCGAGCAAGGAGGACGTGACGGCGATCCGGTACTGCCAGCTCGATGTTGACCCGCCCAAGGGAGGTGGCATCTTCGACAAGGCGGCAGCGGCGGCGAGGCTGCGCGACGCCACGGTGCCACCTCACGTCGTGGTCGATAGCGGCGGCGGCGTGCAGGCGCTGTGGCGGGTGGATGGGCTCGACACGCCAGCGGTAGAAGCCATCAACAGGTCGCTCATTACCCAGTTCGGCGGCGACCCGGCGTGCTGGAACGTCGATCGAATCCTGCGCGTGGCCGGCACCATCAACCACCCTACTCACAAGAAGCTAAGCGCAGGTCGCGTGCCCGCTGCCGCCGCTCTCCTGTCCGTCACAGATGGCCGCACGACGCCTGCGGCGCTGTCGGCGGCGTATGGGGCCGCTCCCATGCCCGATTGCGCTAAGGTCGCGGCTCCGGTGGCCCTGGCCGGCGGCTTGGCGTCGCTTGACGCCTTGGGCATCGGCACGGGTGACCCGCTTCGCCAGCTGCTCGCCGACCCGGCGGGCGACGACCGTTCGGCCGACACCTATGCCGCAGCGTGTGACATGCACCGGCGAGGCTTCGACGCCGATCAGATCGCCGCAGTGCTCCTCGACCCCGAGCTGCCGATCAGTGCGCACTGCCTCGCCCAGGCCAACCCCGAGCGGGCGGCGCACCGGGCGGTCGAGCGTGGGCAGTCGGCTGTCGAGGCTGACGGAGATGGGTTCGAGGTGCTGGCCGATGCGCACCGCGCGGCGGCGGCGATCAGCGCCACGCCGTTCGCGTGGCCGGCGGCTCACACCATCCCGCCCAGGCGATGGCTCTACGGCCGCGACCTTCAGCGCGGAAACGTGTGCGCGATCGTTGCTCCCGGTGCTACCGGCAAGACCGCGCTGACCGTCGGCATGGCGCTGGCGATGACCACCGGAAAACCACTCCTAGGCCACGAGGTACACGGCGGCCCGAAGCGGGTCTGGCTTTTCAATCTTGAGGATGACCTCGACGAGCTGGCCCGCTCTTTCAGCGCCGCGGCGTGGGAGCACGGCATCGATCCATTGCGCGATGTCGCTGGTCGGCTGTTCCTGGACAGTGGCGTGAGCGGGCCGGGGCTGTGCACTGCAAAGCAGGTCCGACAAAGCGTTTCAGTGCTGGAGCCAGTATACGCTGCGCTAAAGGCAGAGATCATTGCACGCCAAATCGACTGCCTTATCGTCGACCCCTTTGTCAGCAGCCATCAGGTAAATGAAAACGACAACGGCGCGATCGACGCGGTGGTCAAGGACTGGGCAAAGGTCGCAGCGGCCACCGACTGTGTGATCGTGCTCGTGCACCATACATCCAAGGCGGCAGGCGCGGAGGTCACCGTTGACCGGGCGCGCGGCGCTAGTGCGCTGCCTAACGCCGCGCGATCAGTGCTCGTACTGAACCGCATGACTGACGACGAGGCCCGGCGGTGGGGCATCGAACCCGGCGATGCACGCCGTTTCTTCCGGGTTTACAACGATAAATCGAACAGAGCGCCGGCGGCTACTGAAGCCGATTGGCACGAGATCGTGGGCGTCGACTTGCCAATGGTGAGGGAGACGATTGGATTGGTGACAGCGTCGGTGCGGTAACGCGATGGTATCCCCCGACGGCTGGCACAGCTGAGCCGTTGGCTCCAATGATGGCGGCCGACGTGCAGACACTGATCGCCCAAGGCGAGTGGCGTGAAAGTGACCGGGCCGAACGGTGGGCGGGCAAGCCAATCGCCCAGGTCCTGGGGCTGGATGTCGATGACAAGGGCCAGCGCGCCCGCGTCAAAGCTGTTCTGAAAGACCTTCTCGCCGACGGCACCTTGGCGAGGGAAGAACGCCGCGACGCCACCCGTCAGATGCGGACATGGATCATCCCTGGAACTGCCCAAGGGCATGTCGCAAAATCTGCGAGTGGCCCAGAGGCGGAGCCCGCACCGGTAAATGCACCACTGGTGCAGCCGTCTGGTGCACTGGCGCACAAAGGCTCTCAAGCGGTGCACCGCACTAGTGAATCCCCCTTAGGGGATCACTGTAGTGGTGCGGAGCGGGCGAGATCGGTGACCGTTACAAAAACCAGTGGAGCAAAGGCTTCTCGCGGAACGACTACCGCCACCCCTGGGCAAACCTCCACCGTGCCGGTGGCAAGCGATGGGAGCGAATTCCTGTGAGCGCGCTTCATGACGCAAAGGGCCATGTCGCAGAAAACGACATGGCCGAGGAAGGTTGGAGTGACGACGAATTTGCGCTCCAATCCATGGAAGGACGGGCTCCGCCATTTGACGCTGCCGACTTCGTGCGTGCCGCTCGGTTGAAGGCGGATCAGGCCGCGCCCCTGCGCTATCCACGTTTCGCCCCGCCGCCCGGCTGGGAACCTCCCCACCAACAGTTCGACCGGTTCGCGTTCAACTGCCAGCCCGGCGACCCGAGTGACGTGGCTGGCTGGGCACGATGGCTGCGTGCGCTCGATGAGCGCGGCAACGACAGCTACCGCAAATTCTGCTGGAAGCACGGCGACGACCGCAAGACACGGCGGGTGCTCCTGCGCTTCGCCACGTCGATGGGGCTTCCCTCTGGGCTATGCGCGGCCATGGGCCTCATCCCGCTGCGCCAGCAGTGCTCGGCTTGGGCGAGGCAGGCAGGCCGTCCCTGCCGCAACTATGCCGGTCCCAACGGCCGTTGTCGCTTCCACGGCGGTCGATCGCGTCCGCCACGTGGCAACAAGAATGGGCAGAAGCATGGGCGCTACTCGATCGAGGCTCGCCGTGCCCGGTTCGCCGAGAAGCAGCAGGAGGGCCATCAGCCGAGGCGGCCGGAGCCGATCTGAGCGTCTTGGCCGGCCGCTACCAGCAGCTCTACCTGGGCTGCCGCACGTAATACGCCATGGCATCTTTCTCTGGCGTATTGCCATCGAACACCGGATAGTAGGCATTGGCGGGCTCGGAAGCACAGATGAACCGGTGAACTGTTTCCTGGCTGGTGCCGGGTATCACATCGGACAGAGCTTCGTTCTCTGTCTGCGTTGTTGGCAGGCCATCCGCTGCATAGGTCACGAGCGTTTTGATGCGCATCTGAGGCTCGTCGCCACATCGAACCTCTTCCAAGAATTTCGAGTGCTGCAAGCGGATCGGTCGCTTACCATCCACCACCTCGTAGACATCAACCCAAGCCCGAGCGAGACGACTGGGCGTAGCATCCTTGATCGTGTTTCGATCAACGTAAAAGCGCACCTGCTTCAGGCCGTCGTTCACAGTGCTGACGAAGAAGAAGTCCGTCTCAGCATTGCGGGCACGGACCTCGGCGTCATGCGCCTCGGTAATTTCGTACATCGAGCGCTGAGCGTGCAGCGCGGATGCGGACCCGCCCAGGATGATGAGAGCCCCGATGGGCGCGCGCAGAACGGTAACTCTCATTTTTCAAACACCACCTTGAGCAGCGACAGAACGGGCAGGAAGTGTCCCTTTGCTGGGTCCGCGAATGGCTTTGACCCGTCAGTCAGCGTCATTTCCATTCTGCGCTCCAGCTTAGTGCAGTCGAAGCCCGCCATGCTGGGCTGGTCCTTACGCTCACGAATGGCGAACACCTTCTCGAGCTTCTGGTCGACCCGTACGGAATACCGCGCGCAGGCCGGATCGTTGTTCTCGTAGCTGATCTGATCGACGCCCCACGTAGCCGGGTAGATCGAGAGGTCAGGCGAGTCCACATATCCACCGTTGATGCCGTAGCTGACCTCGTAGCAGCGGCGTTCATCGCGACGGCAATCTATTCGCACAGCCCCTGCAACCAAGGCGCTGCCGCCGTCGATCCTGTTCCAGCGTCCCTGGGCAACCGTCAGGTCGCTTGTGCTAACCACCGTCGCAAGAGTGGCAGGTTGTGCTGGCGAGTTGGTCTGTATGACCGCGATCTCGCGCGCTCCCTCGAACAGGAGCAGCATGATGAAGAAGGCAACTTTCCACCAGTTCCACCGACGCCACCAAGACGGATGCACTTCTTGAACCACCGTCTCTGCCCCCCGCGCTTGTCAGGAAGCTAGTCGCTGTAGCCGACACGATGCAAGCGATGTGCTCGGTAGAGCACCGCCCAGTGAGCGCAGGCTAACCCGCGAACTTGCCCAGAATGTCGACAAGCACCGCGAGCTTGCCCTGTAGGGTGAGCCACGCGGCGATCCCGCCGACGACGGCAACCCCAGCAGCCTTGCCCAAAGTTTTGGCGAACTCGTCGGCGGCGGCATCAGCCTTGCCGCCGATCCACTTGGCGACTTTGCCGGCCACTCGCGCGATCGTCTGGCCGGCAGTGCGCAGCCTGCTCGTCGAGGGTGTAGGGCTCACAGCCTCCTGTCGGACGGCGTCGATCGCCGCCAAGGTCTCCGCCCTCTCGACTTCGGTGAGCGCGAACTCGGGAGGCGGCTGGTTGTGGCCGATCCCGACCGCGGCACCGTCGCCGATGTCCTCTCCCGTCGGCACAGCCCGCAGTGCGCGCTCGGCCTCGGCGGCGGCGGTGAGGAGCTGATTGGCTAGGGCTTGCCTGTCGTCGAAGGTTGAGGCGAAGGACGAGAAGTTGGCAGACCCGTCCGTCTGAATGGCGAAGCGGAACCGCATGACATTGGCAGATGGGACCGCCGAGTAGCCGACCTCCAGCAGCTCTACCGCAGCAAACAAGCCAGAGGTGTTCCGAAGCAGAGCAACCTGCCCGACCCTGGGCGACCGGGTTCGCGATGTAAAATCCGCAGCGGCGACAACGTCGGGGGTGACCTGCCCGATGGTGGCGATCCCCTCGGCGACTGCCACTCCCTCGATCCCGGCAGGGTCATTGTAGAGGTAGGCCGATCCTCGACCTGCGGCGCTCCATCTCGTTTCGAAGGACCATGGTTCAACACCGATGACGAACCGACCATCGTGGCTGGCGTAGTTGAACGTGACCTCGCCCGATTGCCGCTCGTCTTTCGGCGGCTCTACGCTATTCAGCTTCGGCACTGCATCCCCGCCCATCAGATCGCTACCCATGCAGCGCCCGCACATCGTAGCGGGCAAAGCGATAGGGTCCAGCCGCGTTGAAATGCGACTGTGGGGCTATTTGTGGGGCTCTAGCGGAGCACAAAGCGAAAACATCGAGTTTTCAAAGCTTTGCAGATAGCAGCTGGCGGAGACGGAGGGATTCGAACCCTCGGTACCAGTAAACCCGGTACGGCGGTTTAGCAAACCGCTGGTTTCAGCCACTCACCCACGTCTCCGGCTGCAGCAGATGCGGGGCTATAGCGAGGGT
>Ga0308157_10009411_pt1 | contig 10822 bp, 8 predicted proteins | sample PhyBR1_FD_201035 | JGI IMG/M metagenome (GOLD analysis project Ga0308157, IMG submission 201035) | Phyllosphere microbial communities from UC Gill Tract Community Farm, Albany, California, United States - DLSLB.R1 | ecosystem: Host-associated > Plants > Phyllosphere > Unclassified | place: USA...
TTTTTGTTCCCAGGTTTCAGCTTTTAATGTGATTTCTTCTTCACTTCCATCGAGAATGACGGAGATTTCATCTTCATCCAAATAAGAAATCTGAGCAAGTTTTCCGTTGTAATATTTTTTGTCGGGCGAAGTGTCATTTCGGATAAACATAATTTGAGCGCCGATTTTCAGTTCCAAAACCTCATCATTCGGATATTGCGTTTCCTTGAATTCTCCTTTCACATCGGCGCTGTAAGAATGCACTCTTCCCCCGAGTTCCTTTATTTTTTGTTGGTTGATATCATCCGCCATTTTATTGTGCGAACATAAGTAAACGTAAGCTTCATCTTTCGGATTGAAATCTGGCTGATATCTTTTGTTCAACGTTTCGAAATCGATATCTTCGGTAATTCCGTCTCGGATGGCGTTTAGGATTTCGAGGAAATGTTCGTCGGTTTGACGGTAAACTTTGGTCAGTTCCAGCGTGATAAAATTACTGCCTTCCAAAGCTTTGGCGTGAAAGAAAAACGGTGAAGCATAATACATTGCCAAGATATATTCGTCTCTCACAACCGGAGGCAATTGATAAAGGTCACCAATGAACAACATCTGAACGCCACCAAATTTCTGCTGATTTCTGCGGACGTGTCTCAAAGCAAAATCCATCATATCCAAAACATCCGAACGCAACATCGAGGCTTCATCAATGATGATAATTTCGATTTCTCTAAGAAGTTTCAGCTTGTCTTTTCGGTATTTGAAATGCGACATCAAATCCGGAATATTGTTGCCGAGATTTTGGTCAATTCTTTCTGTCGTTGGGAGAAAAGTCCGGAGTGGCAACCCAAACATAGAATGGATGGTAACGCCACCAGCGTTGATGGCCGCAATCCCTGTGGGCGCCACTACAATGTGTTTTTTCTTGGTTTTTTTTACAAAGTCGTTTAGAAATGTAGTCTTTCCGGTTCCTGCTTTTCCTGTCAGGAAAATGTTTCGGTTGGTATGTTCTACGATTTCAAAAAGAGAGTCATTCATCGATTCAAAAATACGGAAAAAAAGACACAGAAATCAAGTGAGAAGAATCAAGAAAAAAGGTAAAGGATTTCAAAAATTAAAAGGCTTCGAGAGTCTCAGCCTGACAAAAGAACTAAAACTATCCACCAAAAATTACTTAATTCTATCTGGATTCTGCTTCAAAAAACTATCCCAGCCAGAGTAAGATTTATCAGTAGAAATACTTCCTGAGTTGAAATGATGACAAACTGCAACAGCCAATCCATCAGACGCATCCAGATATTTTGTAGGAAATTCTTTCAGGTTTAAAAGATTCTGCAACATTCCCGCAACTTGTTCTTTGCTGGCATTTCCGTTTCCGGTGATGGCCATTTTGATTTTCTTAGGAGAATATTCTATGATGGGGACGTTTCTGTGGAGACTGGCTGCCATTGCGACACCTTGTGCTCTGCCCAGTTTCAACATACTCTGGACATTTTTTCCGAAGAAAGGAGCTTCCAAAGCAGTTTCATCTGGATGGTATTCATCAATCAAAGCCAAAGTTTTATCGAAAATAACTTTAAGCTTAGTTTCGTGATTTTCGTATTTTTTCAGAATTAATTCGTGGATAGCGACCAACTCCATTTTATTTCCTTTGACAGAAATAATTCCAAAACCCATAATACTTGTTCCAGGATCAATTCCTAAAATAACTTTTTCAACTAACATATCGGCAAAATTACGTTAAGATTTTCATAAATGTCGAAAGAGAAAATATATTTTCATTGAAAGTTATTAAATTTAGAAACCTAAAAAATAACTATTAAAACATGAGAAATTTTCTACTGACTGCGGCAGTCGTTTTCTACGCCGGTCTTAATACGCCTGTATTTGCACAAAAAGCCGATACTCCAAAATTTATAAGTAATACAGAAGGAATTAAAGAATATTCCCTAAGCAACGGGATGAAAGTTCTTTTGATGTCTGACCCATCTCAAAGTAATGCCATTGTAAACATCGTTTATAACGTAGGTTCAAAGCACGAAGGTTACGGCGAAAAAGGAATGGCGCATCTTCTGGAACATATGTTGTTCAAAAGCACCAAAAAGTTGGGCGACATCAAGAAAATGTTGTCTGACAAAGGCGGAAATGCCAACGGAACAACTTGGTACGACAGAACCAATTATTACGAAGTTTTCCCCTCCAATGATGAGAATCTAAAATGGTTCCTGGAAATGGAGGCAGACAGAATGGTAAATGCAACAATTCTCCAGTCTGATTTGGATAAAGAGTTCTCCGTAGTAAGAAACGAATTCGAAATCGGGGAGAATAGTCCTAGTGGCGTTTTGATGGAGCGGATCATTTCGGCAGCTTATCTGTGGCACAACTACGGAAACAGCACGATTGGAAGCAAAGAAGATGTGGAAAGAGTAAAAGCGGTAACGCTTAGAAAATTCTATGAAAAATATTATCAGCCGGACAATGCGACTTTGATTGTTGCAGGAAAATTTGATGAGAAAAAAGCATTGGAATATATTGCTCAAAATTTCTCAACCATTGCAAAACCAGCGAGAGTTCTGGATACGCCTTATACTTTGGAACCGGCTCAGGACGGCGAACGATTTGTAGAATTGAAGCGTGCCGGAGACAGCAAAGTTGTTGGAGCGCTTTATCATACAGCGCCTTACGCAGATAAAGATTATGCGGCTTTGGACGCTTTGCAGGAGATTTTGACGGCTGACCCTTCCGGTTATCTTTACAAAGCGATGATAGATTCTCACAAAGCAGCATCTGTTTACGCTTATCAGCCATTGGTGAGAGATGCAAGTTTTATGTATTTCGGTTTGGATATCCCTGCGGATAAAGATTTGAAAACGACGGAGAATGATTTCCGTGCAGAGTTGGACAAAATTGCCACCATCAAATATACAGACCAAGACGTTGCAAGAGCGAAAGCAAAAATCCTTAAACAAATAGAAAATACGAAGAATAACACCATTGGTTATGCTGTAAACCTGACCGAGATTGTTGGTGCAGGAAACTATAAGTTGGGAATGATTTATCGTGATACGGTTGAGAAACTGACAGCTGCCGATATCCAAAGGGTTGCAGCCAAATATTTCAAAACCAATAACAGAACGGTTGGTGTTTTCATCCCTTCAAAAGATGAGGTGAGAGTGAAAAATGTAGAGTACACCGATGACCAAATCGCCACTTTGACCAAAGATTACAAAGGAAAAGCATTGGAAAAAGATGCAGCACCTTTCGAAGCAAGCATCAAAAATCTGAAAGCCAATTTGACGGAAGGCAAACTAAGCAACGGAATGAAATACGGCTTAATCAAAAAAGACATCAAAGGTGGTAAAGTGCTTGGAAGCTTCAAATTCCCTGTGAGTAACGCGAAAGATTTAACGGGGAAATCAGATGTTGGTGCTTTGATGGCTCAGGTTCTGAAAACCGGAACCAAGTCGCACACCAAAGAGCAAATCCAGGATATGTTGGATCAGTGGAAATCTAATGTCAACTTCGGGTTCAGTGGTCAGACATTGTTTGTGAACTTCAGCACGTACAAAGAAAACTTACCGAAAGTAACGTCATTAATCAAAGAAATCTTGACCGAATCTACTTTCCCTGAAGGAGAATTGGTAAAAACAGTGAACGAGTACAACACGTATCTTGAAAGTTCTCTGAACGACCCGCAGTCTATCGCCTTCACAGAAATTGAAAAAATCACAGAGAATTATCCTAAGGAAAGTATCTACTACACCGCTTCTACTCAGGAACAGATTGATAATAACAAAAAAGTAAAGAGAGAGGAATTGGTAGATTTCTACAACAAAATTTTGGGAAGTAACAACGGTGTTGGTTCAGTAATCGGTGATGTAGACAGCAAAACGGTTGCAGCATTATTGGAATCGACTTTCGGAAAATGGGATTCCAAATCTAAGTATGAGTTCATCAAACCAGAACTTTTCACAACCAAAAAACAAGACAAAGATTATCTGACACCGGACAAAGAAAATGGTGCGGCTGTAGGGAAAATCAGTTTCTCTATGGACAGGAAATCAGCAGATTATCCAGCTTTCGTGATAGCTAACGAAATGTTGGGAAGCGGTGGTTTCCTGACTGCCAGAATCCCAACCAGACTTCGTGAAAAAGAAGGAATAAGCTATGGCGCAGGTTCTTACGTGAATATCCCAATTGATAACAACGTAGCATCTTGGGCTTGGTACGCTTTCTTCAATCCGACTAAAAAAGATTTGGTAAACAAAGCTTTGAAAGAAGAAGTGAACAAAGCCGTGAAAGATGGTTTCACAGAAGAAGAATTCAAATCTAATTTGACCTCCTGGCTAAACTCCAGAAAAACGGGCTTAGGGAACGATAATACCTTGATGGGATTAGTCAATTCTCAACTTCAGTATGGTCAGTCTTTGGATGAGTATGACACTTTGGAGGCGAAAGTTTCTGCGTTGAAAGTTTCTCAAGTGAATGATGTTCTCAGAAAATACATCAGCGAAGATAAAATGACTTCTGTTTTTGCAGGAGATTTCAATAAGAAATAACAGCAATTTCTATAAAGCAAACCGTCTCAGAATTACTGAGGCGGTTTTTTTATTCAAAATAGCTTAAGTGTTATTTTCCTTGATTAATGACTTTAATGGTATCAGTTAAATTGTCTCTCAATAATGTCACAGAAATTACTTTTCCATCAGGAAATTCAAATTTCAGTAGATTCGGATAATCAGTAATCCTAAATAATCCGTTTTTCAGATACATCAACTCATTCTCATTTTTCCCTTTGAAATGTTCCAAAATTGCAGATTCTACGTACAGACGGTTATTTCTTTCTACTATTTTGGTTTCCATTTTTTGTCCGTAAAGGAAATCGTCGTAAGTTCCGATGAGTTTTTCTTTTAAGCTTGAAGATATTTCTTGCGTTTCTTCAATATGGAAATCTCCGTTCCAGTTCATCAATTTCAGAATTGTTCTTTGTGTTTGCCCCATTACAGGAAAACGATTTGGTTTTTCTCCGTTGGCAAGAAAGGCAAATCCGTTTCCGTCTTTCATCGTTCCCATCACGTTTCCGCCAACTCCGGTGTTTGAGCCGTTGCAGGCAAACCAGTCGTAATTATTGTAACCAAAAGATTTTTGCCACCCGTAGCTCCATCCACCCACAGCATTTTTGAGAACGGTAACTTCCGTTAATTTTTTTGCTACATTGTGAGAAATGATTTTGTTGTTTTTGTTGCGCAACGCATTTTGAATTTCAATGGTAATTTTGGCTAATTCTGTCGGAGTTGACCATAATCCTGACGGACCAACTTGTGGCGTGATTGGCAAACCGGTTTTAATCACTTTTCCGTCTTTATCGTGAACCAAAGCAACATTCGTCAGAAATCCTTTTTCATTCGGCTGAATCATCGTGGTGTTTTTTAATCCAAGCGGAGCGAAAATGTGTTTTTTTGCAAGTTCTGCCATTGGTGTTTCGAATTTATCTTCCAAAGCCATTTGAATGATGGTGTAACCGCCGCCGCTGTATTGCCAATTGGTTCCCGGCTCAAAAAGGAATTCGATTTCTTTATCATATCTCGGAATTTTCCCTAAAAGACTTTCTTCTAACGTCGGAATTTTTTCACCTTCATAATGATCTTCAAAACCGTCTTGAGACGTTCCTGCCGTATGATTCAAAAATTGTTTCCAGGTCGGAGCTTTGTTTTCTGTGAATTTACTTTTTGGTAAATGCCATCTTTTTAGAAACTTGTCAATTGGCTCATTCAAATCAAGCAAACCTTTTTCTTCCAAGATAAAACAAAGAAGCGCGGTGATTGGTTTTGAGATAGATGCTGTAGAAAAAGCCGTATTTTCATCAATCTTTTCTGGCGAATTCATAGACTTTACTCCGAATTGCTTTGAATAAACGATTTTGTAATTTTCAAAAACAACCACACTGAATCCCGGAAGTTTATACTTTTCCAATTGTTCTTCAATTTTCAGACTGTCGGTAAGGAAACTGTAATTTTTTTTCTGTCCAAAAATCGTGGAGCTTGTCATTAATAATAGAAAAAAGCTGGCGTAAAAAATAGTTTTCATTGTATCGTTATTTTTAGGTTGATCAATATTTCGATACAAAGATGTGGAAGTGCGAAATCTTGTGCGATCGAGTAAAGGTATTCGTCCAGATTTCGTGAAAAGAATTGGTAGGAATGATTAAATCGAGAAGTGCGAGTAATTACAAAGTATTGAATTACAATGATTTGCGATATTCAGTCGGCGTGTTTCCTGTGTGTTTTTTAAAGGCCGTATTGAATGAAGATTTTGAATTAAAACCAACTTCATACAATATTTCAAGAACTGTAACTTTCGATTTTGATGGATCTTTCAGAGTTTCCATCGCATTTTCAATCCTATAGGTGTTCACAAAATCATAAAAATGTTGTCCTAATTGATGATTAATTAAAACCGATAATTCTCGAACCGGAACATTCATTTCCTTCGAAATATCCTGAATCGTCAAAGCCGGATCCAAAAATGGTTTTTCATCAATCATATATTTTTTTAACTTCAAAAGATCTTCGTTCAGAATTTCCGGTTCAATTTTTTTCTCTTGCAAGATCAAGTCCGCAACAAGTGTCAACTTCGAATCAATATTTCTGAAAAGGCCGGGATCGTTCAAAGCTTTGTACAAATACCAGCAAATGATGAAAGGTTGCAAAGCCTGTATCCCAATTTTGATCCAGTCTGAAACGTACGGATAATCAGAAAATTTGAAAATATTCTTCATAATAACAATCAAATAAATGACTGTCAGAACACTTGTCAGCTGAAAGAGCCAGTTGTAGGAATTGAGATTCCCACCCGAATTATTTTCCAGATAAAGCTTCTTTGCCTTTCTCAACAATAAAAAAACCGCCGTGAAATAAATGATGATTTGGAAATGAAGAAGCCAATGGATGAATTTTAACTCGATCATATCGTGGCGATTAGCGATGAAATCTATCTTAGAATCCATATCGACCGCATAAAAACGAGGCACAAAAAGAAGATTCACCACCAAAAACGGAATCAGATGAACAAGATATTTCGGCTTCAGCTTAAAATCCGAATAGCAAACCGACAAAACATAAAGGTAAAAAACCGGAATTTGCAAAAAAGCAATCGTCGTCCTGAATATCCCAAGATTCGACGGCCCATCTGTAAATTGACTGACCAACGGTTCGCTCGTATCAATCGCAGTGATGATGAGGAAAAAAGCAAACAATCTGTTGCTGATTTTGTGCTCAGTCTTAACAGTCAATAAAAAAAATGCTAAGAAAAACGAAATGAACAGCGAGATCACCGTCACAACTCCCAATAGATCCATTTTATCCATTTATAATCCTGTTTCCCATTCGCACTTATTTTCGTAAAGATAATTATTTTGCCTCTGTATTACAGATGTTAGCCTGAGGAGCTTTTGTAATAAATCAGTAATTAAATACTTCCGATTTCACCTAAAGTTTTTTCATCATCAGTAGTGTCAATTTGTTTGTTGACAACCTTCTGTTCTCTATGTTGCTTAATCTTCCATAACCAATAAATTCCGCCCAAAGGAATACCAAAAGTCCATACCGATCCCAAATAACCCATTGCACTGAAACTAATTCCAAACAAAATCTGAAAACTTAAGATCTTGAATGATAATCCTCCAACCGCTGCGTAGGATATAGCCGGAACATTGAAAAAGAGAACAGCAATGTATTTCAGCCATTTTTTTGAAAGCGTGCTTTTCTTAATTTCTCGCATGACATAAATATTAAACAGCAAAACTACTAATGGAATAATACCGAACAACCAAAACAACAGCATATTAGGCTTGGGATACTTCACGTCAAGCGTATTAATGTTGATTATCTTTTTGGAATTATCATCAAACAAAATCTTAAAGACACCAAATTCTTTATCATTAGAAAATTCTACTAATGCGAGCGTAGTATTTGGAGGTGTGTTTTCACTGGCAACAGTCGAGCGCTTTTTTTCAGCTTTCATTAGGGAATATTCAAAGTTACCATCCCCAAAATTACTCCCCACCAAAGTTCTGAAATTGTCCAGACCAACCTTTAAAGTATCAATATTTGTATTCTTCCCCATTGGGCTTTCCAGTGCCATTTGTGAAATGCAGTTGTTATAATCTTTTTTCATAAGAGCTTCCACAAAGTTTTTGGTTTTATCTTTATAGGTGAAGCTATCTTTGATAAAATCACAGCCTGTAAAAAGTGTAAGAATCAGAATTAAAAAAGTAAGTTTAAATGTTGTCATGTAGTTTTTTTATGATTTAAATATATAGTCTGTCCAAATGTATCCTGTAAATATAATTATTTTAAAGGATTGCAACATTTTGATTTTTATCAAACTACCCAAATCTCTTACCTGTGAAAACACATTTCTGACGTCTATCCAACAAAGGAACGAATTCAATAATAATTCATCAAAATAATATGTCAAAATGACAAAAATGCTTCAATTTCTTAAAACAACAAAAATAGGTTTAGCTCACGGAAACCTCACGGCGACCTCACGGAAACAGCCCATCAAAAACCAATGTCAAAATGACAAAAAAAGACTCCAATGAAAATTGAAGTCTTATAATTTATTTAGTAATTCTAAGGTCAGAAATAATGATCTTGTAATGATCGCAATCCTCGAAGCAGATACCGTTCTCTCTCCAATAGGGATTTTTAGGAGTTACAGTCGGAACTTTAAAATGTCCAAGATTGTCCAAGATTTTTTGAAATTCTTCCAGGGTTTCCGGATAGAAAACAAGGATGTCATCGTCATCAAACTTAGACTCCGGCAAATTCCCGTCTTGGGTGAACTCTAAATGCCAATTCTCACCGGCTTTCCCAAGGAAAACACCGTCGTAGCCATTGTGATTCTCAAACTTCCCAATCACCTCAAACTCCAAAACGGAAGTGTAGAAGTAGATCAGTTTCTCAAGATTCTGCGTATGTCGTGCGTATCGGAAAACCATTTGATTTGAATATTAATGAAAGTAAAAATCATTCAGCTTTTCTTCACAAAGCGTTTTTACAACATTCACCCAGCTTTGTTCCTCGTTCAGACAGGGAATATAATCAAATCTTTCACCGCCGCCGTGAAGGAAGATCTCCTTACCTTCCACAGAGATCTCTTCCAAAGTTTCCAAACAGTCGGAAACAAAAGCGGGACAAACGATAGCCAGTTTCTTGATGCCTTTTTTGCCAAGACCTTCCAAAGTAGCGTCTGTGTAAGGTTCCATCCATTTGTCTTTGCCCAGTCTGGACTGGAAGGTGACCATCACTTTTTCTTTTGGCAATCCCAGTTTTTTGCACACCAATTCTGTCACTTTATAACATTGGTGTCTGTAGCAGAATTTGTGTGAAGGATTGTTTTCCTTTTGGCAACAATTATTCATATTGCAAGTGTTCGTAGGATCGGTTTTGTAAATATGACGTTCCGGCACACCGTGATACGAAAACTGCAGCAAATCAAAATCCGCAGGTAGTTTTTCCCTGATACTTTCAGCTAAAGCATTGATGTAGATCTCTCGGTCGTAGAATGGCTCCACGTAATTGATCTTGATATCTGGGAAGAATTTCAGTCTCACTTCCTCAGCTTTGTCGATCACGGTTTCTGTTGTGCTCATAGCGTATTGCGGATAGAGCGGGAACAGAGAGATCTCGGTCACGCCTTTGTCCACCAACTCCTGAACTCCTGTTTTGATAGATGGTTCAGCGTAACGCATTCCCAAACCAACCGGAACATCCACGATCTCCTGAAGTCTTTTCTGAAGATGTTTGGAGATCACAATCAAAGGCGAACCTTCGTCGGTCCAAACGGTTTTGTAAGCTTCGGCAGATTTCTTCGGACGGGTTTTCAGGATGATTCCCTGAACCAAAAGGGCGCGGAAGATCCAACGATAATCGATGACCTTTTCGTCCATCAGGAACTCGTCCAGATATTCTTTTACATCTTTTACGTCCGTCGATCTCGGAGATCCGAGGTTGACCAGAAGAATTCCTTTCATTTGTAAATTGATTTCATTTGACTTTCTACAGTCGGGTTGTACTTCGCTTTCAGATGATTGATGTAGATTTCTCTGGCAAGCATTTCTTCATTGTCGGAAAGACCGATTTCTTTGTTGTATTTGTCACTTAAAATATGGCTGATGGAATCGAATTTTGTGATGTATTCTTTGTCGCCATAATAGATGTCTTCACCGTAGATCTTGTGAAATTCTTCTATCGCTTTCTGATCCAATCCGTAATAGTAATGAACATAATAATCCAAGAAAGTCGTATTTTTCTTATTGAGCTTATCTAAAACAATATCCATTTTTTGAAGACTGTCTTTTGCTAATTTTGATTCTACGAGATCTTCGTGAACGCCATCATTCAGCTGTGCTTCTTTTTTACAGGAAATAGCAAGGATTAAAATTAAACAAAGAAGAAAGTTTTTCATAAATTATCCGTTTACAGCTTCCACGTTCTCCACCAATTCCGGAACGAATTGTTTCAGAATGTTCTGGATTCCGCTTTTTAAGGTTGCTGTTGAAGATGGACAACCACTGCAAGCGCCTTGAAGCAACATTCTTGCCGTTTTGTTTTCTTGGTCATATTCGATAAGCGAAATTTTTCCACCGTCGTTTTCTACCGCTGGCGCCACATATTCATTTAGAATGTCGTTGATCTTTTGCTCGTCACTTGTATATTCTCTGTTGATAATCTTCAACATTGGATTCTCGTGGTTGTGAGGTTCTGCGTTGGAAATGGTTTTCCCGGCCTGTAAAAATTCTGCGATAAAAGAACGAACTTGGTTCATGATCTCGTGCCAC
>Ga0308157_10009414_pt1 | contig 10819 bp, 3 predicted proteins | sample PhyBR1_FD_201035 | JGI IMG/M metagenome (GOLD analysis project Ga0308157, IMG submission 201035) | Phyllosphere microbial communities from UC Gill Tract Community Farm, Albany, California, United States - DLSLB.R1 | ecosystem: Host-associated > Plants > Phyllosphere > Unclassified | place: USA...
TATACGCTTGCTCGTCAACCGTCTTGTCGTAGCCGAGCGTCTCCGGTTCGTGAACCAGTTTGCGCTCCACCGTCAGCGGAACGGAATAGTTCTGGCCGATCTGGAACGCCGGACCGTCATTGCCGCCCACCGACGTATCGAGCAGCACGCGCGATCCGATCTCGACCGTGGAACTCGATTCGTTATCCACGACGTATTGAACGCGGACGTTGCCGCCCTGTTCCTTGTCGTCTTTGAGGATCAAGGTAATCACCTGGCTGATGCGAATGCCTTTGATCGTCCAAACGGTCACCAGACTTTGCGTGCCGTCGGTTCCGGTTACGGCTTTCGGCGCTTCCAGCTCGGACTCCCAGTTCGGGGCCAGCTTGTACGGATTACCGAAAATGAGATCCGTACCGTCGATACGGAACGTCGTGAACGACGTCTCCGGGTTATCGCCGCCGTAGATCATATCGACGCCGTTGTCCTTTTTGCGGATCGGCTGACCTTCTTCGGTGCGAATGCTGAAGCGTCCGGTCTTGTTGTCCACCGTTGCTTGAATGAAGCCGTTGCGGATGGATGTCGTATCCTCCTTATTGATCACCTCTGCAAGGGCCTGCAAGGGCAGCGAGACCAAGAGCATGATCACGGCCGTAAAGGCCGCAATCGCTCGGATAATCGGTTTGCGTCGCATGAATGAACTCCTTCCGTCCTGTAGCTGTTAATTGACTCGATTGACAAGCAGCGTGGAATAGACGCGTTCGCGTTCCTGGTTTTGCACGACGACGGTGTACCAGCCCGCCTTCGGCAGCGTGACCTTGAAGTCTTGGCTGACCAACTGCGCATACGTGACTTTGGTCGCGATGTATTTCAGTTGGCCTTCGCGTACAAGACCCGGGAAGTAGTAGACGTCATAAGTGCCTTTATCGTTTTCGAGCTTCGTTCCGTCGCCTGTCGTGATCGTACGGAAGTTATTCACGTTGAACGTAACCTTGCCCGTATTCAGAATCGCCGTCTCCGACTCGGTATCGGACAACGGAACGCCGTTGGCCGTCACGAACATGCCGTCCGTCGAGCGGACAAACACCGTTTGCAGCGCATAACCCGCGTTGCCCAACTGGTCTTTTGCGGTATACCGAATCGTATGCTTGCCGGTCGCGGACAGGTTCAGCGGCTTCTCCACATACTGGCCGCCTTCCAGCACGTATTCCGCAGCCGTTACCGTAATGTTTTCCGAAGTCGACAGATTGTCGTTCGTCTCGTAACCGCCGAGGTCGGCTGCCAGGTCGAAGTTCGGTTTGTTTTGCAGCACGGTCGCCGACGCTTTGTTCAAACGGATCGTCGGCGCGGTATTGTCGAGATCGGATACGTTAAAGTTGATCGTGCGTTTGTTGCCGAGCACGTCGGAGAGCAGGATCGACTTGGCGCCGCCGCTCGCGTACTCGATGCTGAATGCGGACACGGGAACATTGCCTGCATAGATCGTATTGCCTGTGACTGAAGATGGCTGCATGTCCAGGCTGACCCGGACTTTTCCGCGAGAGTAATCCCGATCGCCGATGCGGACAATCTCGTTGCCTGCAATCTCGCGGCCGTCGTTATCCACGCGAACCAACTTGATCTCGCTGACGTCCGGGATCGAACCGACCAATGTCGCGATCTCTTCGGAAGCCAGCTTCGCGTTATTGCCTGCGGCATCCACCAGCGTGAACGCTGCTTTTCCGTTAGTCGTCATCACGAACGAAGCCTGATTGTTGCCCGCGCCGTTCGATACGACCTGATAATCCTGCACTTGTCCTGCCTTCGGCAGCACTTGAGCCACGACCAGATTGGACGCGATCACGTTGTCCTTGGTCGGAACCGCGAAGCGCATAAACTCGCCGTTCGCATTGTAACCGTCGCCCGCGCTGTCCACGAGTGCCGTTCCGCCGTTATGGCGAATCAGCGCCTTGAGATCGGGATGGTTGTAATGCAGCACGATATCCGCTTCCGGCGGCGTGGTGTCGATATTGTTCACCCTCGCCGTGGCGCTGCCCGTAAAGCCGACCGCATCTTCGTATTCGAACGTAAATTCGCCGTTTTCCTTGAACGTCTTGGACGAGGTTTTCAAGTTGGTAATCCGGATCGCCTCGCTCGATTGCAGGCTCACCTTCACCGTGCCGTTAGTCGCCGCGATCGTGGAGTATTTAACATTGACGATCGGCGGCGTGTCGTCGAAGTTCGAGACCACGATAAACACGATCGATTCGTTCTCGCCGTCTTTCACGTTGAAAGAATAGCTGCCGTTCCGATAAATCTTGAAGCGCTCGTTCGGCTCCAGCGTCTCCGGCATTTCCGGGTTGCCTTCGGTCGGGGTTACGGTCTTGCCGTCCGCCTGATCGAACAAGATTTCCTGGCCGATATTCTGACCGCCGTCTTCGACTTTATCGCCGCCGCGGACCGGAATGATTTGTTCCAGCGAAGCCAATGCGTAAGCCGGGGCATCCTGGACTTGAACAGTCGGCGTTACGATATCGCTCACGTTGTCGTAAAATCCTTTAAATTTCACCCGGATCTTCGATTTCAGGTTTTCCGGATCATTCGAATCGACAGGCACGCCCGCATAGTTCGTGTACGGCATCCAGGTGCTCCAGTTGTCTCCGCCGTTCGTGGAAACGGAGTAGAAATATCCTTCCTGCGCCGGGACGTCAACGTTCATTTGCAAAATGGCAAGATAACCGTCATCCCCCGCGTCTTCCGTCCGGATCAAGCTCGCGCTACCAACCGGCGGATCGCTGCTCAGGTAAAAGGCCGCGAACAGACCGCTTGTGCGATATACTTTGCCGTTGCCGAGACTATCCTGCGCGTGAATGTACAGTCGGTAATTCCCGTTGTCCTTCTTATCGTCGACTTCCAGCACAGCGACGCGGTCGGCCGGAATCTTGCTCCAGCCTTTGCCTTCCGGATCGGGTTTTTTCTCGTCTTCGCCTTTCACGACTTTGATCCACTGGTAACGGATATTCGAGTCGGCTACGCCGCCGAAGTCGGCCAGCGTATCGTATACGGCCACCTGAACGGTCTGTTGGACCATCGGATACAGATAGCCTTGCGAACCGAAATTCACGCCTGGAGGCAGGTGGTCGAATTTGTATTCTTTATAATAGTAGTAATAGCGTCCGGTCTCCTGCTGCTTGATGCGCACATGCGCGTACCAGGTGCCGTTGATGTCTTTGTCGGCCGGGAACTTGTAGCGCGAAGCCGCTTCGTCGCCCAGCTTCGTGTTCTTCGGCTCTTCTTCGAACGCTTTCCAGTCGGCCTCGCCTACGGGACGCTCGGAGCTTTGGGTATACTGGTACTCGCCCGTGTCGATCGGAACGCCGGCGATGGTGAAATCCGGTCCGTCGTTGATCGCGTAATCGGTCGTGTAGCTTTTGAAGCGGGTCGTGATGACCAGCACGTCGACGGCTTTCGGCTCGGCGATCGCGGAATGGCCCGCAACGTCTTCCGCCTTGGCGTGCAGTTCATAACGTCCGCCTTTGGCAATTGCCGGATCGTTCAGCGTGGACACTTCGGCTTGTCCTTGCGCGTTCAACGGAGCATCCTGCCAACCCGAATCGGTAGGCCGGCCGCCCACTGCCGTGAACTGATACTGGACCTTATCGTTCTTGATCGAAGACGTCGGATCCGCCGCCTTAACCGCGATCTTCACGTTATCGGAATTATTGTCCGTCACATCGGCGATTTCCACGGTCGGATCATCGTTGTCGATCTTGAGCAGACCCACGCTGTACGACCAGTTGGAATCGTCGTTTTTAAAATCGTTCAGCGGCCATTGCGAAACATTGCCGTAGTCGGACAACGTCGGCAAAATGTTGCGGCGGTAGTTGTCTTCCTGCTCGGCCACCGTTGCTTCCGGATTTTGCGCCAGATAAACCGCGCGTTCCGCGCTGCCTTTGTCGTACTGCATGCGCTGACGGGCCGAATCCCAGCTCATATCCGCCGTCCACACATGCAGATACCAATTGCCGTTCAACTGCGAAGGGTCTCCCGGCAGTTCGATCTTCGCGCCGTTCTGGGCAGCCGACAGTTCGATATCATTAAACCCTGTCGGGTACAGCTCTCGCGAAGGCTGCTTCTGAGTCAGCGAGTAACGCTTAACCGCCGCGAAGTTGTCGTTTTGTCCGGCGAACGGATCTGTCGGATCTTGGTTGAGGATGTAATAAACGAGACCCGAACCGCTTCCCGGACGGAACAATCCTTGGCTGTCCATGCCGTTCAACTGCGGATCGAAGGCGTTGACGGTAAACGATCCGTTGCCCACGTATTGCCCTTCCGGAATGACTTCGCCGTCCTGGTTCTCGTAGACGAAGTTCACCTGCGGAGCCGTGTTGTCGATCGACAGTCCGGCCCAGCCGATGGACTTGACCGGTTCGACGAGCAGGTTGCCCGCGTAATCGGTCAGCGCTTTGCCGTCGCCCGGATCGGAAAGGTGCTCAAGCGCCGCCGTTTCCAGCAGCGCCGTTTCAACGGTCTGCCCTGCAGGCACGGTCATGCGGAAGGTCCAGGTGTTGGTGTTCTGTCCGCTGACGTAAGCCGCGGTCATGCCGTTGGTGAATCTGATTTGCGTATTTTCGGTCGGCGCATAAGCGCTGACGACTTGTTCGTTCAGGTACACGTTGAAATCGACGACGTCGCCTTTGTTCAACACGAGTCCCGTGAGAATCTCGGGCTGCACGCCGTTGCGGGAAGCCGAGTACTTCGGTTCGCGCGCGTCGATGATGGTGCGGTACGTGCCGCTCTTATAGGCGTTATCGGCGAAAGGAACGGTGCCGATGCCGGTGAAGTTTGCAACCGGGTTGCCCGCGCCGTCAATGAAGCCGGCTGCGTTCAAGCGCTCCAGCAATGTCGGGCGATCCGGTTCGGAAGCCGCGATCAATCGCTGCGGATCAAGCGGCACGTTGCCCGTGCTGTCGTTTTGCGCGGCTTGGTAGCGCAGGTTGAAGGTGGAGCGCGAATTGTTGGTTACGTTCAGACTGTTCAAAGCAAAGCTGTCGTAACCCGGATCGCTGCTTGTGAGGTAATAAACAGACGGATCAAAGCCGTCGCCGCCCGGATTGCTGAACAGCTCCGTGCGGAGGAAGCTGAAGTTGTTGTCGACCCGGTCAGAAGCGTCTTCCGCGGACGACGGGAAAACGGGTTCGCTGAAGTTCAGGGCGAGATTCAATGCACTGCCTTGCTTCAGGAACAATTCTTCTTTTTGCACGGCCGGATCGTTGTTCATGCGAACGACTCCAGTGTGTGTAAGGTTGCTGCCGTTGAAGGTCGGCGGGGTGATGTCGGCGAAAAGGAGTTGAATATCGTCGATGCTGCTGAGTCCAACCCCTTCGACGTGAACTTTGATCGTATCGGTAGATTTGAAGTCTATCCAAGGTGAACCAAGAGGCCCGTTGGCAAAATTAGACTCGGAGTATACTTCTTTATTATTGATCGACACCGTAACATAAAGAGAGTTTACGAAGAAGTCCTTTCGGGGATTGGCGGCACGCAAAAGCATTTTGGCTTGTCCCGCCTCGGCTAAACGTTTCAGCGTCGGGTTGTCTTGAACTTTAATGGTTCCGTCGACGTATCCGGCTACGCTCCCGCTGGTGAACACGATCGAATCCGGACCTACCGTTCGGACTCGCAATGTAGAGAATGACGTGCCCGCTGCCTCTCCTCTGAAAATCCCGAAACTATTCGCCTCGTCATTTTTATAATTTTTATCCCAACCACTCATATCCCCGCGGTTCAAAATCTTACCCCCGCCGTTCGGAATATACACGTCCTGATACTCCGCGGCCGCCGAAGCCTTAGGCAACGGCGACCAGCTCGCGGACGTCAATACGAGCATCGCAGCAAGCAAGCAAACGCCAAACTTTTTCAACATGCCAACACTCCCCTTCTCTCTATTAGGCTTTCCATGTCTTGAGCAAATTGCGAACTTCTTCCGCGGTGACGCAGATATGAATGCCGCTCATCGTGCGAAACGACCCCGAGATCAAGCCGATCACGCGTCCTTCTTCATTCAATAGCGGTCCGCCGGACATTCCGGACGATACCTGAGCGGAAGTCAGCAGCCGAAGCTCGCCGTTGACCTTCGCCTTCGGCACGTTGACGATCCCCTCTGTAATGATCTTGCCGTCTTTTAACGGATAGCCGATCGCGAACGAGCGCTGGCCGTAACGGGCAGGCGACTTCTCGTCGGCGAGCGTCAGCATCGTTCGTTTGCCGACGTTCGCGACCGACAGCAGCGCCACGTCCGCTTCCTCGTCCGACTTCAATACGTTCGCCTTGCGCACGGCCCCGTCGTCGAACACCGCTTCGAACGTCACGCCGTCTTCCACCACATGAGCCGCGGTCAGCGCTTTTCCATTGCTCGTCAAAAAGCCGGAACCGACTGTCTTGAGCGTCCCGTCTTTCCGATAGGCTTTCAAGTAAAAAACGGCCGGAGCTGCATCCCGATAAGCCTTTTCCGCTCCCGATATGCTCTCCTGCCCGACTGCTTCAGCGCGTGCCGAGGTCGCATGGACCGTTCCGCCCAGCACGCTGACCGCGATCACGGCGGCTGCAATGCCCCCGATTCTTCCCCTCATGTTCCAACCCCCGTCTTTCCATGATTTATGCAAATGCAGTACGGATTCATCTTCGAACATTGCGCATGCCGCGATACTGCTCGCTTGCTTCACAGTGTACTTCATCACAATAAACAAGCAATAAACAGACGATTCCGTGAAATGTGATTGCGCCGCCGAAACATTATCCGCTACAATGCCCATATCGCATCAGACACCCAGATTCCTCTTGTCAAAGGAGCTTACTTCGTGTTTTTGAAACTATCCGGCGTTCTTCTGACCGTCCTGCTCGCCGCCACCGTCCTGCTCTTGTCCACCTTCAACGAGCCGCAGCCCGCGGCGCTGCATGCTCAAGAAGGAGTCATGGATTTATCCGCCTGGAACCCCGAACGCGATCCGCGCATCCGATTGGACGGCGAATGGGCCTTTTATTGGGAGCGTCTGCTTCCTTACGAAACGCCGGCCCGAGCCGGACTGCTTCCGAATCCCGATACGTTCGCTGATGTACCGGGCTCTTGGGGAGGCTTGGAACCGGACGGGCAGTCCCTCCCCGCGCACGGCTTCGCCACCTATCGACTTCTTTTGAAAAACGCGCCGTTTCAAGGCATGTTGGCCCTGAAAAAAATGAATATCCGTTTTGCCAGCGAAGTCTATGTCAACGGGGTTCGTTTGCTCGAAGACGGGCAGGTCTCGAGCGAAGCCTCGGGCTATCGTCCGGGCAACTCGCCGCAGATCGGCTTTTTCCCGTACGAAGGCGGCGATATCGAGATTCTGATTCGCGTCGCCAATTACGATTACACCGACTCCGGTATCCCGGGCCCGTTATTTTTCGGCGAACAAGGAGCGATGCTGGCTCAAGATCAATCCGGCAAAGTCGTCGAGTTCGGCGTGCTGGCGGTGCTGACCACGATCGCGATCATTTTCCTGATCAGCTATATCGGTTCGGCCGTGTACCGCAATCGCGACGACTCGCTGCTGCTGTTGGGCCTGATCTGTCTGTTCTACGCGCTCTACAACGGCATGATCAGCGAACGCGTGCTGGCCATGCTCGGCGGCGAGTTGTCGTTCAGCGCGTTTTACAAGCTCAAAGACATCTGTTCGGTAGCCTGCCTGGGACTGCTGACCTTGTACTTTTACCGATTCAAAAAAGGCATCCTGTCAAAACCGTTCGCGATGATCGCCTTATCCATATTCGGGGCGTATATCTTGCTTGTCGCGCTGCTGCCGATCTCCCTCTATACGCTGGCCGCCCCGTTCGTGATCGTGCTCTATACCTTGATGCTGCTATGGCTCCTGTACAAATGCGCGCTGCAATTCGTGACCAGCAAGCCCGGCGAACAATTCTCGGCGTTCCTCTGGTATGCGTCGATTCTGTGCATGACGGCATACTGTCTGGATATTAATCTCTTCTCCGTTTCGCTCAAGGAAAACATGAATATCGGACAGGTCTGCATCGTGCTGTTCAGCGTGCTGATGTTGTTCCTCGCCGTGCTGCGGTTCTTCGAAGCTTATCTCACCGTCCGCACGCTCAAAGACCAACTGCTGCTGCTCGACAAGGTGAAGGATGATTTCCTGTCCAGCACCTCGCACGAGTTGAAAACACCGCTGAACGCCATCGTCAATATCGGCGAGAGTCTGTTAAAAGGCGCCGAAGGCTCGCTCACCGATCAGCAGGCGCATAATTTGGCGATCGTGACGGGCAGCGGGCGACGTCTCACGTATCTCGTGGACGAACTGCTCGACTATTCCAAAATGAAGCATGGCGATATCCCGATTCATCGTACCGCCGTCAATCTGTCTTCGTTCGTCGAATCGGTGATTCGCATGCATGCCTTCCTGTTGGGTTCTAAAAAAATCGAGCTGCAAAACCGGATTCCTTCGGATTTCCCTGCCATTTTGGCAGACGGCAATCGGCTGATCCAAATCCTGCATAACCTGATCGGCAACGCGATCAAGTTCACGGAACACGGCCTGGTGAGCATCGAAGCTTCAGTCGTCGCGGGTCGGGCCGAGATTTCCGTGTCCGACACGGGGCGGGGGATCGCTTCGGACAAGTTGGAGCTGATTTTCATTCCGTTCGAACAAGAAGGCAACGCCGCGCCGACGGGAGGAACGGGACTCGGCCTCAGCATTACCCGCAAGCTGGTCGAGCTGCAAGGCGGAACCATCCATGCCGAATCCGTACCGGGAAAAGGCTCTGTTTTCGTGTGGACGATTCCTCTGGCGGACGAAAAAGGCGAACCGTCCGCCAAAGCGCCGTCGCTGCCTGAAACTTTCTCGAATTCGCCGAACCGCATGCTTAGATACGCCGAGCCCGTGATCGTATCGGGAATCCGCAGCGAATGGATCGTGGTCGTCGATGACGATCCCGCCAATTTGCAAACGATCGTCAATCTGCTCAAACTGGAAGGATACAGCTATGCCGTAACCTCCCGCTCCCCGTCCGCGCTGGAACTGCTGGATCAGCTTCCGTCGGTGCATCTCGTCGTGGCCGATATCATGATGCCGGACATGTCCGGGTACGAGCTGTTGGAGCGTATACGCGCACGGTACTCCCCTTCCGACCTGCCCGTTCTGATGCTGACGGCAGGCAATAAAGCCCATCAATTGAAGCTCGCTTTGGAAAAAGGCGCGAACGACTTTGTCGCCAAGCCGTTCGAATCGGAGGAACTTCTGGCGCGCATCGGCAGTCTGACGCGGATGAAGACGTCCGTCCAGGCGGCCCGGGCGGCCGAGATCTCCTTTTTGCGTTCGCAGATCAATCCGCACTTTCTGTACAATGCGCTCAACGCGATCGCGGAGCTGTGCATCGATGCCCCCGATCAGGCGGAACAGTTGATCCTTCAGCTGTCGAGCTATCTGCGGCGCAGCGTGCATTTCAAGCATTTGGATTCGCTCACCAGTCTGAATAACGAGCTGGAGCTGATCCATGCTTATGTGGCGATCGAGCAGGCCAGGTTCGGCTCACGCCTCGAGGTTGTGATTGATGTGGACGCCGACGTGGAACGAGGGATGAATATCCCGCCGCTCACGCTGCAACCGCTAATTGAAAATGCGATTCGTCACGGCTTGATGTCACGTATTCGCGGCGGCCGCGTGACCCTGTCGATTCGCAATCCGAACGAGCACGAGACGCGCTTCACGATCGAGGATAACGGAAGCGGCATGACGGCTCAGCGGATCCAAGAAGTGCTCGGAAGCGCCGACGGGGCGCGCGGAGTCGGTTTATGGAACATCTCCAGTCGCTTGAAGCTGCTGTATGACCGGCAACTCCGCCTGGAGAGCACGGATGGGCAAGGCACGATCGTTACATTTGATCTGCCCCGATAAGTGGAGTATGGAAGGAGAGGAACAAGATGATGAAGGTGCTGATCGTGGACGATGAAGATTTGTCGCTCAAGCGGCTGAACCGCATTTTGACGGCGAGCGGGGAAGTCGAGGTATGCGGCGCTTTTCATGATCCGGAGGAAGCCAACGAGTATGCCAAAACGCATCGGTTCGACGCCGCTTTTCTCGATATTACGATGCCGCGCATTTCGGGCATGACGCTGATCGGCGAGCTGCGCAAGTCCCACCCTTCGCTTCCGATCGTATTGGTCACCGGGTATGAAGAATACGCCGTGCAGGCCTTCGACCATGAGGTGATCGACTACGTCATCAAGCCGGTCACGGCCGAGCGATTGAACCGCAGCATCTCCAGGCTCAAGCAAAGGCTGGAGGAATCGTCCGGCGGATCGAGGGAGCCGGAATTTGAAACGGAAAGCATGGAAGCTGCTGTTCAACATGTAACCGAACCGCGATTGACGGTGCGGTTACTCGGCGGTTTTGCGGTACACGGCGGCGATGGGACGGACGGCCCGCTCAAGCTCCGCACGCCGAAAACGGAGGAACTGCTCGCTTTTTTATTGTATAACCGCTCCACTAACCGGGATGTGCTGACCGACACGTTATGGAAAGACCTCAGTCCGCAAAAAGCTTCGACCAATCTTAATTCCACGCTATACTATGTGAGGCGCGCGATCGAAAACGGCGGCAAGGCACCGATCATCCTGAAGGATCGAAGCGGCATCCGCGTCGATCGCGAAGCCATCGACTGCGACTTGTACGAGTTCGAAGAATTATTCCGGCAGATGCGCCGAACGCCGGAGCATCTGCATGATCCGAAACGCTTCGAACGGATGGATGCGCTGTATGCAGGCGAATTTCTGAAGGACCGACATTACGAATGGGCGTTTGCGCGGGCAAGGCAG
>Ga0308157_10009415_pt1 | contig 10818 bp, 7 predicted proteins | sample PhyBR1_FD_201035 | JGI IMG/M metagenome (GOLD analysis project Ga0308157, IMG submission 201035) | Phyllosphere microbial communities from UC Gill Tract Community Farm, Albany, California, United States - DLSLB.R1 | ecosystem: Host-associated > Plants > Phyllosphere > Unclassified | place: USA...
TCGTGAAAGGTGGTTCTAAGATCAGTGTCATCAGAACAGAGATTTTCACGGTTGACGAAAAACACTCTTCTGAAAGTCATGTAGCAACGTCTTTGGTGACGATGATGAAAATTAAATAAATTTATAACAAAGAAAACTTAGTATACATCAATGATTACGTGTCATTGGAATAAGTTTTGTTTATAAAAGACAGATAATATAAAAATAAATACGATGAACTTAATTATTAGACTTCTTATAACAGCTATTGTAGCTTTTTTACTGACCAAAATTTTACCGGGTGTACATTTTGACGGCTTTTCTACGGCAATCATTTTTGCAATTGTTTTAGGACTTTTAAATCTTATTGTTAAGCCTATTTTAAGTCTTTTTGGTTTGCCGCTTACCATTATTACTTTAGGCTTTTTTGCTTTGGTAATCAATGCTGTAATTATTCTTATTGCAGATTATTTTATAGATAGTATGGTTGTAGATGGTTTTTGGTGGGCGTTTATTTTCAGTATAGCACTTTCTATAGTGACGTCGCTTGCCAATTCGATGTTTTCAGATGGAGATTAATTAAGATTAATTTTTAAATATTAAAGTGGAAATTCAAAAGATTTCCACTTTTTTTATGAAATAGAGTATGCTTTCCCTTTTCGCAATTGAATATTGTCGAGTTTGTGTGGTATTTTAGAATGTAGATAATGTTTTAATATAGGGTTTTTATTATAATATTAATTAATTCTTAATAATTTATAAATAAATGGTATTTGTTATGTATTTTGTACATAAAAAGTGTTATTTTTAAGTTATATTTATTAGTAAATTGTTTTAATTAATTAATAATTTTAATCACACCAAATTTCTATGACAAAATATTTACAGATTTTCTTACTGTTGATCAGTTGTTATGCCTTTTCGCAAGCTCCCATAAGTGTAAAAGTGAAAGACGCTGTTGGGAATGAAAACTTTCATGTAACGTGTACAAATGATCTCGATGCTAATGGCTGTATTCCGCTTCATGTAGAATACCCGGAGCTGAAACAAACAACGACGTACCAGCTCACGCAGGGCACGTATGATCCGCCAATTCCTCTGAATCAGGGAACGGCATTGAATGCTAATTTTGACGATTTATTTACGCCAAAAATAGATTTACCATTTAAATTTTGTTTTTTCAATCAATATTTTGAGTCTGTCGTCATTGGCTCAAATGGAATGGTCACGTTTGATCTGAATCAGCAGGGAAATATCAATTATCCCAATGTTCTTTGGCAAAACCCTAACGCAGGTTTGCCAAAAAATTCTATTTTCGGGGTGTATCACGATATGGTTTTTTCTGCTGCAGATACATCAGAAATTTACTATTCTACAGTGGGAACGGCGCCTTACAGAAAGTTTGTAATCAGTTATTATGACGGAAGAGTTGCCGGATGTACCGATCGTTCTTCTTCACAAATTGTTTTACACGAAACCACCAATATTGTAGAAGTTTTTGTAGATAAAAAGCTCACACCGTGCCCAACCAGAAAGTTTGAAAATGCTTTGATAGGAATTATAAATGATACGGGAACGGTAGGATATTCTCCGGCTTCACGAAATACCGGAAACTGGCAGGCTTTACAGGAATCATGGAAGTTTACACCCAATGGAAGTGCAATTCAGCCAACAGTAACATGGACTAATTCAGCAGGACAGACTGTGGCATCGGGCATTCAGGCTACTTTGTGTCCTACACAGAATGAAGTTTATACTGCTAATGTTGTTTTTAATATTTGTGGAAATAGTAATATGACGCTAACTGATGATTTTACCCTTGATTTTGATCTTTCTTATCCTATTTCAAGAAATTATACGCAGGATTTTTGCGGAAATGCTCCGGTTCAGCTTAATTTAAATGATTTTAAACCTAATGTAACCTCACAAAATCCGGCCAATTTTAATTTTACTTTTTATGAATCTTTAGCTGATGCACAGAATAATCAGAACAGCATTTCTACAAGCTATTTGTTGAATGCCAATAAGGTTTTATATGTGAGAATTCAGAATCCCAATGTTCCCGGATGTTTCAGGGTGGCAGTTCTGACGTTGAACTTTCTTACGAAAAACCTTTTGACGGATACTATTTTACTTTGTGATACCAATAACAATGGCATTGAGCAGAATTATGATTTGAGTTTCTTAAACAGCCTGCTTTTTCCTGCTGGAACATCAGGATTTTCATATTATCTGTCTCAGGCTAACGCTCAAAATAATACCAATGCTGTAACTACGGCAGATATTACTACAAATACAAAGATTTGGGTAAGACTGCAGGATGCGGCATGTACCTATATTCTTGGTCCTGTAAATTTTACTTTCCAGCCGGGCGTGAATGCTAATTCTCCGATTAATTTTTCATACACGATGTGCGATATTAACGCAGATAATAATGAACCTTTTGATTTTGCTTTAAATATTGGTCCATTAATTACGGCACAACCGGGCGCTACTTTCACGGTGTATCAAACTTTTTTGGAAGCCTATAATAATTCAGGAACTGTAATAGGAACGATAAAAGAAGGGCAGTACACGGTGTATATCAGAGTTCAGATTCCGGGAGGATGCTTTGCGGTCGTTACTGTCAATTTGAATATTACTTTTACCAAGATTTTAGTCAATGATAAAAATGAATATATCTGCTTCAACGGAACCGATGATATAACCGTTAATCTGCAAACACTTTCTGCGGGTATGCTTGTTGCTCCGTCAACGGTTCCTGTTACCGAGTTTTATGATAATTATTTAGCAGCTTTAGACGGGATAAATCCTATTTCGCCCACGCAAACGATTACAGAAAACGGAAACTTTGTAAGCAAAACTTTCTATGTTCGGTTTGAGCAAAGTGAAACATGTTATACCATTAAAGCGATTAATGTACATCTGGTTCATCCGGTTATTGTAGACTCCAATTTTACGGTTTGTGATTTTAATAATGATAATACCGAAGTTGTTTCTCTTACTCAGTTTTCTGGGGCGATAATCGGAAATCAGAACGCAACGACAACTTTCTATCTAACACAAGCTGAAGCTCAGAGTGGAACCAATCCTGTAACGAGTGTAAATGTTGTAGGTACGAGACAGCTTTTCGTAAAAATTAATTCTTACAATTGTACCCCGATTTATCCGGTTACCATTAGTTTGGTATCAACTCCTGCAGTGAATTCTGTTGTAAATATCAATCTGACCAATATTTGTGATAATAATAACGATGGAGTAGAGCTGTATAATCTTTTGTCGGCACAGCCTCAGATTTACAGTGGTTCAAATGTTACATTTACTTATTACACTTCCTATGATCCTGCCACGCATGTTTTTTCAGGGGCAATTACCAATCCGACTGAATTTCCTGTTCAGGGAAGTGCAACGGTTTATGTGAAAGTGAAATTTAATAATAATGAATGTTTTTCTGCATCACAATTGAATATTCAGATGACATTTTTACCGGTGATTATACTAACAAATGCTGTTTTAAATACTTGTGATGAAGATTTTAATCTGAATGAAACTTTCCAGCTTAATGATGCGGTTTCACAAATGTTTTCAGCGTCTCAGAATACATATCCATTGTCGGATATGAACATTACGTATTACAATACTTTAGCACAAGCCAATGCGGGAGTTCCTTCCACTCAGATCGGAAACAGTATCGTAACAACAGTTTCTACGGTTCAGGTTTGGGCAAGATTTCAATCGAAAACAAATGGTTGCTTTTCAGTAGCGCCGATTCAACTGAATACTTATTTCCCTCCAAAAGCAATTAATTCAACCATTACGGTTTGTGATGATAATCTTGATGGTATTTATGAAGTCAATCTGATGAATTATACCAATCTTTATGTAGATATTCCGAATCAGATCAATACATTCACTTTTTATCTTAGTCAAAGTGATGCACAAAACGGAACGAATCCGATTGCCAATCCACAAAACTTTACGGCAAATCCTTTTCCACAGCAGATTTGGGTAAAAGTGATGAATATTCCGGGATGTGATGATATTGCAACCATCAATTTTATTATCGGAACTAAAGTCGTTCTTCAAAATTCCGGTCCATTCCTTCTCAATAATGTCTGCGATACCTTAAATGACGGCATTGAAAATGTAAACCTTACTCAATATCAATCTCAAATTTTCTCAGGGACTAATGCTGCTTTTACTTATTATGCTTCTTTAGCTGATTTAAATTCAGGAACGAATGCCATTGCAAACTCGGCGAGTTATCCTTTTAATCAAAATTTAGGATCAGATATCGTGTATGTGAAAGTAAGTGTACCGGGATTATGTCCTGAAATAGCAACCATTAAAATATCACTTAAGAAGGTTCCTATCTTTGAGATCCCAACACAGTATTTCTGTCCGGATGCAACATTCAGCTATACTTTAGAAGTAAAAGATCATACCATTGTAAGTTATGTATGGACAAATCCTGCAGGTAAAATAGTTTCTACTACAGATAATCTTGTTAATGCAGGAATGGTAGGAACCTATACCGTAACAGTAACTTCAGATAACGGATGTTCTTACACTGCAACTTTTGAAGCAAAATATTATGATGTCCCGGTCATTCAGAATATGATTGCGAGTGGTAATACTTATACGATAATAGCGACCGGTTCACAGCCGATCCTCTATTCAATTGACGGTATTAATTGGCAGGGAACTAATGTTTTTTACAATCTGCCGACAGGAATTACAACATTTTACGTGAAGTATGTTGAAGGAAAATGTATTGTAAAACAGGACGGAGTTATTTTAGATATTAAAAATGCAATTACACCAAACGGTGACGGGCAAAATGATAAATGGATTGTCAGAAACCTTCATGTTTTCGGAAATAAAATGACGAATGTAAAAGTGTTTGACCGTTATCAGTATTTAATTTTCGAGCAAAATACCAATACTCAGCTTGTTTGGGACGGAACCATTTCAGGAAGGCCAATACCAACCTCAAGTTATTGGTATGTCATCACACTTCCGGATGGAAGAACGTTTACGGGATGGATTCTTGTGAAAAATAGTAATTAAACCTTAAAAATAATTAAGCCGACAAAACCTCATTGATTTTCAGTGAGGTTTTGTTGTATTTAAATCTAAGTCATTTTGTTATATGATATATTTTTTCACATTAGTTGCAGGAATTTTCTAATTTGAATATCTTTAAAACCACAAAAAAAACAAGCAACTATCAACAAACAACCATCAACTATAATAATGACTTTTCAAGAACAGATACAGCAAGGTATTCCAAGCCAATTACCTCAGCCAAAACCATACGAAACCAATATCAATCACGCTCCGAAACGTAAAGAAATTTTAACGGATGAAGAGAAAAAACTCGCTCTGAAAAACGCTTTACGTTATTTTGAGCCAAAATTTCATGCAGAATTAATTCAGGAGTTTAAAAAAGAACTCGATGAGTTCGGAAGGATTTATATGTACCGTTTTCGTCCCGATTATGAGATGAAAGCGAGAGATATTGCAGAATATCCCGGAAAATCTGAGCAGGCAAAAGCGATCATGCTGATGATTCAGAACAATTTGGATTACGCAGTGGCACAACATCCTCACGAACTGATTACTTACGGTGGAAATGGTGCGGTGTTCTCCAACTGGGCACAGTATTTATTGACCATGAAATATTTGTCTGAAATGACAGACGAACAAACATTGACGATGTATTCAGGTCATCCGATGGGATTATTTCCTTCACATAAAGATGCACCAAGAGTTGTGGTGACCAACGGAATGATGATTCCGAATTATTCTAAACCGGATGATTGGGAAAAATTCAATGCTTTAGGTGTGACGCAGTACGGACAAATGACGGCAGGATCTTATATGTACATCGGGCCTCAGGGAATTGTTCACGGAACGACGATTACCGTTTTGAATGCTTTTAGAAAGATCAATAAAGAACCACAAGGTGGATTGTTCGTTACTTCAGGTTTGGGCGGAATGTCCGGAGCGCAGCCAAAAGCAGGAAATATTGCAGGCTGTATTACGGTGATTGCGGAAGTAAATCCGAAGATTACCAAGATCCGTCATGATCAAGGATGGGTAAATGAAATCCACGAAAATCTTGATGAATTGGTTGCAAGAGTTAGAAAAGCTCAGGAAACTAAAGAAGTGGTTTCTCTCGCTTATCTTGGAAACATCGTTGAGGTTTGGGAAAAATTCGATCAGGAAAATTTAAGAATAGATATTGGCTCAGATCAGACCTCGCTTCACAATCCTTGGGCGGGCGGTTATTATCCTGTCGGACAAAGTTTTGAGGAATCGAATACAATGATGGCAGAAAACCCTGAATTATTCAAAGAAAAAGTTCAGGAAACTTTGAGAAGACACGCTGCAGCGATCAATAAACATACAGAAAAAGGAACCTATTTCTTTGATTACGGAAATGCATTTTTATTGGAAGCTTCAAGAGCTGGAGCTGATGTAATGTCTGAAAATCCGACATTGGGAAGAGAGTTTAAATTCCCTTCTTATGTTCAGGATATTATGGGGCCGATGTGTTTTGATTATGGTTTCGGGCCGTTCCGTTGGGTTTGTACAAGCGGAAAACCTGAAGATATGCAGAAAACAGATGAGATTGCTTGTCAGGTTTTAGAGGAAATGATTAAAACATCTCCTGAAGAAATTCAGCAGCAGATGAAGGATAATATTCAGTGGATCAAAGGGGCACAGGAAAATAAATTGGTGGTCGGTTCACAGGCGAGAATTTTGTACGCCGATGCAGAAGGAAGAATGAAGATCGCTGAAGCTTTCAACAAAGCCATTAAAAAAGGCGAGATCGGAGCGGTAGTTTTGGGTAGAGATCATCACGATGTTTCGGGAACAGATTCGCCGTACAGAGAGACTTCCAACATTTATGACGGTTCGAGATTTACGGCAGATATGGCGATCCATAATGTGATTGGCGACAGTTTCCGTGGGGCGACTTGGGTGAGTATTCACAATGGAGGCGGCGTTGGTTGGGGCGAAGTGATCAACGGTGGTTTCGGAATGTTATTGGATGGAAGCGATGATGCCGACAGAAGATTAAAATCGATGCTTTTCTGGGACGTCAACAACGGAATTTCAAGACGAAGCTGGGCACGAAATGAAGGTGCTGTTTTCGCGATTAAAAGAGCAATGGAAGCTGAACCGAATTTGAAGGTGACGTTGCCGAATTTTGTGGATGAGAGTCTTTTTTAATTTGAGAATTTGAAAATGATTTAATTTGAAAATGTATAACGATCCCGTCACTTCGAGTAGCTTTTGAAAAAAGCGTATCGAGAAGTTTATGATTCAAAATATGAAAACCTGCTGTGAGGCAGGTTTTTTTTGCAGTGATGATTACAGTCAGAAAACAATCTACTCATAATACCAATAAAAGAACACTTCCTCTCTGTCGGTACAAATCTTTTCAATTGTCATATTATATACAGAGTTTTCAAGCTCAAACTCGTTAATAATTTTTCGGATCTCAGATTCATGTTTTTTTTCTTTAGTCTTAAGGTATTTTTCACAGAGGCATTTCGCAACATCCATTTTAGAATTATGATATTTAAATCCTTCATACTCTCTCCCAAAAACTGACATTTTATATTCGTCTGAACAATCAAGAACAAAAATTTTCTTCGTGCAATTAGGATTAATTACTCTGAAGATTACAAATAGTAAAAAGACAACTCCAACAATTTTTAAAAATTTTGTCTTCATATGCTGTTAAGAATTTTATAGTGAAATATACGGATTTTTCTTTCTAGTGTTTGCTCACGGATTACAAATCCGCGAGATTGGAGAGTCTTTTTTAATTTTAGAATTTGAAAATGATTTAATTTGAAAATGTTTAATAATCCCGTCACTTCGAGTAGCTTTTGAAAAAAGCGTATCGAGAAGTTTATGATTCAAAATATGAAAACCTGCTGTGAGGCAGGTTTTATTTTATTTATAATTTTTATTTTTAAGAACTTTAGACAGCGTTTTATAATATTCTTTATCAAAATCAACATTATTTCCGTTACCATCTTCGCCTTTATAGATCACATATCCGAAATCGAAAACCGTATCTTTCTTGATCTGATAAAAAGACGTCCAATTTCTTCCTGACATTACTTCATTGTCGATTAAATTATACTGAGGCAAATAATGTGGGTTTTTAATCTGATTAAAATTTTTAACCTTCGTCAGTCTGTCATTTTTAAGATCTACTAGGTATAAATAATACGTCCAATTGCTTCTGATGTCAGAAATATTCTGAATAAGGATATCTTTAATTTTATCTCCATTAAAATCCTGAAATTCATAAGCTCCGACATGAGATTCAATAGAATCACGTAAAAGTTCTTCATACTTTCCGTTTATTTTTTTACTGAAAATGAAGACTGTATTTTTATCGTTCTCATCATAGCCTTTTTCCCGTGAAAAATGTCTTAAAACAATTTTATAATTTTTGTTTTGATATACTGAGTCGCAAATTATCTCATTTTCAAAAATTGAATCTTGTGCAGGAATATCATTCTTTACCATTGCAGAAGTATTTATTTTTGTGGATGTAGTCTTTTGTGTTTCCAGATGTTTATGACAGGAAATTATCGAAGTTAAAACTAAAAACACAATTATTCTTTTCATCGCATAGACTTTATGGTAAATGTACAAAGAATAAGAGTTTGTTTTAAAACTTTTTAAATATAGAAAACCTGCTGTGAGGCAGGTTTTTTGTAAATCTGATTTAATTTTCTAGATTAGGAAATTTAATTAGAAGGTTTTCTTTACTATCATAAAAACCACTTTCTTTTAAAATGATTTCTTCATCTAATGGCATTATTTCTAATATTTCAACAAGCTCAGATGTGAATTTTTTTACATTTTCATTAGGATTTGTTATCCCTTTCTCCTGCATTTCTTTTCTTACAGTATAAATATAAAAATAATGCTCAACGTCTAATTTTTTCATGTTGTGATTTTAATGTTAAGTAGATTTACAATTTATAATATATGCTTTTTTGTTGTTGAGGTTTGCAATTCCACAAAATTGAGATTTCTACTCTATAAATTGTTAAAGATTTTTTTTGTCATCTGACTTGCCTCGGTTAACTCAAACAAAAATAAACTTAAAACTTCAACTTGTTGTTTTTTTGCTTCTTTAAAAAAGCTGAAATTATATGAAGGCATTTCAATAAGGGTTTGTCGTAAGTTAGTATATTCTCTAATAGCATAATCAATACTATTAGGAATGTTCTTAATTTCGACTGTGTTTTCTACAAAGTCTTCAAGTTTTAGATTAAGATTATTTAAATTATTTAATAGCTTTTCAAAAGCACTAATTCCCACCGAGTATACCTGAGCAAATAATTCAACTTCAATTTGAATTCTCTTTGAGGTTAAATTCATTTTTTGTGACAGAGCTTTATAAAGTTTTGATTTTTCAGAACTGTAATTCAACGACATATTTTCGGTTAATAGTTTTAATTTTTCAGTTCTTTTCTGGACATCCTCACTCTGTAAATTAATGATTGCTGATATATTATTAATACAAAAAGTAGCATCTGTAATTGAATTTAAATCTTCAGCTATATCTTCAATATCATCAGAGTGTGCTCTACCAATATATACATTAAATAGCCTCTCATCACTTTTATCGGAAGCTATTTTTTTGAGTTTTTTGTCAGAATTTTCATTAAATTCTTGCGTGAATGGAATATCGATCTTCCATCTCTTCTTCGTTTTCTTAAAATTCTTCTCTGTAATTTCTTGCCAGTATGTTTTTCCTTCTTCTGGAATATGTGCTATAAGAATTATTGGTATACTCAGATTTAACCAATAATTATAATGTATGTTAGTAACATAATGAGATAATCCTTTTTGAGTTTTATAAAAATTTCCTGAACCACTTTTAATTTGAACAGCTATAAACCTTCCGGTTGGTTCACCATTTTCAACTTGTTCAATTATAGCATCCAATCCTACATCAACAATTGGTTGTTCACGAAATATCCATCCAAGATTTTGGATTACAATTTTTTCAGTTTCATTAACTCCTAATCTTTCAGTTGGATTATATCTATTCATAAACAAGGTGTGATATTATACACTCGTAAATATAGTTAACTCAAATTATTCATAAAAGAGTTTTTGTAATCCCCTCTGGTGCGAGCATCTTGCTCGTACCCACAAATAAATCACAGCACGAGCTTGAAGCTCGCGCTAGCGTAATACAATATGGAAATATAACCCCAAATAAAAACCACCCGCATCCGCAAGACCTCTCAAACACCCTTAAAACAAACCTCCTGCAATTGCAGGAAGTCTTCAACGCACATTGTGATTTACCAAAAAAAGATCATAGCTCCAGCACCACCGAAAATCATTATCGACACGTTCACAACCCCACATTTAAGGTTCTCAACCCTTCGGGATACGTAAAACATATATCGCTATACGTTCTGAAGAAGTCCCAATACGTTCCGTAAAGGTTTCGATATGTTGTATAACCTATTCCGATACGTTCATCAAAGATCCATCGTGGTTGGTGATACCCCCGATGGAGTTACTTAACCATTCAGACAGGTTATACAACCTATCTCGACAGGTAAAAGATTAGTAGAGATATATAAACAACCGCATCGAATCTTTCGTGTACGTATCCGGAGCGGTAAATGATATATTCAGACCATTGAAAAACCTCTCTTGATCATTAAAACACCTGTTCGAAGCTTCATTAAACCTCTCGGGACTGATAAATGACGTCTCATGATCATATAATAATCAGTTTGTTTGGATGAGTATTATATTTTTGGGGATAATTAA
>Ga0308157_10009416_pt1 | contig 10818 bp, 10 predicted proteins | sample PhyBR1_FD_201035 | JGI IMG/M metagenome (GOLD analysis project Ga0308157, IMG submission 201035) | Phyllosphere microbial communities from UC Gill Tract Community Farm, Albany, California, United States - DLSLB.R1 | ecosystem: Host-associated > Plants > Phyllosphere > Unclassified | place: USA...
TATGGGAGCAGGATATTTATCGACAGTCCACGTTTCACCCGGACATACCTAAAATACCGCCAGGCCGCATCAAACGAATGGCAGAGGCACTTTGCTTCGCTGCTTAATGTGCAAAGTCGAGCTTAGAGCAACATTGCCAATCTCGCTGAATTGGCCTTCGAGAATTATAAAGACCTGCATAAGTCATGATGCAAGCAATATGAATCTATGCGATAGGCCATCGACAACTTGAGGCTTATTATTCTGCAAGCACATCACATGCGGCGCGAATGTAGTGTAGATCGGGGTATATTAATGGACATTGCCACTATTCTGATCATCAATTCGCTGATTGCAACTTGCTCCATCCGCGAAACCGCACGTCTGGAAGGTCGCGCTCCGTCCACGGTCAGCGCGGCCCTGGATCGAATGGAAACGGCGCTCGCGGTACCACTCATGCGGCGAGAGGGAGCAGTTCTAAGCCTTACACTCGAGGCACAAAGCGCCGCAGAGTATTTAATGAAACAGCGCAGCTCAGTCGCGAGCTTCAATCTATCGGCGGCACCAACAATAATCGTGCAGCCATCTCTCTCACCGCTCTCATTCGCTTTTCTGTTGCAGCCCAGGCGGGCAGTATCCGTGCCGCAGCCAAAAGCCTCGGCATGGGGCAGCCACAGCTGACTCGTCAGCTATCGGAACTGGAGCGTAACCTTGATTGCCGCTTATTTGAGCGGACACGATCTGGTGTCAGTTGCACCGAAGCCGGTAAGCAAATGCTCACTCTTGTGGAAACAATTATAAGCAATTGGGAGGAGCTGTCTCATGCATCGTCTGATCGCTTCCGATACAAGCTCGCGACCTGTCGGGTCGGGTCTGTTATGCCGCTTGGTCATGAAAGCAATATTGCGCAGATCCTTGCCAATCTGACAGCCGGATGGGAAAAGCTCTATCCGCGCCAACCGCTATCGATTTCGGCCAACACCGCAGAAGAACTGATCTCTGGGCTCAAAAGCCGCCGCTATGATGCGATCCTCATCGACCACGACGACTTCTCCCGGGATTTTGATGGCCGCGTCGTATCAGATGCCCCGCTCGCCCTGATTGGTGATCATCGTGTCATGGCGGAACTCAATGGCGACATGGCAACGTTCTTGCAAAAGCATCGCCTGGCACTTCCCAGTGCGAAGAGCGGTATCCGACAACATGCGATGCTCTATTTGGAAAGCGTGCTTGGTCCGGTAAGTCCATCAAAACTTCGTTTAATCGAGATGGATTCAATTCCGGTCATCATTAATCTGGTCACGCGACACGGTTATCTTTCGATATTGCCCGAACCAGTTGTTGCCCGTCTTCCCTTCCCGATTACGCAATACCTGCTTGGTCAAGAACACCGCCAGATACTTTCATTTGTATGGCGACGGAACACTTTCACACCAACGATGTTAAATGAGATGGTGTCACTACTGACAGAGGACAATTAGTAGAATTTTATTTCTCGCGACGACTAGTTTTTGACGCTTATAAAACACCACCGGGATGACAGAATTTTGCTGAGGCATCCTTCGTTCGGAATCTGGGATATATCCCTTTCCGGTGTTTTAAACTAGCCTGCAAATCAAACAGCAGATGACTGTGAGGGAGAACACAACTATGAAAACATCATTGATTATTGCTGGCGTAGTGGCCAGCCTGGTAACTGCTACCAGCTTTGCTTTCGCAGCAGATGTTGTGGTGGGTTCCAAGATCGATACCGAGGGCGGGGTGCTGGGCAACATCATTTCGCAGGTTCTTAAGGCAAACAATATTGCTGTTGTCGACAAGATCCAGCTTGGTGCAACCCCAATCGTGCGTGAAGCAATTACCCAAGGTCAAATCGATATTTACCCGGAATATACCGGGAATGCTGCCTTCTTCTTCAATAAGGGCGATCTTCCTCTATGGAACAAGGCGCGCGAGGGATATGAAGAAGCCAAGAAACTGGATTATGAAGCCAACAAGATTGTTTGGTTGACGCCGGCTAATGCCAACAATACCTGGGCAATTGCTGTGCGCCGCGATGTCGCGGAAAAAAACAAACTCAAGTCTCTGACTGATTTCGGAAAATATGTGAGTGGTGGTGGGCAGATCAAACTTGCGGCGTCGTCAGAATTTGTAAGCTCGGCCACAGCTTTACCGGCTTTCCAGACGGCATACAGCTTTACCTTCAAGCCTGATCAACTGATTACGCTTTCAGGGGGTGACACTGCGGCTACGATCGCTGCTGCTGCACAGCAAACTTCGGGCGCCAATGCGGCCATGGTCTACGGTACTGATGGCGGTATTGCGCCTGCGGATCTCGTCGTATTGCAAGATGACAAGGGTGTGCAGCCGGTTTATTTACCCACCCCCATTATTCGCGAAGCAGTTCTGAACGAAAATCCGCAAATAGCCGAACTGCTAAAGCCAGTGTTTGAATCCTTTTCCCTCGAAAATCTTCAGGAACTCAATGGCCGCGTCCAGGTCGGTGGCGAACCTGCAGCTGATGTTGCACGCGAATACTTAACCTCCAAAGGCTTCATCAAGTAACCCTTTTCCCTGCCGGAATAAATTGCTTCGGCAGGGACTCAATCCTTAAGGCTGGTTCTGGAGCGATGCTAAGCGCAATCGTCGCTAAAGCCAGTAGAATTCCCGGCGAACAGGACTCACCATGCAATTAGCCGCAGACCGTACCGCCGCCTCTCACCCACGTTTTGCCTTTGACCGACTGGGGCTGGTAATTTCCCTCATCATCATTGCTGCGATGTTCATCCAGCCTTTTGCCCTCGTGCGTCCCAATCGCGTCGCGGCGACTGCACCAGTCTTTATTTGGAATGCCTTACCATCGTTACAGGCGTTTGCACTGATTGTCCTGTCGTTGGTCACTGCCCTCGTCATGGCGCTGCGCACGCAGCTGACATTGCGTCTTGGCCTTCTGGTAATCACCCTTGTTACGCTCGCCATCGCTATTGGCTGGAGCGCGACCTACCTTACACCGGCAGGCAATAATTATGCCCGTGTTTCGCCCGGCGGCAGCCTGTGGCTAATACTCTTTGCGCTGGCACTCGCCATTGGTGACACGCTTGTCCGCATGCGTCTCAAGCCGCTTTCACGGCTGGCAGCGCTAGGTATCTTCGTGGTCCTTCTTGGCGTGTTTCTCTATAGCGGCGTCTGGAACGACATTTCCATTCTCAAGGAGTATGCCTCTCGTCGCGGTGCGTTCATGAGCGCACTGAGCACTCACGCTTTTCTCGCGATCGGCTCCCTCATTGCAGCCTTCATCATCGCCACGCCAATCGGCATACTTATCCACCGCGTCAAGCGCCTGCGCGATGCTGTTCTGTCCTTCTTCAATGTCATCCAGACTATCCCATCCATGGCCCTGTTCGGCGTGCTGATTGCGCCGCTGGCATGGGTTGGCGCCAATCTGCCCGGTGCGAGAGTACTTGGCATCGCTGGTATCGGTCCAGCACCAGCCTTCATCGCTCTCGTCGCCTATGCACTTCTGCCCATCGTTTCAGCAACCGTTACCGGCCTTGATAATGTCTCGCCTTCCGTTGTGGACGCCGCTCGCGGTGTGGGCATGACCCGCCGCCAGCGCTTGTTCTCAGTGGAATTGCCGTTGGCGTTCCCCGTAATCCTCACCGGCATCCGCGTGGTGTTGGTGCAGAATATCGGCCTTGCGGTTATTGCCGGCCTTGTGGGCGGCGGAGGTCTTGGCATGTTCGTCTTTCAGGGCATCGCCCAGACAGCCACCGATCTGGTGTTGCTCGGTGCTTTGCCGACCGTTGCCATGGCCTTCGTCGCCGCCATCTTGCTTGACGCGCTGATAGAAATCAGCCGCGGCCACCAGAATTAGGAGCCCGTCCTATGATCGAGATTTCAAACATCACCCGTATTTATGGCGCGCAAACGGCCGTCGACAATGTTTCGCTGACAATCGACGCGGGTGATTTGGCCGTCATCGTTGGCACGTCTGGCTCCGGCAAGACAACGCTGATGCGCATGATTAACCGCCTTGTCGAACCAAGCCATGGCGTGATCAAGATCGACGGCAAAGACAACCGAGAACTACCACCTCATATTCTGCGACGCGGCATCGGCTATGCCATTCAGGGCCATGGACTGTTTCCACACCGCACCATTGCGGAAAATATCGGCACAGTCCCCACGCTGCTCGGCTGGGACAAGGCTAAAATCTCCACGCGTGTGGATGAATTGCTATCACTGTTTCACCTCGATCCTGCGATCTATCGTAACCGTATGCCGCATGAACTTTCAGGCGGTCAGCAACAGCGTATTGGCGTTGCCCGTGCTTTGGCATCCAATCCAGAAATCCTCCTGATGGATGAGCCATTCGGTGCGCTTGACCCGATCATCCGCGACAAAGCTCAGGAAGATCTGCTGGCGATCCAGAAACATTATGGCACCACCATCGTGCTTGTTACCCATGATATGGAAGAAGCGATCCGCCTTGGCTCGCGTATTGCAGTGATGGATAAGGGCAAGTTGCTGCAATATGCAACGCCGGAAGAAATCATCACCAAACCGGCAACGGACTTTGTCCATGCCCTGCTCGGCGGTGGCAGTGACCGCGTATTCCGTCTGTTGTCGCTTGAAACCGTTGACGGTCTCGTCGAGACCGGCGGCGCGAGTGGTGATGCGATCAACAGTGACATGTCGCTGCGTGAAGCACTGGGCGCAAGCCTATGGTCAGGTCGCACCGCACTCCCTGTCAGCCGTGATGGTCAGATCATCGGCCGCATCACCCGCGCTGCAATTGAAAAGCACGCCCGGAGGGTCGCATGAGACTGGGCACAGTCCTGAAGATCGCACTGCTGGTCCTGCTTTGTACTTTCATTCTGAAGCCGGAATGGTTTCAAAGCTGGTTGGCACCTTTCACCCGCAATAATGCACCGGCCATCTATACGCAGAACTCCCTGCTGGCACTGACCATGAACCATCTGGCGCTGGTCGGCATCGCAACACTGACTGCAACCATCATCGCCGTGACGCTCGGTATTTTAACGACGCGACCTAGCGGACGTGAATTCCTGCCGATCTCGCGCGCAGTGGCCAATATCGGCCAAACTTTTCCGCCGGTCGCAGTTCTCGCCATCGCTGTGCCGATCTTTGGCTTCGGCTCGATTCCTGCCTTCATCGCGCTTCTGCTTTATGGCTTGCTGCCGATCTTTGAAAACACGCTGACAGGTCTCACCGAGCTTGAACCATCCGTGGTTGATGCAGGACGTGGCATGGGCATGACCGGCCGACAATTGCTGTTTAATGTCGAACTGCCATTAGCTCTGCCGGTCATCCTGTCGGGCGTTCGTCTAGCCGCGATCATCTCGCTCTCCACTGCAACCATCGGCTCGACCGTAGCTGCAAGTACACTGGGTGAAGTTATTGTTGCAGGACTGTTATCGGGAAATACGGCTTTCGTTTTACAGGGGGGCTTTATCGTCGCAGCACTTGCGATCCTTATCAATGCGGCCTTCGTTTATGCTGAGCGAAGGTTGAGAAGCAACGCCCACTAAATGCGCGCGCATAGGAAACCATAGCAGGTTTTAGTCTTTTCGCCTTATCCGGCCACTTAAATGGCCTCGCTGAGATCGGCAACAATGTAGCCCGGATGTTCGATACCGATCGAAAGCCGTCCGTTTGAGCAGGTCCCGAGCTGGTCATCGGCAGCCAGTTGCGAATGTGGTGCCGTTAATGGATGGAACGCTAGAGAACGTGCGTCGCTAGTATCGGGGACGTGTTAGAAATGCTGCGGCCTGCCTCGCGTCCACCTTTGAGATCAAATCCGACCAACGCGTCATGTGATCTTCTCCGCCCGACCACTGGAACGCCTTACACTTCGTAAATATGCGAAGAGCACGGCCTATATGCGCGGGCGACTTTTCCGCGGATGGCCAACCCGAAATCGTTGTTGGTTACGGCGTCGCCCGATCTCGTCGGAATGCTTCACTGCTCCCGTAACGGCCAGCGCTTATTCATTGCTGTTTGGTGTTAAACATCCGACCAGTCGCGGCGAATTGCCCATCACCATCCTTCAGACACCTGTCGCATGGGCAAGAATGAGTTGTCCGTAGTGGACGCTCAATTGCATCTGCGAGAATCAGACAATCTCTACATTGTGGACGGATCTGTTCTACCAAGCCTGACTTGCGGGACCGATTCATGCCGCAATTCAAATAGTTGCCGAAAGCTTTTCTGTGGGTTTTCCAACTAAATACCCAGATCTTTTCGCAAATAATCCATTGCAATTCTTCGTTTTCAATATGGTCTTGATAAACCAAAGCGAATGGGCGGTCTGACCAATTCGATAAACCGCCCCCTATTTTTTACTTCGTCGTATACCCTCCATTGACCAGAATAGTCTGACCGGTCATCCACCAGCCATCTGAAACCATGAAGCGGATGTAAGGAACAATATCCTCAATATCGGTGAGACCTGTTTTGGAGAAATTTGACAGTGCCGCAGCGGTCTTGTGATAAGCAACCGCATCGTCTCCTTCAGCCGGATAGAAAAACGGCGTATCCATCGGGCCAGGTCCGATTGCTGTGACCGAGATGCCGCGACCGCCAAACTCCTTTGAGGCTGCCCTCGTGAAATGCTCAATGGGGGCCTTGGTACCTGCATAACTCGCATAAAATGGCGTGAAGGCACCCAATAGCGAGGTGACCAGCGTCAAAAGCTTACCATTATCATTGAGATGGTTGCCTGCTTCTTTAATAAAGAAAAATGCGGCCTTAGCGTTAACTGCACTCATTTCATCGTACTCAGCCTCCGAAATATCTAAAATCGGCTTTTTAAGCACTTTGCCGACCGTATTAATCGCGATGTCTGGACGACCGATTGACGCTACAGCGTCTGTAAACAACTTTTCGACAGCATCGGCCGTTGTCAGATCGGCCTGAAAGGCGATTGCTTCAGCGCCAACGGCTTTTACAGCGGCTACGGTAGCTTCTGCATCTGCCTTGCTCGCAACGCTATTGTAGTGAATAGCGATTGCTTTGGCACCGTGAGCGGCAAAATCGCGTGCAAGCAAGCCGCCAAGGTTTTTGCCACCGCCAGCGATAAAGACGGTTTTACCTTTGATGCTGTGATCAGTCATGAATAGCCTCCTATGCCCAATGGCGACCTCGGTCGCTTTCGTTGGAGGAATGTATCGTCTATACATTCAAGATAAAGATGTGCATCCTGACATCACTTGTCAGAAAACCGATACAATTGAGGAATTAGGGCGATTGGACCGGATAGACCTATTTCGAATTTTTACTCGTGTTGTCGAGTGTTCAAGTTTCACACGTGCCGCCAATACGCTTTCCATTCCGCGGTCTTCAGTCTCGGCGGCAATTCAGGAGTTGGAAGGGCGTATCGGCACACGACTGCTTCACCGCACGACCCGTAAAGTCTCTCCGACACACGATGGTGAGGCATTTTACGAACGCTGCCAGCGGGTCATAGCCGATGTCGAAGATGCCGAAAGTCTCTTTCGACAAGCAGCAGCACAGCCATCCGGAAAGCTCCGCGTTGATGTTCCGGGACGTATCGGTCGTCTGATAATAGCGCCTGCGTTGCCAGATTTTCTTAATCTTTATCCGCAGATCGACATTGATTTCGGGGTAACGGATCGTGCAGTGAACCTGATAGAGGACAGTGTTGACTGCGTTTTGCGTGTCGGCCCACTAAGCGACTCCGGCCTTATCGGGCGTTCAATTGGCAAGCTGCCTCTAATCAATGTTGCCAGCCCAGCTTACTTAAAGCGCTATGGCAGACCTCACACACCGGACGAACTCGCAAGCCATTTGGCAATTAACTATTCATCCCCATCAAGCGGTCGGGTTGAACCTTGGGAATGGCTAGAAGATGATGTGCTTCACGCGGTGCATCTGCCTGGGCGTATTACAGTAAATAGTGCGGAAGCGTACATCGCTTGTTGTTTAGCTGGTCTCGGCTTGATCCAAATCCCAGCATATGATGTGCACAATCATTTAGAAGCAGGTGATCTGATCGAAGTAATGCCACGACACCGCGCCCAACCTATGCCCATGACACTGCTCTATCCCCATCGCCAACATCTCTCACGACGGTTACAGGTCTTCGCTGACTGGCTTGAGGCTCTACTCAAGCGACATCTCCTTCCATAAGAGAGAATTAATTGTCGTTCGGTTTATAAGTCTCTTTATCGTAAACATTGAAGATGCCGTCGATCAACTATGGTCGTCGACACCCCTGCGCCAGTAGGGAACGACGAGATGTTCTGCCTTATCCAATTTTTGTTCACCAGGAAGGTAGATGCGGATGGAGCAGAAAGCATCGTACTCACAGCCCGCCCAAACATATCGGCGTATTTGGAGATCCGGCATTCTCACACGTCATATCGCACCCTGAAACAAACTTCTGGTTCGCGCTGCAGCACGACCGCGGCAAAGCCAATTCGCCTTTATTGCGGCTTTAAAGAATAGTGACTGGACTTCACTTTCATCTGTGACTTCTATAAAGGCATAGCCGCTGGCAGATGCAGGTAGATACTCCAGCATGCGGGCAATTACGCGCAGAGCTGTTTCATCTCCGGCAAACAGATACCACTGAGCATCTATCAGACCGCCGCCACCCGGGCCAATCACACTGAGCTCATCACCCACGCGCGTTTGAGCTGCATAGTTTGAACCAGGTCCAGCATTGTTATGCAATATAAAGTCAATATCGATAAGTCCGGTATCAACGTCGACCGAGCGCAGTGTGTACTTAAGCATATCTGGCCTTAGCTCAGGATTTGCCCACAGTATGAGGCCGTTGATGGCATACCTTACTGCATCGTCGCAATGAAAGGTAATGCGTCGCATATGCGGAGTAATATCGCATATCGACTGCACCTCGAGTTTACGGAAATTTGGTGAACGTTCAAGGTCGTCACCATCGTCACGCCAGATGATAACTGGCGCTGTCTCACTTGCAAATTCCATTACATGGGAAACAACTGCCGTACGAATGAAATAAATGTCTTCCAGATTTGACGCTCATAAATCGATACGCGCTTGCGCGCCTTTGTAACAAACCGTGTGCTGGCGCATCTCATGCGCAAAAGCGTTCCAGCACCTTCGCGCTCAGCTTCCCCGTCATGTTCGAGCATATGATCACACAGCTTGTTGACGACAAGGCCAGGGTGGGGGCAACTCAACAATGGCAGAAGCTGCAAATTGTTTGTTTTATAATTCCGTCATTGAGCTACGGGCTCGATTTTTGTCATTTCGTCGTCAAGGCCCACCCAAAATGTTCCCTCTATCGGCACCGCGAGAAAGCGCCGATTTATTTCGGCAAGCGTCGCATTGGGATCAATGTCTGCAAATATTTCTGGATGCGCCCATTTCGCAAAGCACTCGAATATCAAAACATTCAGTGCCGAAATAGACACCTGATGCGATATACCGAAAGCGCGTCGTTCACTCACCGCTGTAAGATTGCGACGAATACTGTTGAAAACGACATTGCGAAGTGATGCGAGCGCGGTTTCCTTGGAAACACCGCCCCCTACAATCAAACTCGTGTCTGGCGATAAGTTTGGTGCGCCTGTCGCAATGTAAATCTGTGGGTCAGTTTCAAGCACGTATTCTGGACTGAGTCTGCCTTCATAGGCAGAAACCACGTCTGCACCGATACTCACTGCTCCGGCCAAGACAATGTTTTGGGTCATTCGATTGTTTTGCCCAGGCGTGGAACAGCACGTGGCATTAGCAAAACCGTCAACCAGCACTTTTGGGTGCTCTGAAACATTTTTTAGACGCTCGGTAATCGATCTATACCGCTGGCGCACGAACGCCGTATATTCCCCGGCTTGTTTTACACGCCCGATCGCCTTTCCGAGTAGTTCAACGGAGAACGCCGTAGATTCCAAGGGGTTTCGCTTGTCATTGACTGGCCCGTCCAGAAATATCACGGGGACTCCGGCCGCATTGAGCAGTTCAACTGTATCTTCCCAACCCGCTTGCCACTGGTTGATCACAAACAGATCTGGCGACGCGCTGAGGATACTCTCGACCGAAGTATCGGTTGGCTGTAGCGCACCTACTGTTGCGATGTTATCGATCTCCGGAAATAGCTTGTGGAAAGAAGCATACACCCCCTTATCGATCCGCTGCGGATTTGCCCACCCTGCGATCCTCGAAACAGGATCGTTTTCGATCAAAGCTAATGAAAGAAGAAGCAGGCTCTCGTTAAAAACAATTCGTTTTGCGGGAGCGTTCAGCCGAACCTCCCGCCCCGCAGCATCCTCAAGCACGATCTGCGCTGTCGCCTCTCGAACTGGCCCCATAAGATCAGCCAAAAGAAAAATCGGCAGAATCCCGATGATAAGCAATAATCGTGTGAGAATTGCGCGAACATGGGTGCCCAACTGCTCTACCAACGGTATTTCAGGCTGGCGTTGACAGCACGTCCTGCTCCATAGTTACAGCTGCCGCCGGTGTCATTTAGACAGTGAGAGACATATTTACGGTCAAACAGGTTGGTCGCGTTGACGCGCAGTGTCATGCCATCAAGCTCTTTTCTCACTTTACCGAAGTCCATTTCGACACCGAGATCAACAAGCATTTGCCCCGGGATACGTAATTTCTCTAGATACTTGCTGTCGGTCTGATAGGATGACCAGCCGCGCACGCCCGCACTCACCGAAAGACCAGAAGCCCAGATAGACCAGATGAGCGATTTTTCGCGGCAAAGCCGCTAGGTTTTCCTTGTAGAGCCAATATTGGTTTTGGAAGGAACGACCATGGAGAAAATAGTTTATGTAGGCCTCGACGTCCATGCTGATACAA
>Ga0308157_10009419_pt1 | contig 10818 bp, 11 predicted proteins | sample PhyBR1_FD_201035 | JGI IMG/M metagenome (GOLD analysis project Ga0308157, IMG submission 201035) | Phyllosphere microbial communities from UC Gill Tract Community Farm, Albany, California, United States - DLSLB.R1 | ecosystem: Host-associated > Plants > Phyllosphere > Unclassified | place: USA...
TGTAGGTCTTGGTGGGGTCGAGTACCGAGAACACGGGGTAGGTGTGATTGCTGCCAAAGGCCAGCTTGGCGCCTTTGGCACGGTGCGTGATGACGCCTCCGTTGTTCATCTCGGAGCCCGTGGCGGGCAACGTGAGCACGGCGCCGAAGGGCAGCGCGGCGGTGACGTTGCGGCCGTGCTTTTCGAGGATGGCCCAGGGGTCGCCGCCTTCGAACTTCACGGCCGCGGCGATGAACTTCACTGCATCAATCACCGAGCCACCCCCCACCGCGAGCAGGAAGTCGAACCCGCCGCCCTTGATCTGCGCGACGGCCTTCATCGAGGTTTCGTAGCTAGGGTTGGGTTCGATGCCGCTGAAAGTGGCGTGCTGGCGGCTGCCCAGCGCCGCGCGCACCTCGGCCAGCGTGCCGGTCTTCTCGGCACTGGCGCCGCCCACGAGGATGAGCACCTTGGCGGCGGCGGGCACGAGCTTGTCCAGGTCGGCGATGCGGCCCTGGCCGAAGGCGATGCGGGTGGGGTTGTGGAAGTCGAAGTTCAGCATGGCGATCCTTGGGTGGGGTGCGGCATTGTGTCGCTGGCAGAGGCGGCTTGCCGGTCGCCTTGGCAACAACACGGCCAGCCCCCGGGGGCACTTCGGGACGGCCCTGCGGGAGCGGGCGGGCGAACGGTGGTCAGCGCCGCCCTGGCGACCTACCGCGCCAGCACCAACACCACGAATCCCACCAGAAACACGATCGCCAGGGCTGTCGCACCGGCGATGCCTGCCGTCAGCACCTTGACGAGCAAGGCCCACCCGCCGCCCTGCGCGCCACGGCGGCGCATGGTGTTCCAGCCCCGCAGCAGCAGGACCAGCGTGACGCACAGGGTGCCCAGCACCATGCCGAAAGCCATCGCTACGCAGTCCAGACCGAACGTGCCGCAGGCCATGGACCGCCCCAGGCCGCCGGCTACAGCCACCGAAGCGCCCAGCCCCACGGCCAGCACGCCCCACCCGGCCCAAACCGTGCCGGGCACGCGAAACGCTGAAGGTGTGACAGGGGTCATGGGGTCAGTCCTTCGCCGCCCGCCAGGGCAGCGCCGGGTCCGTGAAGGCCGCACGCCACAGGTCGGCATAGACCGGAAACGCCTGCCGGCGGGTCTCGTCGGACTCCAGCTCGACCGCGGCATCGTCGAGCCCGCGCACGCTCCAGTCGGGCGGCACGGCGCAGCGCCGCAGCGCCGTGTCGATCAGCACCGGGTGCAGGGCGTGGGTCGTGCATGCCACATGGCGCCCGCCGGGGCTGACCAGGAAGTAGTCCACGTCGCCGGGCCGCAGGGCCGCCAGCGGCAGGGCGCGGCGCAAGGCATCGGCCCATTCGGGCGGGGCGGGTACGGGCATGGAAGAAGCGGGCTCCGGGTGGGGCGAGGAAAGGTGCGCGCCGCGACGGCATGGGCTGCGTGGACCGACTGTAGCGGCAACGGCACGGATGGCGCCGAATGCCTTCTTTGCGCTGCGCCCGGCGCCGTCGGGCACCGCGCTACCCGCCCTGTGCGACCGCTGCCGCACCCGCGATCTGGCTCTGGCGCCCGGGCTCCGCGCCCACCAGCACCTGCAGCCGCTCCACCATGAAGTCGCGCAGCGCGCGCACCAGCGGCGTGAGCTGGCGGCGGCTGGGCGCCACGAGGAACAGGGGCACGGCCTCGGTGGTCCAGCCCGGGCACAGCGGCACCAGGCGCCCGGCGGCCAGGTCGTCCGCCACGTCGAAGTACGACTTGTAGGCGATGCCCCGGCCCCGCACGGCCCAGCGGCGCACGGCGTCGCCGTCGTTGGACACATTGCGGCCGCGCACCCGCACCATCACCTCCTGGCCCGCCGCATCCCAGAAGCGCCAGCGGTCGTGCACGTCCTCGCCGAGCATGAAACACAGGGCGTCATGCCCGGCCAGCGCATGGGGCGTGGCGGGTGCCCCGCGGGCCTGCAGATAGGCGGGCGCGGCGCACAGCACGCGCCGGTGGCCGGCCGCGAGCGGCAGCGCCACCAGGCTCGAATCCTGCGGCTTGCCGTAGCGAAAGGCCGCGTCCACCGGCTCGCTGTAGACATTGGCCATGCGGTCCGACAGCTGCAGGCGGATGTCGATGCCCGGGTGCTCGGCCTGGAAGGCATCCAGCCACGGCAGCAGCACGTTGCGCCCCAGGTCGGAGGGGGCGGCGAGCAGGAGCGTGCCGCGAAATCCGTGGGCCTGGCCGCCCTGCAACTGGCCCCGCGCCTGCTGCAGCGTGGCCAGCGCGGGTCGGCAGTGCTCCAGGAACAGCTCGCCCTCCTGGGTGAGCCGCAGGCTGCGCGTGGAGCGCACGAAGAGGGCCACGCCCAGCTCGGCTTCCAGCCGCTTGAGGGCCGCACTGGCCGCCGCCGGCGTGAGGTCCAGCGCGCGCGCGGTGGCCGACAGGCTGCCGCTGTCCACGGTGCGCACGAAGATGTCGAGGTCCTGCAGGCTTTTCATGGGTGGCGTGGGGGAGTTTGACGGCTCGATTTTCAAATTCTCTTTGAATATCAATTCAATCGCCAGCCTATTTAAAACAAAAGACAACAGGATCACCATCACGGCCATGTTCCACACCGCTTGCCAAGGCACAACGCCATGACCGCCACCGCCACCGCACCCGCTCTCGCGCGCCCCTTGCAACTCGGCCCGCTCACCTTGCCCAACCGCATGGTGATGGCTCCCATGACCCGCGCCCGCAGCAGCCAGCCGGGCGGCGTGCCCAACGCGCTCATGGCCGGCTACTACGCCCAGCGCGCCAGCGCCGGGCTCATCGTGAGCGAGGCGAGCCAGGTCTCGCCCCAGGGCCAGGGCTACAGCTTCACGCCCGGCATCCACAGCGACGCGCAGGTGCGGGGCTGGCGCCGCGTGACCGACGCGGTGCATGCCGCCGGCGGCCGCATGGTGCTGCAGCTGTGGCACGTGGGCCGCATGTCGCACGCCAGTTTCCACGCCGACGGCCTGCCCGTGGCGCCCTCGGCCATTGCCCCCGAGGCCCGGGTGTGGGTGGCGGACGGCGACGGCGTGGGCCACATGCTCGACTGCCCGGTGCCGCGCGCGCTGCACGCAAGCGAAATCGCCGGCGTGGTGGACGACTTCCGCCGCGCCGCCGCCAACGCCATGCGCGCTGGGTTCGACGGCGTGGAGATCCACGGCGCCAACGGCTACCTCGTCGACCAGTTCCTGCGCACCACCTCCAACCACCGCACCGATGCCTATGGCGGCCCGGTGGCCCACCGCACCCGCTTCGCCCGCGAGGTGGCCGCCGCCGTGGCCAGCGAGGCCGGGGCCGAGCGCACCGGCATGCGCCTGGCGCCGTTCATCACGCAGCGCGGCATGGACTGTCCGGAGGTCATCCCCACCATCCTGCACCTGGCACGCGAGCTGGACACCCTGGGCCTGGCCTACCTGCACCTGGCCGAAGCCGACTGGGACGATGCCCCCGCCATCCCCGCCGATTTCCGCCAGGCCCTGCGCGCGGCCTACGGCGGCCGTGTCATCGTGGCGGGCAAGTACACGCCCGAACGCGCGCAGCAGATCCTGGACTCGGGCATGGCCGACCTGGTGGCCTTTGGCCGGCCGTTCATCGCCAACCCCGACCTGCCCGCGCGCTACGCGGCCGGGCTGCCCCTGGCCGGCTACGACCCGGGCACGCTGTTCGGCGGCACGGCCCGGGGGTACTCCGACTACCGCGCGCACGCCGCCACGGCCGCCGCCTTCACGCCACGGGCCGCCGCGGCCGCGTTGTGAACGCCTGGCCGCCGCCGCGGGGACCGCTCTTTTTCCACCTCACTTTTCTGCAAGGACACACCACCATGAAAGCCATTGGCTACCAGGCTCCCCGCGCCATCGACCACCCCGAATCGCTGCTCGACATCACCCTGCCCGACCCCGTGGCCACCGGCCGCGACCTGCTCGTGGAAGTGCATGCCGTGTCCGTGAACCCCGTGGACACCAAGGTGCGCAAGGGCAGCGGCCCCGCCGAGGGCCAGGCGTACAAGGTGCTGGGCTGGGACGCCAGCGGCATCGTGCGCGCCGTGGGCCCCGACGTGACGCTCTTTGCGCCCGGCGACCGCGTCTGGTACGCGGGCTCCATCGCCCGCCCCGGCACCAACAGCGAACTGCACCTGGTGGACGAGCGCATCGTGGGCCACGCCCCCAGGTCGCTGGACTTCGCCGAGGCCGCCGCGCTGCCGCTGACCACCATCACCGCGTGGGAGCTGCTGTTCGACCGCCTGGGCGTGGCGCCCGGCAAGCAGCCCACCAACAAGACCCTGCTCATCATCGGCGCGGGCGGCGGCGTGGGCTCCATCCTCACGCAGCTGGCGGCGCGGCTCACCAGCCTCACGGTGATCGGCACCGCATCCCGCCCCGAAACACAGCAGTGGGTGCGTGAACTGGGCGCCCACCACGTCATCGACCACAGCAAGCCCCTGACGCAGGAGCTGGCCCGCATCGGCCACCCCACGGTGGACACCATCGTGAGCCTCACGCAGACCGACGCGCACTTCGACCAGATCGTGGAGGCCATCGCGCCGCAGGGCCGGTTCGCGCTGATCGACGACCCCGCCACGCTGGACGTGACGAAGTTCAAGCGCAAATCGGTCTCGGTGCACTGGGAGCTGATGTTCACGCGCGCGCTGTTCGGCACCGACGACATGATCGGCCAGCACCGCCTGCTGACCGAGGTGGCGCAGCTGGTGGACGCAGGGCTGGTCCGCACGACGCTGGACCAGCGGTTCGGCAGCATCAATGCGGCGAACCTCAAGCGCGCGCATGCGCTGATCGAAAGCGGCAAGGCGCGGGGGAAGCTGGTGCTGGAAGGCTGGAACTGAGGATTTCTGCAGGCGCCCGGGCGGACCTGCGGGCGCCGGTGCGGGTGTGGCGTTCGAGAACGCGCGGGGGGCGGGCTCCGCCATGAAGGCTGTATTTAAATACAGTTACCATGCGCAGGGAGCTTACATACCCGCCACCACCGTTCAGGAGCCACTTCCCATGCTTGACCACATGACTTTCCGCGTGTCCGACATCGGCCGCGCCAAGGCGTTCTACAGCGCAGCCCTTGCGCCACTGGGCTACAGCCTGTCTTTCGAAGGCAACTACGGCATCAACATTCTGGGCTTTGCCTACCCGGATGCATCCGAGCCCGACGGCAAGAAGACCGACGTGTGGTTCATCGACGGCCCCTCGCCGTACGGAGGCCCTCCGGCCACCACGGGCTGCCACCTCGCGTGGCGGGCCCGGAACCGCGCACAGGTGGATGCCTTCCACGCCGCAGCGGTGGCCGCCGGCGGCAAGGACAACGGCGCCCCCGGCCTGCGGCCCGACTACCACGCGCACTACTACGGCGCCTTCGTCATCGACCCCGAAGGCAACAACGTGGAAGCGGTGTGCCATCTGCCCGAATAGGCGGGGTGGCACTCTACGAAAAGGACACGCCCTCCCGGCGAGTGCACCCGTGGAACTGGCTCTGCCAGACCACCGGGTGCGTCCCCCTTGGGGGAAGCGGCGCGGCCGCTCAGGGGGCCACCTATCCTTCCCGTGGCACTGGCTCCGCCAGGCCCCCGGGAGGTCAATCCAGTTTCACGCCCGCCGCCTTGATGATCTCGCCCCAGCGCTTGGACTCGGCCCGCGCCATGGCGCGGAACTGCTCGGGCGTGCCGGGCAGGGCTTCCATGCCGAAGTCGTTCATGCGCTTGACCACGGCGGGGTTCAGCAGGGCCTTGTTCAGGTCGCCGTTCAGTCGGGCCGTGATGGCCGCAGGCAAACCGGCGGGTGCCAGGATGCCCTGGAACGCGAACACCTCGGTGTTGGGCACACCGGCTTCGGCCAGCGTGGGCACGTCGGGCAATGCGGCCACGCGCTTGGCCGAGCCGATGGCCAGGGCGCGCACCTTGCCCGAGGTGATCACCGGCAGGCCGGCGGCCAGGTCCAGGAACATGCAGGGCACCTGCCCGCCCATCACGTCCTGCAGCGCAGGCGCGGCGCCGCGGTAGGGAATGTGCGTGAGGAAGGTCTTGGTGCGGTTCTTGAACATCTCCATCGCCAGGTGGTGCGGCGAGCCGTTGCCGGGCGATGCGTAGTTGAGCTTGCCGGGGTTGGCGCGCGCGTAGGCCAGGAATTCCTTGACCGTCTTCGCTTCGAACGCCGGGTGCACCACCAGCGCCAGCGGAAAGCGGCTGATGCCGCCCACGTAGGTGAAGTCTTTCTCGGGGTTGAACGGCAGCTTGGTGAACAGGTGCTCGTTGAAGGCCAGCACGGCGTTGTCGGCCGACATGAAGGTGTTGCCGTCGGGCTTGGCCGTGGCCACCATCTGCGCGCCGATGTTGGTGGACGCGCCGGGGCGGTTGTCCACGATGATCTGCTGGCCCAGGGTCTGGCGCATGGCTTCGGCCACGGTGCGCGCCAGCACGTCGGTGCCGCCGCCGGCCGGGTACGGCACCACCCAGCGCAGGGGCTGGTCGGGCCACGCGGACTGGGCGGCGGCCCAGGGGGCGGCGGAGGTGGCGCCTGCGGCGGCCAGGGCGGTCAAGAGGGTTCTGCGGTGCATGGGGCTGTCTCCTTTTACTATTTAATTGATAGCTGCTTGCGCTTATATATCAAGCGTTAGAGGCCATTTTGGCTTAAAAATCTCTATGCCACACGTTCAGCGCACGGCGCATGAAACGGGCACGTCCTCAGGCCAGTGCCACCGTGGAACTGGCTCCGCCAGGCCACTGGTGGCGTCCCCCTGAGGGGGAAGGCGTCGAAGGCGACTCAGGGGGCTGCAATGCTCTGGTCGATCGCGCCGAAGATGCTGGCGCCGTCCTTGCCCTTGACCTCGATGCGGATGGTGTCGCCGAACTTCATGAACTCGGTGCTCGGTTTGCCGTCCTGGATGGTCTCGATGCAGCGCTTTTCGGCGATGCAGCTGTAGCCCTTGGGCCATTCGGTGCGGCCGCTGGCATCGGTGATGCCCTTGTTGCTCACGGTGCCGCTGCCGATGATGGAGCCGGCGCGCAGGTTGCGCGTCTTGGCCACGTGGGCGATCAGCTGGCCGAAGTGGAAGGTCATCTCGGGGCCGGCGTCGCACATGCCGACCTTGCGGCCGTTCCAGGTGGACTGCACGGTGAGGTTGACGCGGCCATGGTCCCAGGCGTCGCCCAGTTCGTCCAGCGTCACGGCCACGGGGCCGAACGCGGTGGCGGGCTTGGACTGGAAGAAGCCGAAGCCCTTGGCCAGCTCGGCCGGGATCAGGTTGCGCAGGCTCACGTCGTTGGCGATCATCACCAGGCGGATGCCATCGAGCGCCTGCTCGGGCGTGGCGCCCATCTTCACGTCGCCGGTCACCACCGCGATCTCGGCCTCGAAGTCGATGCCCATGGCCTCGCTGGGCACCACCACGTCGTCGCAGGGGCCGATGAAGTCGTCGCTGCCGCCCTGGTACATCAGCGGGTCGGTGTAGAAGCTCTCCGGCACCTCGGAGTTGCGCGCTTTTCGCACCAGTTCGACGTGGTTGATGTAGGCCGAGCCGTCCGCCCACTGGTAGGCGCGCGGCAGCGGGGCCATGCACTGGGCCGGGTCGAACGGGAAGGCGTGGCGCGCGCGGCCGCTGTTGAGCTGGTCGTACAGGTCCTGCAGTTGGGGCGACAGGAAGCCCCAGTCGTCCAGCACCTGCTGCAGCTTGCTGGCAATGCCGGTCGCATAATGGGCCGTGCCCAGGTCGCGCGAGACAACAACCAGTTGGCCGTCGCGCGAGCCGTCTTTGTAGGTAGCGAGTTTCATGGTGGGAGGACCTTTGTCTCAAGGGGTTGAAGCCTTCACCCAACACGAATTACGCCTGGGTAAATTGATTTAACTAAACAAAACTCCCAAATTTTAGTGCACATGGACAAAGAACGTGCAGGAATTCAATCGGTCGAGGTGGGTTTTGCCTTGCTGGAGGGGCTGACACGCTCGCGCGGGCCGCTGATGCTCAAGGACGTGGCGGCTTCGGCCGGCATGAGCGCGGCCAAGGCGCACCGGTATCTGGTGAGCTTTCAGCGCCTGGGCCTGGTCACGCAGGACCCGCGCAACGCCCGCTACGACCTGGGGCCCGCCGCCCTCAAGCTGGGGCTGGCCTCGCTGGCCCGGCTCGACGCCGTGCGGCTGGCGCGCGAGCGCATGCCGGCGCTGATGGAAGGCATCGGCCACACGCTGGCGCTGGCGGTGTGGGGCAACCACGGACCGACCATCGTGCACTGGGAGGAGTCCCCCCAGGCCGTGACCGCCAACCTGCGCCTGGGCGACGTGATGCCGCTGCTGTCTTCCGCCACCGGCCGCTGCTTCGCCGCGCACATGGCGCCCGACGTGGTGGCGCCGCTGCTCAAGGAGGAACTGGCCCGTGCCGTGAAGATGCGGCGCACCGACCTGCCCGCGACCATGGCCGAGGTGCATAGCCTTCTGGCCGAAGTGCGCACGCGCGGCGCCGCCCGCGTGGTGGACACGCTGCTGCCGGGAATCGTCGCGTTCTGCGCGCCGGTGTTCGACGCGGACGGCCACCTGGAACTGGGCATCACCACGCTGGGCTCCATCGCCACCTTCGACCCGGAATGGGACGGCGCCATCGACGTCCCGCTGCGAGCGGCCGCCGCCCAGCTGTCGAGCGACCTGGGCGCCGGCAGCGCCTGAGGTCTCCGGCACGCTCACGCTCGCTGCAGATGCCACGGCGCGCCCTGGTTTTCATCACCGCCCTGGTACTGGCCTTGCACTGGCTGGTGCTGCACGGCGTGCCCCTGGCCTGGGACAGTCCCCAGCGGCCAGCGGCGGGCCGCGTCTTCAGCACGCGCAGCGTGGCAGCCCCGCCGCCCGCGCCCGCCCCCACCGCGGCTCCAGTGGCCGCGCCCACGCCAGCGCCGCCTGCGGCCAAGCCCGTGGTGCGCAGGAAACCAACGCCGCCCGTCCCCTCCCCGGCCGCGGCAGATCCGCCGGTTGCAGCGCCCGAGGCCTCGGTGCAGGTGGCGGGTGCAGAGGCCAGCGCAAGCTCCGCCACCGCCGCGCCAGCCGCCGACATCGCCACGCCAGACGCGGCCACCCCGGCATCAGCCCCCCAGGCCGAGGCACCGGCACCAGCGGCTTCGGCACCGCCTGCGGAAGAAACCACCACCACCACCACCGCCGCCGGAATCGACATCGCGCTCCCGGGCTCCGGCACAGCCCGCAGCGCGGGAGCCCCGCCGCCACCCGTGCGCATTCCGGCCCCCATGCGGCTGGCTTTCGACGTGAGCGGGCAGGCCAAGAAGTTCGCGTACAACGCGCGTGCCGAACTGCTCTGGCAGCACGACGGCAGCCGCTACGAGGCGCGCCAGGAGGTCAGCGCCTTCCTGGTGGGCAGCCGCACGCAGCGCAGCGTGGGCGCGATCACGGCCCAGGGCCTGCTGCCCGAGAAATTCTCCGACAAATCCCGCAGCGAGCAGGCCGCACATTTCGACCACGCCAAGGGCCGCGTGACCTTCAGCGCGAACACTCCCGAGGCCGCCGTGGGCCCGGGCGTGCAGGACCGCCTGAGCCTGTTCATCCAGCTGGGCGCCATGCTGGCGGCCGACCCGGGCCGTTTCGTGCCCGGCACGCAGGTCACGGTCACCACCGTGAGCGCCCGCACCGCCGACCGCTGGACCTTCACCATCGAAGGGCCGGAGACGCTGGACCTGCCCGCCGGGCCCACCCCCGCGCTGAAGCTGCTGCGCCTGCCCCGCAAGGACTACGACCAGAAGGCCGAACTGTGGGTGGCGCCCGGCCTCAACTACCTGCCGGTGCGCATCAAGCTGACCCAGGCCAATGGCGACTTCGCCGACCTGCTGCTGCGCAGCAGTGGCGCGCCGTGAGGCGTGGTCGCAACAAGGCCGGTTGAAACTGGTCTGCGCAAGAGGGAAGACGGCACAGCAGGCGGCTGCGGCGCCCACTCCTGCATCAAAGTGTTGCGCCCGAGCGCCACCCAAGCTCCGGACCGGTAAAAAACCCCCGGAAGCCCGGCCGCACCGCTTTTTCATGAAATACTGGAACGCAGCAGAGAGCCAAGCCCAGAGCGGGCTTCCCCTGATCACCGATCCGTAGGACAAGGTGTTACGACCTTGCCAGCGTTTCCCGGAAGCCGCCTGGGGCCTTGAACTCTGCGAACCCGCTGTCATCTGACATCTATATCGACAAGGGGAACACGATGCACATGCTCTACGACTCAGAATCCTTCGTGGTGGTCCACATGCTGCCCGACGCCGTGGAGAAAAAGAGCACCCAGGCGCTCAACGACACCGCCCCCGCCGTTCCCCAGCTCGCACGCCATGGTTTTGAAATCGTGGACAAGCGTTCGGGCAAAGAGGTGTACCTGGACGGCTCCTGGGCCGAGATGTTCCAGGAGCAGATCCTGGCCTGGCAGCGCGACACCCCCACGCAGGAAGAAGTGGAAGATGCGCTGGACCGTTATGCGGGGCTGGCGCAGAACCCGGTGGTGGTGCACTGACCCGTCAGCCTCCATCAAGTCCGGACAGTCCTCGCGTCTAAAAGCGCCGGGGCAGCTCTGTCTATACCTCGATCACTTCGGGCGGCAGCCCCTTCTTGTTTCTCTCATGCATTGCCACATAGGCAGCCTCGATATCGCGTGCAAATTGCCGGGCATTGAACAAGGGAGAATGGGTTTTTTGCGCGTTCAATTTGTCGCGTAGCGCTTGCAAGCGTGCAGGCTCACAGGCGAGCGTGATCGCCAAGGCCTCGTATTCGGCCACGCTGCGCGTCACCAGTTCTGGCAGGCCCACGGCCTGCAGCAAACTGGCCGCCACGCGCGCAG
>Ga0308157_10009422_pt1 | contig 10815 bp, 9 predicted proteins | sample PhyBR1_FD_201035 | JGI IMG/M metagenome (GOLD analysis project Ga0308157, IMG submission 201035) | Phyllosphere microbial communities from UC Gill Tract Community Farm, Albany, California, United States - DLSLB.R1 | ecosystem: Host-associated > Plants > Phyllosphere > Unclassified | place: USA...
TCTATCGGTTCGTCATTTTCCTTGCCGGGTGCGCGGTCGCCAGCCGGGGCGGCGCCGAGGCGATCAGTCTCTGGTCGTGGAGCTCGGGCGACGCCCACACCATCGAACGGGTGGCGGAACTCAAGCGGTGGCTAGATCCCGTCTCGGTCGGCTGTGGCTTCCTGTGGATGGCCTTGCATATTCTCGCTGAGCCGATGCTCGAGTTCCAGTTGCGCAAGGCTCCGCTGCCCGTCGACATGTGGTCGCGGTGGCCGCAGCTGCGCCGGCCGATCGCCATCCTCGTCGTGAGCCTGGCAATGGCGACCGCTGCCGTCGGGCTGCGGTAATGCGGGAGGGGGCAATCGCTGCGGTACCGGGCGTATCGGTACCGGTCATCTGGTCATTCCTCGGGTACAGCTTCCCGGCGGGCTCGATGATCGTCGGGCTTCTCGCCTGCCTCATGATCCGGCTGTTCATCACGCTCGACACGCCAGGTCCGAAGTGCTGGCTGCTCGATATGATCATCACCGGGATCGCGATGCTGGTCACCGCGGTCTGGATAGCCGAGCATCAGGTCGACCTGTTCGCCGCGCTTGGCACGGGCGGCGCGCTTGGCGCTATCGGCACCGGTATCATCACCTTTTTCAAGCGGCGCGGGCAGAACGCGATCGCCGCGCTCGACGCCGCTCTCCCTGGCAAGCCGGTAGTGCCGGCAGATATGACCGCCACCCTGCGCGAAATCGACAAGTAGGGATAACGGCCCGCTCAAATCCGGAGGGGGCGAGCGGGCCGGCCGGAGAACGTTGGGGGTGCTCCGGCGCGTCGATAACGGACAACCTCCCCGATCGCCGCACGGCGCGGCAAAGAAATATTGCGACGACCGCCAAGCGTAACGGCCCGCCTGCAAGCGCGAAAGGGATCAGCGCGAGGCGGGCCGGTCGATGCGCGTTCATCAGCACCGACGCGACCTGAACTGCTCACCGCAAACATCGACTACATGTTGGAAGGAAGAATCATGACGACGGCATCAGAGCCGGCGTGGCTTCGCCATGCCCGGTCGCTTCTTGGCACCCGCGAGGCGCCGGGGGCGGCGAACAGCCCGACCATCATGGGGTGGGCGAAGAAGCTCGGCACGAAGGTGCTGGGCATGGTCTACAACGCCGACAGCGTGCCGTGGTGCGGGCTGTTCGTCGCCAACTGCCTCGCCGAAGACGGCATTCCGGCCGCGCCTGTCGCGGTCCGCGCTAAGGCGTGGGCGACCTGGGGCGCCAATCTCGCGGCGGATCGAGTCGCGGCCGGCGCGGTGCTGGTGTTCGAGCGGCCGGGCGGCGGTCACGTCGGCTTCTACGTCGGCGAGGACAAGACGCACTATCACGTCCTCGGCGGCAATCAGGGCGACCGGGTCAGCATCATGCGGCTGGAGAAGTCGCGCTGCATCGCGCGGCGCTGGCCGATCGGGCGCGCGGTCAGCGGCGGCCCCCGGTTGATGACCTCGACCGCGGGCGTCCCCTCATCTTCGAACGAAGCATGACCTGGGCGGCGGGCTTCGCCCTGCTGCGGCGCTTGTGGTGGTCGGTGCCGATGGCTGGCCTGCTCATCGGCCTGCTGCTGACGCGAGCACGTGCCGATGACCTTGAGACAACGCTGAAGGCTGAGCGAACGGCGTGGAGCGCGAAGATCGCGAAGGCGGAGCAGCTGCGCACCGCGGCGGAATCGCGGTTCGCTGTCCAGCAAACCGCGGCGCTCACGACCTTCGCCGACCGCCTCGCGAATCGTGAACCCATCATCCTTCGATCCACTGACACCGTGAGGACCTATGCGCAAACTGCTGCTGGCCATGCTGCCTGCCTTCCTGCTGACCGCGTGCGCGGCATCGACGCGCTCGACGCTGAGCTATTTGTCAGCGATCCCCCCAGTGCCAGCCGAGGCGAAAAAGCCCTGCACGGCGACGCCGATGCGCCGGCAGCCGGACGGTAGCGCCAACAGCGCGGACGCCGAGGGCTCGCTGCGCGATGCGCGCGCCGACCTCGCGCTCTGCGACGTGCGCCGCGGCCTCGCTGTCGACGCCTGGCCTCACTGACCCGGCGCTTCCCTGATGAGTGCTCAACCCGCTTTCCTGAATAGGAGTGTCCACGCATGGCCGTGCTGACGAATATCCCAAACAACACGTCCGCGCGTGACTGGCGCGACACGGTGAACGCACTGATCAAGCGTATCGCTGCGCTCGAGGCGGCGGGGGTGCCGGTGGAAACTCCCGCACCGGCGTTCACGACGCAGCCCAGCATCAGTCCGACCAGCGGCACGGCAGGCTCAACGGTATACGCTGCAACCCCGGGTACCGTCAGCAACGGCGCTGTCGTGTCCCGCGCGTGGTTACTGAACGGCACAGCCATCAGCACTGGCGTGACCGCTGTGCCTGCGTCGGCCGGCACGCTCACCTATCAGGAAACGGCGTCTGGCCCGGGCGGTACGACGACGTCGACGGTTCAGGTTGCGGCAGTCACCGCGGCGACCGTCACCCCGACGCCGGCGCCGTCCTTCACTTCGCAGCCGAGCATCAGCCCGGCCAGCGGCACCGCCGGCACCACGACATTCACTGCGACCGCGGGTAACGTCAGCAATGGCTCGATCACGGCGCGATCGTGGACGATCAACGGGACGGTGATCAGCACCGGTTTGACAGCTGCTCCGGCTTCGTCCGGCACCCTGACCTATCAAGAGACCGCGACCGGACCGGGGGGCACCACGCAGTCGACGGTGCAGCAGGTGACCGTTGCAACCGCAGCCGCGCCGGCGCCCGCCTTCACCTCGCAGCCGACGGTCAGCCCGTCGACAGGTACGGCAGGGATAACGACCTACACCGCAACGCCAGGCGCCGTAAGCAACGGCGCAATCACGTCGCGGGCCTGGTCGCTCAACGGCTCGGTCATCAGCACGGGGCTAACGGCCGCTCCGACTTCCGCTGGCACGCTGACGTACCAAGAGTTCGCGACGGGCACGGGCGGCACCGCTTCGTCGTCAACGTTGACGCGAACAGTATCGGCCGCAGCACCGGTCCTTTCCCTGTCGCCGACAACTCCCTCGATCTCGGCGAACGCGGCTGCGGGTACCTTGGTATCGGCCATTGGCAATGTCCCGTCTGGGGTCACGCCAACTGTGACGCCGAACGATGGACGTTTGGTTGTCGCAGGGAATGCATCAGCGGGCTGGAAAGTTGTCGTTGGCATGTCGGCTTTGTCGGCAGGGCAGCTCAATTTTGCCGTTGCTGCGACTGGCGCGACGGGTGCGACTGGTGTCCTATCCATCTCGGCTGCTGATTCTGTGCCTGATGGCGCTCAAGAGGCGCTTATTTCGCCTACGCCGGCAGCGCCGCGTTCGTCCTTCATTATGGACCGTGTCGGCCAGATCGACACCTCGACGATTCCGACGCCCGGTTCTTATTATGTCTCGATCCTCGATCTGCGCGGCAAGGGCTTCCCTTGGGACTGGCTTGCCGCCTCGTCGACCGATCACGCGTCTGGCGCGACAGCTGACGGCGGGCTCTGGGGCTATGTCGTGGGGCGCGGGCTTGACCCGACGGTTCCAGCCAACTGGGTACCACATCCCAACCCCGGGGGTCTGCTCTGGACGCTGGCGGGCGAGGGCCGGCAGGTCGAGACGCCACACCTCGCATTGACCGAGGACAACCGGATCGTTTGCTTTTACCAACGCCTGACCGCGCCGGGATCGCTGAACCAGGCCACGCTGCGCGTGATTTCGTCGGACGGGTATGTCTTCACAAGTGGCACCGCCATCCTGTTCCCACCGGCGGTCAACGACCTGGGCGACAAGCACAGCGGCTATCCGCGCCCCGGTCGCAATCCGTTCCCCGACCTGATCAATCCGGTCACTGGCCGGCCGTACAAGTATCTCGCCTATCCGCTGCAAGGCGGGCAGCTCACGTCGACGACCTCTCAGTGGGCGTGCGACGATATCGGCCAGGATGCCGCGTGGACCAAGCTGACCGCGCTGAACAAGCTGCGCGGCCGCGTGACTAAGGGTATCCTGTTCAACGGCGCCAACCCCGGCACGGTGTTCCTATCCCCCGTGACCTATGACGTTTCGTCAGCCCGCGTGACGCCGCAGGGCGTGTCCATGATGGGCGAGATTGTCACGGGCGGCTCGGGCGCGACCAGCCGCAAGGGGCAAATGTATGAGGTGCTTTTCGATAAGTACGGGCGCGAGGCCGCAGCGCTGCCAATCCCAGTTCTGACGCGAACCAACGTCGCGGGCGAGATCGATGGCGGCGAGATCAACACGTCATGCGTCGAGACCTACGGCAATAAGCAATTCATGCTGGCGTCCGTCTCGACGACCGACGCGCTGCTCAACGGCATCGTTATTTATACCGGTCCGCTGCGCAATCCAGGCAACACATCGTTCCTACCGCTGTCCCCGCCGGACCCAACCACAGTCTATACCGACGTCACCGATTTTACCGCTTTGACGGCGGTGCCCCCTAAATGGTCTGTCGTCACGGCCGGCACGACTACACCTGCCCCAATGTTCGACGCTAACGGCATCAACATTCCCCTCGACCCGACCCAGGCGACGCCGCAGGCCTTCTATCTGTTCTACAACCAGGCGCTGCGTCTTGATCAGATCGAGATGCTGGAAATGTACCTCGACACGTGGATCAGTCAGACGCGGGCGTACCGAAAGCCGTATATCGGGCTGGCGACGTCAAAGACTGCTTTTGCCGCGATGACCGATGCAATCTGGCTGAGCAACGGCTACCCGACGGCTAACAAGGAAGGAAAGATGTATCGCCACGGCCTCAAGGCCGGCGCTGACGCTAGCGGGGCGAAGGAATCAGACACCTACTACGGCTTCGGTTACGGGGCCGGCAGCGGCAGCCCCGCATTCCAGAAGAAGAACGTCGGCATCCGCATGTTCGGTACGCGCGGTGAAGCGTACCTCCTAGGCGAAGGCGGAGTGGAGGCCGAAGTGCTTGGCGCTGCGTCGCTCATCGACCGCACGAAGGAATATTACTTCTTTGTCGGCTTCGACGCCATTGCCGCAAGCGGAGCTTCGGCGGGCATAGAGCAGATGAAGCGTATCCTGCTGCGAACGACTGTGCCTCTGACCGGTGCATCCGCACCCGCCCCGGCTCCAGCTCCAGCCCCGGCGCCCGCTCCAGCTCCGACGGGAACGGCGACATTCCAGTCGCGGTATCAGGCTTCAAGTGCATTAAACCTGTCGACCTATACGTTCAGTGCTGTGTTGCTCGGCACCGAGGCGTCCAGTCGCAAGTTGCGTGTAGTTGGGTCGTTCCGCGCCGCGACACCGAATGCATCACCGCTCACGGCCACGTTTACGCCGAACGGCGGCTCGGCGATTCCGATGACGCAAATCGCCATGCGTAAGTCGGCCTATGATAGCGGCGAAAGCACAGTCATTGTCTTTAGCGCCGACGTGCCCACGGGGGCGCAGGGTACCGTGGCATTCTCAGTTCCAGGCGGTGCCGTTCGCGCCGGCCTAGACTCCGTCTGTACGGTGAACGCGGCAACGGCGCCTATTGACGTTCAGACGATTGAATTGATCAACGCCAGCACGTCGACGCTTAGCTTGTCGACTAGTCGAGTGCAGAACGGGATCCTGTTCGGCATCGCGCACTATTCGACGACCGGCTCGACATTCCACAGCACAGCGATCGAAGTTCCGTCCGCAAGTGCGAGCGGAACGGCTGTCACCTTCGCCAATAACAGCTCCGCAACCCCGACGTGGACCGGCATCGGAAACCCCGATGCCGGTCTGCTGACGGAAGCAACCGGGTCGCAGGGCACCGTGGTCCTGGTCCTGTCCTTCGCTCCAGCATCGTGAGACGTATGATGATTAAGCTGATGACGATTGTCGCTCTCGCGCTCCTCGCACCGTCTGCAGCAGCGCAAACTAAATACGCAGTCACCGGCGCTAACCCGCCCGCGCAGTACAAGGTTTGCGCGGGCGATACGCTCGTCCTGAAAAAGCAAATGGGGCGCGAGCTCCTGCGCGACGGCTCCCGCGAAAAGGGATGGCGGGGCTGGAATGATCGCAATAGGTCAAACGCAGCGGGGAATTGGTTCGAGACCGTTGGCGCCACCAAACTGCAATTCGTCGAAAACGTCCAGGGCGAAGGCTGGGTCTATGCTCCCGTCGACGCGGCCCCCTGTGTGGCGCCCTCGGCACAGGCACCGAACCCACTGCCCCCAGCACATACCGCGCTCGTCGTCCCGCTATTCGGGGCTAACCTCTCGGGAGCCGAGGCCAGCGGCAGCGACCCGGTCCGCCCGTCGGCAGAAGACTGGCGCGGCTATGTTGAGCGGCACGAGTTCGGCCTTATCCGCTATCCGTTCAAAGATAACCGGATGACGCCGCAGCGCGTCGCCGAGCTGAAGGTCCATGTCATGTACGCCCGCAGCAAGGGCGTGCCCGTGATCCTCGACAACTACACGTACCGCTGGGACACCGTCCAGCAGTTCATCCGGTTCTGGACCGAATTCGCGCGTAACTTTCCCGACGACGGCTCGGTGCTGCTCGATCTGGTCAACGAGCCCAAGGGCTTCAACGACCCAGTCCTGACGAACGACTGGGACCAGTGGCTGCGCGATAGCAACCTGATCATCGCCGGTCTGCGCGCGAACGGGATCCGGCATCCGATCCTGCTCGAATATCCCCAGTGGTCGGCGACATTCCGCTTCGACAAAAGCGAGGGGCCGAACAAGGCCTGCGAGAGCGCGGGCTGTGCGATCGATCGCGGCGGCGGTCTAAAGGATCCGCTGGGCCTGACGTTCATCAATGCGCACCGCTATTTCGACCGGGGCTCGTCCGGCACGAGCAACGAGTGCGATGCCAAGACGAGCGGTTTTTCTGAGTTCGCCGAGCAGCTGCGTCGGCGCGGCCTCAAGGGCTACATTACCGAAAGTGCGTTCGCCTCGCACTACGGAATGAAGGCCTCGTGCGTGTTAGTCGGTTCCGAAGCGATCACGGCCCTGCACAGGAACAGCGACGCAATCCTCGGCATTACGTGGTGGGGCGGCGGGCGAATTTGGCCGGAAAATTACATTTTCAAAATTGACCCGCCAAAGATTACGCGGTTCACCGCCCCCCGGACAGACCATGTGAGGATGCTAACGGGCGGCGGCGTCGTACCAAGGGACGTTCGCTAAGGTGCTCACGCTCTCCCATTTGAACTTCGTCAGTTGATTGACTGAGGCAACCTATAAAAGACCACAGTAACGCAGCAGTCTTTATCGAAAATGTTGCGGTGCCTCCTACGGTTAGCCAAGCTAAAATGTATATCGCTAGACTCCAGGCAGCTCTAGCTTGATCCTTATTTTGATACCTCGGGTAGTACACCAGAAACAGAAGGTATGCGAACCCACCAAAAAGACCAATCGATGCTATGATGAAGGCATATCCACTATCAAACGTTTTTTCTACGAATAGTGGATTTCCCGCGAAGAGATCCGCCAAATTAAATCTATTCAAGAGCCTATAAGTTACGCCAAGTCGGCCAGTTAGGTCGTCACCAACCGCATTTTGCAAATGAGATGATAAGGAAAATATGAAGCCTAATATTAGAAAAGGTATCGCTAAAATTAAGTTGCGATTAAGCCATGGGAATATAAAATATCCAATTGGCATAACCAAACACATAAGCGCGCCCATTCGCGCGTTATTGCTCGAAATGATTAATAAGATGGTAAATATTTGAAGAGACCTCTCTTTCTTATTTAAGCTACCCCACATTCCGCTAAGGAATGCCATGCAGACAATTGCATACGAATTGATTGAGACTTGCTCGAGAAATATCGACGAGGTGCGGCGCCCGGAGAATATTCCCAAGCTGAACCGGCCCTCAAAAACGATAGTCCCTACGCTTAGGCCCGAGTCATCAAATTCACTTACCGCTGTTCCACGTGTTAGCTCGTAATAGCGCGCCGGTGCAAAAAAGGAGGCATAGCTTTCTACAGACGCTATCTCCCATACCAGAACGGCAAGAGTCATCGCGGACGCGATAAAGAATGCCTTTCGAATAAACCTGATGTCCATCCTTTGGCCTAGCATCGCAAAAACAGCTATGAGAGCAAAATTCCGAATGCTGCCGATGTATATTTTATCGAATGATATTGATGCGATCAAAGCGAGTGAAAATATAAACCACAGTAGCGATATTGGCATGATATCGCGGCTCGACAGTCCAGTCGAAATCGACAATGCTAAGCAACTGAATGTTATTAAGACCTCAACTGCTGCTACGCTAGAATATCCTAACTGGATTCCCCTCGCGACCAATATAGCCAAAGCCGCGTTGTATAGCACGCCCACCAGAATGAGGCCTAAAGCAGCATAATTACCTCTTGCGCTCAAAAGGTTTGAATTTGCCGTCGACAAGTTTCTGACCGACGCACTCGAATATGAGTGCCGCCCCGCCATCACCACGCGTCACACTCAGCACAAGACCGTTTACCCTTCGGCTTCTCTTGTCCGCAATGGCATATACCCGACTCTAGCTGGGCGCGATTATTCGCAGCATTTTTATCGTATAGCTTCCCTGGCCACAGAAACACTTTCCTGACCAATTTCCGAACTGACATGCCGATCTCCAGCCGGACCTACAATCCGCAAGGCCCGCTGCATCGTCGTTTATGCCGTCCCTGCTCGCATATCAACGACGCAGCCCGAAGCACCTCGGCACCTCGCGACGCATTCCTCATGCGTCTGCATACGTCGCCCTGTGCTGCGTCCAGTACCTAAATACGTAGGAAGGCGGTGCCAATGACCGGTTATACCGAGTTCCGCGAATCTGGCGCTTGCCTTATAGCTTGGCAGGCGGCGATTCCTGTCGCGCAAATCGCATGGAATGCCGCTGACAGCGGCTGGTACATCAACTTCTTAGCTGTTGAGCAACCCCAGCTACTCGCGCCGCTTCTGTCGAAATTCCGGAAGCTATGGCGCCGCAGTGGCAAGCCAACTCTCTCATTTCACGCATCCCCCGATAACCAAGTCATCGGGAGGCTTATAGAGGTCCTCAGAGCTGAGTGCTTTGCGGGCCTCTATACCATTGTCGACTTGGACCACCAAAGTAGGAAGAAGCACCATGAGCAAGACCGAGAACGCACGCTATAAGAAGCTCTCCGCCAAGGGCAAGACCGAGTACGGCCGCGATCGCGCGAAGGACGCTGATGCCAATGGCGGCACGTTCAACGCCACGCTCGCGAAGCTGCACGCGGGCTACTACGACGCGATGTGACTAAGGCGCCCGGTTCGAAAGAGCCGGGCGTTTCGCATACATGCTTAGCGGGCTTCGGCCTTTGCACCGAGATTCACGAGTGCCAGCAGTTAACTAGCGACTGCCAAATCAACAGGCACTGGCTGACGATTTCTCAATTTATTGCGTCAATTACATCGGAAATGCGCCTAAGCTCAACCTGCCGACGCCCCATTTTGAGACATCGAAAATCACGTCAACTCTTCACCTCAAAGCGCCCATCCACCTATGACAGAAATGTCATGAATGCCGGGCGGGACAGTTCCAGTGATTCCAAAAATCGTACACCAGACTGCTAAAACAAAAGTTTTAACGTGGGAGGAGCGCCAGCTGATAAATCGAGCAAAACGTCTCCTTCCTGGGTGGCAGTTTCGGCTCTGGGATGATGCTGAGAACTCTCAACTGGTGGCCGAGCATTTCCCTGAGAATTTTGCGGCGTTTCAGCAGATACCGCGCGGCGTGATGAAAGCGGACATTGCCCGACTTATTTATATGCATGCGTTTGGCGGCGTATACATGGACACAGACTATAAGCTGTTTACCGGTTTCGATGATCGGTTCTTGTCTGCAAGCTGCATTTTAGGCGTAGAGCGAGGTATTTTTCAAGCAGATGGAAATGAATTCGTAAAATCTGACGATGTTAAGTTCGGGAACGCATTCTTTGCAGCTCAAAGGGGCCACCCGTTTTTTCTAGCAATGATCAAAAATATATTTGAAAAAGCGCCGTTCGTTGGTCTTTCTGATTGGGAATTAATGACAACGAGCGGCCCGCAAGGTTTGTCGAATTTTTTTCTCGAAAACTTGAGCACCTACAAGGATATCGAGGTACGCAATCAGAGCGTGTTTTTCCCTGAATCGAGGTTCACTGGCCTGTTAAACCAAGTCAATAATGATACCATCGGCGCCCATTTGTGCTGGGGCTCATGGCGCAGCAAGCGCCGCATGGTGACCTTAAAAAATCGGACACGGCGCATTGTAAGCGCGCTGCTATGAGCCTCTACGAAAGCTAATATGTCAGCAGCACCTCGTCTCCGGGCAGGTAGCGCTCTATGGTCAAGTTCAGTGAGTGGGTGCCGTCCAAGCACCCCCCTCGATGCAACCGCCCCGACGCACGGTCTTGGCCGATTTTAAAAAGAGCCGGCTTTGCCGGTCCTCCGTTCCGACCAAGACGACCCAAAGCAAAAGGGCCGGGGAGCGATCCCCGGCCCTTTGTCCGTTCTCACTATTGGCGAGGAGGCCTCAGCGGTTCTTCATCGCCGCGATCAGCTTCTTCACTTCCTGGCTGCGACCCCGCGGCATGATCAGCACATCGTTGCCGCTCGCCACCACGATCAGGTCCTCGACCCCAACCAGCGCCACCTTGACGCCGTCGCTTCGCACCAGACAGTTCTTCGTGTCGATCGCCAGCACGCTGCCATCGCCATCGCCGCGATGCGCATTGCCGTCCTCGTCGCGCGCGCTGATCGCATGCAACGCGTCCCAGCTGCCAACGTCGTTCCACCCCATCGCCACCGGCACCACCGCGACGCGGTCGGCCTTTTCCA
>Ga0308157_10009423_pt1 | contig 10815 bp, 10 predicted proteins | sample PhyBR1_FD_201035 | JGI IMG/M metagenome (GOLD analysis project Ga0308157, IMG submission 201035) | Phyllosphere microbial communities from UC Gill Tract Community Farm, Albany, California, United States - DLSLB.R1 | ecosystem: Host-associated > Plants > Phyllosphere > Unclassified | place: USA...
CAGGAAATTAATAGCGTTGAAAATAAAAAGAAATAAAATAAATGGCGGAAAAACTTCATGGAAAAAGGGATTTTGCTTAAAAAAATCGCCGCAATATAAGGGAATTTATCAAATTTGCTTAAGACCGAAGTCATAAACATTTGTTAAGGTCGCGGAAACTGCAGTAAGATTTTATCTACAATTACCTGCGCCAATTTTTCCTTGCTTTCCACCGTCCAGCCTGCAATGTGTGGAGTAAGTAAGACTTTTTCAGAATGAAGTAAGAAATCCAGTTCCGGATTTTTTGCTTCTAAATTTTCGAAGGAAGATTTTTCAAACTCCAAAACATCCAACGCAGCGCCTTTTACTTTCCCAGATTTTATTGCTGAAACTAAATCTTTAGTTTTAACGTTTTTTCCGCGCGCAGTATTCACGAGGTAGAAATTCTTTCGGACCTTTTTGATGAAATTTTCATCAATTATATAATGAGTCTGTTCGGTAATCGGCAGGTGAAGGCTGATGATATCCGCTTCCTGCTGCAAAGTTTCCAGGCTGACCTGTGTGGCAAATTCATCGCCGATATCAGGTAAAATATCGTAAAAAATAACTTTGCAGCCAAAGCCGGAAAGTCTTTTTGCCACGGCTTTTCCCATATTGCCGTAACCCAGAAGACCCACGGTTTTGCCAAGCAATTCTTCGCCCCGGTTTTCTTCACGCTTCCAGGTTCCGTTTTTAACTTCTTCTGAAGCGATAAATAGGCGGTTCATCAAAACCAGCAACATTCCCAGAACCTGTTCTGCAACGGCATCGCGGTTTCCTTCGGGTGAGCTGATGAGGGTAATATTGTTTTTTTGGGCAAAATCACCGTCAATATTTTCCATGCCGGCGCCAACTCTCGCAATAAATTTGAGGTTGGTGGCATGCTTTAAAATATGGGCGTCGAGCGGAATTCTGCTGCGAATAATGATGCCTTCGTAGCCGGATATTTTTGCTAAAACTTCCTCATATGTTGAGGTGAAATCTTCTTCCAGAACAAAACCATTTTCAGAAAGCTGTTTCGTAATCAACTGATGGTTTTTGTCTAAAAGCAGAATTTTCATAGCGAGATTTAGTTTGAAGCGAAAAGTTTTTTTAATTCTATAGAGTCTGCAGCTTTCATCCGTCCGGAGAGAATCAGTGAAAGTTCTTTTCTGCGAAGTGCCGCATTAAATCTTTCAATTTCGGTTTCGGTTTCCGGCTCCATCTTGGGAATGGGAATCGGACGGTTAAATTCGTCCACTGCAACAAAAGTATAAATACCGGAATTGGTGTGAATCTTTTTCTGATTGATAGGATCATCAAGCCAAACATCCACATAGATTTCCATTGACGTCGAAAAAGCACGCGAAACTTTGGATTCTAAGACTACAATTCCGCCTTCGGGAATGGGATAATCAAAAGAAACGTGGTTTACGGAAGCGGTTACTACACGTCTTTCGCAGTGTCTGGCTGCGGAAATCGAGGCGCAACGGTCCATTTTTGCCAAAAGTTCACCACCGAATAAATTTCTTAAAGAATTAGTTTCATTCGGCAAAACGATGTTGGTCATGATCGTTAAGGATTGTGACGCTTTTTTGATTTTTTCCATTTAGATTTTTTAGATGAATTGGAACTCCACTTTTTTGCCGGTTTTACTGGCGGAACAATTGTTTTTGTGGAATCAGCCAAAGTTGAATCCTGTGCCAAAATCGGCGCAAGCGAATCAACTTTCGGTGTATTTTTTTTAACGGTTAAAACGTCCTTTTTTGGAGGAGTGCTGAGATCTGTTTTTTTTCCGAAAAGCATTTCGGGTTTTTCAATTCCCATGTACGTGAGCCCCGAAATAAGCAGAATCAAAGGCAAAAGCCAGGCAGCGGTGCGCACCAAAGTATAAGGTTTTTTCCCGCCTCTGAAGCCCTTTTTTATTTTAGAAATATTGATTTCTTCTAAACCAAAAAAAGCCGGTGAAAGATTTTCCAAACGGTTTCCCGAAAATAGCAATTTACTGTCTGCAAGATAAAAGGTGCCAATACTTTCTATTTTCAGCGTTTCGTTTTTTTCGAGCGCAGAATTCCAGTACACAACTTGCTTGGAAATTTCTACTTCCGCAGCACTTTCGCTGATGTTTTTTTCAGCTGCTAAAAAACGCACGAATTTTTCTGAGTCCTCGTTTTTCGAAGGATCGAACGCGATTTCAGTCCCCGGCGGCAAAAGGTTTTTTCCTTCTTCGTCCAGAGCAGCTGTAATTGTTTGCAGAAAAAACGTACCGAAACCTGCAAGGGAAACGCTGCCATTTTTCTTTAAAAATTCGAGAAGAAGCTGGGAAAAATTCATATCGGGCAAATTTATGTTTTTTGAACGGTTTAATGCAAATAAAAAAGACCGCAAAAAAAGCGGTCTTTAGCAGCGAAAAAATTTTCTTTCACCGCTTGCGCGTTTGTATTTACTTAAACTTGAGCGACATCCCAAACATGAAATTGGTGCCAGCCTGCGCGAAATAGTATGGCGTTTCGTCATAAACAAAGCCGTTATTTACATATTTTTGGTTGAAAATATTGTTCACCACAAGTTTAAAATCTACTTCCGTACGTTTTAAATTCAAAGTATATTTCGCATTGAAATCTGTTAAAAAATAGCCATTTAGTCGGTAATTTTTATCATTGGTATTGTCCAGATTTTGCGCGCCAACATATTGGTTTTGAAGTGATAAAGTGAAATTGTTACATGGTAAATAGTTGATTAAAAGATTTCCCATAAAATCCGGTGAAAAAGAAATCGGCGTGTTACCGAGGTTTTCAAAACCGGTGGCCATTTCATTTTTAAAATCGATGTTTTCATTTTTGCTTAAAGTCAGGTTTCCGGAAATATTCCACTGTTCGGAAAGTTTTGCCAGCGCGCCAAGTTCGATTCCTAAGCGGTAACTTTTGCCGGAATTCACACGAATGAATTCACCGATGTCATTAATTTCACCATTCAAAACCAGCTGATTTTTGTACTTCATATAATACAGATTGGTGGTGAAAGACAGTGCACCAAAAGATTTTTCCAAACCGGCTTCAAAATCGTCCAGCTTTTCCGCCTGAATTTCCGGGTTTGCAAAAAGATCGTCGCGGTTCGGTTCGCGGTGCGCATGCGCGTAGGAGAAGAAAAGTTTCCCGGAATTAAGCTTGTAGTTAATTCCAAATTTTGGGTTGAAAAACAGCCAATTTTTATTTAAATCTGCGCCTTCGCCGTCGCCTTGCTGAATGATTTTGGTGTCGTAATTAATATTTCGAAGCTGTAAATCGCCGTACAGTTCCACGCGGTTCAGCTTTACGATAGCTTTAGCAAAACCGGCCACTTCATTCTTCACCGACTGATTTCGGTAATATTCGTGCTCCTTAATTTCAGGGAAATAAACGCCGGTGACATTTCCAAAATGAGCACCGTCATATTGATTTCCAACAATTCCAAAATTCAAATCGACGTTATCAAGTTTTCCGTAAAGTGTTGAAACTGCACCATAAAAATCATTGTCCAGCCATTTTTTACGGATGAAATCGGTTCTTTTAACCTGTTGATTATCAATATTTAAATCCGGTAAATTGTATTTTGAAAACTTAGCGTCCTGCTTGTAATTTTCGTAATAACCTTTTCCTTTCGTGTAATGAAAAGTCGTTTCCAAATTCCAGTTTGCATTAAATTTTTGCTGCCACAAAAGCTGGTAGTGATTTTGGCGGTAATTGTCGGTTTCATTGTCGTAAAAACCAACGATGTTTTCCCAGTTTTCATCGTAGATGGCGCCGGAATAATTAAATTTCGGAGTCGTTTCCCAGGTGCTTTTGTCCACACCGTTCCAGGCTTGGTAGGTTTTTTCTTTTCCACCAAAAGCCAGCAAACGGAGTTTTGTATTATTTTGCTCAAACAGGCCGGAAAAATGGTAGGAATCTAAATTTGAAAAAGCACGGTCGATATAACCATCAGAATGGATTTTGGTATACCGTCCCATTACCGAAAGTCGGTTTTTCCAGAATTTCCCGCTGCCCACTTCCGCGGAATATTTGTAGGTATTAAAGGAGCCGTAGGAATTGTCGGACTTCACATAAAAATCTGCTTCCGGGTCTTTTGAAATCACATTCACGCTCGCTCCAAAAGCAGACACGCCGTTAGACGAAGTTCCCACACCGCGTTGAATAATAATCTGCGACGCCGAACTTGCCAGATCGGGAACGTCCACGAAAAATGTTCCCTGGCTTTCGGAATCGTTGTACGGCACGCCGTTCATCATCACATTAATCGCCGTTCCGCTAACGCCCCGAATTCTAAAACCTGTGTAACCGACTCCATTTCCAGCATCAGAAGTTGAAATAACGGACATTTGGTTTTTCAACAGAATCGGCAAATCCTGGCCCAGATTTTTGGTGCCTAAATCTTTTTCAACGTTGATGATTTCTTTGGTGACGGGCAGGCGTTTCAGAAAATTAATGCTTTCAATGTCGTGCGTTTTCAGCGAATCCTGCGTGGAGGTTTGTGCGTAGAAACAGGAACTTGTGAGAAGTCCTAAAATAATAAATCCTTTCATTCTAAAAAATTTTAAAGATTAAATGGAATAAAAGGGGCGATTAATAATGTGCTAATTTGAAATTTTTTTAATTGGAAAATGAAGCTTAATCGCTACATTTTCACATTTTCAAATTGCCTCATCAAATTTCCCTAAACAGCATTACCTGTTCCAGGTTCATTGGGTATAATCTCAGCTTTTTACAGCACCCCTTAAATTTCTATGGCAAAACTACGAAATAAAATCAATATCTCTTTTGATCAGCATCGATGTAGAAATAATTTCTGCCGTCGGTGGTCACTTCAAACAGGCGCGCCAGTTTCCAGCTGAAGTTTCTTTTGATGTCGCTGTAAATAAACGGAACGATAACATTGTTGTGCACATCAATAATCCCAAACCTGTTATTTTTCGCCGCAATAATCATGGGATTTTTCAGGTCGTCACCTTCTAAAATATGTAGATAATCGTACTGCGGATAAATGGTAAAATCGTTGTAATTTCCGGGATTGCTAAACCGCGCGTCTTCGATGATGCCGTACGCGTAGTTCATGACATAAGCGTGAAAAAGCTGTGGTCTATATTCTAAATTGCATTTTCCCAAGTCGGCATCCTTAAAAAGATACACCCTTTTTCCATGCTTATTGACGCGGTAATTATTTTCGTTATAGCGCACCGACGCATATTCCGCGGTACCATATTTTTTAACTTTTGGGTTCGGCGAATTCAGCAAGTTACAATCTTCGGTGAAGAAACCCACATTGCTGTAAACCGGTTCAATCACAACTTTTCCGGCTTGTGAGATAAAACCGAATTTTCCATCTTTTTTGTACGGAATTAAAGCCGCTACCGAATCATTGATTTTTGCTAAATCATTATTTGTGGAAATTTTTTCGGTGCTTAAAGAGGAGATTTTTTTGTTTTGATCGGCGGCTTTCTGTGCAGAAACCACTATTGAAAAAGAAAAAAACAGAAAAAGAACATATTTTGTCATCGCTGTGCTTTTGCAAATAAGCGACCAAAAATACCAAATTATAAATTTCTCCACACGAAATACAGGAAAATAAGCGCCCCGATAAACATCAAGGAAAATTTTCCGGCCAGAATTTCGTAAATTTTCTGAAAACTCTTTTTCTGATTTTTTGCTGAAATTATAACCGCCAAACCGTAGGGAAGTGCCATAATAAAAAGTGGATTATAAGCAAACGCTGCTTTGACATTAAAATGTAAAAGTTCATGGAAAGCGCGCTGTGAGCCGCAACCAGGGCAACTTAAGCCGGTCATGTCTTTGAAAACACAGCTGGGATAAAAACCATTTTCCGCCGGCGAATAAAAATAGAAAACTAAACTTAGCAGCAAAAAGCCGACAAGCAGTAAAATCAGTTTTATATTTTTTCGGAGCAAAAACGGCATTTTTTTTATTTTTATAGGTGACCAATTTCGCTAAAAATTTAAAGATAGAAAAGTAAGATTTTATTTATACTTATTCTAAATGACTTTGCGTCGCCATACACTAAAAATTTTGTAAATTTGAGCTTCAAAATTTTACAATAAAAATATACAATATGACTTTCGACATTGATATGATCAAGAAAGTGTACGAGCGGTATCCGTCAAGGGTCGAAGCTGCGAGAAAAGCGGTGGGAAAACCCCTTACACTTGCTGAAAAAATTCTTTATACACACCTTTGGAACGGCGAGGCTACGCTAAGCTTTGAAAGAGGAAACTCTTACGTGGATTTCGCTCCCGATCGTGTAGCAATGCAGGATGCGACGGCGCAAATGGCGCTTTTGCAGTTTATGCAGGCAGGAAAACCGAAAGTTGCCGTGCCTTCTACTGTGCATGCAGATCACCTGATCCAGGCAAGAGTAGGCGCAGAAGCTGATTTGCAGGAAGGTATCAATAAAAACTCGGAAGTTTTTAATTTCTTAAGTTCAGTTTGCGACAAATATGGAATCGGTTTCTGGAAACCGGGCGCGGGGATTATTCACCAGGTAGTTCTTGAAAATTATGCTTTCCCTGGTGGAATGATGATTGGAACAGATTCACACACCGTAAACGCCGGTGGACTTGGAATGGTCGCTATCGGTGTTGGTGGTGCTGATGCTGTTGACGTAATGGCCGGAATGCCGTGGGAACTGAAAATGCCGAAATTAATCGGGATTAAATTAACCGGAAAATTAAGCGGCTGGACTTCCGCAAAAGATATTATCCTGAAAGTTGCCGGCATCCTTACCGTAAAAGGTGGAACCGGATGTATCGTTGAATATTTCGGTGAAGGCGCGCAATCGCTTTCAGCAACCGGAAAAGGCACCATCTGTAACATGGGTGCTGAAATTGGTGCTACCACTTCAACTTTCGGCTATGATGATTCCATGCGCAGATATTTATCTGCAACCGGAAGACAGGACATCGTGGATGCTGCAGATCAAATTGCTGAGCATTTAACAGGTGATGCAGAAGTGTATGCAAATCCTGAACAATATTTCGATCAGGTTATAGAAATCAACCTTGATGTTCTTTCACCACACTTAAATGGTCCTTTCACACCGGATTTAGCAACACCTGTTGCTGATTTCCACGAAAAAGCTGTGGCTAACGGCTGGCCAATTGAAGTAGAATGGGCACTGATCGGTTCTTGTACCAACTCGTCTTATGAAGATTTGTCACGTGCAGCTTCGATCGTTGAAGATGCTTTTGCGAAAGGGGTAAAACCACGCGCAATTTTAGGTATTAATCCGGGTTCCGAGCAGGTAAAATTTACCGCTGAAAGAGACGGATTTTTAGATTCTTTCCGAAAATTTGAATCTGCCAGAATTTTCACCAATGCCTGCGGACCATGTATCGGGCAGTGGGACAGAGAAGGTTCTGAAAAAGGCGAGAAAAACTCCATCATCCACTCATTCAACCGAAATTTCGCGAAAAGAGCGGATGGAAATCCTAATACCCACGCGTTTGTTGCCTCTCCGGAAATGGTTGCAGCAGTAGCTATTGCCGGAAGACTGGATTTCAACCCGATTACGGATACCTTAACCAACGCTGCCGGTGAAGAAGTAAAACTTGACGAACCAAAAGGTTTTGAATTGCCTTCAAAAGGTTTTGATGTTGGCGATAATGGCTATCAGGCGCCTTCAGAAGATGGTTCTGCTGTACAGGTAAATGTAAGCCCTACTTCAGACAGACTTCAGCTTTTGGATCCTTTCCAGCCTTGGGACGGGCAAAACATTACCGGTGCAAAAGTTTTAATTAAAGCTTTCGGAAAATGTACCACCGACCATATTTCAATGGCAGGACCTTGGTTGAAATACCGTGGACACCTGGATAATATTTCCAACAACATGCTGATTGGTGCCATCAACGCCTACAATATGGAAACCAATACCGTGAAAAATGCCCTTACAGGCGAATATGGTGAAGTTCCTGCGGTAGCACGCGCGTACAAAGCTGCCGGAATTCCTACCATCGTCGTGGGAGACCAAAACTACGGTGAAGGTTCTTCCAGAGAGCACGCAGCAATGGAGCCGAGACATTTAGGTGTAAAAGCCGTTTTGGTGAAATCTTTCGCCAGAATTCATGAAACCAACCTGAAAAAGCAGGGAATGCTTGGTTTGACTTTCGCCAATGAAGCGGATTACGATAAAATTCAGGAAGATGACACCGTTAATTTCTTAGATCTTGATCAGTTTGCGCCGGGCAAATCGTTAACGCTGGAATTCTTGCACGCAGACGGTTCAAAAGACCTCATCGTGACGAACCACACCTACAACGACCAACAGATTGATTGGTTCCGCGCAGGTTCCGCTTTAAACCTGATTGCTGCAGAAGCTGCAAGACAAGCTTAAATTTTATTAAAATAGATACTAAAACCGCTCAGTAATGGGCGGTTTTTTTGTGAATTAAAGTGTAAATAATAAATTTTTAAAATTAAAAATAGGCTGCTAAAACACTAAATTTTTTAAAAATATTTTTCCGGTTTGTACAGCAAAACACATTTTTTTATACATTTGATTTACTTAAAAACCTTAAAATGAAATCTTTATTGAGTCTAGCTTTACTTTTATGCTTTACCCTTTTCCAAGCTCAGCTGAAAAAAGCTGATTTAGCAGATTTTTATAACTGGACGTCCGATGACGGAGTGCATTACCAGTTTATTTTAGTCTCCGAACAGGTGAAATCCATGGGCGTGGAAGCCCCAGCGATCATTCGCGTTCGCTATTCGCTGGATGGCGGGGTGAGTTACAAAATCGCCGAGTTCGATGCCAATTTCAGTTATGAAGAGGATAAAAACAGCGATGATTTAATCGTAAATATCCGCGCGGGAAAAACTGCAAGAATAGTGGAAGGTACCGGCAGCTACATTCCCGACAATTTTACCCTGCACTTCGACAGAAAGGGAAATTATCTTAAAGGCTACCAGGTGGATCATGATGAACTTCAAAGGAGCAACGCGACCTACGCTAAAGTTTTTGCGACGCCTAATGAAAACTCCGATCACATGCGAAAATTAATACGCTTATTCTATCAGTCGTCCGAGCCTATGTACCGGGATTTAATGCTCTTAGCTGCACAGTTTGATTAGGAATTAAAACCAAAAATTTGCTGCTTTACCGGCGAAAATTTCCGGTTTGCTTAATTTGTCTTTTCAAAAAAAATTGCCGCTTTGTTGGTAATTTTTTTTCTAAATACTTTTTAAGGTTGAATAAAAAAATCCGCTGCTTAAAAGGCAAATTTTTAGTTTTCTTCGCAAGCTTTCCAAACGGCATCGTTTTCCGGAACTGGAGCGGTAATGGTGATGTTTTCTTTGGTTACCGGATGCTGAAATTCCAGTTTTCTGGCGTGCAGATGGATTCCGCCATCGGGGTTAGAGCGTGCGGAGCCATATTTTAAATCACCTTTAATCGGCGCGCCAATTTTTGCCAATTGTGCACGAATCTGATGGTGTCTTCCGGTTTCCAAATCGATTTCCAGAAGCTGAAAATTATCCAAAACCTTAATGATTTCGTAGTTTAAAATCGCTTCTTTCGCGCCTTGCGTAACTTTCGGGAAAACTGTGGCTTTATTGTTTTTTTCGTTTTTCAGCAGGTAATGCACCAGTTTTTGCGCCTTCGGAATTTCTACTTTCGGTACAACTGCCCAATACGTTTTTTTTATTTCGCGGTTTTTCACCATTTGGGTTAAACGCGACAGGGCTTTTGAAGTTTTTGCGTAGATCACCAGACCGGAAGTTGGGCGGTCAATCCGGTGAACGAGACCAAGGAAAACATTTCCAGGTTTTTGGTCCCTTTTTTTAAGGAAATTTTTAAGCAGATCCAGCAGGGACAAGTCACCGGTTTTGTCACCCTGAACAAGTTGCCCGGTTTTCTTGTTGATGATTAAAAGATGGTTGTCTTCAAATACGATTTGGTCCTGCATAAAATTGAAACTTTGAATTTTCAAATTTACGCTAAAGCAACAAGGAAAAAAAATGCCGTTTTTAGGCGGAAAAAATATACTTTCTCAGAAAGATTTTTTGAGAATCAAAAGCAATTTCATCCAAATTTAAGTCAGATTTTTTTAGCCAAATCGCCTCCGAAATTTCTTTTTCTTCCAGCTGAACCTGAAATTTTTCCGCAACCTCATATTCGAAAAAGAGGTCTAAAGTATTGTAATAGATATTTTTGTAGTGGTACACATTTGGTAAACTTCCCAGGTATTTTAGCTCAGAAATATTGACCGTAATTTTCATTTCTTCGAAAAGTTCACGAACGCAGGTTTCTTCAGCACTTTCTTTCGGATCTACAAAGCCGCCTGCCAAATCGAGTTTGCCTTTTCCGGGTTCCTGGTTTCGTTTGGTAAGAAGAATTTCGTCGCGGTGACTGATGATTACAGCAACGGCGCCCGCCACATTGTGATACAACACGTAATCACAGTTGGTGCAGCTCCACTTTTTTTCACCGTCCCAATGCAAGGTTTTTTCGCCGCATTTTGGGCAAAATTTTAGCATTTGCATCAGGAAATATTTCGCGGATGGTAATTTAGAATAACTTCACGCAGTTCTTCGTTTTTCAGGTGCGTGTAAATTTCGGTAGTCGTAATGCTGGAATGGCCAAGCATTTCCTGGATGTAACGCAAATCCGCGCCGTTTTGTAACAAATGTGTTGCAAAAGAATGACGAAAAGTGTGTGGCGAAATTTTCTTGCTGATGCCGGCTTTTTCGGTTAATTCTTTAATAATGATAAAGACAATAACGCGCGACATGGAGGAACCACGGCTGTTCAGGAACAAAATGTCCTCGCATTTTT
>Ga0308157_10009424_pt1 | contig 10815 bp, 6 predicted proteins | sample PhyBR1_FD_201035 | JGI IMG/M metagenome (GOLD analysis project Ga0308157, IMG submission 201035) | Phyllosphere microbial communities from UC Gill Tract Community Farm, Albany, California, United States - DLSLB.R1 | ecosystem: Host-associated > Plants > Phyllosphere > Unclassified | place: USA...
CACCACCACCGGAGGAATCCTTGAGTTCGGCGTGTCCGTCCAGCGCTGGCAAGCACCCGCCCCTCACGCGGTGGGCGACCACCTCGACCAGATGAACATCCATGTTGGCGGCAGCCACAACGCGGAGTGCCAGACGGTGCCCTTGTCCACGACACAAGGCGCCATCATGTGTGGCAATACCTATGTGGGCGACGTGTACTCCAGTTGGCACGACACCAACACGGGCGGCGTCTGGACGCTGGCCGCCACGCCGCCCGCGGCGCCCACGGCAGTGCCCACGCTCGGCGAATGGGGCCAGGTGCTGCTGGCCGGGCTATTGGCCGCGCTGGGCCTGCGCCAGCGGCGCAAAGCCTGATTCTTCCGGGCGATTCGCTCGCCGCTGCGGACACCGGCTTGTCCCCCACGGGGGGCGCGACCACTGCCCGCGTTTCTTTTTCTTCAGGAGCTTCTCCATGTCCCCCGAACAAATCCACCTCGTGCGCCAGAGCTTTGCGCAGGTTGCCCCCGTCGCCGCGCAGGCAGGCGCGCTGTTCTATTCGAAACTGTTCGCGCGCGACCCGGCCATCCAGGGCCTGTTCGGGTCGTCCGACATGCACGTGCAGGCGCGCAAGCTGCTGGACATGATCGGCGACGCCGTGCGCCTGCTCGACCATCCCGAGCGGCTGGACGCCGCGCTGCGCGCGCTGGGCCAGCGCCACACGGGCTACGGCGTGCAGGCGGCGCATTACGACACGGTGGGCGCCGCCCTGCTGGAGACGCTGTCCGATGCGCTGGGCGGTGCCTTCACCCCCGCCACGCGCGAGGCCTGGGGCGCGATGTATGCCCACGTGGCGCGTACGATGCAAGTGACTGCCAAGCCGCAGCACTAGCCAGAGAGCCCCATGACCCCCACCACGCCCCGCCTTCGCGCCCGCGCCGCCGCCTGCCTGGCGGCGGCACTGGCCATTTCTTCCGTCACTGCCATGGCCCAGACCGCGACACCCCTGCTGTTCAAGATCGTCACGGTGCGCGACGAGATCCTTGTCGCCGTGCCGCCGGACGAGGCCGGGGCACCGCGCCCCGAGGCGGCCGCCATCGGCCAGGCCCTGGCCGCCAAGGGCGCGCTCACCCTCTGGCAATACGCGCCGCGCAAGGGGACCGACGGCGCGCTGGAGCTGGCCCCCCGCGCCAGGGTCAGCGTGCTGGCGCACGACAGCCTGCGCGTGGAGCCGTACCCGCCCGCGGTGCGGGTCGTGCCGGTGCCATAAGCCCACAGCCCACCGCCACCGCGCCGTGAGAGCCTGTCCACGATTTCCATGCGGGTCCGCACGCCTGCGCTGACAGGGCCGGCGGCCGCCGGGCTCGTCCGCGCCTGCGCGCTGGCGTTCGGGGCGCTGGCCGCGCTGTGCGGCTGCGACGGCGGCGGCACGGGCTACCAGCGCGGCTGGGCGGGCGCCTGGACCTACGGCGGCGCGGCCTTCGCCCCGGCCGACCCGGCCACGTTCCAGCCGCTCTCGCCGCACTTCGGGCGCGACGCGCGGCAAGGCTACTGCCGGGGCAGTGCCGTGGAGGGCAGCGAGGGCGCCACGTTCGAGGCCCTGTCGGAGCACGAGGCGCGCGACGGCCGCGCGGTCTACTACTGCAGCACCTACCGCAAGGCGCAGGAGTACTGGGCCTATCAGCACCTGCGCATCGCCGCCATTCCCGGCGCCGACGCGGCCAGCTACCGCGTGCTGGCCCACCGCCACGCCCGCGACCGGCACCGCGCCTACGACCGGGGCCAGCCCTTCGCCGTGCGCGATGCGGCCAGCTTCGAGCCGCTCAGCCCCCGCTTCGCGCACGACGCGCAGCGCGGCTATTTCGAGCATGCCGAAATCCCGGCCAGCCACGGCGCCAGCTTTGCGCTGATGGACGAAGACGATCCCGGCTACGCCCGCGACCGCGCGCACGCCTGGCACGGCCACATCGAGGTCAGTCAGCCGAACCGGGGCCCGCACCCCGTGCTGCGCCCCCTGCAGGGCGCCGACATGGCCACGCTGCGCGCCCTGGGGCAGGGCTACGCGGCCGATGCGCGGCGGGTGTGGTACCAGGGCGAGCCGCTGGCGCGGGCGGATGCGGCCAGCTTCAAGGTGCTGGCCGACGCGACCGCGGAGGCGGACGCACGCGACCGCGCGCAGGCATGGCAGCGCGGGCGGGCCGTTGCGGGCAACGATCCAGGCCCCAGCGCCGGCGTGAGGTGAGGCACGCCGCGCCCCCTCGCGGCCCTCCAGGGGGGGCAGGGGCCTGCCGCGCGTTGCCAGGGCCCGAAGGCCACCGGCGGGCGGAACGCCCCCCGCCCCCGTCACTGCGCCGCGCGCGCGGCCTCCACATGCGCCTTCACCCGCTGCGCCAGGGCCATGTCGCCCGGGGTTTCGGGGCTCCACCTGTCGATGGCGCGGGGCTGTTCATCGGCGTCCACGGCGGTGTACACCGCCACGCAATGCAGCACCTCGTGCTGCGGCTCGCCATGGATGCCGCCGCTGCGCACCTCCACGGCCAGGTGCATGCCGCTCTCGGTGGTGAAGGCCAGGCGCGCGTGCACTTCCACCAGGTCTCCGGGCCGGATGGGCCGCACGAAATGCGCGCCGCCCACGAACTCGGTGATGCAGGGGCCCTTGGCCCAGGCGCTCGCGCAGGCAAAACCCGCCTCGTCCACCCAGCGCAGCACGGTGCCGCCGGGCACCCGCCCCGCCTGCGGCAAGGTGCTTTGGGACGCCAGGAAACGCAGGGTGATGGATTGCATGCGGGGGTGCTCCACGGGGGTTGGTGGACCATTATTCTCCAGCCGCCTGGCGGCGGCACGGGGCGGCGCGCGGGCCGCCCCAGCCGAGGGCGCACGCACCCGCACCTTGACCTGAGTCAAAACCCTGCGCGCGACAGTTGCCTACATTGCGTAACAACTCTGCGAGGCCCCTGCGACACCGGGCCCGCCCAGCCGGGGCAATGGCCGCCCCCGCCGACCCGGCCTTCCCTACCCGCACGCCCCGCGTGTCTTCTGCCATGTCACTGCTTCACCGACTGAACCTGCTCGAGAAATTCCTCATCCTGGGAACCATCGGGTTGATGATGAGCGCGCTTCCCACATACCTGTATGTGTCCGATGCGCTGCGCGCCATCGGCCACGCCCGGCAGGAGGCCCGGGGCGTGCCGCCCGCGCAGGCGCTGACCCGCCTGGTGCAGCTGGTGCAGGTGCACCGGGGGCTGTCGGCGGGCATGTTCGGCGGCGACGAGTCGCTGGCGACGCGGCGCCCCGCCGCCCGCGACGCGGTCGAAAAAGCCCTGGCCGACGCCGCCGCGCACTTCGCGGCGGCCCAGGTGCCGGCGCAGCAGATGGCCGCCTGGACCGAGGCCCAGCAGGCCTGGCGCGCGCTGGAGCAGGCGGTGGCCGCCCGCGGCATCGGGCTGGCGCAAAGCACGGCGCAGCACACCCAGCTCATCGCCATGCTGCTGCAGCTGACCGAGTCGCTGGTGCACGCCTACGGCCTGCAGGTGGACCCCGAGGCACCGACGCACGCGCTGATCCAGGCCTCGCTGGTGCAGGCGCCGCAGCTGGGCGAGAACCTGGGCATGCTGCGCGCCCAGGGCGCCGGGGCGCTCGGCCGTGGCGAACTCTCGCCCCAGGGCAAGGGCCAGTTGCTGGTGCTGCAGCAGCGGGTGGCGGAGCTGCAGGCCGACACCTTCCGCGGCCTGGGCCACGCGCTGCAGGGCAATGCGCAGTTCAGGCAGGCGCTGGGCAGCGGCGCGCAGGCCATCCAGGGCCAGATCCAGCAGTCGCTGCAGCTGGCCGAGCGCGAGGTGATGAACGCCAGCGAGCTCAAGTTCGCCTCCAAGGACTACTTCGACGCGTTCACCCGCACCATCGATGCGCTCAACACGCTCAATGCACAGTCGCTGTCGAGCCTGGACCAGGCCCTGCAAGACCGCGTGAGCGCGCTGCAGCGCCGGCTGCTGTGGGTGGCGCTCGCCCTCGCCGTCACGCTCTCGGCCACCAGCGCCACGGCCCTGGTGTTCGTGCGCTCCATGACGGGGCCGCTTTCGCAGGCCGTGGCGCTGTCGCGCGCCGTGGCGCAGGGCGACCTGAGCGGCGGCGCGCTGCCCCATGGCACCAACGAGGTCGGCCAGTTGCTGGAGGCCCTGATGCAGATGCGCGCCCAGCTCACGCAGGTGGTGCGCCAGGTGCGCAACGGATCGGAGAGCGTGGCCACGGCCAGCGTGCAGATCGCGCAGGGCAACAGCGACCTGTCGGCCCGCACCGAAAGCCAGGCCAGCGCGCTGGAGGAAACCGCCGCGTCGATGGAGCAGCTCAGCTCCACCGTGCGCCAGAACGCCGACAGCGCGCGCCAGGCCAGCACGCTGGCCCACAGCGCGAGCACCGTGGCCGTGCAGGGCGGCGAGGTGGTGGCCCAGGTGGTGGACACCATGCAGGGCATCAACGCCTCGTCGCAGAAGATCTCGGACATCATCGGCGTGATCGACTCCATCGCGTTCCAGACCAACATCCTCGCGCTCAACGCCGCCGTCGAGGCGGCCCGCGCGGGCGAACAGGGCCGGGGCTTCGCGGTGGTCGCGTCGGAGGTGCGCTCGCTGGCCGGGCGCAGCGCCGAGGCGGCGCGCGAGATCAAGGCCCTCATCAGCGCCAGCGTGGAACGCGTGGAGCAGGGCACGGCCCTGGTGGACCGCGCGGGCACCACGATGAACGAGGTGGTGACCGCCATCCGCCGCGTGACGGACATCGTGGGCGAGATCAGCACGGCCAGCCATGAACAGTCGCTCGGCGTGGCCCAGGTGGGCGAGGCCGTGACGCAGATGGACCAGGTCACGCAGCAGAACGCCGCGCTGGTGGAAGAAATGGCCGCCGCCGCCGGCAGCCTCAAGGTGCAGGCCGAAGACCTGGTGCACGTGGTCTCGGTGTTCCGGCTCGGGGACGAAGGTCAAGGCCGGCACATGGCACCACGCCCAGCAAACTCACTCCGTATTCAATAGCTGCTAGCGCTTACCCATCAAGCGCTAGCGGCCATTTTCATTCGGTTCCTCCGACGATACGGCGCGGATGCCGCCCCGCATGGCTTGCGCGCCGCTGAAAAGAAGTGGCCGGCAGCAGGCCCGAAATAACTTGAATTAATGAAACACAAAGAGATAATTGTTAACTGCTATTGCAAACAATGCACTTCTCGGGACAGGTCTTGGGTCTGTCTTTTTTCGCTTCCCACGTCTGCCCGCTGAAGCCCCGGGGGCTCGCTTTCGCGCTAGGTCCCTATGAAAAATTCTCTCCGCCTTCCCGCACAGGGAGGCCCGGTTTCGTACTTCGTGCGGACAGGTTCATGGCTGCTTTCCATGGGGCTGGGGCGTATGGCGGCAGCGTTTTTGTCGGCCGGCGAGGTGATATCCGGGCTGTGGCGCAAATACCGCTCACCCGTGCTGCCAGGGTGGGCTTTCGCGCTGATGCTGCTGCTTCTGGCCCTGAGCAGTTCCCAGGCGGAGGCTGCCAGCGCATGCCCGAGTCCGCGCAGCATCAGCGTGATAGCGGGTCAAGAGTATTACGAGGACTATACAAACGCGCCCTGCTCCCAGTTCGGCCTGACAGGGACCCTGGTGGAGCCGCTCCACGGCACGCTGGAAAATTCGAATGCGACGAATGCCGTGCGCTACCTGAACACGAACCAGAGTGCCACCTCAGATACCTTTACCGTCAGGGACGACGTGGGACAGCCCATCGTGTACAACGTCACGATTACTTCGGCCATCACGCTGTCGCCAGCTTCGGTTCCCAATGCAACGGTGTCCCAGGCTTACTCGACGACCCTGAGCGCGGCGGGTGGGGCAGCGCCGTACAGCTATGCGGTGACGGCAGGCGGCCTGCCTGCAGGCATGACCCTGTCCCCCGCAGGCGGCCTGACGGGAACGCCAACGGCGGGAGGCATGTTCAATTTCACCGTGCGCGCCACGGATTCCCTGGCTGTCAACGGCACACGCACCTACGCGCTGACTGTCGGCGCGCCGACTATCGGCATTGCACCGGCCACCTTGCCTGCATTCAGCCAGGGCACACCCTTTAGCCAGGCCATCACGGCCACTGGCGGCACGGCGGCATACAGCTTCGCTGTCACGGCCGGCAGCGTGCCCACTGGCCTGACGCTGGGCGCGGGCGGCTCGCTGAGTGGCACGCCCACGGCGTCGGGGCCTTACAGCTTCACGGTCACCGCGACGGACAGCAGCACCGGCGCCGGACCTTACTCAGGCGCCCGCGCCTACTCGGGGACAGTCGCAGCGGGCGCGCCCGCTGCGGGCAATGTCAGTGCCAGCGTGGGCTACGGTAGTGGGGCCACCGCGATCACGCTGGACCTGACCGGCGGTGCGGCGACGTCGGTGGCGGTAGCCACGAACGCTTCGCATGGCACGGCCACGGCCGGTGGCACCAGCATCACGTACACCCCCACGCCGGGCTACGGCGGGCCTGACTCGTTCACCTACACCGCCACCAACGGGTTCGGCACCTCGGCGGCGGCTACCGTCGCGGTGACCGTTGGCGGGCCAACCATCACGGTCGGGCCAATGGCGGTGCCTGCCGCGGCGGTGGGCATGGCTTACAGCCAGAGCATCACCGCAGCCGGTGGCGCCGCCCCCTACACCTATGCCATCAGCGCCGGGGCCTTGCCTGCCGGGCTGAACTTGTCGCCCACGGGGCTGCTGTCGGGCACGCCGACCGCAGGCGGCGTCTTCAATTTCACGGTCGGTGCCACCGACAGCTCGACCGGCTTCGGGCCTTATTCAGTGGCCAGGGCCTACTCGTTGACGGTGGCGGCGCCCACGGTCGCCGTGGCGCCGGCCAGTCTTCCCAACCCTGCGGTCGCCGTGGCCTACACCCAGGCGGTGACGGCCAGCGGCGGCACGGCGCCGTATACCTACACGGTCACCTCGGGCGCCTTGCCCACCGGTCTGGCGCTGAGCGCGGGCAGCGGCGCCATCACGGGCACGCCCACGGCCACGGGATCCTTTACCTTCACGATCAACGCCACAGACAGTTCGACGGGCACGGGGGCGCCGTTCAACGGGTCTCAGTCGTACACGGCGGTTGTTGCCTCCGCCAACGCGGACCTGTCCGCCTTGGCGCTGGGCAGCGGCACGCTGGCTCCGTCGTTTGAGGCGGGCACCATGGCCTACGCTGCAACGGTGCCGACGGCGGTGGACTCGATCACCGTGACCCCCACAGTGGCCTTCGCCAGCGCGACGGTGAAGGTGAATGGCGCCACGGTGGCCAGCGCCGCGGCTTCCGCCCTCATCGCGCTGAACGTGGGCAGCAATACCATCACGGTGGAGGTGACGGCACAGGACGGCACCACGAAGAAAACCTACACGCTGACAGTGACCCGCGCGCCGCTGCAGAGCGTGGGGGTCGCCCCGGGCGCCCCTGGGGGCACGCCGGGAGCGGGGATGGGGCTGGACGTTGCCAACAACAGTCCCACCTGCACGATCACCAACTGGCAGTTCAGCGACCCGGCCACGCCCCCCGCGCCGCTGCCCACGGGCTACTCCTACCCGTACGCCATGGTGGATTTCACCGCCAAGCAGTGCGTTGCGAACAGCTCGTTGACGGTGACGCTCACGTTTCCGAACCCGGTACCCGGCAACGCGGTACTGATGAAGTACAACGCGGCCGCCACGCCGAAATGGCAGCCCTTCACGCCGACGATCACCGGCAACCAGGTGAGCTACACCATCATGGATGGGGGCCTGCACGATGACGACAAGCTGGCAAACGGCGAGTTCGTGGATCCCGTCGTTTTGGCCATGCCACTGGCGGCGCCCGGCGGGGCGGTGGGTATTCCGGTGTTGGGCCCCTGGGGGCTGGCACTGCTATCCCTTTTGGCCGCGCTGGCCGGAGCGGCCGGTCTGGCGCGTGGGCGCCAGCAGATGGGCTGAACGGGACATTGCAGCTGGCGTGGAGCGCCTCCGCCGAATGCTCCTATTATAATAGCTGCCAGCGCTTACCCTTCAAGCGATAGCGGCCATTTAGCCTCTTATTCATCCATGCCCAGGTAGCGCCGCAAATACCGCCCCGTATGGCTGGCGGGGTTGGCCGCCAGTTCCTCGGGCGTGCCCACCCCCACCACGGTGCCGCCGCCCGCGCCGCCCTCGGGGCCCATGTCGATGAGCCAGTCGGCGGTCTTGATGACGTCGAGGTTGTGCTCAATGATGACGATGGTGTTGCCCGCGTCGCGCAGCTGGTGCAGCACCTTGAGCAGCAGGTCGATGTCGGCGAAGTGCAGGCCGGTGGTGGGTTCGTCCAGGATGTAGAGCGTGCGGCCGGTGTCGCGTTTGCTGAGCTCCTGGGCCAGCTTCACGCGCTGCGCCTCGCCGCCCGAGAGCGTGGTGGCCGCCTGGCCCAGGCGGATGTACGACAGCCCCACGTCCAGCAGCGTCTGCAGCTTGCGCGCGATGGTCGGCACGTCCTTGAAGAACGCGTGCGCGTCCTCCACCGTGAGGTCCAGGATCTGCGCGATGTTCCTGCCCTTCCAGAGCACTTCCAGCGTCTCGCGGTTGTAGCGCTGGCCGTGGCAGACGTCGCAGGGCACGTACACGTCGGGCAGGAAGTGCATCTCCACCTTCACCACGCCATCGCCCTGGCAGGCCTCGCAGCGGCCGCCGGCCACATTGAAGGAAAAGCGGCCCGGGCCGTAGCCGCGCTCCTTGGCGGTGTTCACCTCGGCCATGAGTTCGCGAATCGGCGTGAACAGGCCGGTGTAGGTGGCCGGGTTGCTGCGCGGCGTGCGGCCGATGGGCGACTGGTCGACGTTGATGACCTTGTCGAAGTACTCGATGCCCACGATCTCGTCGTGCGCGGCCGGCTCTTCGTGCGCGCGGTAGATCTGGCGCGCCACGGCGGCGTACAGCGTGTCGTTGACCAGCGTGCTCTTGCCCGAGCCCGAGACGCCCGTCACGCAGGTGAGCAGGCCCACCGGGAAGTCCACCGTCACGTTCTGGAGGTTGTTGCCCGTGGCGCCCGCCACACGCAGCGCCTGCACCGCGCCCTGGCGCGCGTGGTGTTCGGCCATGCGCTCGGCACGGCGCTTGCTGGCCTCGGTCTGCGGAAAGCGCGACTTGCCCTTGGCCTCCACCAACGGCGCCGCCTGCTCCACCACCGGCAGCCAGGGCGTGCGCCGCTTCGGCACGGCAATGGACAACGTGCCCGACAGGTATTTGCCGGTGAGCGATTCGGGGTGGCTGCGCACCGCGTCGTACGTGCCCTGCGCCATCACCCGGCCGCCGTGCACCCCGGCGCCCGGGCCCATGTCGATCACGTGGTCGGCCGCGCGCATCATGTCCTCGTCGTGCTCGACCACGATCACGCTGTTGCCGATGTCGCGCAGGTGCTGCAAGGTGGCGATGAGCCGGTCGTTGTCGCGCTGGTGCAGGCCGATGCTGGGCTCGTCCAGCACGTACATCACGCCCGTGAGGCCGCTGCCGATCTGCGACGCGAGGCGGATGCGCTGCGCCTCGCCGCCCGACAGCGTCTCGGCGCTGCGGTCCAGGCTGAGGTAGTTCAGGCCCACGTCGTTCAGGAACTGCAGGCGGGTGGCGATCTCGCGCACGACCTTGTCCGCGATCTCGGCCTTGGCGCCGGTCAGCGTGAGCGCCTGGAACCAGGCATGGGCCGTATTCAGCGTCGCATGACTCACTTCAAAGATCGCGCGGGCCTGCTCGCCCTCGCCCACCTTGACGTGGCGTGCTTCGCGGCGCAGGCGCGTGCCGTGGCATTCGGGGCAGGGCTGGCTGCTGCGGTAGCGCGCCAGGTCCTCGCGCACCACCACCGAATCCGTCTCGCGGTAGCGCCGCGACATGTTGGGCAGGATGCCTTCGAACGGGTGCTTCTTGGTGTAGACCTTGCCCTTGTTGGCGCCGCTGTCCAGGATGTAGCTGAAGGCGATCTCGTCCTCGCCCGAGCCGTGCAGCACGGCATGCTGCACCGCGGCGGGCAGCGACTCGAACGGCGCCTCCACGTCGAAGCCGTAGTGCCGCCCCAGGCTCTCCAGCATCGCGAAGTAGTAGCCGTTGCGCCGGTCCCAGCCCTTGATGGCGCCGCTGGCCAGGCTCAGGCCGGGGAAGGCCACCACGCGCGCCGCATCGAACACCTCGCGCTGGCCGATGCCGTCGCACGCGGGGCACGCGCCCATGGGGGAGTTGAAGGAAAAAAGGCGCGGCTCCAGCTCGGCCAGCGAGTAGCTGCACACCGGGCACGAGAACTTGGAGCTGAACAGGTGCTCCCGGCCCGTGTCCATCTCCAGCGCGAGCACGCGGCCATTGCCGTCGTTGCCGCCCACGCGCAGCACGGCCTCGATGCTCTCGGCCAGGCGCTGCTGCATCTCGGGACGCACCTTCAGGCGGTCGATCACCACGTCGATGCTGTGCTTCTCGGTCTTCTTGAGCGCGGGCAGGTTTTCGTATTCGTAGATCGTGCCGTCCACGCGAAAGCGGATGTAGCCCAGCGCCTGCATCTGCGTGAAGAGCTCGGTGAATTCGCCCTTCTTCTCGCGCGCCACGGGGGCCAGCAGCATCAGGCGCGTGTCCTCGGGCAGCGCCAGCACGGCGTCCACCATCTGGCTCACGGTCTGCGCGGCCAGCGGCAGGCCGTGGTCGGGGCAGTAGGGCGTGCCCGCGCGCGCGTACAGAAGCCGCAGGTAGTCGTGGATCTCGGTCACCGTGCCCACGGTGGAGCGCGGGTTGTGGCTGGTGGCCTTCTGCTCGATGCTGATCGCGGGCGACAGGCCCTCGATCAGGTCCACGTCGGGCTTGTCCAGC
>Ga0308157_10009426_pt1 | contig 10814 bp, 5 predicted proteins | sample PhyBR1_FD_201035 | JGI IMG/M metagenome (GOLD analysis project Ga0308157, IMG submission 201035) | Phyllosphere microbial communities from UC Gill Tract Community Farm, Albany, California, United States - DLSLB.R1 | ecosystem: Host-associated > Plants > Phyllosphere > Unclassified | place: USA...
CCCCGCCCGCGCCACTGCACCCGCCCGCTATCCGGCGGCGTCGTACGCGGCGCTCTTCGCGACCGTCACGACCTCACCGTCGACCTCGCCCGTCACGGTGACGGTCGCCTCACCCGCCGGCACGGCCGTGAGGCGCGAGTTCACCGACACGCTCGCCGATTCACCCGGCTGAACCCCCGCGAACGCCTTCGAACCGTACGCCGTGTCGACCACGAGGTCGACCGCGACACTCGCCCCGTTGACGACGCGCACCGAGACGTACTGCTTGCCGGCCACGACCCGGGTGAACGCCTCGACCGACACGTCGAGATCGGCGTCCGGATCCTCCGAGTCGCCGAGCGCGGCGAGCGCCGCGGCGAGCGCACGGGCCGCCTCGGCGAACTGCTCGTAGCTCGCGTCCGATCCGACGGCGCGGGCCGCGTCGAGCGCCGCGGTCACGGCCGCGACGTCATCGGCCGCGTGCGCACCCGGATCCACGGCCTCGGCACGCGCGATGAGCAGCGGCAGCTGGCGAACGGGCCGCCACTCGAGCTGCGCAGTCGCGAGGTCGAGCACCCGCTGTGCCTCGTCGGCGCGCTCCTGCGTGACGTCGCCCGCCGCGGCGACGACGGTCGCCCGCTCGAGCGCTCCGAGGAAGACGGCGAAGTCGAACGAGACGTACCGCTCCTCCTCGGCCCGTAGCGGTTCGGCAGCCGCGATCGTGTCGTTCAGCGCCGTCAGGTCCACGTCGTCCGCGGGCGCCGGATCGGGGCCGAACTCGAACCACTGCAGGTTCGAGACGTAGGCGTACTCCTGGCCGGCGACGGCGTCCGTGCGCATGACGACGATGAGGGTGTGATCGTCCGACACGGGTTCGTCGAGCGCCGTGGTCGTCTCCACGTACCGGTCCCAGCCGCCGGTCTTCGGCAGCTCCACGGATCCGATCCGCGACGCGTCGCTCACCTCATCGAGATAGAACTCGAGGCGGCGGTTGTCGCCCACGCGCTCGTCCCGCGTGGAGGTGCTCACCGTCACGTGCGTCAGCGGCTCGGATCCGAACTGGCGGTCGCGGTACTCGAGCATGCCGCCATCCCACGTGCCGCCGACGTTCCCGGCGGGGGCGTCGCCGCCCTCCTTCTTCAGGCCGCCGCCGTTGTCGGCGTCGTAGCTCTCGGCCTCCACCCTCACGCGCGCCGACACCACTTCGATCTCGAGCGATCCGGCCGTGCGTTCGAGGGTCTCGAACGCCGCTCGCAACTCGTCGTCGGTCGCGGCGACGTTGGCGAGGACGTCGCCGGCGGATCCGCGCGCCGCGTCGAACGCGTCGAAGGACGCGGCCGAGTACGAGCCGCGCACGACGAGCGCCGCCTCTGCCGCGAGAGCGTCGAGCTGCTGGCGCCAGCGCTGATCGCGCTCGATGACGAACGAACCGAGCCCGGAGATGCCGTCTCCGCGGACGGCGGCAGCGGTCGCGCCGTCGAACGCCGCGTCGGTGAAGTTCAGCGCGAAGGACGCGCGTCGGGCGTCGCCGAGGCTGCCGCCGAGGCTCAGCACGACGGTCGAGGCGTCCTGCACGACCGCGGATGCCGAGACCGTCTCGGGGAGGCCCGCCAGCGCCAGCGCGCCGTCGGCGATGAGGTCGCGGCCCGCGGCGCCCGCGAAGCCCGCTCCTCTCACGGTGAGCGTCACCGAGGCGTCGAGCGCGCCGTCGTCCGCGGCCTTCAGCCGCGTCACATCGGCCGTGACCGCGGCGTCGTCGAAGCTCACCTTGAGGGCGAACTCGCGCGTGCCGTTCGACGGCTTGCGCGAGAACGCGGCATCCGAGATCTTCACCGTCAGATCGTCGATGCTGTCGAGCGGCGCCGATTCCGCGGCGGCGCCCGCTAGCGCCAGCGAGGCGGTCCGGGCGCCGGTGCGGGTCGCGACGAGAGCCAGGCCCGCGGGGAGGCCCTCGGCCGTGATCGCGGCCGAGAGATCGTCGCCATCGGATCCGGCGAACGTACCGTTCGCGATCCGCAGCTCGATGGTGCCGCCGATCGTGCCGTCGCCCGCGGACGCCTCGCGGAATTCGCGAGACGACACCGAGATCGCGCTGATCGGGTCGTACACCGAGCTCGGCAGTTCGTCGCTCAGCGACGACGAGGCGACCGAGTCGGCGGCCCAGTCCGACGGATCCTCGCCCATGGCGAAGGCGAGCTCGCCGCCCGCGGTGAGCTGGTGGTACGTGACCCACGTGCGGTCGAACGGCTCGCCGTTCAACGTCGCCGACTGCACGTAGAACGCCTCGGGCGACACCCCGTCGGCCGAGATGTCGAGCGTTCGGCCCGTCGGGTAGGCGATGCGCACGTTCTCGAAGAACGGCGTGCCGATCTGATACTCGTCCGACCCCGCGAGCACCGGGAACAGGCCGAGCGCCGCCGACACGAACGTCGACGACATCGTGCCCGTGTCGTTGTCCATCGTGGGCAGGAAGCCCTGCGGGGTGTTCGTGAAGACCTTCGTCTTGATCGGCGGGGTGAACTCGCCTCCGCCCGAGGGGTACTCGTGCGTGGATCCGGTGGCGATGTAGCGGTTCCAGGTCTCCTTCGTGTAAATGCTGCGCACCCAGTACTGCGTCTTCGACGGGGCGCCGACGTAGTTGAAGAGGTACGGCGCCTGCAGGTCGATCTCATTGGCGTTGGAGTGCAGCATCCGCGTGCCGTCGTCGGGCGCCTGCTCGCCGAACAGGAAGCTCAGCGCGCTTCGCGCCGTCTCCTCGCCGCCCATCTTCGCGATGAGTCCGCCCATGTCGGGCGCGGCGTACCAGTGGTACTGCCAGAGCGTGCCCTGATAGACGTTGCCGGCCTCGAACCGCTCCGGGTCCGCTGAGACCCACGATCCGTTCCCGTCCTTCGGGAAGATCAGTCCGGTCTTCTCGCCGTCCGCGAGGGTGACCGCACCGTCCTTGTAGAGATTGGTCCAGTTGGCGGCGCGCAGGCGGTAATCCCCGGCCTCGTCGGACTTGCCGAGCGCGTCGGCGATCGTCGCCATCGCCCAGTCGTCGTATGCCGTGCCGAGGGTGTCGTCGACCTCGTTCGCGACGTAGCCGCGGCGCTCGTTGTCGTCGTCGGCGTATCCGCCCTGCGACTGCGACACGAGCGCGGGCCAGGCCTGCGAGAGCCCGTCGAGGTGCGCCCCCTTGGCGATCGCGTCGGCGACGACGACGGCGGCGCGCTCGAAGCGCACCGTCGGAACCGAGTGGGTGACGCTCGAGAGCGACGACGCACCGCTGTTCGCGAAGCTCGCATACAGGTCGACGATCGACTGCGCCATGTCGCCGAAGACGTCGGGGTAGGCGATCGCGAGCACCTCGTACTTGCGGAAGTCGTCCCAGAAGCCCCAGCCGTCGTAATGCACGTAGCCATCTGCGTCGTGCACCTGGCCGTCGAGGCCGCGGTAGGTGCCGCTCGTGCTCGTCGCGTTCATGGGCGAGCCGAACATGCGGTAGAGGTGCGTGTAGAACAGCTCCTGCAGATCGCCGTCGGGGTCGCTCGTCGCAGACGCGGTCACGTCGACCCGGCCGAGCAGCGCGTTCCAGTCCGCGTGCGTCTGCTCGCGCACCTCGTCGAAGCTGCGCCCGCCCATCTCGGCCGCCATGTCGATCCGCGCCTGCTCGACGCTGATCGGCGAGACGGCGACCGTCAGGCCCACCTGCTCGCCCGCCGCGACGTCGACGTCGATGACCGCGCCGATATCGGTGCCGTCGCGATGGGCCGTGTCGCCGAGCGAGCCGTCGCTCCCCCATGTGCGCACGCCACCGACCTGATCGGTCGTCTCGACGTAGTAGTACATCGTGTAGTCGTAGCCGTTGAAGTGGCCCGTGAAGTCGCCCGCGAGCGACGCGCGGCCGTCGTCGAGCATCGCGACATCGAGCGATGCGCCCTTGCGGCTCGTGAAATTGTTGCGCAGGTCGACCACGAGCGACGCGGATCCGGCGGCCGGAAACGTGAACCGGTCTTGTCCGGTACGCACATCGGTCGTCGCCTCGGCGCGAATCGCGCCCTCGCCCGTCTGCAGATCGACGGAGTAGTAGCCGGGCGATGCCTCCTCGGCGTCGTGGCTGAATGTCTTCGCGTAGCTCTCGGTCGACGGGCGGCTCGAGTACGTCTCATACGTCGGCACGACGAGCAGGTCGCCGCCGCCGCCGGATCCGCCCACGCCGTTGAGATTCGTGTGCGTGAAGCCGGCGATCTGGTCTTCGGCGTAGTCGTATCCCGAGTGCGAGCGCCCGGACACCGTCATGGGGTTGATCTTGACGATCGAGTTCGGCGCCTCGGCGCCGACGAGGTCCTGGCCGAAGTCGTCCTCGGTCGAGACGAAGGTGTTGACGAGCGCCACGTAGTCGGCGGTATCGGCGGTCGCGGCCTGCGGTGCGGCCGCGGCCAGCCCGCTGCCGAGAAGCGCGGTCACCATGCCTGCGGCGAGCAGGGTGCGGGAGCGGAGTGCAAGAGACATGGAGCGGGGAGTCCTCGGTATCAGTGTGCGGCGACGGTGGAGTGGCGCGCGCTCGCCTCGGCGAGGGCGTCCTCGCGCGCCTGGGAAATGAGCAGCGCGACCCTCTCGCGCTCGCGGCGGCGATGCACGAGGCCCCATACGAGCAGGGCGATCGCAAGGGCGATGACCACCAGCTGAGGCCACGGCACGGCGACGATTCCGACGTCGGCGCGGGCCACATCGGCGCCGTCGATCGAGAGGTCGTCCGACACGGCCAGCGGCTCGGCCGAGACGCTCACGTCATAGGTGAAAAGCGGCCAGGCCGACGGGATCCGCACGGAACCGCGACGGGTCTCGCCGGGTGCGATCTCGGCGATGTCCTCGCCCTGGACGGTCTGGGACCCGATGCCGAACGGACCGGAAACGGTGACGGCCGGCTGCGTGCGCAGCAGCGTGTTGCCGGTGTTCTCGATCTCGTAGGCGACGTCGATCGTGCCGGCGGCGAAGGGGTTGATCTCGTCGTCGTACGATGCGGTCGCCGAGAGGCCGAGGGCGGGAGCGAGTTCGCCCTCGACGCGCGTCATCACGCGGAAGCCCACGCGCGATTCGACTCCGATCGCGCCCGCGCCATCGGACATGATGCTCGCGGCGACGCCTGCGGGATGGTCTCCGGGCGTCGCGTTCGCGGGCACCGTGATGGTGAACGGCACCACCTCGGTTGCCCCCGCGGGCACGACGACGCTCTCCGGCAGGTCGATCCATGTGCCCGCGTCCACCGACTCCGCATCGGACGGGAGCATGTTGAATCGTCCCGTGTCGGTGAAGTACGCGTCGGCTGCCGAGAGCTGGAACTCGACATCGGTCGCACCGTGGTTCGTGACGACCATGCGCTCCGTGAGGCCGTCCCCCGGATCCGCGTCCCACTCGACCCAGGCGCGACCGTCCTGCCCCTCCTCGTCTCCGGGACGCACCGACCAGGTGATCGCCTCGTCCTCCGCGGCGGCGGCCGCGGCGGGGCTCGCGCCCAGCAGGGCGGTGAAGGACGCGGCCGCGAGTGCGGCGGCGATCGGCATGATTCTCATGGGGACCTCCGGAAGGCGATGGGCGGGACGGGCGTCATCCCGTCCCGCCCATCGGGTGACTCACTCGAACAGCGACAGGGTGATGGTCGACGTGTAGGTGCCTGCGGGGACGTCCGCCGGCACGACGAGGTCGAGATCGGCGGTCGCACTGAACACGCCGCCGCCGGCGTTCGCTTCGCCGGACTCCGCGAGGTACAGCAGTTCCTGGTCGACGAGGCCCGGAGCAGACGGCGTGACGTCGCCTCCGACCTCGACGAAGGCCTCGCCCTCGCCCTCTCCGGCGACCAGCTTCGGCGACCAGCCGAGGTGACTCGCGGCGATGGTCTCGTCGTTCACCTCGTCGTGGAAGTCGCTCGCCGTGCCGACGACGTACCAGAACGAGTCGGCCGGAACGTCCTCGGCGGCGCGGGTGTCGGTCACCGTCACCGTCGGGAGGGTGCCCGAGAAGACGCGCTCGAGATCGGTGGAGCCGTCCTCCTCGAGGCTCGTCGACGCGGCCGCCACCGTCATCGCGAGAGCGCCGGGGCCCTCGGCGGGGTCGATCTGCACCGTGACGTCGACGCCCTGCGACTCACCCTGCTCGGTGTCGGCGGCCATGGCGGCGGATCCGGCGGATACGAGCAGCGCGGCACCGAATGCGATTGCGCTTCCGCGCAGTACAACAGACTTCTTCATGTCAGTTCTCTCCTTGTGCGGGGCGAGCGATGTGCCCCGCCGTTGCGTGGTCTCAGGGGTGCCCGCGGCACGGGCCGCGGGCACCGAAAGGGGTGTTAGCCGGCGGCCGAGTAGGGCGCCGTGTTGGTGACGGTTTGCTGGTCCCCGTCCACCTCGGCGGTCGCCGTCACGGTCGCCTCGCCCGCCGCGATGGCGGCCGATCGCGAGTTGATCGACGCGTTCGCCGACTCGCCCGGCTGAACATCCGAGAAGGTCTTCGAACCGAACTCGGTCTCGACGACGATGTCCACCGCGACGTCGGCGCCATTCGTCACCTTCACCGACACGTACTGCTTGCCGGCGATCGAACGGGTGCTCGCCGAGGCCTCGATGTCGAGTTCGTCGGCCGCGTCGTCGGCGCGGCTGAGGACGACCTCGTCGACCACGCTGTTGACCGGGCTGGCGGTGCCGTTCGCCTGGCTGCGCAGCGTGCGGACCGTGAGCGTCTCGTCGGTGACCTCGATCGCCGAGTAGTTGCGCACCTTCTCCTGGTTGCGCACCGACGACCACCACAGATCCGTGCCGGTGTTGAGGTTGTAGTACTTCGAGCCGCTGGCCGAGTTCGCCGTCACGTACAGCACGTCGCCCGGGCCCGCCACGACGCTCTCGGAAGCCGCCTGCTCCTCCGGGTCGGCGATCTGGCCGTCGTTGATGAGGTAGCTGCGCGTGTAGTGGTGGTCGTGACCCATCAGCACCATGTCGATGCCGAGCTCCGAGATCTTCTCGGGCATCGAGTTGCGACGGTCGATGATGTCGCTGTCGGTGGCGTGCACGGCCGCCGAGTAGATCGAGTGGTGGAAGGCGAGGACCTTCCACCTGGCCTTGTCGCCCTGCTCCGCGACGACCTTCTCCATGAACGCGTTGTGCGAGGCGTAGTCGCGGCTGTTCGAGTTGATGTTGATGAACAGCACATCCTTGTAGATGAACCAGTAGTCGCCGCCCGAGGCGCTCGAGCTGCTGGCCGCGCCGGACTCGAGGTCCTCGTTGGGGATGTTGAAGTGCTGCAGGTAGGCCTTCGATCCGACGTCGTGGTTGCCGTTCGTGGCGACGAGCGGGATCTCGCGGATCTGCATCGGGGCGAGGAAGGACGTGTACTCCGGCTCGCTGCTGGCGGTGTTGACCTGGTCACCGGCCGAGAACAGCAGCTCGGCATCGGGGTAGGTCTGCGTCGCGATGTTCACGGTGTCGACCCAGCCGGCCTCGTCCGAGGCGAGATTGCCCGAGGCACCCACCTGCGGGTCGCCGAAGAAGAGGAAGTCGAAGTCGCCCTCGAAGTCCTGCGTGCGGAAGTTCGACACCGTCGACCAGCCGGCCTCGTCGCTGCCGACGCGATAGGCGTACTCGGTGTTCGGCTCGAGGCCCGAGAAGTCGGCGTCGCGGAAGTACTCGCCGCTCGTGGTCTGGCCGCCGTCGGTCGTCGGAATGGTGACCGCGCTCTCCGGGAAGACGCCGTCCTGCACGTCGGCGGCCTTGGCGAGCTGCGCCGTCTGCGGCACGTCGATGTCCGAGTACCAGGCGATGTTGCGGTCGGCCTCGGTCGCGCCGACGCCGAGAACGATGTCGGTGATCTCGGCCATGCGGTCGGGCTGGTCCTCGACCGGTGCGAGCGACTGCCAATCGAAGTAGATGTCGCTGCTCGTCTCGCGGTCCTGGTAGAGCGCGACGGCGATCTGGTTCTCACCGGCGACGAGCGACTCCGCCGGGATCTGGAAGGTGCTCGTCACCGGATTTCCGGCGCTGTCGCCCGCGTAGGCGACGTTCTGGTTCTCGGCCTCGTCGACGCGGCCGTCGGCGAAGCCGGCGACCATCTCGCCGTTGACGTAGACGCGCACGGCATCGTCATAGGTCACGGTGGCCTCGAGCGATTCGAGGCGCGCGAGGTCGTCCGCGTCGAGATCGACGTCGGTGCGGAAATGGTACGTCGGCACGGTGTCCGCCGACCCCTCGAGGAGGTACTGCAGCAGGGTGTTCGCGACGAAGCCGCTCCCCAGATCCGCTTCCCCGCGCTTGGATCCGAACGGACCGCTCGCCTGGCTCCAGTCGGCGAAGTCGGCGGTGGTCCACGACAGCGAGCCGTCGCCGGACGGGTCCGTACCGTTGTCCGAGTAGCGCCAAGGGCTCTCGCTCGTCAGGTAGGTCTCGGGCAGCGGCGCGAGGCCGAACTCGAGGAAGTCGATGTTGCCGACGTAATTGGGGTAACCCTCCGCCTCGCCGGGCTTGGGGTCGGCGTGCATGACGACGATCACGGTGTGCTGGCCGGAGACCTCGCGCAGCAGATCGACCGTCGTCTCGCCGTACGCTTCCCAATCGTTGCCTGTGGCGGGCATGGCGACGGTGGCGATCTTGTTCTCGTCGGTCTTCTCGTCGAGATACACATCGATCGACGAGTTCAGGCCACTGCGACCCTCGTTGACGACATAGCGCAGCGTCAGCGTCGAGAGGGCCGACGAGCCGAAGTCGACATCAGCATACGAGACCTCGGCACCGTCGAAGGTGTTCTTGACGCGCGAGCCGCCGGAGGCTCCGCCGCTCGTCTCGACACCGGTGTCGATGACACGGCCGTTGACCTCGGTGCCGTTGTTGCTCCCCGTGTAGCTCTCAGCCTCGATACGCACGGCCTTCGCCGCGGCGGTGATCGATGCGGATCCTTCGGGCGTCTCCGCGGCGGTGGCGGGCAGGGACACGGTGGCGAACGAGCCGGCCGTCAGCGCGACGAGGATCGCACCGGTGACGGTGCGCCGGACGACGCGGCGCTGTGGCGACCCGACTGCGAGACGCGACATGCTGTCAGTGATCAGCAAGGTAGAGCTCCGATCTGAGCGTGAGGGAGGATTGCGCGAGAAAAACGCACCCGCAACACGTTGGAGAGGCCGGATGACCCCCAGCCGACCCCCTCATGAACAACCGGTGTCGTTGACCTTACGTCGAGGCAACACCGTCACTCCCCCAGGCTCAACACGACACCCGTCGTCCCCTTGGCGACAGAGGCCAGACCGACCGCAATCGCATCGGAGATCCGTTCTGGCGTCGTCTCTGCCTTGTCGAGTTCCCCGTCGGCGGGTGCCCCGGATCCGCGCGACGTCGCGCCCGGCCAGATCACGGCGGTCACGTTGTCGGTCGGTTCGGGCAGCTGCGCGCCCAGGATCAGGAACTGGCGGTCGAGCCACTGCGCCGTCAGGTACGAGAAGACATCCGATGTGTCCTCTCCCAGGCCGATGACGACGTCGGGCTCGGCGGCGAGCGCGTCGTCGAACGCCGACTCGACGGTCGTGTCCGTCCCCTGCGCCACGAACTCCTCGACAAGCGCCCCCTCGCGCTCGACTGTCTCCCGTGCTGCCTCGCTCAGCGACCGCATCTCGGCATCGTCGCTCGGCACGACCATCGCGATGACCCAGCCCGCGAGATCCCGAGCCTCCGCAGGCGGATCCGCCTCGATCGTGCGCCCCGGCTCCGGCACCGGTGCGTACGGGTCCTCGCTCGCGATCGGCGCGGGGGTGTCATGCGGGGCCGAGTCGCCCGCCGTGCCATGCGCGCTGCATCCGACGAGCAGCGCGACAGCACCCAGGGCGATCGCTCCGTGGAGCGTTCGAGACCAAGAATCCATCGCGCCAGTGAACACTCGGATCCATCACGCGCGGTGACGCGCGGGTGTCCGGACGGTGAACGGGCGCATGGCTCGGCGTCCTCGGAGGCGTCGGCGTCGTCGCGCCGCAGATCCGGCTCCGAGGGGCGACGGGCTCACGTCGGCCTCCGGCAGAGCGTGCAAGAGCGCCCTCGGCAGCATCGAGGGCGCTCTTGCGGTCTGAGGTTATTCGGCCGTTGTCTCCTCGTCCGTCGGCGCACCCGACGGAGGGGTCTCGCCACCGGCGGGACCGCCGTCGCCGGGAGCTGCTCCGTCCGGGCCTTCGCCATCCGGGGTTCCACCGCCGGGCCCGCCGGACATGCCGCCCGCCGCCTGCTGCGTCACGCTGTTCGCATAGTCGTCGCTCGGGTCGCGGTAGATCGTGTGGACGTGGCCCCAGCCGGACGTCGACACTCCGTCGACGTCCGCGCCGGCGGATCCCTGCTGCGCCTGGAAGGCGATGTAGACGTTCGGACCCGAGATCGAGAACGAGATGCCGTCGCCCGTGCTCATGTCGTACTCGGTCTCGCCGGACCAGGCGATGACCGTGTCGTCGAGAGTCGCCTCGATCTCGCCGAGCGCGTCGGACGTGGTCTCTTCATCGGCCATGCCGGCCCAGTTCGTGATGAGCTCGAGAAGCAGGTCGCGCTGATCGTCCGTGAGATCGGCGCCGGTCAGGCCGTCGCCCGCGCTGAAGTCGCAGGCGTCGCCGGGGGCACACATGCTCACCTCGCCCGAGGTCAGGGTGGCCTGCTGCTCGGCGGTCAGGCCGTCGAAGAAGGCGAAGGCATCGGTGTAGATGCCGTCGAAGGGCTGCACCTCATCACCGTCGGCGTCCGTGTACACCGCCGGCTGCACGCCGAGATGGGTCGGTGCGAAGGTGATCGCGCCGTCCGTCACCTCGAGCGTGGCGTTGATACCGAGGTGGTGACCGCCGAACTGCA
>Ga0308157_10009427_pt1 | contig 10813 bp, 10 predicted proteins | sample PhyBR1_FD_201035 | JGI IMG/M metagenome (GOLD analysis project Ga0308157, IMG submission 201035) | Phyllosphere microbial communities from UC Gill Tract Community Farm, Albany, California, United States - DLSLB.R1 | ecosystem: Host-associated > Plants > Phyllosphere > Unclassified | place: USA...
TTAAGAGCCAAGCACAGCATCGTGGAATCGACTGAACTCTTCGTCCCTTGTCTTTAGATCAGCGATATCCACTTGATTAGCAGCTTGCCGGGATTGCTCGATGCGGAACCTCCCGCCCTTGCGTCGGAGAAGCTCCAGATTGAGGCCGAGCCAAGTTTCGATCGATGGGTTCGGGATGGATGCTACCCAGTCTTTGAATTCCAAACCATTCGAGAGCATGGCGGCTGTTCCTACAGGATCGCTATCGCCATCTGTCACGATGAGAACCTTTGATTCAGAGTGGAACGTATTCCGCAGCGCGTTGGCGACTCGCGGTATCGTCAGCTTACCCATTGCCGTCACGATTTTGATCGAGCGGCCGGAGCCGGCGTTCGCGAGTATGCGTTCGGCTAGCGTTGCGATGACCTCTCGGTCGGAATCTCCTTCACAAACAATTAATAAGTCGGCGGTCGTAGCCTGTACGGGCTGAGTAGCCAGTACTCGGTCAGTCACACGATCAAAGCGCAAGTGTTCGATCTCAATGACACTCGTTTTCTTAGCCGTAACAAGTTCGACCTCAGCCGGAAAATAAACGACACCTTCCTCGGCCGCCTTACGAATTTTCAGTTTTAGGACTTTCTTAATGCCGCTGCCGCGAACAATGGCCGCGTCCATGTCGCGTCGGTCGAGCAAAATTACGTTGAGGCCCTTGCCAAGAATGAGTGCATCGACGGCATCCTCTGCGTATCCCGACATGGATATAAAGATGCCGATCGTACCTGCGAGCTTGCCATCCACTTTTCCCTTGAATTGGTAGAGCGTGGAAGCTGGCAGTGGATCAGCGTGCCACTTGGCCTCGAGCAAATAGATGCGCCCGTCAAGATAAATCGAGCCATCGATCTGTTCCCCAGCGGGCCGATAGCCAGCTCGTGGCTCAAGGTCGTCGAGTGTGAAAAGCTTATTAAGCAGGCGTTCGAACGCAAAGCCACGCCGACGCTTCGAGGCTGCATCAGAATCGACAGGCACACTCGAGAGATCTTCGTATTCTTCTTTGATTATTTGGAGGTCGCTCATTTGATCAAAAGTGACAAGGTGGCTTTTCTACATAGTGTGCACGGCCGACTGACTGTTTTTTTGCAGGATTTTGCCTCATTACTGACTGCCCGCTTTTGGCCGGTAGTGCCATTTCACTCATGCCCCCGAAAGCAGTCGCTGAGTTGCACTTATGGACCGCTTTGGGGAGTCATGACGATCGCGTACTTTCGGCCATAAGCTGCCCTTGGCGGTACCGAGAAGCAGACACTTACACCTAGCTATAGTCGTGCAGCGAAGCGGAGTTTACATGAATTCGCTGGTAAATACCGATGTTGTCTTAGCGGATAGAAAATTGGCATATTTCCTATCCTATGAAATAAGTACATCTATTTCAATATAAAGTAGGAATTTATTTCTTCCAATTTTGGATTGTTTTCTTTTTTTCTACCCAAATAAACAAATTCCATAATTGAATTAAAATACGATATTTCTCTCGAGCTACCAGTTAGAATTCCCTTCTTTAAATACAACTCCTTGGCTTGCTCAAAATTACTATAAAGCAACCCATTCCTTTGTATTATTTCATCTACATCATTAATACGGTCCAAACACGAAATGTACATGTTACTTGGCGCATTTTTTATAGTCTGCTGAGCGACCTCAGGGCCATATTTCTGTTTAATTTCGTCAATCGCCTCTTCTGTATACGGCAAAGTATTAGATAGCTTTTCTTTCCTGTCCTCAACCCATTGAATTGCTTGGTCTTTGTCAAAAGCTTTTAGTAGCACAAGACTTAACTTATCTATAATAGATAAGTTGTCTGGATACTCCTTGTAAAGCTCATTAAGAGTCAAGTACCTAATAATTGGTGGCAAAATTGAAAACGCGCTCATGACTTCATTTTTGCTGCCAAATTTGTTTTTCTGAAAATAAATAACAAAAATACTTGCATAAATATTAAACAAGCAATTTATGCAATCACGCACGTCGTCATCGGTAATTTCACCTATCTCCTGAGTATGTGTACATTTATTGCCAATAAGCCGTATTTTCTCAATAGATGACATTAGAAGCTGGCTATTATTGCTAACCAGTTCTAACTGTTTAACTATTGCTTTGTTTCCAAGGGTAACCACATCGTTTTCTGGAATGTCCAGTATCTTTCGAACGACTATTTCAGCATATTGTCGAATGGAAGCAATTTTCCCTCGATTGGTCCTTTCGGCATAAAAAGCATCAAAAACCACATCATTTACCAAATCAGTATATGCTTCATTTCTGAATTTCATTATTCCCTCAATTAATCAATATTTATATATGCTATGGCGGTTAAATTAACAAGCCCCTGCGGATAGCAGTTTTAGGTCAAAGCATTAAACCATTTTATCAAAACTATAGCATTCGTACCGCTTAAGCCTACCTGCAATAGCTGCATTTGTTGTTTAAATTGCACGGTTGGAGAAATCCGTAAGACATGATGGCATGACATGTTCGCAATGAAAGACAGCTTTAGAGCTTTTTGAGGATAGCAGCTCAGGGTCGATCTGAACCTGTGCAACCGGTCAGAAATGGACGTTCAACATAATGAAAACGCTTTGTCCCACCTGCCAAACACGGGGCATCTCGGAAATGGCAAAGCGATGGTCAAGCCGATGGTGGCCCACAAAATGTGATCAGTGCGGCGCCTTAAGCCACGCACTCTCCAGTACATCCAATGGCATCTGGGTGGGAACGCTTCTCTCAATCGCAGGGCTCTCTGTGGTTGCCGCCCTGCTGAACATCCCGCTGGCTGTCGGGCTGGTGGCCGTAGTTGCGCTCACTGCGCCCATTAACATCGCGATGTGGAGACGGGTGGAACTTGTCCCGATTCCGCCCGAGAATGCGGCCACAGCGAAGCAACTCAACTAGTTTCTGGCAGGAATCTACGCTTTGTTTTCGCTATTTCACTGAAGGACTGCTCAGGGTCGATAACGCCCCTTCATATCAGGTGAGAGCGGACCTCGAGCCCCTCTTGGCTGCTTGCTCTCACTGTCCGCTACACACCAGAAACCAGCCAGTGAGGGTTAGCTGACGATGTACTCGGGATGACTGCTATCTGGCTGAAACCGGCAGTTCCGACACCCAACATGAACTGCCGCAACCGCTGCAAAACAGACATTGCTCATCGCAATAAAACCGGCAACAACGAGTCAAAAAATACATAGATGGATCAGGTCACCCGAGGCTCACTCACCTCATACACCTTCAAATTCCGTTCCCCAATCCCCAGCCCTTCCCAGCTAGCCCGCCAATGCTGAATATGCGCCGAAGCAAAATGCGCATCCAGCGCGGCTTGGTCAGTCCAGCGTTCCTTCACATGAATCAGGCCGGGCACAAACAGATCTTCGGCATAGACATATTCCAGGCAGCCGGCTTCGGCACGGGAGGCTTGCACCATGGCTCCCATCACAGGTTTGGCGCGTTCCAGGTTTTCGGGCGGTAGGCGCACGGTGCCCACAATCAACAGCATGGCAATCTCCAAAAGTGGTGACCACTAAGCCCACTGAGGGTGGTACTTGGCGGTCACTATTTAGCACCGTCCATCCTAGACCAGCATGCGTAACACAGGCTTACAACTGGCTGTGTGTGCTGCATGCATTGCAAACCTATGGATATTTCACTGGCTCTGCCTGCGCATGGGCCGTGCTGCGGCTCATGGCCAACGGGTATGGCATGCGCCGGTTTCTGGTGAGCGTGCGCCGCAGCAGAAGCACTGCCGCACGCATCGATAAAAAGGCTCAGGAAAACACGCATACGGTTTTCCCTAGACCGCTGCAGGTGCTGCAGCGCCGCAATCTGCGCCAGGCCTTGCGGGTATTGAGGGCTGCATGCAAAAGCTGATGCGTCCCTGTTTGGTGCGGGCGGCCTGCATGGGCTGCGCTGTCCAAAAAATGACAGCAGCTGCGGTGGCGCCCACAGAGCATGGGCCCATCGGTGGATTGCCTCTCCCGCTCCCCCATTTTTGCTGCACATCCACTGAGATTCCAGCCTGGTCCCGCAGGACCTGGGCCCAGGTTTTATTCACCTCTGGAGTCTTGCCATGCGCCGTTTGCACACTGTATTGAGCTCTGCCTTGTTCCCCAGTTTTTCCCGCGCTGCACGCTGGCGCCGTTGCTGCGCGCCGGTGGTGATGGCCGCACTGCTTTCGGCCGGCCCGGCCTGGGCGAATACGGAGGGGTACCCGGCCAAGGAAATCAATTTCGTCATCAACTTTGGGGCTGGTGGCAATACCGATGTGACGGCACGCACCATTGGCAAGGCGATGGAGGAGGTGTTGAAGAAGCCGGTGATTCCCGTGAACAAGGGCGGGGCCCAGGGCACGCTGGGGGTGGGTTATCTGGCCAAGCAAAAGCCCGACGGCTATACGCTGGGCTTGGCCAGCTATACCAGCATGACCTTGTCGCCGCAGATCATGAAGCTGGATTACAAGCTGGATGATTTTGAGTACATCGCCGGTGTGGCGCGCTACCGCTATGGCATGGTGGTGCGGGCCGATTCGCCGTACAAGAATATTGCCGACCTGGTTGCGGCTTCCAAAACCGGCAAAGGGGTGTTTTATTCATCCCCCGCGTTTCCCAACAGCACGCCGTTCATGGAACTGGCCAAACAGACCGGCGGCAAGTTTGAAGAGATTCCCTACAAGTCCGGCCCGGAAACCATTGGCGCGGTGCTGGGCGGGCAGGTGGATGCCAGCGTGCTGAACCCGTCCGATGTGCTGCCGCATATCCAGGCAGGCAAGCTGCGCATGATTGCCAGCGCCAGTCCCATGCGCTGGGTGGAACTGCCGGAGGTGCCCACCATCCAGGAGCAGGGGCACAACATCACCGCCGATTCGTGGATGGGCATGGCCTTTCCCAAGGGCACACCCAAGGCGCTGCGCGACCGGATGGAGCAGACGGTGCTGGCCATCATGAAGACACCGGCCATTGCCGAAGCCTTTGCCCGCATTGGCATTGACCCGGTGGCGTTGAGCGGGGCCGAGTACCGGCAGAAACTGGTGGAGGCGATTCCGCAGATGCGGGAGGCGGCCAAATCGGCCAACCTACCCATCGTCAATCCAAACTACCCGAACTGATTCACCCGATCCGCAGCCCGGACCTGACGACCCGGTCTGATGGTCTGGGCGAAGGGCCGGAACACGGCGGTTGCCCCCCACACCCAGCGCCCTGAATGTGGGAGATGTGGGAGGCGTTGGAGGTGTGCGTGGCAACCCGCCACTCCCTTGCCCCGCCAGCAGCCCGGTTCAGGCCCCGGGGTTAGTGCACATGCAGCGGATGCCGGGTGCCGGGTGCCGCGTGCTGCCTGCCAGCCTTCAGACCGGGGTCTTGCCTGCGCGCATGGCGGCGGCGATCTGGGCCAGCACGGCGGGCAGATCGGCCACGCTGCGCACCACATAGTGGGCACCGGCGGCCTTGAGTTTGGCTTCGGCCACGGCCACGCGGGCGTCCACTTCGTCCTTCGGGGCCTGGGCGTATTCGTGCACGCTGTAGCCCACTTCGTTGCCCGACAGGCTCAGGCCCACGGTCCACATGCCAGCGCGCAGGCCTTCGTCGATGCCGGGCACGGTGTCGTCCACCTTCACGCAGGCGCGCACATCGCCAATGCCCAGGGCCAGCACATTGGCCAGCGCCATGAAGGGGCCGGGGCGGCCGCCGGCAGGCAGTTCGTCACCGGCGACCACATGGTCGGGCGCAATGCCGGCGGCGGCGGCCTGGGGCAGCAGCTGGTTCAGCACTTCACGCGGATAGCCCGAGCAGGAGCCCACTTTCAGGCCATGGGCGCGCAGCCAGGGCAGCAGCTCTACCGCACCGTCGATGGGTGCTGAAAACTCGCCCACCTTGGCAATCTGCATGGGCATGAAGCGGGCGTAGATGGCGTCCACATCGTCATTGCCGGGCGTGCGGCCGAAGGCGGTCTGCCACTGGGCGGCAATGCTGGCATCTTGCAGCAGCTGGTGGATGTGGTCCCACTTGCTCAGGCCCATGGGGCCGCGCGCCTGTGCCAGGGTGATGGTGATGCCGAAGGTGGCAAAGGCTTCCACGAAGATCTGCGTGGGGGCCAGCGAGCCGAAGTCCACCAGGGTGCCGGCCCAGTCAAAGATGACAGCCTGCAGCGGCGCCAAGTCTGCGGCGGAGCCGGTTGCTGCCGCGGCGCAGCTTGCGTTGAAGGTGGCGGACGGGGTCGAAATGGTGGCCTGCGTTGTGGCGGAGATGGTGGCGTTCATGGCGAAGCTCCTGAAAAACAAAGAGGAAGGCAAACAGGGAGAAGGCTGCGCGGCCGCCCGCCGGGCCCGCATGCACGGTGGTGCGGTCTGGGCAGTACGCGGCCAGCGGCAAGGTGGAGGTGGGGGACATGGCGGTCAGCGCAGCGCGGAAAAGGTCTGGGTCAGAGTGATAGGGTCAGGCCAGCGGACGGATGAAGTTGCGCCCGCGCGGGCCGCTGGCGGCTTTGTGCACCATGGCCTTCCAGGCTGCGGGTGCCACGCCGTAGTGGGCAGGGTCGGTGGGCACGCCCAGCTGGTGCAGAAAGGCACGCAGCCGTTCGCTGGCCAGCGCCGGGGTCATGGCGTCAAAGATGGACAGCAGCGCGGCATCGGCCACCGGGTCTGCGCCCAGGGCCATGTCCAGCACCAGCGGCAGGCTGAACGAGCAGGCAATGCCGTGCGGCACGCCGTGCTGCAAGGTGATGTCATAGGACAGCGAATGCGCCAGCGCTGTCTTGGTGTTGGAAAACGCCAGACCGGCCAGCAGCGCGGCCTGGGCCATGTCGGCGCGCAGCTGCAGATTGCCCAGGTCCTGCATCAGCACCGGCAAGGTGGCCAGGGTGCAGCGGGCCGATTGCACGGCCAGCGCCATGGATACCGGGTTGCGGTGCACGTTCCAGATGGATTCCAGGGCGTGCGACAGCGCATCCAGCCCCGCCGCCAGGGTGGCGCCTGCGGGCAGGCTGGCCATCAGCTCGGCATCAATGAGGGCGGCTTCGGGCCAGGTGCAGTGCTGGTGCAGCGAATGCTTGCGGCTGCCAGCCTGGTCCCAGATGGTGGCCCAGGGCGTGACTTCGCTGCCGGTGCCGGCCGTGGTGGGAATGGCAATCAGCGCCTTGTGGGCGGCAGAGGCTGCCAGTTGACCGCCCTGCTCCAGCACGGCCAGCAGTTCGGCAAAGCGGCCGCCGGGTGTGGCGCAGAGCAGCGCCTTGGCGGAGTCGATGGCGCTGCCGCCACCCAACGCCACGATGACCGGCACATCGGCATGTTCGCGCTGCACCTGTTCGTGCAGCGGGGCCAGCCAGTGCACATCGGGGTTGGGCTGGATGCTGTCGATCACGCCGCGCAGCTGGGCGCCGATGAGGCTGCGCACACGCTGCACCAGGCCCAGGCTGTCAGCCTCCGGGAAGGTGACCAGCAGGCAGCTGCGACCCGCCAGCAATTCGGGCAGCTGGTTGAGGCTGCCATTGCCAGCGGTGACACGCACGGGGTTGTGATAAGTCCACACGGGATACGACCTTTGCAAAATTCAGGGTGAGACCGGCCTGCCGCACTGGCGGGCCAGTGCAGACAGCGGGGGTTGAAAGGGTGTTGGGTAGGGGTTCGGGGTGGCGGGTGTGGCGGCGTTACCGAGCTACGGCGCGCACACTTGCGGGGTGCGCGGTGTGTGCGGTGGCTGTACAAGCCATCCCGCACCACCGCACCGCGTCAGTGGCGGGGGCCTTGCTGGATGCGGTTGCGCAGCCAGTTGGAGACCATGTCGGCAGCAATCACCATCACCGTGATGACAATGATGCAGGTGGCGGTTTCCTGGTAGCGGAACAGCTTGAGGCTACTGACCAGCTCAAAGCCCAGACCGCCCGCACCCACCATGCCCAGCACGGTGGCGGAGCGCAGGTTAACTTCAAAGCGGTACAGCACCACGGCAATCCAGGCCGTGATGACCTGGGGCACCACGCCAAAGGCAATTACCTGCAGCTGGCTGGCACCGGCGCTGCGCAAGGCCTGCAGCGGGCCGTCGTCAATTTCTTCAATCGCCTCGGCAAAGAACTTGGCCAGCATGCCCATGCCGTGCAACGCCAGGGCGAGCACGCCGGGGAAAGGGCCCAGGCCCACGGCCGAGACAAATACCAGGGCCAGAATCAGTTCGTTGATGCTGCGCACCACGTTCAGAAACTGGCGGGTGGTGCGGCGCAGCCAGTGCCAGCCGTGCAGATTGCTGGCGGCCACAAAAGACAGCGGCAGTGCCAGGACCACGCTGAGCAAGGTGCCCCAGATGGCGATTTGGATGGTCTCCAGCGCCGGTGCCCACAGGCGCGGCAGGATGTCCAGGTCCGGCGGCACGGAGCGCGCCAGAAAGTCACCGATCTGGGGCATGCCGTTGGCCAGTTCGCCCCAGCTCATCTGCGCGCCACCGGCGCTCCAGTGCAGCACCCAGCCTATGGCCAGTGCCAGTGCGGCGTAGCCCAGCCAGCCGCTGGTGGTTTCCGGGCGGCCAGCGGTCCACTGCCAGCTGTCGCGTGGTGTATTCAAGGTCGGGCTGTTCATCACATTGCTCCTGCGCTGGTGGCCAGTTGCGCGTTGCCGGCATGCCACGGGCCTGTGGGTGCATGCACGCTGTGGCTGGCGCTGGTAGCCGAGTCGGCCGGTTGCGCATCAGTGCTGTAGATGGCGTTGAGGGCGGCGTCGTCCAGCTGGGCCGGTGTGCCGTCAAACACCATGCGGCCCTGGGACAGCCCGACGATGCGGTCGCCGAACTCCTTGGCGTAGTCCACCTGGTGCAGATTGCAGACCACGGCAATGCCCATTTCGCGGGTGGCATCGCGCAGGTACTGCAGCACACGGCGTGCAGTCTTGGGGTCCAGGCTGGCCACGGGTTCGTCGGCCAGAATCACCTGCGGCTGCTGGGCCAGTGCACGGGCAATGCCCACGCGCTGCATCTGGCCGCCGGACAGCGCTTCGGTGCGTTCCAGCGCCTTGTGGGCCAGGCCCACGCGTTCCAGGCACTGGTCTGCCAGCGCGATGTCGCTGTGCTTGAAGAACTGCAGCACCGATGCCAGCGTGCCCACCTGGCCCAGGCGGCCGGTCAGCACGTTTTTGCGCACCGACAGGCGCTGCACCAGGTTGTGGTGCTGGAAGACCATGGCCACATGGCGGGCCAGCTCGCGCCGGGAATGGGTCTGCATCAGGTCGATGCCGCCCACCTGCAGGGTGCCGCTGTCGGGCTGGTTCAGGCCGTTCATGCAGCGCAGCAGGGTGGATTTGCCAGCGCCCGACAGGCCCAGCATGACCACGAATTCGCCGGCCTTCACATCCATGTCGATGCCGTGCAGCACATGGTTGCTGCCGTAGCTTTTGCGCAGGTTGCGGATGGTGATCATTTCATTTTTCCCAGGTCCAGATTCAGGGCCTTGGCGGTGGTGCGCACCACATCATAGGCCTGGTCGTTGGTGGACGAGAAGCCGTTCAGTTCGCCCCGGTCGCCCCAGGGCAGGCCTTTGATCTCGGCCATGGCGGCGGCCACTTTCTGCTTGGTGGCGGCGTCCAGGTTTCTGCGCCAGGCCATGGGCGATTCGGGGATGGCCTGCGAGCGCCACACCACCTGGAAGTCTTCGGCCTTGACCAGGCCCTTGGTGACGGCATTGGAGAAGATGGGATCGGCCACGGCCGCGGCATCGACCTTGCCATTGGCCACGGCCATGATGCTGGCGTCGTGCGAGCCCGAGAAGATCACGCGGGAGAAGTACTTGTCGGTATCGATCCCCTCGCCTTTCAGGCCGGCCTTGGGGAACAGGTGGCCGGATGCGGAGCTGGGGTCCACAAAGGCAAAGGTCTTGCCCTGCAGCTGGGGCACGCTGGTCAGGCCCTTGTCCTTCTTGGTGATGATGATGCTGTGGTACGAGCTTTGGCCGGTCTTCTTGGTCACCGGTATCGCAAAGGCTTCGGCGTTTGCCATCTGGCTGGCCAGCACGTACGAGAACGGGCCGAAGTAGGCCACATCGATCTTGCCGGAGCGCATGGCTTCGATCACGCCGTTGTAGTCATTGGCCACAAAGGGTTTGACCTTCATGCCCGTCTTGGCGGCCAGCTGTTCCATCACCTGCTGGCTGGCGCGCATCATGGCCAGCGCGTCTTCGGAAGGGATCAGGCCCACACGCAGTTCGGTGGACTGGGCCATGGCGCTGCCGCCCATGCCGGCGGCAGCCAGGGCCAGGGTTGCGGTGGCGCATTGCAGCCAGGCTTTACGGGTCATCAACATGGGGGGAATCCTTTGCATCTCAGCATTCGCACTTGCGGGATGCCGTGCGATGGATGGAATGCTAGGGACGACATATGACTGTCATGTGAAGGTTTCAGAATCGGTTTGCACAGTTTCCATAGGTCACACCTTGAGATGATTCTTCTCCCCTGCTGCCGCCGGAGTGCGGCCCCATGAGCAGCGCCCGCTACCGCACTTTTGTGGCCGTGGCCCACCACGGCAGCCTGAGCGCCGCCGCACGCGCGCTGGGCGTAAGCCAGCCCACGGTCTCCACCCAGATTGCCGCGCTGGAGCGGCAAAGCCAGGTGGAGCTGTTCCACCGCCAGGGCTACCGCATGGCGCTGACCACGGCCGGCAGCAAGCTGCTGTCGCTGGCACAGCGGCTGCTGGCGCTGGAGTCCGAGGCCGCGTTCTTTCTGCGCGATTCGGGCAAGCTGCACCAGGGTGAGCTGAAGCTGGGCGCGGTTGGCCCTTTCCATGTGATCGAGATGGTGGCGGCCTACCGCGCGCGCTACCCC
>Ga0308157_10009429_pt1 | contig 10810 bp, 3 predicted proteins | sample PhyBR1_FD_201035 | JGI IMG/M metagenome (GOLD analysis project Ga0308157, IMG submission 201035) | Phyllosphere microbial communities from UC Gill Tract Community Farm, Albany, California, United States - DLSLB.R1 | ecosystem: Host-associated > Plants > Phyllosphere > Unclassified | place: USA...
TATTTCCAAACCTCTGAAGGTAGTTAACAAATCGATGCCTACACCATAGTCGTCCAAAGTAGTGAGAACGGTTACACGATTGAGATCATCATAGACGCTCTTATGCTCGAGGAAGACATTATCCCCCTCAAAATGAGGACGGTCGGCTCGCTCAAGGCGACCTCGTCCGTCATAAGAATTAGACGCACGAATCTTTCTACCATCAAAGCCCCACGTGAGGGTCTCGAGGACGTGTTTTACATTGTCTAGATACTCAATTTTTGGAACGCTCATGCGCGAGAACGAAACGCTATCGCTATTTAAATGAAATGTATCAACTACCTTAGCGACGACTGCGCCGCTTGGACATTCGCTATCACAAATTTTTGCATATGCCCGTATCTGTACTCCATCCGGGGTTAATATTGTCTTCAGTTGTCCAAATGCGTCATAAGAGTAAGTTGTCGTAAGCTGATTGATGTCGTCCACGCGGGTCCGAACACCGGTAGCGGGATCAAAAGCGTAAGTTTCAGTTTGGCCCAGCGCATTGCTTGACGTCTGCGGAAATCGGCCATTTTCCTCATAAACAATGCTGCTCAGCGTTCTACTTTTCTTAGGAGGAGTTTTTGCACTGTTTGGAATGACAATGGAGTTAAGCCATGTTTGAGTGGTTTTATTAATCAATCCAAAATTATTGCCAGTTCGATCAAAATTCGTCTCCACCTGAAGCAAGGGAATATCAGGCATCTGCGTGGATTTGTTCATCAAGCCTGTTACCGGATCGTAGTCGTAGGTCATTTTCCGCCACACGCTCCTAGCGGCAGCATCGACTTTTGTCGTCGTGACGGTCAACGGTTTGCCAATGATCCAGGCATTAGAATCGTTGCGGTAATCAGTAACTGTGGTGGAAAGGTAGGAGTGGTTGTCGAACTCGGTAATCTGCCTCGTTAAATTCCCCCACTTGTCGCCATAGGTGTTAGTGATGGTTTTAATGCCCATCGCATCACCGCTGAGGTCTGTAATAGCAGAAGTGGTCGTCTCAACATACGGGAAGTACACGACCTGGCCGTTGCCTTGAGCGATATTGTCAACGTTAAGGCCATTTACACTCGAGGTTAGGGTGATGCCTTCTTTTGAGACGACCGAGTTGCCAATAGACATGCCGCTAAACGGCCACGTCTGGCTGTACGCCGTCGAGGTAACAATTCCGCTTAATTCGTCTTTGATCGTCACTTTGGCGAAGCCCGCCGAACCTCGGCCGGCTACGTCCACAGCGTCGTCTTCGTAGCGATAGGAAGTTTGGGTCGAGATCTGGCGTCCGCTACCGAATCCATTGGCATTCAATAAACGACTTGCAATTTTCCCGGTGCGAGGATTATTACGCATCGGGTATTTCAACGGTGCGCGGGTCGAGCGGGTAACGATCCCTCCAGTCAGCGCGTCAGCATATTCCACCGTGCCCGTTGCCCCCAAACCGTTGGTGACCATATAGATGCGGTCCAACGCTTGCCCTGGCAATGCCAGGTCAACCGGAGCAAAGACTTCCCAACGATCATCTTTTTGCCAGTTGTTAGCTCCGTCAAACTTGCCGCTGTGATATTGCAATATCTGCGTGCGGCCGGTGCCCATCATGTCCAAAAAGAAAATGTTATCCGCTACATTAGGGCTGCCCAGCACTGGCATCGTGAATCCAGCCCAAGGTTCGCACACCATATTCGAGTCGCCAGCACCAGCGCCATTGGTGGTGTCTTCGCCCATAACGTGGCACATCGTCAGTGCGCCGCTCGGCCGAGGTTTAGATCCTGCTGGATAACTCATCACGTCGGCCAGAATGGTCGGCTGCCCGTCTCCGGTGAATTGGCCAATGGCGCGCACAGAAACATAACGCTCGTTACTATATTTCTGGCGTACGCCGCAATCCAAAGCCCGTCCGGTGGAGAGACAAATCGTAAATTGTGCATCCTTATATGTGTAATAGCTATTCGATGCATCCCAGTTCAGTACGAGATAACCGTAAGCCAGGCTGCTATAACCGGACCCATTAAAGTCTGCTGAAATGCTCCCCATGTCCGTATCTCGATCAAAGAGATATGGTAGATAAAAGGTGTTTTTAGGCGGTTGTGGGAACTCCGCATAGGAGTAATTGGCCATCGCTCCAGTCTTTATTACACCAGGTGCATTAAAGTTATTAAGAACAACCGTTGGCGCTAAATTCTCATAATGTGGATCATAGATGTGCTCGACGCCATCTTGCCGAGTCGTAACGAAATTGACACGCGTCCAGCGCACATCGTAGGGTTTTCCTACCCCGGAGAAATCGACGATTTGATTGAGCCGCGTAAATTGATTTTGCGAATAGGCACCATCCGTATCGTTAGGGGAGAACATCGCCAACGCATTGGGAGGATTGCTGTCAACCTGACATGTTCCTTGAATACAGACCGTCGCTATATCACTGATATTGCTACTGTAGTGCGCAGAACGACCGTCGCCGAGTACATCCACCACGTACGGCATGCCACGCTGGCCGTTGCCGCCAACCGCTGGGTATGCTTTGCCGCCTTCGCAGTCGAAGGATAGCGTCGAACCTGGTGCACCTAATGGCGTTTTAGCAAACGGAGAGAGGCAAATTTTGGCGTGTCCCGACTCGTTACCCGAGGTCGTAACCAAGATATCCAGGAAGCCATCACCGTCAAAGTCGCCAGTTTCGAGCACGATAAATGGCTCACCAGTACTCAGCTTGTATTGATATTGAGCAAAGGCACTTCCCGTATTGTGGAAATAACGGTATTCGCTTTGCATTGTTCCATAAGGCAGACTATTTACCTCAACAATAGGTTCGCCAATTCCTCGAACCCGTTTTTCCAGAATGTGCGTGACGCCGCTATTTTCAAAGTCGCTGAAGGCAAAGTAGTCTGGGTGGTTGGCACTAGTTTTTTTACCATTGAAGGTGTCGAACGTCGACAACGATGGACCTCCGGCCCAGATCCCTTTGCTCTCAAATCCCGGAACTTTTGAAGGATCTGGCTTGCCCCAAGCGAAAGTGGTAGCAGGCAGACAGTCATTGGTCGTGATATCAGCGGTGCTCGAAATCAGCTTCGCGCAGACCTGAACAGCATTCAACAAGCTACGGCCGCTGGTCGGACTCTTTTCATAGCTCAGTACATAGTCACGTACCAACGTGGCGCTATTGAGTGAAGTGCTGAGGTCGGCACCAATATATGTGCGGACGTGGCTAACGCGACTGCGCAAGTCATTTCGCGTCTCGTCGATATATTTTTTCCAGGCATCCGGCCGGTCTTCGTAAGTAAATTGCACCGCCGCGTGAGCTGGCAAACCGTTGCCACCATAGCGGAGGACGCTTGGCCGATGTTCGCCCGTGACTCCCGATTGTTCATAAACAACCTCAATAAAGTTCCCGACCTTATCCTTGATACTGTCAACAGCCCATGATTGAGCACCGGTTTTGGGCAGCGGCTGCGATGCGCTAGTTCCGCTATTTACAGTGGAAATGACCGGTTTTACATAGCTTGTGGCGGTGGCGCCAAACGTCATCACTTCGCCGGCCTTTGTTTCGACTTTGAAGGTACGTAAACCGTTGGCATCTATCTTCGTTGTGATGCGGCTAAAGTCCGCAATTTCAGTCCGATACTCGGCGTTGCCAGCCCAGTAATTTTCATCAGACAACGGCAGATTCGCCAACACTAGGCGTTTGCCGTCGAGGCACAGCCGATCAGAGGTGCTGAAACTGATCCGGTCATTTACTCCGTCTTGCGCGATGGTTTTACCGCAGCGATGAATGCTGGACAGGCCGCTCAAGCTCCAGCCCAAGCCTGCGAGGCCATTGAGCCCGCTGCTCGAATAACTGAGACTCAGGTTAGGTTGCACTCCTGCAGTACCAGGCGGAACAATAATCGGAATGCTGTAGCTGGCGGCGCCATCGGCGCCAACGGTGAGTTCCCCGGGAAGCGTTCCAGCGTCACGGTTGCCGAGATGGGGCACTGCGACATCCACTGGGATAGGCACTTCGGATCCCGGCACAGCTGGACCCTTGTCACCGCTGATGACGACATGGACAGGCAAACTTTCAGCCAGCACCTTACCACTACCGTCGAATGCGCGCGCGGTGATGTCTACGGTCGCTGGCTTTGCCGGCGTCCAGATGGCGGTCCAAACGCTATTGGCGTTAGCTGCAGTAGCTATCGGCTGTCCGTTCGCGTAAAACTTGACGCTCGCGATAACGTACGTGCTGCCAGAAGGCAAGATGGCACTGGCCGATAGGGTGGACGCCACTTTAGCGATCACCTTGCTCTGTGCCGTTGGCATAGTAATGTTCAGGGTAATTCCCGTCGCCGGATCCACATAGATACTGTTCTGTGCGGAGTAAATCACCGAGTTGCCTTTGCGAAGACGCGCGTATACCGGGTACGGATCAACGCGCGAAGCCAAATCCGTCTTCTTGGCATAGAAAGTGTTTTGCTCCGTATCAGCTTGTGCGGTCAGCCATTCATTGTTGATGTTAATGGCGACTTCATCAAAGCCTTGGCCGCCGCTGACGGCCACGCGGGCAAATACGGTGGCTGGCGCGATATAACGGTCACCATCGGCCGGCGTGGTCAGACCGATGCGCAGACCGCCTGGAATGGTGCAGTTGTTGTCTTCGCACGGCAGGATGACGGAGTTGCTTCCAGTCCCTTGTGCCTGCACATAGAACGAGCGGCCGGCGTATTGCGCGGCATAGCTGCTCACGTCAAATACAAAGTGATGGCTGGCTCCTGGTGTCTGGCATTGCGACTGCACGGCTCGGTTATCGGCTTCGGTTGTGACATTGGCTATGCCATTGGTCAACAGTGTGCCGCCCAGTGCAGCAGGTGCATCGAGGTAGACATTGTAGGTAAGTGATTGCGTAGAGGCCACCTGACAAACCCAACCGTACGCCTGAGCCTGGCCATCGGCGGTGCTACGCACGCCAGAGACTTTACCGGCAAGCGCGCTATCGGTGACATTGACAATGATTGGCGGCGACTCGCTGACTTTCTGTGCGCTATCCGTGCTGCGTAGTTTGAAACGATATGTCCCGGCGCGAGCGGCATAGGTATAGCTAAAATCCTGCACTGCGCTGGAACCCGTCACCGTCGTCACGGGCGAGTTTTCAAAACCAGCTCCGAGATCCCGGAACAGCTCTAACTTGAGCAAGGCCGTAGTGCCGCTGCTCTTTCCGGTAAAGGCAATATTCGCCTGTGCACCCGACGCGACACGAGTATTCGTCGGCGTCGCAGCCAAACTGACCGTTGCCGGCCCCGTAGGATTACCAACAATTACGACGAGATCATCGGTTGGGTTCCCAAACCATTGGATGAGTTCCTGCACCATACGCCACTGGAAATGGTACGCCCCGTCTACTGCCGGCGCCTTCACTGGAATTGTGAAAGTGTAAGACTGCCCCGGCAGAACATCCTTATCTACAGTAACCCGGTTCAGCCCCCAAACTGTGTTGTTCTCCGTGCTTAAAGTACCCAAGCGGTAGATCTGGTTTGCAAACCATGTCGACGATCCTTCATTCTTCATGGTTACTCTAGCCGAGTACGTCCCGCTTAAGGCCATACTACTTTTCATGTCCACTTGCCCAACAACGGAGGCGTTGTTGACCACGACTTGACTACTTTGAGTCGCCTGAGCAGCACCGTAAGTAATACCGTCGCCAGGTTGGCGGGCAAGCACTGTACAGGTTCCGGTTGTCAGACCACTGACAGTTGCACCGTTTACTGAGCAAACTGCTGGCGTAGCCGAGGCAAATGTCACTGGCAGCCCCGAATTAGCGGAAGCGGACAGCGGCGTAGCGGTGACGTTTCCGACAATGAGCAAAGGAGGCAATGCGGCAAACGTTATCGTTTGGGATTTTAGGACTCGGAACGAATTGCTGACCGGGGATGCCGCATAGTAATAGCTGCTTCCGCCCTGATTGGCCACAATCGTACATGTGCCGGAGCCATTCAGCGTTACCACGTTTCCGGAAACCGAACATACAGCAGTCGTAGTAGACGAGAAGGAAACTGGGAGACCAGACGTGGAGCTAGCTGAGATGGCTACTGACCCCGGATAACCCTGATCTGCGATAGCCGGGAAACTAATGCTCTGGGAATTGAGAACTACAGAAAAGGACTGAGAGACGCTGGCCGCAGCTGCCCATTGTCCACTGCCGCCCTGGCTCGCAGAAATTGAGCAGGTACCGGGCCCATTTAAGACTGCCCTCGCACCCGACACGCTACACACGCCTGGCGTATTCGAAGCAAAGGTAACGGATAGGCCGGAGGTAGCGCTTGCCGAAAGCCCCACTGATCCCGGGTAAGTTTGAGTACCAATACTGCTAAAACTGATTGATTGACTCCCAAGGATCGTAAAACTTTGCGTCACACCAGGAGCCGCCGCCCAATTGGAATCCCCTGACTGAGAAGCCTGAACGGTACACGTGCCAGGCGCTAAGAAGGTGAGCGTTGTACCGCTTACGGAACAAGTAGTATAAGTAGGAGCATAAAAACGTACCGCTAAACCGGATGTAGCTGTGGCGTTCAACCCTATCGATCCTGGATAGGTTTGAGTACCAATTGAGCTAAAGCTGATGCTCTGGTTGGGAGGGGTAATTTGGAACGATTGCTCGACTGGCGTCGCTGCGCTGTAGGTCGAATCACCAGCTTGATCGGCAACTAAAGTGCATGTGCCGACAGCATTCAAAGTCACTAAGAATGTTGAGGGGTCCAGATTACATTTGTCGCGCGTGCGCGCATACATTCTTACAGGCAAACCCGACGTTGCGGTCGCTGAAACGGTGAATGAACCAGGGTAAACACGATTCGGCAAAGCCCCGAAGTTTACACTCTGCGGCTTGAGCGCCGGACTGAGAACTTCGAAATTCCGGTATACTTTGGCGGGGGCATTGAAATCGATATTCCCATACGAGCTAGCCCCGATAGTACAAGTACCAACACTCAATAAACTGACTGTCGCGGTAGTTGCACTCCCACCAAAAGACGAACCTGCAATTCGACAAATAGAAGGTGTGTCGCTCGAAAAGGTCACGGGAGTTTCTGAATCAGGCGTAGCAGAAATACCAATCGCCCCCGCTGTTATCGGCGTGTTTGGTGGGTAATCAAAATGTATCGTATTGGGAAACTTGGCCGCGTAACTGGCAGGCGCGGAAATTAATCCGGCAACCATCCCCCAGGCCATAAGTATTGATCTGCAACGCAACGTATTATGCGGAATTCTCCGTAAAATTCTTCGTTGAGAAGACCTTAAAAAATGGCGGAGTACGCACAATAATTGAGATTGCAGTCGCATTTGGCTTTCCTGTGTACTTTTAAACGGTAGAGGCAATGACACCTTTTACCACGCATTAACAACAGATTAACTTTCGCATACTACCTGTAGTTGCGTTTTGAAAAGTACACAGAAAATCACTTTCCTATTTATTTTTTGATATTGTTGTAAATTTGCACGAAAAATTTACTTGAATCACAAAACTCTTTCAGGAATATTTGCTTTGATCTCAAAGATGATAGTGATCAAGCGGTCACGGTGACGAATCTTTCGATGTGTGATGTGTACGTGACTGAGAACTGGTTGATCGGCCAGCGCATCAACAAACTCTAACAAGGCTGCGTCATCGCGTGCCTCCCCTCTGAGCAACAAGCTGCGGTTAGCTTTTTCCGGTTGGAACTCCAGCAACTCAATGTCCTGGCTCGACGCCTTTTCCACCGCACTAAACAATGGTGCCCAAGTAAAATTTCGCTCTTTCTGCAAGAGCCCCCATTGCTTCGTCTCTTCGAGCTCGGCTTTGGTCGGTTCAACCTTGGGTTTCTCAACGCTGATCGCACGTAATTGCGCGGCGTGCGCGGTCATTGCCGCTTTGTCGCCGTGCGCCCTGAAACCCAAAATCGCAAGCCAGACGCTCAGGCCAACAGTCACGATGGACAAAGCGAGCAACGGCAAGGCGATGCGCGAACGAGGCGTCAGAATTCGGATTAAATTATCCATTGATTAGATCCACTCCACCGCGGACACAGACGCGATACGTGCGTCCGGTAAACAGGCAGCAACGAACGCTTGGGGGGACGCTGCGCCAAATGACGAAGAATCACAATAGAAAACCGTCTGGATGTTGCGCTGACTCGCCATCACTCGCTTAAGCAGCCGAACGCCGGACACATCAATGTTACCCAACACTGGTTGTACATCCCTGTTGACTACGGAACCATTTGCACTGGTTAAAGCAGTCAAACGATCCCGCTCCACTAATAGCAACAAACTTTGCCCATCAGCGCTGGCGATCGAATGGCGCCAATAAGCCATGGCAGATATCGGCAATGCGGTCTTCAGTCGCACCCTCGGCACCTCACTTAACGTCATTACATTCGACAACCACGAATGCGGCAGCGCGTAAGCCATACCCGAACTGCGAAATCGTCTAAAGCCACACTGCATCACCCAGCCATCGTCTATCACAGTGCCGCCTTGCTCGAAGCAGGCCTGCGCATAGGCGCGTAGTTCCGGGTCAGTGACCAGGCTCTCCTGCCACGGCAGCAACGTCACTGCAGCCAAGCTATCAGAAACCAGCAGATGTAAATTCAACGGTCCGGCGTCGGACAGCTGTGCTAACAAAGCTCCAAAAGCTGCCTGTAGGACCTCCGCGCCTTGCCCCTCCACCAAGACAATTATGGGTTCGGCAGCGCCGCTCCTTTTCAGCCAACAACAGCCGGGAAACAATCCAATTTTTACGTTCTCAGGCAATAAACGTGACACGGTTCACCTCCTGCAAAGTGGTGTGTCCAGCACGCACCAGATCGAGCGCGACATCGCGCAGAAAACGCGTCCCCTCTTTTCTCGCCTGCTCCTTCAAGGCCCGGATTGACGCGCGCGCCACGATCATTTCGCGAATCTCATCGGTCAGCCGGAGAACTTCCGCCACCGCGCGGCGTCCCTTATAGCCGGTGTTACGACATTCAAGGCAACCTTTCCCCGCGTGAAAACGATAGGTCTCGGGATCCTTAATGCCTGACTCTTCCAGGAGCTCGGCGCTGACTTCGACAGGCGCGCTGCAGTGCGAACAGTTCTGCCGCAACAAGCGCTGCGCAACAACGCCGGTCAACGACGACACGAAGTTATATGGGTCAACACCCATGTGCATGAAACGGCCAATCACATCAAAAGTATTGTTGGCGTGAACCGAGGTAAAGACCATATGACCGGTCAACGCTGACTGCACGGCAATCTGCGCTGTTTCGGGATCGCGGATCTCCCCTACCAGTATCTTGTCCGGGTCGTGCCGCAAGATGGATCGCAGTCCGACGGCGAATGTCAGCCCCTTCTTTTCGTTAACCGGAATTTGCAGCACGCCGGGCAGCTGGTACTCGACAGGATCTTCAATGGTAATGAACTTGTCTTCACCATGATTGATTTCAGTAAGGGCCGCATACAGCGTGGTGGTCTTCCCGCTTCCGGTGGGGCCGGTCACCAGCATCATGCCATACGGTTCCGCAGCCAAGCGTCGCAGCAAATGAATTGTCTGACAGTCAAAACCCAGAGAATCGAGAGTGAGCCGCTGCACACTGTCAGTTAGCGCTTTCTTGTCGAGTACACGTAGTACTGCATCTTCACCGTGGATGCTCGGCATGATGGAAACGCGGATGTCAATGTCGCGCCCCTTTGCCGACACGCGGAAACGACCGTCCTGTGGCACGCGTTTTTCACCAATATCCAGCTCCGCCAACACCTTGATACGGGCGATAGCTTGCATCGCCAATTCAAGGTTGTTGACGACGGCAATCCTGTTCAATACTCCATCAATACGAAACTTGATCACCAGTCCTTGCGGCAAAGATTCGAGATGAATATCGCTGGCCTCAAAACGTAGCGCATCAAAGACCGTCGAGTTAATCAGACGCACTGCGGGACTCGACTCCCCCTGAATGGAAGTCAGTGTCATGTCCGCACTGTCGTCCCGCACTAAGTCAATGGCGCTCTCGGTCCCCACTGCCTGAGCAACAGCACTGAACATCGACTCAAACGATTCCAGCTTCGACTGGATAAGTAGCGGATCCGCGAGATAGACGTCATGCAGCGCAATCCGAGCCAGCCAGTCGCCGAGGCTGGGATCAAGCGGCATCCCTATTAGCGCCTGGATACGGCCTTGATCGTCGACGCCAACAAATACATGGCGTGCCACCATCTCGCTATAGCTGGCCAACTCAAAACCAGGCATCAGTGCGTGCAACGAATCGATTGCCACCACAGGTGTGGCCAATAGTTCGCCCACAGCAGCTAGTGCCTCATCGCGTGTGGCGCCCATATGTTCAGTCAGTCTAGTCAGCCATTCATGTGGCAGCTGAGTGGCACGGGTAATATCATCAAGTTGAGGTAAGTTGAGCATATAGGGGCTTTTAAACGATATTCGCCAAATCGAAGATTGGGCTGTAAAGCATGAGAACGATCCCGCCAACAATCGCACCGATGGCTAGCATCAGAATGGGTTCAATGAGACGGCCAGCCGTGTCGATCCAAAGCGCAGTTTCCTCATCATAGAAATCGGCGATGCGCTCCATCATTTCGTCGAGATTGCCCGAAGACTCGCCTGCAAGCAGTAGCCGTTGGGCGACTTCGGTGCTGAGCCCGTACTCCCCCATGACATAAGACATCGCCTTACCTTCGCTGACAGCCATCGTGGCAGCAGTGATATCAGCGTGCATGGCAACTGGCATGGAAGCCTTCGTCATTCGCATGGCGGACAAGACACTGACACCGCTACGCAGCAGCATGCCGAGTGTCCGATACAGCC
>Ga0308157_10009431_pt1 | contig 10809 bp, 11 predicted proteins | sample PhyBR1_FD_201035 | JGI IMG/M metagenome (GOLD analysis project Ga0308157, IMG submission 201035) | Phyllosphere microbial communities from UC Gill Tract Community Farm, Albany, California, United States - DLSLB.R1 | ecosystem: Host-associated > Plants > Phyllosphere > Unclassified | place: USA...
GCTGTCGTCGCGCTGGTTCGGCGTCGGCCGCATCAGCTATTCCTTGCTGGACAAGAAAATCCTGGAAGGCCTGCTGGGCCTGGAATACAAGGGCGACTGCTGGGTGTTCCGCATGGGCGCGCAGCGCTTCGTGACCACCGCCAAGGAAGCGTCCACCCCCATCTTCTTCCAGCTTGAGCTGGACGGTTTGTCCAAGTTCGGCGTCGGCAATCCGCTGGAGGCGCTGCGCAACAGCATCCCCGGCTACCAGCGCCTGAACGAGAATGTCCGCCGCTAACCCGGCGTTATCCATCACCACTGACTCATGAGCGTCACATCTATGCGTAATGCCCGTATGCACCAACTCAAGATCGCAGCCCTGCTGCTGTGCGCCATCACCGCCGGCGGCCAAGCCCTGGCGCAGGACGCCAAACCGAAAGGCTTCACGCCGCCGGTCCCGGTCGGCCAGACCAGCAACACGCCGATCGACTCGATCGCCGTGGTCGTCAACGAAGACGTCATCACCCGCCGCGAACTGGCCGAGCGCGTGAAGACCGTGGTGCAGCGCATGAAGGCGCAGAACGTGCAGCTGCCCGGCGACGCCGACCTGCAGCGCCAGATCCTGGAGCGCATGATCGTCGAACGCGCCCAGCTGCAGCTGGCCAAGGAGATGGGCGTGCGGGTGGACGACAACCAGCTGGACCGCGCCATCGCCCGCATCGCCGAGCAGCAGAAGCTGACCGTGCAGGACATGCGCAACCAGATGGAAAAAGAAGGCATCACCTTCGCCGCCTTCCGCGAGGAGATCCGCGAAGAGATCATCATGCAGCGCCTGCGCGAGCACGAGGTGGACAACAAGGTGCAGATCTCGGACGCCGAAGTGGACGCCCAGCTGGCCGCCGAAGCGGCCATGGCGGCCGAGCAGTTCGAGATGAACATCTCGCAGATCATGATACGCATCCCGGAAAACGCCTCGCCGGAAGTGATCGCGCAGAAGAAAGCGCGCGCCGACGAAGTGATGCGCCAGCTGCGCACTGGCGCCGACTTCGCCAAGATGGCCGCCACCTACTCGGACGCCGGCGACGCGCTCAAGGGCGGCGAAGTGGGCTGGCGCAGCGCCGACCGCCTGCCGCCGCTGTTCGCCGAAGCGCTGGAAAAGCTCAAGCCGGGCCAGGTCACGCCGGTGATGAAAAGCGTGGGCGCCTTCCACATCCTGAAGCTGAGCGAGAAGCGCAGCATGGCCGAAGCGCAGGCTGCGGCGGCCGTCACGCAGACGCGCGCGCGCCACATCCTGATCAAGGTCACGCCGACCACCAGCGCGGCCGACGCCAAGCGCAAGCTGGAAGACCTGAAGGAACGCCTGGACAACAAGGCCGCCAAGTTCGAAGACCTGGCGCGCCTGCAGTCGAACGACACCTCGGCCGCCAAGGGCGGCGACCTGGGCTGGCTGATGCCGGGCGACACGCTGCCGGAATTCGAAGCGGCCATGAACGGCCTGAAGATAGGCGAAGTGAGCGCGCCGGTGGAAACCAGCTTCGGCTACCACCTGATCGAAGTGCTGGAGCGCAAGACCGACGACCTGTCGAAAGAGAAGCAGCGCACCGCCGCCCGCAACGCCATCCGCGAACGCAAGACCGAGGAAGCGGCGGAAGACTGGCAGCGCCAGGTGCGCGACCGCGCCTACGTCGAGTACCGCGGCGACGACCTGAAATAAGAAAGGGGCAGACTCGATGAGCGCCACTCTGCAATCCTGGCGCCCGCGGGTGCGCCCATTTGGCACCCGGCCCGCCATCGCCGTCACGGTGGGCGAGCCGGCCGGCATCGGCCCGGAAATCTCCATCCGCGCCGCCTGGGCCATGCGCCATGAAGTCAATTGCGTGCTGCTGGGCGACGCCGCCTTCCTGGCCATGACGGCCAGCTACATCGATCCCGCCATCCGCCTGTCCGCCCTGTCGCTGCAGGCGGTGCGCAACGGCGGCCTGCCGCATTTCGGCCCCGGCGCCATCAGCGTGATCGACGTGCCGCTGGCGGCCCACGTGGCGCCCGGCACGCTGGACAAGGAAAACGGCCGCGCCGTGCTGGCCACGCTGGACGCCGCCATCGAAGGCATCGCCGCCGGCTGGTTCGAAGCGGTGGCCACCGCGCCGCTGCAAAAGAGCACCATCAACGACGCCGGCGTGCCCTTCTCCGGCCACACCGAATACTTCGCCGGCAAGACCGGGACCGCGCAAGTGGTGATGCTGCTGGCCGGGCAGCCGCTGCAGGCGCTGCCGCCCGCCGGCGAAGCCGCGCCTCCGGCTCCGCCGCCGCTGCGCGTGGCCCTGGCCACCACCCATTTGCCGCTGAAGGACGTGGCCGGCGCACTGACGGTGGAAGGCCTGGGCGCCACGCTGGACATCATCGCGCACGACCTGAAGACCAAGTTCGGCATCGCCGCGCCGCGCATCCTGGTGGCCGGCCTGAACCCGCACGCGGGCGAGAACGGCTACCTGGGGCGCGAAGACATCGACGTGGTGGCCCCGGCCATCGCGGCGGCGCAGGCGCGCGGCATCGATGCGCGTGGCCCGTATCCTGCCGACACCCTGTTCCAGCCCAAATACCTGCAGCACGCCGACTGCGTGCTGGCCATGTACCACGACCAGGGCCTGCCTGTGCTCAAGTACGCCACCTTCGGGCGCGGCGTCAACATCACGCTCGGCCTGCCGCTGATACGCACCTCGGTCGACCACGGCACCGCGCTCGACCTGGCCGCGCAAGGCCTGGGCCGCGCCGACTGCGGCAGCATGGAGGAAGCCATCGCCACCGCGCGCCGCATGGCGGACGCGGTGCAAGCCGGCTTGCCCACCAGCGGCGCCCGCGCCTAACCACTGAAAAGAAGAACATGAAACACATCGCACGCAAACGCTTCGGCCAAAACTTCCTGCACGACGACAACGTGCTGTCCAGCATCACCGAATCGATCAACCCGCGCGCCGGCGACGCCATGGTGGAAATCGGCCCCGGCCTGGCCGCCATGACCGACCAGCTGCTGCGCTCGCTGCCGCATATGCACGTGGTCGAACTGGACCGCGACCTGGTGGCGCGGCTGGAAAAGAAATACCCGCGCGACAAGCTGACCATCCACTCGGGCGACGCGCTCAAGTTCGACTTCGGCAGCATCCCCGTGCCGGAAGGGCAGAAGCTGCGCGTGGTCGGCAACCTGCCGTACAACATCTCCAGCCCGCTGCTGTTCCACCTGGCCGACTTCGCGCCGCAGGTGCAGGACCAGCATTTCATGCTGCAAAAGGAAGTGGTGGAGCGCATGGTGGCCGAGCCGGGCAGCAAGGTATACGGCCGCCTGTCGGTGATGCTGCAATGGCGCTACCGGATGGACCTGCTGTTCGTGGTGCCGCCGGAAGCGTTCGACCCGCCGCCCAAGGTTGAATCGGCCATCGTGCGCATGATCCCGGTGGCCAATCCGCTGGCGTGCGACCGCGAGACGCTGGAAGCGGTGGTGCAGAAAGCCTTCTCCCAGCGCCGCAAGGTGATCCGCAACTGCCTGTCCGGCATGTTCACCGAAGAGCAGATCAGGCAAGCCGGCATCGACCCCACCACGCGCCCCGAGACGGTCGCGCTGGAGCAATACGTCGCCCTCGCCAACCTCCTCAAGCCCGTCTAAGCCCCAAGTTTCCCCACCCCAAAAAGGGGTCAGGGTTAATTAATTTGGAAACATTTCCCGATTAATTAACCCTGACCCCTTTTTGGGGTTTGGCATTGTTTTTTTGGGCAAAAAAAAGCCCGCTCAGGGAGCGGGCTAAATCCAATTCTTTGGGAAGAAATGGAGGAGACAGGTGCATTATGCTGCGCCGCAGAATATATCGCCAATTTATTTTGGCGGTACCAGTTATTCTCCTCCTGAATGACTCCTTACTTCGGCACGCAGGTCAGCACGATGTTGGCGCGCGGCGCTGTGCCCATCACGTCGGTGCCGTTGGCGACCGTGCAGCGGATGTTGGCGGTGGCCGGCGTAATGCTGAGCACCGTCACGCCGTAGGGCTGGCCGGTCGGGATGGCGGCCGGGAAGGTGAAGTTGAGGCTGTCCTTGGTCAGCACCACGGTGCCGCCCGTACTGCCGTTGGTCAGCGTGACCACGGTGTCGTTCAGGATGCTGCCGGCCGTGATGGTGCCGCCTATGGTGTAGGTCTTCTGGGTGCAGATCACGCTGGCCGCAATGGTGGCCGTGCGGCCGGCCGAGCCGGCGCCGTTGACCACGCTGCAGTCCATATTGGCGGGCGGGGTCAGCACCTTGATGTCGTACTCGGTGCCGTAGGAGATGCTGTTGTTGAACTTGAACGTGGTGGCGCCCACCGGTATCGGCAGGGTGTCGCTGCCGTTTTGCAGCACCAGGCCGCTGTTGGCGACCGGTTGCGGCACGCCTTGGCTGGTGACGAACACGCCGGCCACGTCGAACGACGCTTTGCCGCCGCAGGCGCTCAGGGCCAGCAGCAGGGCCGCCGCAGCGGTAGTGCGTACAGGAAATGCTTTCATTTTATGCTCCAGGCTTATTTGCAGGTGACGACAACGTCGTGTTTGGCGCCGATCGGCATGATGCCGTTGCCGTTGGCGACGGTGCACGTCTGGCCGGTTGGCTGCTTGAGCACGCTGACGCCGTAGGGCGCGCCGTTCGCGACCTGGGCAACGAAGGTGAAATCGGTGGTGCCGGGCAGCGGGGCCACGGTGGCGTCGCCGTTGGCCAGTATCATGCCGCTGCCGGTCAGGCCGCTGATCGAGCCGCCCAGCGGATACGGGTCGGTGGTGCAGCTGATCACCGTGGTGCTGTAGGTGTAGTAGTTGATCTTGTTCTTGTTGCTGCTCGGCGTGCAGACCTGGCCCACCGGGCTCTTGTCGACCTTCACTTCAAACGGCGTGTCCGGGGCCAGCAGGTCGGGGAAGGCGAAGTTGCTCGGGGTGCCGTCGATGACCAGCTGCTTGCCGCCATTGCTCAGGATCAGGCCGGCACGGTTCAGGCCGAGGATGCTGCCGCTGACTGGCAGGCTGCCGCTGTCGCTGCCGCCGCAAGCGGCCAGTGCACTGGCCAACACCAAGGCTGCGCCGCAACGCGAGGTCAAACTATTCATAAAACTCTCCAGATACTAAATAAGTACTAAGGTAAGGAAGGCCGGGCCTTGCGGCGGCGGATGCGATAGGCGCATGCGGCGCCTATTTTAGTGCATCCGCCAGCGGCAACTTGTAACAGCTTGTGACTTTGGCATGGCGAAACCGGCTATTGTACTTGTGTCGCGCTGCACGCGGAGCGCTTGCCGCTGATCCGGCAGCGGTTTTTTATCGCGCCGTGCCGGTCGTGCACGGTGACGGTCCACTCGCCGGGGCCGCCGCGCTCCATGGCCATGAAGCCGAAACCGCCTATCCAGCTGCTGAATTGCTCGGCCACCGCGCCCGGCGCCGGGCTGACGCCGGCCGGCAGCCGGGCCGGCAGCGGCGCCATGTCCTCGGCGGTGCCGGAGAAGCCGGCCACGAACTGGCTGGGATGCGGACTGGAGAAGCTGAGCTGCTGCCACAGGTGCACATGGCCCGACAGCAGCACCTGCACGCGCTCGGGCAGCAGCAGGGGATTAAGCGAGCCGAAGCTTTGCTGCAGGCCGGCGTCGCCCAGGTGCCAGTCGAGCTGGCCGTCGGGCTTGAGCTCGGCGCCCACGCCCAGGATGGGGTGGTGGGTCACGGCCAGGTTCCACGGCGCCCGCTGCGACAGCGCGTCCAGGCGGCGGTAGGTGGCGCGGTACTGTTCGTAGCCGGCGTCGCCCGGCTTGAGGCCCTTCCAGGTGGTGGCGGCGGTGTCGGCCACCAGCAGCTGGGCGCCGCCGCCCAGGGGCACGGCGTAGGGATCGCTGTAGTTGCCGGGCGCGTCGCCGGCGTTGTCGCGCGCCGGTTCGATGCAGTCGCGGCCGCTTTGCAGGGGGCGCGGGTCCAGCAGGCGCCACCAGCCTTGGCCGGCGCGCTCGCAGCTTTCGTGGTTGCCGCGCGCCACCACCCAGGGCGCGGCGGCCAGCAGCGCGGCGCCGGGACGGAAGAAGTCCTCGCGCCAGGTGTCCCAGCCGTAGCCGTGCGGGCTGCCGGCGCAGCCGGCCTGGCCGGCCGGGCAGGGCGATTCGCGGTAGTGGTAGTCGCCCACGTGCACCACCAGGTCGGGCCGCCACGCGGCTGCTGCGGCGGCCACGGCGGCGAAGGGATAGGCTTGCGGGTCGTTGCAGTCCTGGTATTCGTTGCCGCTCTTCTTCAGGCGGCAGCCGGTGTCGCCGATGACGACAATGCGGCGCGGTTCGGCGCGCGGCAGCGGCAGGGGCACGGCGTAGTCCGGCCCGGGCGCTCCGGCGCTGGTGATGGCGGCGCTGGCGGCGCCGGGCGGCAGCGCCGCCTCGCACACGCGCAGCGGGAAGGCCGAGGGCCGGGCGTCCTCCTTGGCCGAGTTGGCGCGCAGCGGCAGCGTGGCGGGCGCAGCGCGCAGCGCCATGGGGCGGCTGGCGCCGTCGACCACGATGGCCGGGCAGGCGGGCGCGTCCAGCACCACGCGCGCCACGGCGCCGCCGTCGCCCATCAGCACATAGGCGGCAAAGCCTTCCGGCAGGACCTGCGGCGCCTGCGTCACCTTGACCGGCTGGACCGTGGGGCCGGCGCAGGCGGCCAGCAAGGCCAATGGCGCCAATAAGTAGGGGGCGGACAGTTTGGACAAGGGGCGCTCCGTGTGGACAATCCATTAATTTAACATGCTCCCCCAGCCGCCGCAGCCGTGCGACAATATCGGCATGACAGCCCGCCCGCCCCTGAAAGCCATTCTGTTCGATCTGGACGATACCTTGTGGCCGATCGCGCCCGTGATCGCCCAGGCCGAGGTGACGCTGCACGCCTGGCTGGCCGAGCACGCGCCGCGCGTGGCGCAGCAATTCTCCATCGAGGAGCTGCGCGCGCGCCGCATGGCGCTGCTGGCGGAACGGCCCGAATTGCACGTGGACCTGGCCAGCCTGCGCCGCGCCGGCCTGCAGGCCGCGTTTGCCGAGCTGGGCGAGGACGAGCGCCACCTGGACGGCGCCATGCGCCACTTTTCGGCCGCGCGCAACGCCGTCAAGCTGTACGACGACGTGCTGCCCGGCCTGCTCAAGCTGAAGCAGCGCCTGGTGCTCGGCACCATCACCAACGGCAACGCGGACCTTGAAGTTGTCGGCATGGCCCACCATTTCAAGGTGTCGCTGGCGGCCGCGCATTTCGGCCGCGCCAAGCCGGACCCGGACATTTTCCTGGCCGCCTGCGCGGCGCTGAATGTGGCCCCGGCCGAGGCGGTCTACGTGGGCGACGATTTGAAACTGGACGTGGACGGGGCGCAGCGCGCCGGCCTGCGCGCGGTGTGGATGAACCGCAGCGGCAGCGACGCCCACCTGGCCGCCGGCATTGCGCCGGACGCCATCTGCGCCACCTTTGACGAACTTCTGGACTGGCTGGAAAACCAGCTTGCATATTGATGCCCTGCCTGCGCGCGTCTGCGTGCATAATAAGACCATGCAACTCGACATCCGTGCCCAAACCCTGCTCAAAGCGCTCGTGGAGCGCTACATCGCCGACGGCCAGCCGGTAGGCTCGCGCGCGCTGTCGAAAATTTCAGGGCTGGACCTGTCCCCGGCCACCATCCGCAACATCATGGCGGACCTGGAGGAACTGGGCTATGTGTCCAGTCCGCACACCTCGGCCGGGCGCATCCCCACGCCGCGCGGCTACCGCATCTTCGTCGACACGCTGCTGACGGTGCAGCACATCGACGAGAGCTCGGTGGAGGCGCGCATGCGCCTGCCCAGCCAGCAGCCGCAAAAGCTGATCGCCAACGCGGCGCAGATGCTGTCCTCGCTGTCCCAGTTTGCCGGGGTGGTGATGGCGCCGCGCCACGAGTCGGTGTTCCAGCAGATCGAGTTCCTGCGCCTGTCGGAAAAGCGCATCCTGCTGGTCATCGTCAGCCCGGCGGGCGACGTGCAGAACCGCATGCTGCTGACCGACGTGGACTACACGCCGGCCCAGCTGGTGCAGTCGGCCAACTACATCAACCAGCACTACAGCGGCCTGGCGCTGGAGGACGTGCGCGGACGCATGCAGGGCGAGCTGCGCCAGCTGCAGAACGACATGGGCCGCCTGATGCAGGCGGCGGTGGAGGCCGGCAGCGAGGCCATGGCCGGCAGCACCGACGATATGGTGATTTCCGGCGAGCGCAACCTGCTGTCGGTGAGCGACCTGTCCTCGAACATGACGTCGCTGCGCCAGATGTTCGACATGTTCGAGCAGAAGACCGGGCTGATGCAGCTGCTGGACGTGTCCAGCAAGGCGTCCGGCGTGCAGATTTACATCGGCGGCGAGTCCAACCTGGTGCCGATGGATGAAATGAGCGTGGTGACGGCGCCGTATGAGGCCAACGGCAAGATCGTCGGCACGCTGGGCGTGATCGGGCCGACGCGCATGGCGTATGAACGGGTGATACCGATCGTGGATATTACCGCCAAGCTGCTCTCGAATGCCTTGAGCAACCATTGATTGATTGGCGGGTTACGCGCTGCGCGCTAACCCGCCCTACGGGGATTTACCTTGGCTTATTGCTTGTGCGGGCACTCGGTCTTGACGCAGTTGCCGTAGATGGCCAGCGCGTGCTCGGCGATCTTGAAGCCGCGCGCTTCGGCGATGCTTTGCTGGCGGTGCTCGATTTCCTCGTCGAAGAATTCTTCCACGCGGCCGCAGTCCAGGCACACCAGATGGTCGTGGTGCGAGCCGGCGTTCAGTTCAAAGATGGCCTTGCCGGTCTCGAAATGGTTGCGGTTCAGCAGGCCGGCCTGTTCGAATTGGGTCAGCACACGGTAAACCGTTGCCAGGCCAACATCCATATTGTCCGCCAGCAGGATCTTGTAAACATCCTCCGCAGTCAGGTGGCGCACCGGGCTATTCTGGAAAATGTCGAGGATCTTCAGGCGCGGTAAAGTCGCTTTCAGGCCGCTTGCCTTCAGGTCGGTTGGGTTGTTGCTCATGTTTCTTACTCGTGTGTGGGACAATGTGCTTTATCATATAGTGTTTTGGCACTTCCGCTCAATCGATTTGAGGTCATTTATGCGCATCACCCAGGCTATACCGCAGTCCATGTTGCACAGTATGAAACGCCGCACGCCCCGCGTGGCGGGCGCGATTTGCCTCGCGCTGGCCGTCACCGGCTGCGCATCGCTCAGCACGCTGGGCGAGAAGAAGGCGGATCTGAAAGTCGAAGACAATGCGGTCGTGGCCGGCAAAGGCGCCCAGGTCCGCAGCATTTCGCAGCTGCAGAAGTTCATGTGGTTCTTCTCGCCTTACCGCCCGGACATTCAGCAGGGCAACTTCATTTCGCAGGAAATGCTGCAGCAGCTCAAGCCGGGCCAGACCCGCGACCAGGTGCGCTTCATCCTCGGCACGCCTTTGCTGCAAGACATCTTCCACGCGGACCGCTGGGACTATCCCTTCCGCTTGGCGCGCGGCAATGGCGAGACCATAGACAGCACCGTGGTGGTGTATTTCAAGGATGGCAAAGTGGACCGCTTCGAAGGCGGCAACCTGCCCACCGAACAGGAATACATCGCGCTGATCGCCGGTCCCGCCAAGAACGCCAAGCAGGCGCTGAAGGAGCAGGACAAGGACAAGATCGTGGCGGGCAAGCAGAACCCGCTGCCGGCCGGCACCGACAAACCGGCGCCGTCGGCCATCGACGTGGAAATCAAAGCGAAAAACGACTCGAAGTAAGGACCGGCATGACTGAACTCAATATTGCAATCGTGGGCGCGAGCGGCCGCATGGGCCGCATGCTGATCGAAGCCGTGCAGGGCACGCCGGAAGTGCGCCTGTCCGGCGCGCTGGACCGGGCCGACTCGCCCAGCCTGGGCCAGGACGCCGCCGCCTTCTCCGGCAAGCCGGCCGGCGTGACCATCGAATCCGACCTGGCCAAGGGCCTGGCCGGCGCGGACGTGCTGATCGACTTCACCCGTCCCGAAGGCACGCTGGAGCACCTGGCCTATTGCGCCGAGCACGGCGTCAAGATGGTGATCGGCACCACCGGTTTCGACGAGGCTGGCAAGGCCGCCATCGCCGAGGCGGCCAAGAAAACCGCCATCGTGTTCGCGCCCAACATGAGCGTGGGCGTGAACGTCACGCTCAAGCTGCTGCAGCTGGCCGCCAAGAACCTGAACACCGGCTACGACATCGAAATTATCGAAGCGCACCACCGCCACAAGGTGGACGCGCCGTCCGGCACCGCGCTGAAGATGGGCGAAGTGGTGGCCGAGGCCCTGGGCCGCGACCTGAAGGACTGCGCCGTGTACGCGCGCGAAGGCGTGACCGGTCCGCGCGACCCGTCGTCGATCGGTTTTGCCACCATCCGCGGCGGCGACATCATCGGCGACCACACCGTGCTGTTTGCGGCGGACGGCGAGCGCATCGAAATCAGCCACAAGTCCAGCAGCCGCGTGTCCTACGCCAACGGTTCGGTGCGCGCCGCGCGCTTCCTGGCCGACAAGCCGGTGGGCTTGTTCGACATGAATGACGTGCTGTCGCTGAACTGACGATGGACGACCTGGAGAACCACTTCAGCCTGGCGCGCTATTGGGCGCAGGGCGACGCGCTGAGCCACGCGGTGGCTTACGTGCTGCTGGCGATGTCGCTGGTGAGCTGGTACTTCATCCTGTCCAAGGCCTTTGCCTCGTGGCGGGTGCGGCGCAGCGCGGACGCGGTGGAGGCGTTCTGGAACGCGCCCACCATGGGCGACGGCGTGGCCTTGCTGGATGCGGC
>Ga0308157_10009433_pt1 | contig 10807 bp, 8 predicted proteins | sample PhyBR1_FD_201035 | JGI IMG/M metagenome (GOLD analysis project Ga0308157, IMG submission 201035) | Phyllosphere microbial communities from UC Gill Tract Community Farm, Albany, California, United States - DLSLB.R1 | ecosystem: Host-associated > Plants > Phyllosphere > Unclassified | place: USA...
GAGGTAGTCTCGATCCGAAAACCGAGACTACGCAAGATAGTTCAATACTTGAACTTCTTTAGATTACAAAAATACTTTTTTGTCTAAATATTTGGAATTTAAAACAGTACCTTTTTTCTTTAAATAATTTTGTATCTCTATTTCCGTTGTATCAAACGGTGCAGCGACTTTTACACTACCATCAGGGTAAACTTTAATGCCAAGCGTTTTTCGCTCCTGAAGGGCAAGACTATATTTAATAACCGTGGAACCAAATGCTATTGATTGAAGTGTTTCAGTCATCATACAAATTTAATCTTCGCTACATTTAGGACATCCTCCACAACCTTATCAATATCTTCAAATGAAAACTCGATATCGTATTTACTTTTTAGATCAAAGATATAATCATCAATATCGATACGTATCTTGCCCTCAATATCAGGTTTACTTTGCCAGTCAACTACCAATTGATCATTTTGTATAACAATAGAACGGATAACATCTTCAATTCCTAAAGACAACTCTGTTGACACATTCTGTTTTCCACTTAGCGTATCCTTAAAAGTATCTGTTGCTATATTGTAAATAGCGATGCCAATATCGTTACCTCTCAGAGTGTCTGGAATATTATCTTTCTGTCCATGAAGGAAAGAAGCCTCATATTCTTTTGCCTTTCTTAAAAATTCAGCTTCATCAATTCTCTGTTGATGATATTCTTCAATTGCTTCCCGAATAAGCTTAGACAGCTTCTTATAGAAGACTGGGTCTTCATTCATTTTAATATTAATAGCCCGGATAGTTCTGCTAGCAATGTGGTCAGCTTTGGCTGCCTTGCCAGTGAGCTTTTCAACTTCTGCTTCCCTCTGTTCCTTATCAAAAATGTCAACCAACTCGGTGATACGAAGTACTTCTCCTTCAGTAGTAATATGTTTGTCAATGAGTTTCTGTACTTGCGGTTCGTATTCTTTATAGTCAATATCGTCAGAAAACCTTCTTTTTACGGATATTCTTAAGGCAAGGAAGAATTTTAGATCTGATTTATACTTGTCAACTTGTTTTTCCGGTGTAGAATTAGAAAAGTCAATACTTGATAATGCTAATTTTAACAAACGGGCAAAGACAGAAACTTTCTCATAAAATTGATGTCGAATTGCTTCATCACTCAATAATTCTTCATAAGCTGGTTCATCATATTTGTTTTTAATCGTTTTGAAAATATCCCAGACTTCTGAGTGAGCTTGAGGCAATTTTTTAATTTCTTCTCCTATATTGGTCCAGCTTCCAACTAAATCTCCCTCATCGAACATGTTATCTCCCGAATATGTCTGTATTGCATTATCCAGATTTTCAAGATTGCCGAAATAATCGATGATATATCCGTAATCCTTTCCAGGATAGACACGGTTTACACGGGCAATGGCTTGTAATAACGTATGCTCTTTCAATTGTCGGGTTAAGTACAGGACGATATTTCTAGGGGCATCAAATCCAGTTAATAGTTTATCCACTACTATAATAAGTTCCGGGATGTCCTGCTTTTTAAATGTTCCAATCACGGATTTTTCATACTTATCCTGTGTCCCGTACTTATCCATACGGGCATTCCAGAATTTTTTCACCTTGTCATCAGATACATCAAAAGCATCTTCTTCGCCTTCCCGGGTGTCGGGAGCTGACATAATCACTTCAGAAGTCACTTTTCCTATTTCATCTAAATACTCCTTGTACTTAATTGCTGTAGCTTTATTAGGCGTAACTAATTGTCCTTTGAAACCCGTACCCTGAAAATTATCGACAAAATGTTCAGTAATATCCCAAGCTCTTGCATATATAATCTGGTCAGCTTTGTTAAGGATATTTTTAGAGCTATATTTCCTTTTCAAAGCTGCTTTTCCATACGGAGTCAATGGTTTGGACACTTTATCGAAATAGTTATCAAGTGGCTTTTCGTTAACCTCAATCAAATTATGCCTTCCTTCATATAGCAATGGAACTACAGCACCGTCTTTAACAGCATCTGTAATGGAATATACGTCAATAATGCCACCAAATTTATTTGCAGTGCTTTTCTCCTTTCTCATCAATGGTGTGCCTGTAAAAGCGATGAAACAGGCATTGGGAAACACTTTCTGCATTTTTACATTAAAGGAGCCGTACTGGGAGCGATGACCTTCATCTATTAATATATAGATTTCAGGAGACTCGAACCCATCTTTAGCTTGATTAATAGCAGCTTCAAATTTGTGAATGAGTGTGGTTATAACAGCGTCATCTGGGCTTTTTACAAGCTCCACCAGATGTTTTCCGGTCTGTGCATTTTCCACCGGGACATGACATTTCTTAAATGTTTCTGTAATTTGGTCATCAAGATCAATTCGGTCGGTTACTAAAAGTACCTTTGGATTTTTTATTTGAGGATGCGAAGCAATTAACTGGGCAAGCATCACCATTGTTAAAGATTTTCCACTTCCTTGGGTGTGCCAGATTACACCTCCTTCGTGTCTGCCTTTGGCATCTGTTTTCAGGATTTTTGACAAGGTATTTTTGATAGCAAAATACTGTTGATAACGGGCTACCTTCTTGATCCCATCATCATATAATATGAAATTATAAATGATTTCCAATAACCGTTGAGGATGGCAAAAGCTAAAGAGCAGTTTATCCTGAGTAGTCACAACCTGTTCAGCTTGCTCTAAATTTTCAAAATAATGCCATACACTTTTAAATCGCTCTTTAAACAGCAAAGTACGATCACCCTTAGGTAAAGGACTATGTTTTATTTTCCCGATTTCATTTTCCCACCAACGTTCTTCCTCTTTAGTCCGAAAAATCTCTTTCCAAACACCCCAAAACTCTTTACTGGTTGCGGTGGTACCGTACTTTGCTTCATTACATGCAAGGGCAATAGTAAGATTAGAATATAAATATAACCCACGAATACCAATTTCTTGCTGGTTTCTCAAATGCTGTTCAATAGCTTTTTCAACAGGATCTTTAATTTTAGGGGATTTGCATTCTATTATCACCATTGGAATACCATTGATAAACAAAACAATGTCCGGGCGATAATGGTCTGTACGATCTGAACGCAGTACGCTGTATTCTTCTGTAATATTATACACATTATTCTCCGGGTTGTTCCAGTCGATGTACTTAAAGGAGAAACTCTTTTTGTCTCCTAAAACAGTCTGGTCAAAACTCTTACCTAAAGTAATAAGTTCATAGTAAGCTTTATTAGCAGCCAGGAACCCGTCTTGTACAGGCAAATCCCGGATAGCAAGTATCGCATTATTGATATTGGATTCAGAAAAAGCAAATTCCTTTTGCTTGTATTCAATTTTGTTTATTTTTTCTAACTGGGTCTTCAAGATGCTTTCGAGCAAAACATTTGAACTTCTACTCCCACGAGCCACCAAAGCTTCATCAGGAGATAGATATTTCCAGCCCATATTCATCAGCAGTATCAGCGCCGGAATCTGGGAGATATGATCTTCTTTAAATGATGGTATGTCCATTATTATTTGTCTTAATATCCATTAGCAACATTATTTTCTTTTCTATCTATATTGTCATATATAAAAAATATAGAGCAGGGTATGCCCATCATCTTTAACGCATTTACTGCCCGAAGCAAACTAATACGAGAAAAAATCGGTAAATTTTTAGATTGACGATTAGCTGCCTTTTTAGTAATAATGCCATAAGTTACCATAAAACCACCATTATCTATTAGGTCGCAAATGGCAGCATCATTTTCAACAAGTTCTTTTAGTTTATTACGAGACGCTTCTTCCATTCTCAATAATTCGACAGAGTTAACTCCTTGATTAAATAGGTGGCTTAAACTGGAAGAACGTGTAGAGATTTTTACATGTACAAGGTGGAGTTTATTATCTTCTATTGAAATCAAGTCGCAAGGCTCAACCTGACGTTGCCCCGGAGGTGAAATACTGGTTTTGTCCAAACAGATCACAGCTGGGTTAGCATCTTTTACTGAAGTATTGTAAGCGTCTTCCTTGATTTCATCACATGGATGTAAGAAAGGATGGTTATCAATAAAATATGGATTTAGTGAACTTTCTAATCTTTGAATAAAACTTGTTTCAATGAAATACCATTCGCCATCGCATAAGTGATAAGTTTCATCATCAATCTCGCAATCAAAAAGAAAGCTTTTGTAAATATTATACTGTCTAATGGTATTTCCATTTTCATCTAGGATAGACATCAGATGTTTATGAAATACAGCAGCATCCTCTATTTGATCAATATTTCTCTCCTGTAGGTATTCCCTATAACCAGAAATAAATACATCATTATATTCTAAATTACTTCTTCCCGCACCTGAATACCTAATTTTAAAAGTGTCAGAGTAATCAACTATTTCGGGGATAGATAATACCAACTCAACAGGAGCTTCAGCAAATGCTTCGAGGAGTTTTCCATTTAGCTGAACTATTTTATCTGGATCTTTTACAGGTTCGATATTCCGAATATCCGGAAAGGACTGCACATAATCATCTTTCTCATAAATTTCGATGAGCGTACTACACAAATCAATAATTTGATGTGCGGAGCGATTAGATGAGATGCGTAGACTGCTGGCACCTGTAGCGTTTTTAAAAAGCTCACCATATTCTGGTTTGACAGAACCAGTGAGCTTTTTTATAATGGATTCGTCATGACGTATATCAAAAAAATTTAAACTTGATGCTGTTGGGCTTTGAATACGCTGCCGCTTGGCATTCTCAGGTTGCAATATGTCTGTGGATTTAATCTTTGCCGGATCAAGTGCATTTAGAGTGGTTCTTAACCCAAAGTCATATTCATAAGAATTGTCTTTCAGTTGATGATGTGTCATACCGAAGGTCAACACTACCCAACGATCATTAACGGGCAAAAAGGTCAGGGCTCCTTTTTGAACCTGATGGAGAGCTTGTTGAATTCCCCAATAGTTCTTCCACCAAGGAGCATTACCAGGTCTATCGGCTATATACATCACAGAGCCTTCTGGAAGATTTGTGCCTTCTTCTTCAATCAACTCTAAGTTATGATCTTCTTTAAGCGCATTATCTGCTGAAAACGCTTCTTTCAATAAATAGATGGAGAAACCTCTGCTCTTTGCCATAATTGTCGGGATATTTAGGTTATATTTTATGTCATTAATTTAGATTTGTCAATCTTTTTTTAAATTGATAGTCGAGATCCTTTTTATTTTTTTCTCAAGCTTTCCGGTAAAAACTTATCAATCTCTTCGTCAGTAAACGTAAACTCCTCATTTTGTTGTAGAGCTTTGGAAGCAATTTGATAAGCTTTATTTATTGTCTTCGGAGCACCCCTATAAGTATTTACAAGTTGTTCGTTCAACTCGTCTCTCTTTATTTGAAGTTGTTCGATTTCTTTATTACCAATTCTGATATCGACAAGCAATGAAAGTAGCTTCTCTCTTATTTCAAGAATATTTAAAGCAGCTTGTTTGTGCTTCTCTGCTATCGCCAGTAAATTGAAATCTTTGGAGTAAAGTGTTATTCCAAGCAGAATCGTTGAACAAAGGGCGGCAATGAATTGAAATGCTTTTCCGTCGCCAAATACTACTACTAAAATACTTGTAGTTGTGGCTGCTGATAGAAAAATCTCAGCAAATTTCAAGCAATCACTTCTTTCTTTAAGAACATCAGCGCACTTTTCATGTGTTTTGTGCGTGTACACAACCCTTCCATAAATTTCTCGTATTTGAGACTCTAGTAAGTTTTTTTGTTCACTCATATCTATATTTTTAATCTATTCGGAAATAGGTACATCGATTAAGTCTCTGGCAACAACAATATTATCCTTGATGACATAACACTCTACAAAATGGCTACCTTTAAAACTTGTCGTTTCTGTCTTCTCACTAGAGTTTTGGTCAACTATTTGTCCTCTAATACAGTCTCTTTTTATCGCTTGTTCTCCACGATTGGTAACTTTCCATTTTATTACATAAGGAGGGGGAACATCTATTTTTTCAATGTAAAATCTTAATGACTTATTAGGCATCAATCTAATTTTCTTTGATAGGAATTCACGTAACAAGCCATCTCTATAGCCATTTTGTTTTACTTCACAATCTATTTTCAAGTCGTATCGAATATCAATAGGATACTTTGATTCAATAAACTCTTCGGTATTTCTATAACTCGAATTAAGTGAAACTGCTTCTTTTTCTTCGTTTACGTATTTAGGGAAATCATTACCAAATACATCCCGCCATTTATTGTGTTTTGTTTTATCTGAAGCTGCATTGATCGCATCTTCTGAGAGTTCATAAGCTTTCTTTGCCTTCCTCCGAAACGATTTTTTTACTTTTACTCGCTGTTTGCTTCCTAAAGCGCCATATTCTGCCTGATCTTTAGGTTGGTCATATAAATATTTAAAAAAATCTCTGCACATTTCATCATAATAAGCGAAACTCTTTTCATCATAATAAGATGTAGATTTTAGAAAATTGTAAGCGAGCGTATCGATTAAAAGACCTCCCATGCAAACACCATGTTTATTCTTCCATGATCTACCCATTTTGCAAAGTCTTCTGAGATTTCGGTTTTTATTATCATTGAACTCAACCATAGCATCCATCTCTTTTCTTGGTTTTGTTATTTTCCAACAACCGTCACCATATGTGTCAGGATATTTATAGTTTTGATCTTCAACTTCAAAAACAGGTTGTACGTCAATATGAGAATCTGCGAAATTCACTGTAACCACACATCTATCAATTTTAATATCAGAAGATGAATATGTCTTGGAAATAGCATCTTTAGTGTCTTGTAATAATTTTGATTGTCCACCAGATTTGTCATAATCTCCCCACTTTGAGGCAGGCAGAATGTATAACATATCCAAGTCTGAAATACCTTTAATTCCAGTATACCTACCATAAGAACCAACTTGCAGTGTATTTGCTGTTTTGGATTCTGTATTGCGAAACTTTTCATTCAGGGCTTTAGTAATACGCCCATAACGATATGAAATGGTAGCAGCTTTATCATCGCTGATCTTTATATTGGAAAGAAAATCCTTAAAGGTTTCAGAAGTGTTCATAGGCTAAATACTGTTTACTTTTAATCTCTTTTTTCCGGTTAATAACTGCTGCATCAAACCCTTTTTTTGAAGTTTGATGGCTTCTATTTTCTGCTTTTGGAGTTCGATTTCTTTATCTGCGGAATTTAGCAACCGAACTATTTTTATTTGCTCTTCAATAGGGGGAACCGGAATTTTGAGCTTTAAAAATTCTGACTGACCCAAAGTTTTGTTTCGACCAGCGCCACCAGGAGAGGCCAACTCCAACAAGCTTTTCCCTTTTGCAGATTTGAAGAAGTACAATAAATAGTCTAAATCCAAAACACCTTCTTTAGGCTTATACATGGGAAAACGATGCGAAGCAATCATTCCGATTTCAGCCTCCCTAGTTTTAGCTATGGCTTGCTCCCAAGCAAAAACAATATTGACTACAAAACAGTCAGGTTCTATCCAGAATACAGATTTATTACCTAGACTCTTTCCAGTCACTGGTTCTTTATGGAAGATTCCTTTAGCGTGAGATCTTATGCCGATTTCTCGATATAAGTCGTCAGGTTTTGGAGTGAAGCCATTTCTTATTTTGGTAACGACCTGTGAAACTGATTTAGAAGAAGCGTGCTTCAACATTAAATTGGCAATAAAAGTATCCCTTTGTCTCACAAGTGCACTTAAGATCCTTAAATTGACTTCTATACTATCATCCCATTTGGAGGATACTTCCGCAATTTTATCCTGTTCTTGAATAGGTGGCAACGCTATTGCCATTTCTTGAAATTCGGATATCCATCTTCGTTTGTGGTCATCCGTATTAATTTTTATTGAATTTAATTTTTCATACAAGAACTTTACATTGTCATTTTGGCTAGTGCAGAGAATCTTTATTGCTGATGATTTAACTTTAAAATTAAAGTCAACATATTTGCAGGCAGTTGTAAAATCGTCAAAGATTATTATTGGCCGTTCGGTTTCATATACATTATTTGCATCGCTAGAATATCCTAAGATGAAAGCCTTATTTGCTGTTAATACTGGGGTTAAGTTCAGTTCACTTTTTTCATTTACGTCCTTTGTCAAATATTTACTTGGTTGTTCGTACTCAAGTATGTCTTTAAATTCAACAACTTTCCAATTAGACGGTATTTTGCCCAATGGAGTGTTTTTATATTCGTTCCTACTATTAATCATAGAATCAAGTTTTCTTAATTAATACCCTAACTCTTTTAAATATTTTTCCATATCACTCTCTACATCGGCAATCTGCTTCTTTAACAAGTTGATTTCGTCTTGCACAGCCTTGATATCAACTTCCGCTTCCTCTTCAAACGTATCCACATAGCGAGGAATGTTCAGATTAAAATCATTCTCTTTGATTTCTTTGAAGGTCGCTCTATAAGCGTATTTATATTCAATTACAAGTCCTTCATCTTTTAAAGGGACGTCAGCCTTAAATGCTTTATATGTTGTCACAATGTGCGCAATATCTTCTTCACGCAATCTGTTTTGATTTTTCCCATTCTCGAAACCTTTACTTGCATCAATAAACAACACATCTGTATTAGCACCTTTGGCTTTATCAAATATTAGCATGGTCGCAGGAATACTGGTTCCGTAAAATAAGTTAGCAGGAAGCCCTATAACAGCTTCCAATAAATTTTCTTCAATCAATTGCTGGCGAATCTTAGCTTCACTGCTTCCTCTAAACAGTACGCCATGGGGCATAATTACACCTACACGGCCAGTATCAGCGTAAGTAGTTTCGATCATGTGACTGATAAAAGCATAATCTCCCTTGCTTTTTGGTGGTATTCCACGGTGAAAGCGGCTATATTGGTCAGCAACCGCATTCTCAGCTCCCCATTTATCTAAAGAAAAAGGAGGGTTTGCAGCAACAATATCAAAATTCATTAGCTGATCTCCTTCTAAAAGACGTGGATTGTTAAGCGTATCACCCCACTCAATAGTAGCATTATCTATTTCGTGAAGAAACATATTCATTCTGGCTAATGCCCAAGTACTACCGTTTACTTCTTGTCCATACAGAGAAAAATTAGATGAACCAACTTCTTTAGCCAACTTAATTAATAAAGACCCAGAGCCGCAAGCAGGGTCGTTAATCCTATTTCCTGGTTCTGGCTGTAAAAGTTTTGCAAGCAATATAGATACTTCGCTAGGGGTATAGAATTCTCCGGATTTCTTGATCTCATCACCAGCAAATCTTGCGATCAGGTATTCATAAGCATCTCCAATCACATCATTCCCTTCTAAGTGAGAAGGCTGCAAATCCATTTTAGAAAAATCGACCAATAAATTTTTTAACCTTCTATTCCTGTCCTTGGTCTGACCAAGGTTAGGCTCTGAATTAAACGTTATGTTTCTAAAAACACCTGCAAGCTTTAAACGATTAGCATCTTCAATCTGATCCAAGACCCGGTCAATCAAATCACCTAACTGGGCATCGTTACGATTTTCAAACAGGTAATCGAACGTGGCATTCTCTGGGAGTTTAAAGCGTTCGTTAGCCAATGCTCTTTCTACACGTATTTTATCGCCTTTGTATTTTACCGAATAAAAAGCTTCTTTATCTTTCCAAACATCCGATACGTATTTAACAAAAAGCATTGTCAAAACATAGTCCTTATACTGTCCACTGCTCAATACTCCTCTGAACGAATCACAGGCTTTCCATACTATATTATTAATCTCTTTCTGAGTGAGTTTTTTTTCCATTTTATTTTAAAATATCGTTTATAACTGCTTGAAATAATTTGTTTTTTTGTTCTATCAATTTGCCCGCAAGCTGAATTTCCTCATGATGCAATTCGTTTAATTTTGCAATTTTTCTCTGAATTTCTATAGGTGGTAGTGGCACCTCTACTGCCTCCAATTCAGTCTTTCGGATTGAAGGAATTGAACTTCCTGCGCCAAGAGATGAAAAAAAAGATTGGTATTTAGATGAATTAAAGATTGTTGTTAAATAGTCAGCATCAACCAATTTAGACTCTGGCTTTATAACAAAGAATACGGATGAAGCAATCATATTACCCATATCCGCTTTGTATTTCCAAGCAAAATTCCGCATTCCCTTTCCCACAAACACAATATCTCCTTCTTGTAAAAGATGATTTCTTGACTTATCCGTAACGTCAATCCACTCTTCTATGTCGCTATTAAGCAATCCAAAATCATTGAAGTGTTTAACCTGTAAATAACGGGTGTTCCCTTCAGCTTTTGGCTTTTCATAATAACCAAACTGTATCGATGATATATTTTTTAATTGCATTTTAAATTGTACGCTCTTTCAAATTCATACAAATGTATATAAAATAATCGGATAAAACAAATAAAATTTATTGTAGAGTATTTCAAATTTATAAAATGGAATTACGGTTTCTTTGGGAATTTAACAAAATATTGCCACTCAACGCCAAGCAATGCCTCTGAGTGCCACTTTGTTATAACGCCCTGATTTCTGAAACACCTTTGTCCCGAAAGCCCGCAACGTGCGGGAAAACAGTAACAAATTAATGTGTTTCAATTATGGAAAAACAGAGAAAAAAAGTTTTGCTGGCAGCAATGGCAATGCTGTCAGGAATTGGTGCGTTTGCACAGGGAAACGGCTCGGCTGGCATCAACGAGGCTACCCAAATGGTAACTTCCTATTTCGATCCCGCTACCCAATTAATTTACGCCATCGGTGCGGTGGTTGGGCTCATCGGAGGCGTTAAAGTGTACAACAAATTCAGTTCGGGCGACCCCGACACGAGCA